>Ga0137412_10005287_pt1 | contig 10315 bp, 10 predicted proteins | sample CZODoug2_1_16fun_FD_122160 | JGI IMG/M metagenome (GOLD analysis project Ga0137412, IMG submission 122160) | Vadose zone soil fungal communities from Angelo Coast Range Reserve, California, USA - CZODoug2_1_16fungal (Hybrid Assembly) | ecosystem: Environmental > Terrestrial > Soil > Vadose zone... | reverse complement strand
CCTCGGCGGGTCAGTTCGATGGGGTCGCCGGCCTCGACGCGCCCCTCGTGGACGACCCGCATGTAGAAGCCGGGCCGGTGATGGGCGACCAACAGGTTGGGCATCTCGGGCTCGCCGAGGCGCATGCCGACGCGAAAGCAGGTGACGCGCGGTTGGGTCACCTCGAATTCGGCTTCACCGATGCGGTAGCGGTCCCCGATGCACACCTCGTCGTCGCCGAGCCCGCTCACGGTGAAGTTCTCCCCGAAGTGGCCCGGCACTAGGTCGTCACGCCCGAGGTAGCTGCGCCAGTAGTCGTAGGAGTCGGTCTGATAGACCAGCACGGCGCGCTGTTCGCCACCGTGCCCGGCGAGGTCGCCCTGCCCGTCTCCGTCGATGTTGAGCCTGCGCACCACCACAGGGCCCTCGACAGGGGTCTTCCATGCTCCGGTGAAGACCTTCTTGTCTTGCCAGGGCACGTTTTTCGGTCTGCCGACGTTCACCGAGACCAGTCTCGCCACCTGTGGTTCCTTCCGACGACACCACCTACGTCAACGGCCTGCCGGACCGGCAGCCTCTGACCGACACACTGGGTTGAATGTCCCATAATATGGAACGAAGTCGATAGCCTCGAACAATGGCCGCCATCGACACATCCGATGAGCAGCGGTTGACGCCCAAGGGACGCGCCACCCGCGAGCGGATCGTGGAAGCGGCCGCCGAGCTGATCCTGAACGACGGCTACTCGGCGTTCAACATGGACGGGGTGCGCAGAGCCGCGTCGGTGAGTGGCTCTCAACTGGCCCACTACTTCGCCGACAAGCAGGCACTCATTCGCGCGGTCCTGGTCCGTCAGCTCGACGTGATGCTGGACTTTCACCGAGATCCGCGACTGCACGGGCTGGAGTCGTTCGACGACTTCGAACTCTGGATCGACATCAACATGCGCTACCTGCGCCGCATCGGTTACGAAGGCAGTCCCACCTTCCACGCCCTCGTCGGCAGGCTGGTCAAGTCCGACAGTGCCACGCGGCGGACACTCGGCGAGGCCTACTGGCAATGGGTCGCGCTACTCGAGCATGCGCTGCAGCAGATGAAGGAGCACGGTGTTCTCGTTGCCGGGGCCGACCCCCGACGGCTGGCCATGATCATCGTCAGCATCCACCAGGGCGGCGGCACCGTGGCCTACGCCTATCGCCAGGAATGGGCGCACGCCGATGCCGTGCGATTCGCGGTGAACCATCTGCGTACGTTCGCCACCGATCCCGCCGAACGTGCGCCACGCCCGGCCCGCCGCCGCCGCGTCTCCGCGGTCACCCGGATGGACGACGACACCGTGCATTTCACCCGCAAGGGACTCGAGACCCGGTCGCGCATCGTCGAGGCCGCCGCCGAGTTGATGTTTCAGCACGGCGTCGCCGGGACCAGCATGGAAGATCTGCGGAGCGCGGCTTCGGTGAGTGGATCGCAGATCTCGCACTACTTCCAGGACAAGCGGGACCTGACGCGTCGGGTCATCGACTGGCGCCGCGACGGCCTCATCGCCTTTCACACCCGACCGGAGATGGGCGCACTCGACAACCTCCAGTCGCTGCAGGCATGGGCACACGCCTGCGCCGCCGACGCGGAAGCCGTCTACCGCCGAGGTGGATGCAGGTATGGGTCACTGGCAGGCGAACTGCTGGAAGCCGATGACGACGTGCTCGACGTCGTGACCGCTGGTTACGACCAGTGGCTCGCGTTGTTTCGCACGGGGTTCGTGGCAATGCGCGAGCGCGGCGAGCTGCGGTCTGACGCCGATCCGCGTCACCTCGCGGTCGCGCTGGTGGTCGCCCACCAGGGTGGCGCCATGGTCAGCCACGCAACGGACGACGCACAACCGATGCAGGCGGTCGTGATGGCCGCCGCAGATTACGTGTGCTCGTTCGTGCCCGGTCCAACGGCGCGACGAACACCGAGAACGCCGCGCCGCGGCGCCAAATCCTGACCGTAGAGCAGACTTACAGCGAACTGTCAGCACATTCCCACTTGTCAGTGGCCCCACCCGCTGGACATTATGGGTGGAGCAGCCCACAATTATGGGTCGGATGACCCAGTGGGATGACGGCTCGGGAGGGATCACCATGGGACTCGCATGGCAGCAGGGGCCACTGGCTACCAGCTCGGTTGGACAGTTGCTCAGCCCCCACCCGTTGCTCGAGCGCCTGTTGTTCGCCGAGCCCTTGCGGCGTCGGATGAGGGTGCGTTTCGGCGAAGACTGGATCGCCGATAGCGAGGACGTGGTGCTCCTGCACGAGCCCGGCCGCTACCCGGTGGCATACTTCCCGCGCGCCAGCATCGACCCCGGCGTGTTGGTTGCCGAAGACCGCGTCACGGCTCATCCAGACCTCGGACAGGTGAACTGGTTCACCGTCGCCGCGGGCGAGCACATCGCCAATCGCGCAGCCTGGCAATACGCTTCGCTTCCGCCCTTCGCAGAGGTACTCGATGGTCGGGTGGCCTTCGCCTGGCGGGCGATGGACGCGTTCTACGAAGAGGACGAACGCATCGTCGGACACGCGGCGGACTTCTATCACCGCATCGACATCCGCTCGACCTCACGCCATCTCGAGGTCCGTGACGGTGAGCGGGTGATCGCCGACACCGGTCACCCCCTTGCCCTCTACGAGTCGGGTTTCGCCCCGCGCTGGTACGTCCCGCGTGGTGACGTCGTCGAGTCGGCTCTGGAACCCATTGAGGGACAGACGTTCTGCCCCTACAAGGGGCTGGCGAACTACTACACCATCGGCGGACGCAAGCGGGCGGCGTGGTCCTACGTCGAGGCATGGCCGGAGGTCGCGCGAATCGGCAACCTGGTGTCGTTCGAGCCCGACAAGGTCGACGTCTTCATCGACCGCAAGCAGCTGCATCTGGAGCCGGGCCAAACCGTGATGGCACACGGCGTCGACCGCGGGCTGGACCCCGACGAGGTCCTCCAGAACGCGCGCAGATGACGGCAACGTTCGAAGTCATCGTCCTGCCGGTCTCCGATCCCGACGAGTCGCTCCGGTTCTACCGCGATGACGCCGGTTTCGACCTCGACGTCGACTACTCACCAGCGCCGGACTTCCGGGTCATTCAGCTGACGCCGCCGGGATCAGCCGCCTCGATTCAATTCGGTGTCGGCCTCACCGACGCGCCGGTTGGCTCGGTCCGTGGTCTGTACCTGGTGGTTCCTGATATCGAAACCCATCGAGCAGAGCTGACCGATCGCGGAGTGGCCGTCAGCGCGATCCGGCACGAGGACACCGAGGGCGGTTGGCGTGGTTGCTTTCTTCCCGGCCCCAATCCGGAACGCGCCGATTACGCGAGTTTCGCCGACTTCACCGATCCCGACGGCAACGGGTGGGTCCTGCAAGAGCGTGGTCACCACGACGAGAGTCACAGGAGGGATAGCGCAGATGAGTGAACGACAAGACTCCGAGTACGACGTCATCGTCTTGGGCGCTGGACCGGTCGGACAGAGCGTTGCCGCCCGCGCACGCGCAGGCGGGCTTTCGGTCGCGGTGGTCGAACGGGAACTGGTCGGCGGCGAATGCTCGTACTGGGGTTGCATTCCCAGCAAGGCGCTGCTGCTCCCCGTCCTCGCCGTCGCCGACGCGCGCCACGTGGACGGCGCCCGCGAGGCGGTCACCGGTTCCCTCGACACCGCGAAGGTCTTCGGCCGCCGCGATCGCTACGTCAGCAACTGGGACGACAGCGGCCAGGCCACCTGGGTCAAGAACATTGGCGCCGACCTCTTCCGTGGCCACGCCCGGCTGGTCGGCCCGCGACGCGTCGCAGTCGAGACCCCCGGCGTCGGTGTCGTCGTTCTCACCGGTCGCCATGCGGTGGCCATCTGCACCGGCAGCACTGCGGCACTGCCCGACATCCCTGGCATCGAGAAGGCGGCTCCCTGGACCAACCGCAAAGCGACTGACAGCAGCGACATCCCCGGGCGGTTGGCCATCGTTGGCGGTGGCGGGATAGCCGTCGAAATGGCCACCGCGTGGCACGGTCTCGGATCAAGGGTGACGCTGTTGGCGCGCGACTCAGGTGTACTCCCAAGGATGGAGCCGTTCGTCGGCGAGCTCGTCGCGCGGGGCCTCACCGACGCGGGGGTGACCGTTCGGACCGGGGTCTCCGTCACCGAGCTGCGCCGCCTCGAGATTGCGGGACCACTGTGGGTGAGCCTCGACGACGACAGTGAATTGGAGGTCGACGCAATACTCTTCGCGATCGGCAGGACACCCAACACCGCCGACATCGGTCTCGAGACCGTCGGCCTCGACCCGGGAACATGGCTGGACGTCGACGACACCTGCGTGGTTCGTGGCGTCGACGGAGACTGGCTCTACGCGATGGGCGACGCCAATCACCGTGCCCTGCTGACACATCAGGGCAAGTACCAAGCCCGCATGGCAGGCGATGCCATCGTGGCCCGCGCCGCCGGGCATCAGCTCGACACCGTCCCGTGGGGGGCTCACGTCGCCACCGCCGATTCGCACGCGGTACCGCAGGTGTTCTTCACCGACCCCGAGGCCGCATCAGTTGGACTCACCGCCGGGGAGGCCGAACACCGGGGTCACCGCGTGCAGGTCGTCGACGTCAACATCGGCGACACGGTCCCCGGCGCCTTCCTCTACGCCGACGGTTACGGCGGGCGAGGCCGCATGGTCGTCGACGTCGACCACGGTCACCTACTCGGGGCCACCTTCGTCGGGGCAGGCGTTGCCGAACTGCTGCAGTCGGCCACCGTCGCAATCGCGGGAAAGGTTCCGATTCAACGTCTTTGGCATGCCGTGCCGTGTTTCCCGACCATCAGCGAAGTATGGCTACGCCTGCTCGAAGCCCACCGTGACGCCCAACCGAATTCGACAGAGAAGGTAGATGCATGACAAGTTCACGCCGCAGTATTCGCCGCCTAGTGGCCGTGGCCCCAGCCGCGATGCTGATCGGGCTTGGCACGTTGATCGCAGCATGCGGCAACAACGAAAGCCCGGCGCCGTCCAGCACGACGACCACGACGACCACCACACCCACGACGTCGACGACGGTGCCGTCCAGTGCACCGGTGTCCCCGACCGAGAAGGACCTCAGCCCCACCGGCGGCAACCTGTTCACACCACCGGTGAAGGCAGAGCCTGCGCCGACGGAACCGCCTGGCGTGCACCGCAAGTAATACAAGACCAACGAACCGATAGGACTCTCATGTTGCAATTACGTCGCCCCCGCGACTGGATGGCCCTCGTCGGAGGGGTGGTGCTCATTGCGCTTGGCGCGTTGACCGCTGCATGTTCGACCGGCAACCAAGCGCCGTCCACCACCACCACTACGACCACGACCACCACGCCGCCGAGCAGTGCACCGGTGTCCCCGACCGAGAAGAGCATCAGCCCGACCGGAGGGAATCTCTTCACACCGCCGGTGGTGGCACCCCCGGCGCCTGCGGTGCCGCCCGGCCAGCACCCGGGGATCAACGGGGTGTCGTGAGGCGTTCCGGAGCCGCCCCGGCGGCGACATCCGATCACCGCAGCTTGACGACGACCTTGCCCTTGGCCGTGCGCTCTTCGAGCGAGGCGATGGCCTCGGCGGCGCGGTCAAGCGGGTAGACGACGGGTTGGGGGGCGGTCACCACACCCGACGCCAGCAGCGGCTCCAACTCCGCCCACTGCTCGGTCAGATACCCGGGATGTGTTGCGGCCCAAGCGCCCCAGCCGACGCCGACCGCATCGACGTTGTTCAGGAGCAGCCGGTTGACCTTGACCGTGGGAATGTCGCCGCCGGTGAAACCGACCACGAGCAGCCGGCCACCAGGGGCCAGCGAGCGCAGCGAATCGGTGAACCGGTCACCACCGACCGGATCGACGACGACGTCCACCCCGCGGCCGCCGGTCAGCTCCTTGACCCTGTCCTTGAAGCCGTCGGCCAGGACCACGTCGGTGGCGCCCGCCGCCCGCGCGACGTCGGCCTTGTCCTCGGTGCTGACGACCGCGATGGCGCGCGACGCACCAAAGGCCGTGGCCAGCCGCAGCGTTGACGTGCCGATGCCGCCGGCGGCGCCGTGCACCAACACCGTTTCGCCGGGCGCGAGCCTGCCGCGGGTGCGCAAGGTGCAGTGCACCGTGAGGTCGTTGAACAGGATCCCCGCGCCTGCTTCGAACGACACCACGTCGGGCAGCTTGAACACCCGATCCGCCGGTACCGCAACGACTTCGGCCATCGCACCGTTCAGCATCGTCAACGCGGCAACCCGGTCACCCGCCACCACGTGGGCACCGGCAGGCGCGCTGCGCACCACACCGGCGAGCTCGGCGCCAGGCACGTATGGCAGCTGGGGGCGGTGCTGGTAGAGGCCACGCGTCTGCAGCGCGTCGGGAAACGCGACGCCTGCCGCGTGCACCTCGATGAGTACGGCGTCGGTGTCGGTCGGTTCGTCGATCTCGACGAGCTCCGCGGCTCCGGGTCCGTCGAGCCGGGCTATCTGTATGGCGCGCATGTCAGGCCTTCCCCGGCCTGTTCGGGCCGACCGGCACCATTTAACCTCCATGGGTGATCGACGCACGCGCCGCGGTACTGCACGAGGCCGGTGGCGACCCCCAGCTCTCCGACGTCACGATCCGGCCTCCAGTCGACGACGAGGTGCTGGTCCGCATCGACGCCGTCGGCATCTGCCACACCGACGTCAGCGTCGCCGCACGCTGGCCGGCCAAGCGGCTGCCGATGGTATTCGGCCACGAGGGCGTCGGCACGATCATCGCCGTGGGCCCAGGTGCACGCGCAGCGGAGGGCCAGCAGGTGGTGCTCACGTTCGCCAGCTGCGGCCGGTGTTCCGACTGCGCCGCTGGTAGGCCTGCCTACTGCGACCGCTCGACCGACCTGAACATGCGCGGCGACCGCCGCGACGAGGCCAGCGCCCTGCGCATGGACGGCGAACCCGTCACCGGCGGCTTCTTCGGGCAGTCCAGCTTCGCCACCCACGCCCTGTCTCGGCCCGCCAACACCGTCGTCATGACCACGGAGCTCGCGCCCGAGCTCGCGGCCCCGCTTGCCTGCAGCGTGCAGACCGGAGTCGGCACGGTGCTGAACGCGTTGTCTGCAGGGCCTGATGACGCGCTGGTGGTCTTCGGAGCCGGCGCAGTGGGCCTGTCGGCGGTGATGGGCGCGCAGATCTCGGGCTGCCGCGCGATCGTCGCGGTCGATCCGGTGCCAGAGCGACTGGCGCTTGCCACCGAGCTGGGCGCCACTGCGACCGTCGACCCCACCGCCGTCGACGTGGTGGCGGCCATCGGCGATCTCACCGGGGGAGGACCGAACCTCGCAGTGGACAGCACGGCGCTTCCCGCGGTGATCGCGACCGCGCTGTCCGTATTACGGCCGTGCGGGACGCTCGCGCTCGTCGGGCTCGGCGCGCCGAACGCGGAGTTGCCCGTCGGATTGATCCTTGGGAAGGGACTGCGGGTGCGCGGTGTCGTCGAGGGTGACAGCGACCCGCACACGTTCATTCCGCGGCTGGCCGAGCTGGTTCGCAGTGGCGAGCTGCCCGTCGACAAGCTCGTCACCACCTTCAATCTGACTGCCTTCGACGAGGCGTGGGCCGCCGCCAAGGCGGGCAAGGTGATCAAACCCGTGCTCTTGACCGGATAAACTGCTCCTCCCGGCAGCGTTGCCGGTACTCGATTGGAGCGGCGATGAGCGCTTGCGCGAAGAGCAGACAGCCCTGATGGTCATGCAACTGCGGCGCTATGAGCCGGCCGATGCCCTGAAGATCGGGCGCGTCGTCGACGTCCGTTCCGCCGACGGCACCCGGCTGCACGCCGAGGTCTTCGGACCGGAAGACGGCTACCCGATCGTGCTGGCCCACGGCATCACCTGCGCGATTCGCGTCTGGGCCAACCAGATCGCCGACCTCTCGACTGACTACCGGGTGATCGCCTTCGACCACCGCGGCCACGGGCGCAGCGAAGTCCCACGCCGTCGCAGCAACTACAGCTTGGATTTCCTGGCGGCCGATCTGGACGCCGTGCTGGACGCCACCCTCGCCCCCGGCGAGCGCGCCGTCATCGCCGGGCACTCGATGGGTGGCATCGCGATCACGTCGTGGGCGCAGCGCTATCCACAGCGGGTGACGCAGTGCGCCGACGCCGTCGCGCTGATCAACACCACGACGGGTGACCTGCTGCGCGACGTGAAGTTCCTGCCCGTGCCCAGCGCGCTGTCCGGTGGCAGGGTGGCGGCCGCCGGGGCGCTGCTCAAACGACTCGGTGCCGTGCCGCTGCTGCCCGGCTCGATTCAGCAGAGCCGGCGATTCGTCGCCGCACTGGCGGTCGGGCGCGACGCTGACCCTGCGATCGCGGATTTCGTCTTCGAACTCTTCGCGACCACCCCGCCGGCCGGGCGCGGCGGCTGGGCCGGCACGCTGGTCGACTCGCTCGGACCCAAGCACATCTCCTTGGCCAACCTCACCGTGCCGACGCTCGTCATCGGTAGTCGCGGTGACCGCCTGCTGCCCATCCGCGCGTCCCGCCGAATCGCCGAGCACGCGCCGAACCTGGCCGCGTTCGTCGAACTGTCCGGCGGTCATTGCTCGAATCTGGAACGCCCCGACGAGGTCAACAAGCATCTGCGGGCACTGGTCGAATCGGTGGAGCGCCGGATCGTCGCTTACGACGCCAGGTAGGCGTCCACCTCGGCCGCCGCGCGCTGCCCCGACCGCACGGCACCGTCGAGGAAGCCGGTCCACTGGTCGGCCGTCTCGGTCCCCGCCCAGAAGATGCCGTCGACCGGTTTACGCAGCCACTGCCCGTAGTTCGTCCACGATCCCGGCGGGACGGCAGCGGTCGGGCCGCCTGGGGCGAATCCTTCGCTGCCCCAACAGTGATCGACGTAGTCGATCGGATGCAGCGCCGCGTCGCCGAACAGCGCGGCGAAGCACTCCAACGCGGCTTCGCGCCTGTCCTCGGCGGGCATCGGGTCGAACGTGCGGGGATCGGTGAAACCCAGCAGGATGCCAGGCCCGTCGTCGCCGGGGCTGACGTCGAACGTGATGAACACCTGCCCGTCGTCGGAAAGCGCCTCACCCGAGCGGCCGTCGGCGCGCCAGAACGGGGTTTCGTAGGCGGCGTAGGCCTTGCTGAGGTTGCCCTGCGGCCACTGCCCGGCCAACTGCGAATACCCTTCCGGCAGAGCGGGTTCGAAGGCGATACCGCGGCGGTGCGAGGGTGGGATCGCCACGACGACGGCCTTGGCGGCCGTCACGCCGTTGCCCGAATGCACGGCCACTGTGCCGTCGGCGGCCCGCTCGATGCGTTGCACCACCGAATCCAGCGTCACCCGATCGCCGAGTTCGTCGGCCATCCGCAACGCGATCTGCTGGGTGCCTGCGGGGAAGCGGTCCTGCTGGGCGCCACCCTCGACGTCGAGCATGGGGCCGATGCCCCCTGCCGCCTTGATGTAGCGCACGGCGTGCAGCAGCGACACGTCCTTGGGTTCGCAACCCCACGTCACCCGCGACATGATCGCCATCAGATCCCGCGTCGACGCCCCGGCGTGCACGGAGCGCAGCCACCTCTCGAGGGACTGGTTGTCCACACGGGGCGCAATCGTCGGCGTCCACGGATCCACCAGAGGAATCAGACGTTCCAGCCGATCGAACCGCCACTGGATGCGCGACACGTCGAGCAGTTCGAGGATCGACAGCCGGGGGATCGTGCTGCGGTACGAGCGCACCTTGCCGCGCCAGCGGATCAGGTTCTTGCCCCGGTTGTACGTAGGCACGGTCTCGCAGCCCAGTTCCGCGGCGAGCTTGAGCACCTCCGTCTGGGTCGGCCCGACGAACGTCGCGCCGAGATCCACCGGCACGTTGGCGATCGTCGTCGTGTACGACCGGCCACCGACCCTGTCGCGGCCCTCCAGCACCACCACATCGTGTCCCAGCCTGGTCAAGGCGCGTGCGGTCGACAGTCCGGCGAAGCCCGCCCCCACCACTACGACGTCGGTCATCGCTCCAGTCTGGCCACTCCGGTGCATTCGCGTGCCCAGATCGTTGACGTACCACATACCTGAGCACCTAGGCTGGTGGTACGCAGCGGGACCACGACGAGGAGGTTCTCCATGGATGCGAACGAGGCCGTCGAAGTATCAGACGTACTCATCATCGGCGCAGGCATCTCCGGCATCGGCGCGGCCTACCGCATCCACCAGAAGAATCCACAGCTCACGTACACCCTGCTCGAGCGTCGGGAGCGGATCGGCGGCACCTGGGACCTGTTTCGCTACCCGGGTATCCGCTCCGACAGCGACATCTTCACGCTCAGCT
>Ga0137412_10005286_pt1 | contig 10316 bp, 10 predicted proteins | sample CZODoug2_1_16fun_FD_122160 | JGI IMG/M metagenome (GOLD analysis project Ga0137412, IMG submission 122160) | Vadose zone soil fungal communities from Angelo Coast Range Reserve, California, USA - CZODoug2_1_16fungal (Hybrid Assembly) | ecosystem: Environmental > Terrestrial > Soil > Vadose zone... | reverse complement strand
CCCTGTACGTGCCGCAGCCGGGGACGAGAAAGGCGGTCCGGCACGACGCATTCGGTGCGGTCGGCCACGGGCGGCCCGACTGCCTGTCGGGCGGCGGCGGCTTGGTGTCCACGGCCGCCGACTACCACCGGTTCACCCAATTCCTCTTGCGCCGAGGCGAGTTGGACGGGGTGAGGTTGCTCAGCCCCCGCACCGTCGCGCTGATGACGAGCAACCACCTTCCCGGTGACGTGGATCTCGAAGCCTATGGGCGGCCGCTGTTCGCGGAGATGCCATTCAACGGCTTCGGTTTCGGGCTCGGCTTCTCGGTGCTGAAGGATGCGGTGAAGGCCAAGACGCTGTCGAGTGCGGGCGAGTTCGCTTGGGGCGGGGCGGCCAGCACCGCCTTCTGGGTCGAACCGGCCGAGGAGCTGACGGCCATGTTCTTCACCCAGCTGATGCCCTCCAGCACCCATCCCATCCGCCAGCACTTGCGCCAGCTCGTCTACCAAGCGCTCGTGGCCTGATCCTTCGCATTGCCGACCACTCGGAAACGGGTCGCTGGACATGACGGACGACACAGTCGGCTCCCGGCGTGAGGGAGACGACAGCAATAAAATTCGCTAGCCAGTGGTTGCTGGTGTGGAATGTAGAGAGAATTTCTCCTCCGGCCTGGAAGGTTCCGATGCTCACCGATATTGCGGCCGTGGTCGCGTCGATCGCTGTGGTGGCCGGCCTGTGCTGGGCGCTTCACGGATGGTTCAGGCTGTCGATTAACCGGTTCAACAGCATGGCTGCGAAGGACGTGTTGGCCGCGTGGGATGCCAAGTTGGCGAAGCTGTCGGCGGACGACCGTGAACGGCTGCGCGCGCAGCCGCCGGTCGCGGTCTTGGAAGCCCTTGTAGCTTTGCCGTCCCAGCGGTCACGGCGATTTCAGTTGAGCTACATCCGGTGAGTCGCGGCGGAGGCGAGCACCGTCGGTGATACGGTGACTGTCCGCCTGCGCGACGGGCCAGTCGCCGGCTCCGAGCTCCCCGAGTCGGTCGTCCAGTACGCGGCGCGAACGCGGGAAAGCGTGATCCTGGACGACGCGTCGGTCGGCCCGTTCTCGGGTGACGCCTACATTCGTGAGCGGAACGCGCGATCGGTGTTCTGCCTGCCCCTCGTCAAGCAGGACCGGCTCGTGGCGCTGCTCTATCTCGAGAACAACCTGGCTCCTCATGTCTTCACGCCAGCCCGGACGGCAGTCCTTAAGGTGCTCGCCTCGCAGGCGGCGATTTCACTCGAGAACAGCCGGTTGTATCGCGAGCTCGGGGAACGAGAACGGCAGTTCCTCCGGATGTTCAACGCGAACACCATCGCGATCTTCACCTGGGAGGTCGAAGGCGGCCGGATTCTGGACGCCAATGACGCGTTTCTACAGATTATCGGATACGAGCGCGAAGACCTCCGTCAAGGTCGCTTGCGGTGGACCGACCTGACGCCTCACGAAATTCTCAAATACGAACTCGAAGTACTCTCGCCGCAGTACAAGCTGACGGGGCGCTTGGCTCCGTTGGAAAAGGAGTATTTTCATAAGGATGGCCACCGAGTACCGGTGCTGATCGGCGTTTCGCCGTTCGACGACGAATTCAGTCGCGGCATGGCGTTTATCGCTGATCTGACCGAGCAGAAGCGAGCCGAAGCCCTCCTGGCAGGAGAGAAACGCATACTCGAGATGGTGACGAGAGGCGATTCGCTCCCCAGCATACTCGAGAGCCTGTGTGAGCTCGTCGAACAGCAGGCGGAGGGTGTACTTGCGTCCGTGCTGTTGGCGCAGAACGGCCGACTCGTACACGGTGCTGCGCCGAGCCTGCCGAAAGCCTACGTTGATGCCATCGACGGCGGAGCAATCGGTCCCAGTGCCGGTTCCTGCGGGACGGCGGCGCACCGCGGAGAACAGGTCATCGTTTCCGACATCGCTACCGATCCGCTGTGGGCCGACTACCGCGAGGCTGCGCTGAGCTTCTCGCTGCGGGCCTGCTGGTCGACACCGATATTCTCCTCGGAAGGCAACGTGATCGGGACGTTCGCCATGTACTATCGCGAGGCGCGCCGCCCCAGCGCGTTCGAGCAGGAGATCATCGAACAGATCACGCATCTCGCCGGAGTCGCGATCCAGCGCAAAGTCGCAGAGGAGGAGCTGCGGTGCAGCCAGCACTATCTCGCCGAGGCGCAGAAACTCAGCCAGACGGGAAGCTGGGCATGGTGTCCAGACGGAGATATCCGATACTGGTCGGACGAGTGCTACCGCGTGCTGAGTTTCGATCCACAGGACGGTTTGCCCCGATTCGAAGAATTTTTTCAAAGGATTCATCCGGACGACCAACCCCGCTCCAAGGAACTAGTCGAGACTGCTGCCCGCGAGAAGGCGCCGTTTGAGGGGGACTACCGCATCGTGCATCCGGATGGCCCCGTCAGGGACATTCATGTCGTAGGTCGTCCAGTTCTGAGCGCGTCCGGCCATCTCGTCGAATTTGTAGGCACCGTGATCGACATCACCGACCGCAGGCGGCGCGAGCAGCGGCTGCTCGCGCAATTCCACGTTACACAGACGCTTTCGGAAGCGAGCTCGCTCGAGCAAGCGGCGCCAGGATTTCTTCGCGAGATGTGTGAGGCGCTCAAATGGGATCTCGGCGCTTTTTGGCAGGTCGATCCGGAAGGGGGCGTGTTGAGGTGCATCGCCACATGGTCCCGGGGGTCGGCGGCACCGCCCAAATTCGCCGCGGCGACCCGGGCGATCACTTTCGGGCCGGGGATGGGGCTGCCCGGGCGGGTGTGGTCGAGCGGCGGGCCGGTATGGATTCGCGATGTCGCCCTCGATCCGGAGCTGCCGCGAGCCAAATCCGCCGCGAAGGAAGGGCTCCACGCAGCATTCGCTTTCCCCGTCAGGCTAAAGAGTGGCATCGTCGGAGTTATCGAATTATTCACCCGCGAGGTCCGAGACGCCGATCCTGAACTCCTGCAGATGATGGCCGCGATCGGCTCCCAGGTCGCGCAGTTCATAGAGCGCACGCGGACGAATGACGCGCTGGGCGATACCCGGGAGAAGCTTGCGCAGGCGTCGAAGATCGCGTCGCTTGCCGAGCTGTCGGCCTCCATCGCTCACGAGATCAACCAGCCCTTGCAGGCCATCGTGGCAAACGGCTATGCCGGCCTGCGATGGCTCGATGCGAGGCCGCCCAATATCGAGAAGGCGATCCGCACGGCGCAGCGCGTTGTCCGCGACGGCAACGCCGCCGCCGAGGTCGTCAGCCGCATCCGCGCGCTGTTCAAGCACGCCGCGCCGCAAAAGACCGATCTCGAGATCAACAAGCTGATCATGCAGGTGCGCACGTTGATGGCAGACGAGATTCAGGGCAACGGGGTGTCGCTCGAGATCGAACTCGGCGAGGATCTGCCGACGATCAGGGCCGACGCGGTGCAGATCCAGCAGGTGATCGTCAATCTGGTGCGCAACGCCGTCGAGGCGATGGCCCGCTCGCGGCGCAAGCCGCTCTTGATCCGCTCGCGGCGCAGCGCGACTCACGTGGTGGTCGATGTCAGGGATCAGGGCACGGGCCTGGTGGATCCGGAGAAGATCTTCGAACCGTTCGTCAGCACCAAGAAGACGGGCATGGGCATGGGGCTGACGATCTGCCGGTCGATCATCGAAGCGCATGCCGGCGACATCAGGGTCGTTCACAACGAGGTGCCCGGCGTGACCTTCAGCTTCAGCCTCCCGGTCGAGGCTCCGGACGCAACATGACTGCGCCTGACCACATCGTCTACGTCGTCGACGACGATCCACGGGTGCGCGAGGCCGTGATCGAGTTGCTGTCGTCGGCGGGGCGCAACGCCGTCGCCTTCGGCTCCGTCGCCGAATACCTGATGCAGCCCGGGCCCGACCTTCCCGGCTGCCTGGTACTCGACGTCAATATGCCCGACCTCAACGGGCTCGATTTCCAGAAGCAGCTGGCGGCGACCGACCATGTCCCGATCGTTTTCATCACGGGCCACGGCGACATTCCGACGTCGGTTCGCGCGATCAAGGCGGGCGCGCTGGACTTCCTGACCAAGCCGTTCAGCGACGAAGCCCTTCTGCAAGTCGTCGCCGCTGCGATCGAGCAGGACCGCAAGGCGCTGCAGAAGCGGACCGATCTGGCGCAGCTCAGGGCGCGCTACGCTTCGCTCACTCCGCGCGAGCGTGAAGTCCTGCCCCTGGTCGTGGCTGGCCTCCTCAACAAGCAGGCCGCGGCCGAGCTGGGCATCAGCGAGATTACGCTGCAGATTCATCGCAGCAACGTAATGCGCAAGATGGAGGCGCGCTCCGTGGCCGAGTTGGTTCGCCTGGCCGCCAGGCTCGACGTTTCCATCCCGCCCGCGCAAGGGCGCAGGGGCATGCGGAGATGAGGCCCGCGCGCGAACGAGTAATCGCCGTGGTCGATGACGATACCCGGGTGCTCGAATCGCTCGAGGACCTGCTGGAATCGGCCGGACACAGGGTGCGTTTGTTCAGTTCCGCACAAGCGCTGCTCGAGAGCGCCGCCTTCAACGAGATCGACTGCCTCATCTCCGACATCGGCATGTCGGCGATCGACGGCTTCGCTCTCGAGCGGGTGGCGCACGCTTCCCGCCCCGAGCTGCCTATCATCCTGATCACCGGGCGAATCGAACTGATCAAGGACCGGCAGACGACAGAGCGAGGCGAGAGCAGGACCATTCTTCTGAAGCCCTTCAGCGATCGAGAGCTGCTCGGCGCCATCGAGAAGGCACTGGCCCAGCGGCCGCAGCCTTAACGGAAAGTCGCTATGGCGTAGTCGGGTACGCTTCGCTAGATTGCTCGTCACTGCAATCTGACTCATCACCATCGTGACTCCCTTGGAGCAGTCCTCCCTCGAGCGATCCCACGACGCGGATGGCGCCCTCAAAAGACGCACAGGCGAGCCCGAACGCATCCAGCCTCCGGGTGCGAACCTGTCGGCGCGCGAGCGGATGATCGTGTTGCTGATGGGCAACGGGCTGTCCAACAAGGAAATCGCACACCAGCTGTGCATCGCGCCCGAGACCGTCAAGTCGCACGCGAAAAGCATCTTCTGGAAGCTGGCGGTCCGTAGCCGCGCGCAGGCCGTCTATCTGGCAACGTCGCTCGGCCTCATCTGATCGTCGCGTTGATTCGCCGCAGTGAACTCCAAAGAGATCAAGCAAATGCGCAGTGCTGTCGTAAGTCTGGCTTTCATCGCCCTCGTCCCCACGGCCGTTCCCGCTCAGTCGCAAGTGCCCGCTTCGGGCGGCGCGGTTTTCACCACAACGGCCCCGGGCAAGCGCACCGACGAGCGCGTCGCGGAGATCAGCGCCTCGGTCGAAGCGGTCGATGCGGCGAACCGCGCGGTCACGCTTAAGGGCCCGAACGGCTCGCTCGTCACCGCACCGTCGATCTGTCCGCCCTCGACGGCCGCGACCATCGAAGGGACCGGAATCTCCAGGAATTTCACCGTGGAGGAATCGCCTCCCGTTGCATCGATGGCCGCCATTGCGCCAAGCTGAGAAAGGCTGTTGAGCGCGTTGACGCCGATGGTCTTGCCGCCGAAGTCCGCGCCGCCATGGAGCGGCGAGTCTGACTTGACGATCAATCCGGTCGGATCGTTGTCGGCGGTGGTCTGTCCTGCGCTGCCTTGGCCGATGATCACGAGCGGCAGGCCCTTGGAGATTGCAACAATCGCGCTCAATGGATCCGTGGCGGTCACGGCGAGTTGGCCGTTCAGAAGCAGCGGAAATGCCTGCGAGCCCGATGTCACGGGATAGGGCTCAACTTTGATGCCGTGTTCCGTGAAGAATCCTTTTTGAATCGCGAGGTACAGAGAAACGTTGGACACGCCCGAGCCGATCCCTACCTTGAGCATGCCCGTACTGCTGTCGCTTTCATTTCTTGGGCCGCAGCCGGCAGCGAGCATTGCGCCGACAAGTGCAGTAGCCATAAGCCGCATATTCATCGTATCTCCGCGTTCCCCTGACCGGAACCTCCGCGAATGAGTGTCATGACGCGCTGACGGGCATATGCGTAGGTGGGAAGCGCCTTCGTCGCCAGCTGATCTCTAGGATAAGGAAGACCGACCGCGATGCATTCGCGTACTCCGGTCGGCGCCCCGCCGAGGACGATCACTTTGTCGCCTAGGTACACAGCCTCGTCGATATCGTGCGTCACCAGTACCACCGTCACACCGAACTCATCTCGCACCCGTAATATGAGATCCTCGAGATCGAAGCGTGTCTGCGCGTCGACGGACGCGAACGGCTCGTCCATCAACAGAGCCTTCGGCTCGAATGCAAGCGCGCGTGCAATGGCGACCCGCTGCTGCATCCCACCGGAGATTTGCCACGGATACTTAGTGTGACAATCATCGAGACCCACGGCGCGCAAGGCGTTCGCGACGCGCGCGCTCCGCTCCCCCTTTGAGTAAGGTTTGCTGTGAAGCGGCAGCATGACGTTACCCGCCACGGTTAGCCAAGGCATGAGCGAGCGACTGTAATCTTGAAAAACAACGCCCAGCTTTTCCGGTGGCCCCGTTACCGTTGAACCATCCAAGGCGACGGTTCCGGTGCTGGGCGAAATCAATCCCGCAATGCAGCGCAGTAGCGTCGTTTTTCCGGCGCCGGAGGGTCCGACGATGCACAAGAATTCGCCCTCGTGTGCTTCAAGGGAGATGTCCGCCAGCACTCTGTGCTCTGCGTTGTCCATGACATAAGACTTGCAGAGCGAACTAATGACGAGTACAGGTCGAGTCATGCGCGAATCGATTGTCTGCGGCGCAGATAATCCCACTTGAGAACCCGGCGTTCCAATGCGAGGAACCCCCCATTGAGCCCATACCCGAGAATTCCCATCAACAAGATGCATGACCAGGTCTCCGGCATCGCAAAAGATCGTTGATACTCGAGCATGCGGCGGCCGATGCCGTTTATCGAACCCACGAGTTCGCTGAAAAGGATTACCGTGACACCCAGCGACAAGCCGGTGCGCATGCCTGAGAGTATTTGCGGCGCCGCTGCCGGCAAGATTACCCAGATCAGCCGACGCATCCAAGGCAGCCGGTAGGAGCGAGCGACGTCAAGCAAGCCGGGATCGAGCCCCCGAACGCCATCGATGGTATTGAGCAAGATTGGCCATGAGGCCGCATATGCGATGACGGAAATCTTGAGCGTCGCACTGATTCCGACGAGCAGCAGCATGAGCGGCAACAGCATCACACCCGGTATCGCGCGCAGGAACTCCATGATGGGCGAGATCACCGAGTGGACTCGAGGCAGAAGTCCGAGAATGATTCCCAGGACGATTCCCACGCCGGCCGCAAGGCAATAACCGAGGCCGAGACTGCCGAGGCTCGGCAGCACGTCGCTTCGAACCTGTGAAAATAGCCAAAGTCGCCGAAAAGTCTCCAAAACGATCCGTAGCGGCGGAAAGTAGAACGATGTGCTCTTCTCTGAAAGGACCCACAGCACGATGAGGACCACCAACGGAAACCATAACTCGGTGATGATGTTCGCCAGCGATCGTTTCACTGCGTCGACCTGTGCGATGGATGCCAGCGCAGCAATCGGCGCTCGGCGAACCGCATCCCTCGGTTGATGAGGATGCTCAACATTGCCGTAATGACGATGAACGCATAGACCTTCCCGAGATCGCCATCCGCCTGCGCCACACCCGCCATGTAACCAATGCCGGGTACCCCCGCGATCAATTCCGCGCCGATCGCCATCAGCAGGCTCATGGTGGCGGCGATGCGCAACCCCGTGACGACGAAAGGCGCAACCGCCGGTAGTTGCACGCGCAGAACGCGGTCCCGCCGGCGGAGTCGGTAGGACGCAGCCACGTCGCGGATCAGAGGATCAACCTGGTGAACGCCGTACATGGTCTGCATCAAGATCGGCCACATGGAGCCGATGACAATCAGCATCACCGCCATTCGCTGTGTAGCTCCATACAGAAGGAGCAGTAACGGAATCAATGCGACCGGTGGAGTTGCGCGAATGAATTCCACCGTAACTCGTAAAGAACGATAGATGAAGTCGCTGGAACCAAGCACCAGCCCCAGTGGGATGCCTACCGCTGCCGACAGTGTCAGTCCCAATGCCCAGGTGCGCAGGGTTGCTCCGAGATCGTTCCAAAACTCCCAGCTCACGCCCAGATCCATAAGCGCACGCCCCACGACGCGCGGCGACGCGACCGACGCTTCGGACACAAGGCCGGTTGACGACGCAAGTTGCCAAAGCAGCAACAGAGCGAGGACGGCGACGCACTGCATCGCAACCAGCCACGAGTTATCCTTGAAGGCGTGCATACAGGTCGGGATCGGAGCGTTGCAGCCGCCGCATATGCGCGTTCCAGGTCAGATTGAGAAAGAAACGGTTGTCGCGCCGAGCTCGGATGACCCGTGGATCGGTGATTTCCGATCCACCCCAGCTCTCGGCGGCAATGTGCAGGCCCGCCGCCTGTTCCAATTGCAGCGCATCGACCGTCGCGCTTTCGATCGATTCGCCGACCACGATGGCCCCATGATTGCGCATCAGTAGGACGCGCTTGGTGCCCAAATCGGCAAGCATTCTGCGAGTTTCCTCCGCCGGGCTCGTGCCGGAATCGACATAGGCGGCTTGCTGATCGTGAAACCGCAGCGCGGATAACCCGTAAAGCCCGATGAAGCGCTCCGCCGTGACAAAAAGCTCCAAATGCGGCGAGTGAATGTGAATGATCGATTGGATGTCGGGGCGCGCCAAATAAAAGGCAGCGTGAAAGCCCATCGCAAACGGCGTTTCAATCTTGCCCTCCAACACCTGCAAATCGAAGCCCATCTTCACCACGTTTTCGGGCAGCGCTTCATCGAACGAGGTCATCGGAAATGTCCAGAACGCCTCTTCACCTTCCACGCGCATGCTGGTATGCCCGGCAACACCGCTATCACAACCGTTGCGGTAGAGGATTCGGCGCGCCGCTGCGAGGCGAAAATGCGGATCCTCAAGAAGGTAGCCATTGTCCGACATACGTTAGCCTCAATAGCGATAGGTGAAGGAAATGCCAAACGTGCGGAATGAGTTATTCGTGAAGCTCTGCTGATAGGCTCCCGGCGCGGCGGCGTTCGCCTGGATGGCCGCGGGAAAGCGCCGGTCCGCCAGATTCCGGACGAACAGCGCCGCTCGGTAGCGATCGTCCATTGCCGTCAAACCGAGATCGCCGTCGATGATTCCGTAGCCACCGATCTTGGTATAGGGATTGCCGTTGTTGCTGAAATTGCTGCTGGTTCGATAATACCCGCTCAACGAGGCGAACGCGTCCGTCTGTCCGAACATCTGCTGTTTGTATTGGAATGTGGTGTTAGCGGCATACCGGGGAGCGTTGACCAAGGGCTGCCCAGAGGCGTCGGTTGCGGTGACGGCTGGAGATCCGGGGGCCGCCGGACGCACTATCCGGCATCCACCGGCCACCGTCTGTCCCACCCAACAGGGCGCATTGGTGAAACCTTCGGCTGTCGCGTCGGTATACGTGACGCCGCCATTGACGGTGAAGCGGCTGAATGGTTGGACGACGAACTCGGCCTCGAGGCCCCGGGAACGCGCATTGCCGGCGTTCTGCAACACTGCTTGAAGCAGCACGGGATCCAAGGAGGTGGTCTGATAGTCGTAGAACGTCTCGGTAAAGGCTGCAAGGTTCAGAACCAGACGGCGATCGAACAGCGTGGTCTTCACGCCCAGCTCGTAGGATTTGACGATCTCCGGATTCACCGCGACAGCGGCGACGCTGTTCGCCGTGTTGTTGAATGCGGGTCCTTTGTAGCCACGGGTATACGTGAAGTACGCCATGCTGTTTTTTCCGAGATCATATTGCATGCCTCCCTTGTAAGAAAAATCGGTGTGCGTTCGATCCTGCTTCAGCGTGCCGACGGGAAAAAAGGCAATTACATTGTTCCCCAAGGTCGATTCAGTGTCGAGACTGACATCGTCATAGGTTAGACGGCCTCCCGCGATCAGGCGAAAACCGGAGACCACCTCGAAAGTCATTTGTCCGAAAGCGGCGGCACTCTTTGCGTGCTGCACGCTGTCGGAGCTTCCGCCGCGGGCATTGCGTCCAGGGGGCAGAGCATTATTCCCAAGCAATGCGCCCACCTGACTGTCCCGCACGAAACGGCCGCTATAAAGATAAGTTCCTACCTGGGCCTCGAGCCGCTGGCCCGCTGGGGTCGCCAGGCGCGTTTCATTGGAGAATTGGCTGTCATCGAGTTGCAGCGCGATTTCATTGAAGTAATTAACGTTCGTCAGATCGGAGTCGG
>Ga0137412_10005285_pt1 | contig 10318 bp, 8 predicted proteins | sample CZODoug2_1_16fun_FD_122160 | JGI IMG/M metagenome (GOLD analysis project Ga0137412, IMG submission 122160) | Vadose zone soil fungal communities from Angelo Coast Range Reserve, California, USA - CZODoug2_1_16fungal (Hybrid Assembly) | ecosystem: Environmental > Terrestrial > Soil > Vadose zone... | reverse complement strand
CCTCCGCGAGGTGGGGAACATCCGCCACCGCGGGTGCACGGCATTCGTGACGTACGCTCTGGAGCGGCTGCCCGACCTGCCGGGCTTGATGGACGAGAGGGCGTTGGCCGGGATGATCTCGCTCACGTCCACGATCCCCGCCCTGGAGAAGGCGGCGGACGCCGCCAAGTACGGCACCTTCTCGGATCACCCCCACGTGGAATTCACGGTGCCGACGGTCGCCTCGCCGAACCTCGCTTCCGGGGGCAAGCACGTCCTGGTGGCGCGCGCTCAGTACGCGCCCTACAAGCTGCGTGACGGCGCGATCTGGGATGGCGCCAGACGGGACGCGCTGGCGAAGACCGTGACCTCGGCCATCGAGGCGGTCTCGCCGTGCTTCTCCTCGCGGATCCTCCATCAGGTCGCCTGGACCCCGCGCGACCTCGAGGAGCGCTTCGGGCTTCGCGAGGGCGCCGCGTCCCACGGCGAGCTTGGCCTGGATCAGATCCTCTTCATGCGTCCGGTCGCTGGATGGGGCGGACACGCCACGCCGGTCGCGGGCCTCTACCTCGGCGGGGCCGGAAGCCATCCCGGCCCCGGCGTGCTGGGCGGCGCGGGCTGGCTGGCGGCGAAGAGGATCCTGGGCGATCGCAAGCGCGGGGGGAGGGTCGCCGCGTGACGTCGTTCCATCGCACGACGGAGAGCTACAAGCCCGGCGCGCGGACGATGCCGCGTGAGCGGTACACCTCCGAGTCGATCCTGGACGAGGAGCGCGAGCGGATCTTTGCGCGCGGATGGAACTGCGTGGGTCGCGTGTCGCGCCTCCATAAGCCGGGGGACTTCTTCATCCGCGAGGTGGCGGGCGAGTCGATCATCATCGTCCGAGACCGGGCTTCGAAGCTTCACGCATTCTTCAACGTGTGCCGGCACCGCGGCACGCGACTCTGCCGCGAGGAATCGGGGCATTTCAACGAGACGATCCAGTGCAGCTACCACGCCTGGACCTATTCTATCGACGGACGGCTCGTCGGCGCGCCCACGATGCAGGATGTTCCCGGCTTCGAGAAAGGGGAGTATCCGCTGCACGAGGCGGCCCTGGCCGAGTGGGAAGGGTTCTTGTTCGTGAACGTGGGTGAGAATCCGCAGCCCTTCGAGAGCGTGTGGAAGCCCGTGCTGGAGCGCTTTGCTCGCTACGACCTCCCGTCTCTGGCGGTAGGTCACCGGGTCCTGTACGACGTGAACGCCAACTGGAAGCTGGTCTTCCAGAACTACTCCGAATGTCTCCACTGTCCCACGATCCACCCGAAGCTGGCCTCGGTGCTGCCGTATCAGAGCGGCGCGAACGATCTTACCGAGGGGTCGTTCCTGGGTGGCTATATGGAGATCAAGCCGCCGAACGAGAGCGCCACGATGACCGGACGCGCCTGCGGCCGAGTTGTGAGCGGTAGTTTGCCCGAAGAGGACCGGCACCGTGGCTTCTACTACACCCTGATGCCCAACATGGCCCTGAGCCTTCACCCGGACTACGTGAACTACTACATGCTCACGCCCGTCGCCGTGGACCGAACGCTGGTCGAGTCGGAGTGGATGTTCCATCCCGATACCCTGGCGGATCCGGAAAACAACATTCAGGATGGGATCGAGTTCTGGGATCTCACGAACCGGCAGGACTGGGACATCGTGGAGCAGAGCCAGCTGGGGATTTCTTCACGGCGCTATGCCCCGGGGCCCTATTCGCCGAGGGAGAGCGTCCCGGCCGCGTGGGACAGGGAATACCTGAGGTTGATGGAAGAAGTGTAAGCACATGCCGACGAACTTGATCCGAGTCGCATCAACGGGCGTTTGCCTCCTGCTCCTCTGCCTATCGCGCCCGGCGCAGTCCTCCGAGTTCAAACAACCGCATCTGATCCTCGAATGGTCTTCCTACGGCGCGACCGCCTTCGCCAGGCTCGACGTTCCGCTGCCGAAGCCGTAGACACGGTACGCGGCTTCGGCCGAGATCGAGCGCTGCGACGACGACGGCAACAATCGCGAGCAGGACCGGCTGCGACCGCCGGGAGGTGCGCACCGGCTCCCGGATTGCCGGCGCGGCACCGGACACGGCGCTGGCGGGCGACCGCTCCGGCGACAGCAGGCGCTTGATCCGTTCAACGAAGGCAGGCGGTATCTCGCCTCCCGGCAGGCGCGTCCACTGCACCCGCTGAAACGACTCTGGAACGTCCGCCGCTGCCTGGGTAGTCGCGTCCAGGCACACCGGCACCACGAACGCACGGCTGCGGGCAATCATGTGGGTGCGCTGATCGGCAAGGTCCCACTCCAGGCGGAAATAGCCTTCATGCCGCGAGGCCGTGTTGGCTGAAATGACCGGAATGAAGAGCGCGCAGTCCTGGATCTCGCGCCGGATCTTCTGATCCCAGGCGTCCCCGCCCCGCAGCTCGCTCTGATCGAGAAAGACCTCGATGCCGGCGCTGCGCAGTGCCTGGCAAATCTTCTGGGCAGCCTCCGCATCCTGCGAGGCGTAGCTCAGGAATACCGCGTGCAATGGTTCAGTCACCGATGGAACCGTCCCCTGACAGGTCGCCGGAGGTCTTCTCACGGCCTCCGTGGGCGGGAGCTTAGCCCAAATGGATTTATTCAACCTCGCCATCGACAGTAAGTGGAGATCGTGCGATCTGGTCAGGTTGCACGTCAGGGATGTATCGTCGCTCGTATCGTGCGTGGTTGGGTTCGGGAAATCGGTCTGGCCCAGGCTACGGGTCACCCCACTCGATTCGAGTCGAATATTGATTGCATGTCAGGTGCATCAAAGGCGCGCTCGACCCACACCTCAATGGATGTCACGTCTGAATGCGTTGCCTGAGAGGGTCGGGCAAGGTGCCGAAACGTCGTTGAGTTATACATCCCATGATCTGCTCCGTCTGATTGGGCACGAGCCGTAGCAACGCAGATGGCGGCCGCCAGCGAGGTGATCGCATTCCGGCGGTCGTTCGCCGCGACGGCTCACCAGTAGCAGCGTGTTTAGGAAGCCATGAGCTGCTGACCCATATCGATGATCGCCGCGAAGTAGTCGCCATCCGCTACTTCCTGGGTCACACCGTTGATATGAACCAACACCGGCCGGCACGAGTAGTGCTTGGGTCGCTTGAGACGTTTGATCTTCTCCTCGACTTCCTTGATGATCCCGGTGCCGATCGGCTTGGCGGAAAACCGGATTTCGCAGACGTAGAGGGTGTGAAACTTGCTCTGGATCATGAGATCGATCTGGCAGCCGGCCTGACCCTTGTTCGTCTTCTGAAAGAAGGGGTTCTCATTGACGACGCTATTGAGGTCGAGAGCGAGCGCTTCGCGGATCTTGGCCCGACTGCCGAGCACATGAATGCGGCGTTCTTTCTTACGGATCCGCCCCGCTGCTTGAAATTATACAACGATGAGGTTCTCGCGGTGACTGGCGAGGATGGGGACTATCGGCAGGTGCATCGTCAGAATGGAACGGACCTGTGGGTCGCGTGGCAGTATTTGAGTTTCATCGCCTTCAAATAGGTCCAATCGCATTCGCGCCGCGACGACGGCGCTCGTTCCGCTCGACACCGATCATGAAGTGGCAGCACGACAGGCATCTCGATGCATAGCAAGCGGCTCGAGCTCCACGAGCTCAACAAGATCTCTACTGAGACGCTCTCGTACTATGAGCAGCGCGCTGAGGACTTTCGCGCTGGCACGCGCGATCACGATGTCAGCCAGAACATCGGTGCGCTATTGCGGCATATTGAAGGCGCGTCCCCGCTGGTGATTCTCGATTTTGGCTGTGGGCCGGGACGCGACCTTAAAACTTTTGCGGGATTGGGGCACACGGCTATCGGTCTGGAGGGCGCAGCCAGTTTTGCCGCCATGGCGCGTGCCGACACTGGGTGTGAGGTGTGGCACCAGGATTTCCACAGGCTTAACCTGCCGGGCAACCACTTTGATGGCATCTTCGCGAACGCTTCGCTCTTTCATGTGCCGTCCCAGGAATTGCCGCGCGTGTTGCAACAATTGCACGCCGCACTGAAGCCGGCGGGGGTGCTGTTCAGTTCCAATCCGCACGGCCAGAACGAGGAAGGTTGGAATCACCGGCGCTACGGCGCATACCACGACCTTGAGGCGTGGCGTCGCTACATGTCAGGTGCAGGCTTCATGGAGATCGAGCATTACTATCGGCCGACAGGGCTACCCCGTGAACAGCAGCCGTGGCTGGCGAGTGTGTGGCGCAAGCCGCCTCCACGTAACATCGATAGCGGCTGATTTCCGTGGACTTGGCTGTTGTGTCGTGTCGCCAACTCCAGCACCCACAGGGCCGCGCGAGTCTGAAGCTTATCAGTGCCTGAGCGCCAACCGAATCGGCAGTCCGCTCCGTTGTGCACGACAACTGCGTCCGGTCAGCCCGCTGCCGACCCGGCGCTAACGGCAGCTTCGGGTCCGCGACGAGTCGGTGGCCGACAGCACGGCGGTAGCGTCCGCCAGCGGCTCTACCCGGGCCAAAAGCGGCCCTCTGAGCAACCGCTGCACTCCCTCTTCTTTAGCGGACGTTCACGTTCACGACGCCGTCTGAAATTGATCGGCGTACGGCCTCCCAATCCTGGGGGCGCTTGGAGCTAAAATGGGTGTTGCTGCTTCGTCGACAATGCCAGTCTTGCCCGAGCGTAATTGCAGCCGCTTCAAGGAAATTCTGCGATGTCTTTACTGCTGTCGTTTCACTGGCGAACCCGCTTCCAGCTGGTACAGACCTGGTTCCGGTTCAGACTGGATTGGAAGCGCCGCCCAATCGATCAGATTCGCGCGAACTGGGGGCAGGAGGGCTCTAAGGACTCTTGGCTTTCGACGAAGCTGTTCGATCTGACGCGAAACACTGCGTCAGCTTCAGTCGACGACAGGACCTGGATAGACCTGGAGTTCGAGCGCTTGTTTTCGTCGGTGGATTCGACGTTGACACGCTTGGGCAGCCAATGTCTCTACCTCAAGTTGCGCACCTACCGGGATGATCCAGCCGAACGCGAGAATGACTACGCCGTATACCAAATGCTAAGGCGAGATACTGCACTACGCGAGCAGTTACAACTGAGCCTGTGGCCACTGAGAAACGACTCCGAAGCCCTTATCTGCGAGAGCCTGTTCGGCGACCTGCCCGCTACGCCGCGCTCTACGGGATTGGTTCTGTTGATGTCAGTCGCGTCGCTTCTGGTGTTTACAGCCACTGTATTAAATCCGGCCCTTGCATGGCTCTTGGGTGCGGTGGTTTTCTGCAATCTGCTCATCGTGATGTTTTTACGGCACGATATCCACGACACATTCCAGGCCACAGGTAGAATCGGAAGGATGATCTCTGCTGCGGCACGCCTCGCGAGAGTGGACGCCACCGCGCCGATTTCTCAGCCAGCACGGCTACGCGCCATCTTTAGTGAGAGTGGGGATCTGCGCGGATCATTCCGGTGGTTCCTCACTGATCGCAGCAATGATCTCGCTGCATCGTTGTATTTCTGGCTCAATCTACTTTTCTTGGCCGACCACGTGGCAGCGGCGCTGGTTACGCGAAACCTGCGACGCCATCGCGGCGCGCTTGCTCAGATATTTTTACAGGTGGGGTCGCTCGACGCCGATGTCGCTATCGCCTCCTGGCTGCAGCGCGTCCCCGCACATTGCCCCCCTGCGGTTACGACCGAGCAGACCATCGAGCTCGTCGATGGTTTCCATCCGCTGCTTGCCGCTCCGGTTGCCAACTCCGTCACTCTGCGTGGTCAATCGGCGCTCGTTGTGGGTACCAACATGGCGGGCAAGACAACTTTTATCAAGATGGTCGGCACGAACATCATTTTGGGCCGGACGCTGGGTGTTTGTTTTGCCGCTACAGCCGTCGTTCCGCGATCGAATGTCATGGCCTCGATTCGGGCTGAACATTCGATCGAGTCGGGTAAGAGTCACTTCTTCGCTGAGCTGGAACGAATTCTGTCCTTTGTGCGAAGCGCAGAGCGCGATGATCAAGTGGTTTTTCTAATCGATGAACTATTTCGGGGTACAAATACACCCGAGAGAGTGGCCGCCGGCAAGGCGGTTCTCGAGTGCCTCGGTGCGCACGCGCAGGTGCTCGTAACCACTCACGACATCGAGTTGCAACACCTGTTGGGACCAAGTTTTATCATGTTTCATTTTATCGAAGATCCGGAGCTGCCAGACATCTTTGACTACCGGCTGCAACCAGGGATTTCTACGTCCAAGAATGCGATTAAGCTTTTGGAGAAAGTGGGATTCCCTCCGTCTATCGTTCGAGAGGCAAGACGGCTTGCGGATGCCTTTGCATCAAAATAGGCGAGGCCGGTGCTCAAACGTCCCTCTGCCGTCCCGGATGGCTGCTATGGAGAGTACGCTGAGGACCGCTTCGGGTCGCTTTGAGACATACGAACCGAATGTGATTCGCACGAAATCGCCTACGCCCGAGATTTTCGGCGTCCTTGGAATCACAACGACGGAGATGTCCTGCGGGCGAGCCATGACGGAAAGGCGCGGCGGTCTGTCCGGCTCGCTGCGGCCCACGTAGTTGACTACGAGAGTTCTGCGCGTGAGAAATCGCGCTTCCCTATACAGTAATGATCAATCGGATTTGCTGAGGGGGCCGTCTGCTGAGTCATCATCCGCAGATGAGCGCACGCCCGGGACGGCCCGACCCATTGGAGAAGACTGACGAACCCCGCTGGTTGGTCGTGCGGGACCGGATGAGCCGTGCGCTGGAGTATCGCATGCTGCCGGGTGGATCGGATCTGCGCGCCGCGATCACAGCCAAGCATGCGCAGTTGGCTAAAACGGGCTGGCGGGTCGAGTCGATTCCGCGAAAAGGCGCCTTTTTCTTCGCGGATCGGGATAATGACCGGGTGTGTGTATCAGTAGAATGCTTTGAGCCTGCGGCAACCGACGTCCGCAGGTGTCGAACTTGATCCGCCGGTGTGCGGTGCGCCCGCGGAGAAGGTGCGGCTCAACGTGGCGGTCGAATCCCGACCGGCCGCGAGGGATGCCGTGCTCGATTGGTCGCCGCGAATCGCGTGAGTCGGCGCGGCGGTCGTGGCCGACCGTCAACACGCACTGACTCAGTTGAAGACCGGAAGCGTTGCGAATTTCCGCCACGACGACGCAGGTGCTGTGATGGGCACGGTGCTCCGCGTACGTTGGTGTCTGCGGAGCACAATAAGCTTTCAGCAATTTGCCTCTCGCGCCGACTCCACGCGATTGCGCCCTTCCCGCTTGGCGGCATAGAGAGCACCGTCAGCCTTCTGCATCAAAACATCCAGTGCGATGGCTTCCGCGCTGTGAGCGACGCCTACACTGATGCTCACCTGGCCGATCTGTTCATCGCTGCCAATTTTCCGCAGTCGGGCGTGCTGGAGCGAAGTGCGAATCTGCTCGGCCACCGCGATGGCGCCATTGAGTGCCGTATCGGGCAGCAAAATCGCAAACTCATCCCCGCCCACACGCGCTGCGATGTCCGCACCCTTGATCCGAGCGCGGAGAACCTGCGCTACCCCACGAAGCACCTGATCTCCAACGCCGTGCCCATAGGCGTCATTGATCTCTTTGAATCGATCGACATCGACTAGAAGTAAGGAGGTGCCCTCCTGGGTAGCCGAGCGAGGAACCACGTCCGCGAATGCCTTCTCAAATCCGCGCCGATTCAGCAGTCCCGTGAGCGGATCATTAAAGGCGACGGCTTCCGCCCGCTCGAGGCGCTCAGTCAACGTCTTCACCTCTTTCGCTCGGGTATCCAGCTGTCGCGTCAAAGTGAGGCTGACCGTAGACATCTTATGCGTCTCGACCAGAAGCTCACTCAGCACGGAGTGGATGGCGGTCGCAGCGTCAGGTCGACTCAAGCGTTCGGTGTGATTTTCCAGTGACTTACCAAACCGAACCGCGTGCGTTCCGCTGTGGCTAATGACCTCGGAGGTCTCCGCCAACAGAACCCTCAGTCGTTCGTGGATGCGCGTGACCGCCTGGGCCCCGCGTGAAGCGATGTGAGTGGCGTACAGATGGGCGACATCCGCGTCGGTTAAAGGATGCTGAATCTGAAGGCGGTGGTCGAGAATCTGGCTCAGAGGTGGATTGAGTCCTGCAACGTGCTCGTACCAAAGGGTGTAGCTGGCAGGGTCGAGTGCGGCCTCCTGTCGTCCCATGTGCCCCACTGCCAGCCGCAGGAATTCCGCGCTTTGCACGCGGGTTTGTTGATATTGCATTGCGTCAGATGGACCTCTTTTGGTGGTGAGCCCATCCTGGGGCGAGCAAATCGAAATAATCGAACGCAATGTAGCGAAAGGGAAGCAAGCGCAGCAATGGGCGTGTGCGACGAGAACACTGATGTCGGATTTTGGGGCTAACCTGGGTTATGAATTGAGCCCGACGGTCAACGGGTTTACTCCTTGAAGAAGATCTGACCCTGGCCACCCGGGAAAATGAGCTGCAGCGCCGGATGGCCCTGGGCTAGTCCCATTTGCCAGTGATACACCGTAGTTTCAACCGGCAGATCGCGCCTGTAGTTTTGGGAGGTCCAAACGACTCCGTTGGCCCGCGTAGTCAGCAGGGTGTCGCCCTCGATGCGCCAGGTGCCCTGTTCGGAGATATGGCTGTTCATAACGTTGTTGCCCATTTCACCCACGTACACGTACCGGCCGTCGCCGTAAAAGGTGAATGCGAAACTTCCACTTCGCCAGGTTCCTTCGAATGGGTTTGCGGTGTTCTGGACCCGCTGCAAGTCGCTCTGCGCATCGGCGCCTGTTGTCATGTATGCCAGCACCAGGCAGCCCAGGATCGCCAGAACGTTTGATTTCATGGGTTTTTGCTCCCTGCTATACAACTTCTTCTGTAGGGCGCGACTGAATTATCACAGCGGATAAACGTGCGCGGCGTCGGCACAAAATCGCTCATATCGAGGCGGATGAGATAAAGCGCGGCGAAGACACAGAGTCAGTTGATCGGATGCGCTTTTCTGCCGTTTAGCGCAGAAAGCAAGGCAAAGGGAGAGGTCACTCGTGCTGACGCACCGCGGTGTTGTTCTCATTGCTTTGGCAGTCCTAACGTGTGCCGCGGTCGAAACCGAATCTGCAGCCGCGCAGAGCGCGGTCGACATGCAGAAACGCGCGATCGCGCGGATCGATTCGTACGTCGAGCACGTCCGCCGAACCGGTGACCGGAGCTCTCTAGTGCCGGAGTTGGCAATGGCCGACCTCGACCTGATAGCGAGCAACCAACAGTTGGCTGTGCAGGGAGACTGGTCGGCGGTCTCGCTCGGGTTGAGCAAACGCGGCACTCTCTATCGAATGCAAGCCCAATGGTCACCGGCAATCAACCTGTACACTGAAGCAGTGAACGCAGCGATTCGCGCGGGGAACAGCGAGCGCCAGAGCGACGCGCTTGCATGGCGCGCAATGGCCGAATCTTCAACGCGCAACGTCGGTGCCGCTTTGAAGGATGCCCAGGAGGCGGTTCGGATCGGCGAGACGATCAACGACAAGGAGGTGTTCGCGCGCACGGGTACGGCAGAGGTCGCGACCGACCCGATGCCGCCGTCGGGGTCGGATGGCTATATGATGCTAAAGCCACGGAATGAGTGGCCCGATCCCAACAAGTCGAAGGCCGCCGTTGTTTCGGACATCCAGGAGGCGGCCGAAGATGTCCCCGGAAACGCCTATGCGATTTCGCAACCGATCCAGCAGCGCATGAATGAGACGGTATCGGGTATCCGCAGCGACGTGGGCGTCAAGATATTCGGTGATGACCTGGACGTGCTCATCCAATCGGCGGCTCGTGTCCAGGCGGTCCTGCAGAATGTGCGAGGAGCCGCAGATGTCAAAACCGAGCAGACTACCGGTTTGCCAGTGCTCACCGTCAAACTGAACCGCCAGGTCTTGTCGCGTTACGGGATCAGCGTCGGCGATGTTCAGACTCTGGTGGAAATCGCGGTCGGTGGCAAAAGCGCGGGCCGAGTGTTTGAAGGCGATCGTCGCTTCGATATCGTCGTCCGGCTTCCGGAGCATCTGCGCTCAGACATCCAGGCAATCAGGTCTTTACCGGTCCCGCTACCGCCGATCGAGAATCAGGCCAAGACAACACCCGCTCTATGGGGCAATTCGCCGCTTGCCCAAATCCGTTATGTACCCCTGTCAGAACTCGCCGAGATTGATCTGGCGCCCGGCCCCAATCTGATCAGCCGCGAGGACGGCAAGCGCCGGACTGTGGTGACCGCGAATGTGAGAGGCCGCGACCTCAGTTCGTTCATCGCCGACGCCCAACAGCAGGTCGTGGACAAGATCAAGCTGCCCGCCGGCTA
>Ga0137412_10005284_pt1 | contig 10319 bp, 10 predicted proteins | sample CZODoug2_1_16fun_FD_122160 | JGI IMG/M metagenome (GOLD analysis project Ga0137412, IMG submission 122160) | Vadose zone soil fungal communities from Angelo Coast Range Reserve, California, USA - CZODoug2_1_16fungal (Hybrid Assembly) | ecosystem: Environmental > Terrestrial > Soil > Vadose zone... | reverse complement strand
CTGGCAGTACACCAACCAGATCGACCTGCGCCGACCGGAATTGCCGCCACGGCCGGCGACCATCAAGGCCGAGCCGACGGCCATTACGTTCGACACCGCCCGCACCGCGCTGATCGCGGTGGATCTCCAAAACGACTTCTGCACGCCCGGCGGCTGGCTCGACAGCATCGGCGTCGACGTATCGGTCCTGGATCGGGCGGTCGAGCTGACCGCCCAGATCGTTCCGGCAGCCCGCGCCGCGGCCATTCCCATTATCTGGCTCAACTGGGGAAACCGACCCGACCAGGCGAATATCCCGCCCGGCGTCGCGCATGTCTACGACCCCGATGGCACCGGTCGCGGCATCGGCTATCGGCTGCCCGGCAAGGAATCCGCGGTATTGGCCAAGGACAGCTGGGGGGCCGCGCTGGTCGACGCGCTCGCACCAGAACCGGCCGATATTCACGTCGACAAATACCGCATGAGCGGATTCTGGGACACGCCACTGGACACGGTATTGCGCAATCTCCGAATCGACACGTTGCTGTTCGCCGGTGTCAATTCCGACCAGTGCGTTTATGCCACGCTGATCGACGCCGCCTGCCTGGGCTACGACGTCGTGCTGCTCACCGACGCATCGGCCACCACGTCACCGGCGTACTGCCACGACGCCACGGTCTACAACACCAAGCAGTGTTTCGGTTTCACCGCAACCGCTGGCGATCTGCTCGATGCACTAAACGTCCAAGCATCAAAGGAGGCCGACTCGTGAGCACCCCGCCGATCCTGCGCCATCTGGATGACCTGGCGCCACAGCTCATCCCGCCGGTGGACACGGTCAAGCTGGCCTGCTTGGCCGGGCCGGCCGACGGCTCCTCGACCAGCGTGTTCTTCGAGGTATGGGAGCCCGGCGGCTCCCAGCCCGACAATTCGCACCCGGAAAGCGCCGAGATATTCGTCTTCCTGGCCGGGCACGGCATCGCCCACAGCGACGAGCATTCGGTCGAGGTTGGGCCGGGTGATGTGTTGATCCTGCCGGCCGGGTCGATACACCGGATCGAGAACACTTCAGCCACGGAACGGATGTACACGGTCACGATCATGGCCGACGACCACGGCGCCATGCCCGGCGGCTTCGCCGAGTTGGTGGGCGCCGGGCCGCGGGTGCCGTGGGACGACACCGACCGTGCGGTGCTCGGAGGCGGGTGACTCAATGCGTCCTTCGGCGTCACTCGCCAGAAACAACGATTCTCTAGCGTCGTCGGTGATGACATCACCACCATTCCAGGCATCCGCGCGACCGGGCTGGTTCGCGATCTATCCGGTCGGGCCCGATATCTATGCCGTCGCCGAGCCCGGCCATGTCAACAGCTTCCTTGTGCTGGGCGCCGAGCGGGCGCTGCTGTTCGACACCGGAATGGGCATCGGGTCCATCGTGGACGCCGTACGTTCGGTGACCGATTTGCCTTTGGTAGCGGTCAACTCGCACCACCACTTCGACCATCGTGGCGGCAACCTCGAGCTCACCGAACACGGCGTCGAGATCGTGGCGCACGAAGCGGGTCGAGAGCTGCACGATGCGGCGCCGGCACATTGGCGGCAGGACTACGTAGCGGTTGCCAAACGCATGGTGCACGAATTCACGCGTTTCGCCGAGCTGGACGCAACGACCTTCTTCCTACTCACCGACGCCCAGCGCGTACGTACCCTGCCCAATCTTGGCGGCTGGCGCATTCCGAGCCTGCCACCCGGCCGGATGATCGGCGACGGTGAAGGTATCGACCTCGGCGGCCGGACGCTACGGGCACTGCACACACCCGGCCACACGCCGGACGGGCTGTGTCTCTGGGATGAGGCGAGCGGCTCGCTGCTTGCCGGTGACACCCTGCTTGCCGCCGCATTCTGGGCGCATTTCCCGGAAAGCGATATCGATGTGTTCAGCCGTACGCTCGAGCGATTGACCGAGCTGCCGGTAGGGCAGGTTCTGGTGGCACACAATCTGCGTTCCCGGCTGCCCGGCAGCTTCGTCGCTGAGGCCGCGACCGCATTCGCCGCCGTCCGCGACGGTCTTTCCAGTCCGAGAGCCGCGGCCGATCCGTTCGGCAATCCGGTATGCCGGCACGACTTCGACGGCTTCGCGATATTTTCGCCCCCAGAGGCCGGGCCATGATCGGCGCGGATATTCGGCGGATCACCGGCGTTCGGCTTGCCAACGGAGCGGAATGCGAAACACGTATCGAGTCCGGCGTCGTATCGGAATTGCGGCCCACCGACCCGGCCGTCGAGGGTGCGACCGCGCCCGACCATCTGCATCTCCCCGGCTGGCTGTTGCTGCCCGCCGGTGTCGAGCCACATGCCCACGTGGACAAGGCATTCAGCTGGTCGCTGGTCGACCAGGTGTACGGCGATCTGGGTGCGGCAATCGACTGCTGGCGCGCCTATGCGGCGCAGATGACCGGCGCCGATGTCTACGACCGGGCGAAGCGGGCTTTCGCCGCCTACCTGGCGCACGGCATTACCGCGGTGCGTACCCACGTCGATCTGCTGGACGGCCCGGATCCGACCCGCGGACTGACCGAAGTGCTGCGGCTACGGGACGAGCTGAGCGACGTCATGGATATCCAGGTCGTGTTGCTGGCCTCCTACCGGAGCCCGCCGCAGAACGTCATCGACGCAATTCGCCTCGGTGTGGATGTGGTCGGTGGCTGCCCGCACCTGTCTCCCGACCCCGCCGCGGAAACGGTGTGGCTGCTCGATCTGGCCGAGCGGTTCGGGCTGCCGGTCGATCTGCATACCGATGAGCAACTCAACCCAGACGTACAAACGATCCGTGAGTTTATCCGGGAAGTCGGCCGGCGCGGTCTCGGTGGCGGCGCGACCGCGAGCCATTGCGTGAGCCTCGGCGTACTGCCCGCGGCCGAGCTCGCCGAACTGATCGAGGATATTCGCCGGGTCGGTCTTGGCATCGTCGGCCTGCCGATCACCAATCTTTACCTGCAGGGGCGGGCCAACCCGGTGGGCACTCCGCGTGGCATCACCGCATTGCGGCAGCTGATCGACGCCGGCGTGACCGTGGCCGCGGGCGCTGACAACCTGCGCGACCCGTTCAATCCGATGGGGCGGGCCGATCCGTTCGAAACGACCTCGTTGTTAGTGACCGCGGGCCATCTCGACGCCGACCAGGCGCTCACTGCGGTGACCGCGGGTGGTCGCCGCATTCTCGGATTGCCGGCGGCAGGGCCCGCGATCGGACAGCGCGCCGACCTCGTTGCGGTACCGGCACCAACCCTCGCCGACGCGCTCGCGGGTCCCGGTGATGCGCGAATTGTGCTGCACCGCGGGCGACTCGTGAGCCGCACGACGGTGACGCAGGAAAACGCCATAAACACGGAAGCCGCGCTAGGGAGGCTCGGATGAGTGTTACGACAGATTTCGCGGCAATGCGATTCAGCGATGTCGGCAAACAGTTCGACACCGGCACGGTCGCTCTCGAGGGCGTCGACCTGACCGTGACACCGGGCGAGTTCGTCAGCGTGGTCGGGCCCTCCGGCTGCGGCAAAAGCACGCTGCTGCGGCTGGCGTCGGGGCTGTCCCGGCCAACCGACGGCGAGATAGCACTGCACTCCGACCGGCTCGCCTACGTATTTCAGGACCCAACCCTGCTGCCGTGGCGCAGCGCGCTGGCGAACGTCGAGCTGATCGGCGAGCTGCACCATCTGCCGCGGGGGCAGCGGCGAGAAAAGGCAATGGCCGCGCTTTCTACCGTCGGCCTCGAGGGATTTGAGAAGCAGCTGCCGGCCCAGCTGTCCGGCGGGATGCGCATGCGGGTGTCGCTGGCCAGGGCATTTGTGCTCGAGCCGGATATCTTTCTTTTCGACGAGCCATTTGGCGCGCTCGATGAAATCACCCGGCTGCGAATGCAGGAAGAACTGCAACGCATGCTGCACACCGGATCGTTCAGCGCGCTGTTCATCACGCACTCGGTCTCCGAGGCCGTCTATCTCTCCAACCGGGTCGCGGTGATGTCGGCGCGACCCGGTCGGATCCGGCACGAGGTCAGCGTCCCGTTCGGCTATCCACGCCCGCCCGAGATCCGATACGACGCCGAATTCGGCCGCATCGCCGGTGAGGTATCCGCCGCGCTGCTGGAGGGTCACCAATGACACAAACATTGCAAACCCAGGCATCGACCGTGCTGATCACGGCCCAGCGCGCCACCGCCGACCGCAAATCGGGCTCCTGGCGGCGGACCCGCTGGGTGCTGCGTACCGTGCTGCCCATTGCGGCCGCACTCGTCGGCGTGCTGCTCACCTGGCTGTTCGTGAGCTACGTGGTGCTCAATCCCGACCGGCGGGAGATCCTCGTACCGCCGCCGCAGGAAGTACTGAACACCTCATTCCGGGACTGGGCGCATTTGCATCCGATGCTGTCCGCGCTGCAGTTGGACATCGAGGTCTCGATGACCGGGTTGGCGATCGCGACCGCAATGGGAATTCTGGCCGCGATCGTGATGAGCCTGGCGAGCTGGCTGGAGCGCAGCCTCTATCCGTACGCGGTGGTATTGCAGACCGTTCCTATTCTCGCGATCGTCCCGCTGATCGGGCTGTGGTTCCAGTACGGTTTCAATGCACGCGTGATCGTCGTCGTGATTATCGCGATCTTCCCGATGATCGCGAATACGCTCTTCGGGATCCACAGCGCCGATCCGGGTGCGCACGACGTGTTTACGCTGAATCGCGCGTCCCGCTGGCAACGGCTCGCAAAGCTGCAGCTGCCGGCGGCACTGCCATCCATCTTCGCCGGGCTGCGTATCTCATCCGGTCTCTCCGTGATCGGCGCGATCGTGGGTGACTTCTTCTTCACCCAGGGCCAACCCGGTCTGGGCACACTGCTCAACACCTACCTGCTACGGGTCCAGTCCTCGGATCTGTTCGCCGCAATCATCCTCTCCTCGCTCTTCGGCATTGCGGTATTCGCCGTGTTCACGTTCCTGTCCAAGCTGGCCGTCGGGTCGTGGTACTCCGGCGCCCAAAGCCGAACCAACGACCGCTGACCGTATCCCCGTACCTGTCATAGCTGGAGTCCCCCATGAAATACGTACCTATTGCCGCGACCGTGATTGCCGCATTGCTGGTCAGTGCCGCCTGCACGAACTCGGCCAAGAAGTCCGGCGACACCACGGCCGGCGCCACCAAGACCGCCGCGGCCACCGGGGTGGACAAACTGTCCGGAGTCTGCCCGGCAACCGTTGTGGTGCAGCAGGACTGGGAGCCGGAGGCCGAGCATTCCGGCGTCTACTCACTAATCGGCCCCGGCTATACCATCGACGCAAACAAGAAACGGGTCACCGGGCCGCTGGTCATTGATGGCAAGGACACCGGCGTCAAGATCCAGGTGCGCGCCGGCGGATCGGCGATCGGATTTCAGAGTGTCACCGCGGCGATGTACGTCGACAAATCCATCACGCTCGGCGCAATCAGCACCGACGGTGCCGTCGGTTCCGCCGCAACGCAGCCGGTCACCGCAGTGGTGTCGCAGCTGGATAAGAGCCCGCAGATGCTGATGTGGGATCCGAAATCCCACCCATCGTGGAAGACGATCGCCGACGCCGGAAAGTCGGGCGCGACCGTACTCGTCTCCAAAGGCGTCGCCTTTGCCACGTTGCTGGAGGACAAGGGCCTGGTCAAGGCGAAGCAGATTGACCAGGGCTACACCGGCGCGCCAAGCCGCTTTGTTACCGACCCGAAGATCGTCCAGCAGGGCTTCGCCACCGCCGAGCCGTACATTTACCAGCACGAGATCAAGCAGTGGGACAAGCCGGTGAAATACCAGCTACTTGCCGACGTCGGCTACAACATTTATCCGGAGTCGCTGTCGGTACGTACCGGCGACCTGAAATCGCTGTCACCCTGCCTGAAGAAGCTGGTGCCGATCCTGCAGCGGGCCCAGATCGACTACATCAACAAGCCCGCCCCGACGAACGCGTTGATCGCCGAAGCCGTTCAGAAGTTCAACGATGGCTGGACCTACTCGACCGGCGTGGCCAATTACGCGGCCAGCACGATGAAGCAGCTCGGGATTGTGGCCGACGACGCGAGCGGCCCACTTGGCGGCATGGACATGAAGCGGGTGCAATCAGTGATCGATACCTTCGCCCCGATCCTGCAGAAGGGCGGGATCAAGATAAAGAGCGGGCTGAGCGCCGCCGATATCGCCACTGACCAGTTCATTGACACACACATCAAGATGGATTAGTGATGACTGCCAGTAAAGTGCTGCCGTCGATTGGTACGGCGACGACCGCCGAGCTGCGCGCCCGGCTCGAGCACGATCTCGGCCCGGCCGCGGTGTCGGCCGACCCCAGCCGGATCGACCGGCTGTCTGTCGACTGGGCGCACATGTCGCCGATCCTGGCCGAGCAGTTGCCGGCCGGGCGGGCCGATCTGATCGTCACGCCGAGCACAGCGGACCACATCCCGCTGATCCTGAAGCACTGCTACGAAATGCGCGTGCCAATAACTCCACGCGGCACCGGGCTCGGCAACTACGGTCAGGCGATTCCCTTACACGGCGGGTTGTTGCTCGATATCAGCGCCTGCCGTGCGGTGGTGGAGATCGGCGATGGCTGGGTCAATGCCGAGGCCGGCGCCCGGATGCGCGACCTCGATGTCGCGGTGCACGGGACGGGACAGGAGCTCACCATTTACCCATCCACCAAAGGGTCGACGGTGGGCGGATTCCTGGCCGGTGGCAGCGGCGGTACCGGCTCTATTACGTACGGCAGCAATGCCGACGGTTTCGTACACGCGCTGGATGTGGCGCCCTGTGATGGCAGCGGGCAATTGCGCGCCGTCGCCGGGGACGACACGGTGCCGTTCGTGCATGCCTACGGGACGACGGGGATCATCGCCCGGGCCACGGTGGCGCTGGCACCGGCGCACGAATGGGTCGGTGTCTACACCGCGTGGGACGACTACGGTGCCGCGACCGCCGCAATGCGGGCGTTGAGCACGATCGACCGGACGCCGCGACTGATCTCGCTCGACGAGGCAGCGCTGGTCGCGATCCTGCCGGCCGATCCGGCGCTGGATCCGCACCGCATCAGCGTGCGGGCCATTGTGCAGGCGGAATCCGTCGACGAGGTGCGCGAGATCGTCAATTCATTGGGCGGCTCCACGGAGGCGGTGCGGACCGGCCAGAATGGCGCGGACCGGCTCACCTCGATTTCGTACAACCACTCGACCTTTCATCTGCAAAAGAAGGTGCGCGGCTATTTCCACCTCGAGGTGGGCGGCGACTTGCTGCAGACCGATCCGGACCGGGTGCGCTCGGTGTATGCGGGCACGCTGCTGCATCTGGAACAGTTCACCGGCCGGGTCGGTGGCATGCTGATGGCCCGCTACGAATCGCCGGAACAGGTTTATGCGGGCATGGCCGAGCTCAACGAAATGGGAATATCGATCCACAGCCCGCACACCTGGATTCTCGACCGTAGGCTGGACGGGGTGCGGTCCGTGCTGGCCGAGATGGACCCGCTCGGCCTGCTGAATCCCGGCAAGCTGCCTCCTGAAGGGGGAATGGCGTGATCCCGCGTTTTATGGAATTGTCCGGGCCGGAGTCGGCGAGCCGGCTCACCGCCGACTCCGTTGCCGTGCTGCCGGTGGGCTCGATCGAGCATCACGGTCCGCACCTGCCGCTGTCGACCGATTTCACCGTGGCCGACACATTCGCGACCACGCTGGTCGAGCAGGTCGCCGACGACACGGATGTATGGCTGCTGCCCTCGTTGGCGTACACGAAATCCGACGAGCACGCCTGGGCGTCGGGCACGCTGTGGCTGTCGTGGGACACGCTCATGCGGATTCTCGTTGATATCGGCAATTCGCTGGTCGCGAGTCCGGTGCGGCGGCTGGTATTCGTGAATGGTCATGGCGGCAACTCGGCGCTGCTGCAGGTAGCGTGCCGGGAGCTGCGGCGGCGATTCGGTCTGCAGACGTTTCTGCTGCACCCCGGCCGGCCGGTCGACCAGGGCGGCCGAACCTCCGCGGACGAGGAATTGGGTATGGGCGTGCACGGCGGCCGCGGCGAGACATCGATGATGCTGCACCTGCGCCCGGATCTCGTTCACATGGAGCTGGCCACTAGAGCGGTGCCCGACCAGCTGGCCGGGTACGAACATGTGGGGTTCGGGAAGTCGGTCAGTTTTGGCTGGCTCAGCGACGATTTCGGCACCGGCGGCGTGGTAGGGGACCCGCGCGGCGCCACCGCCGAGCAGGGCAAGACCGCGTTCGAGGCGGCAATCGAGCACGGTGCCGCGGCCATGCGGGAAATTGCTCGCTTCGACCCGCGCGGCTGAAACCCGCGTAATCGATCTTGACTTTATCGCGTCGATCTTGACCTTATGGTGGCCTCGTGTCTGATTTGTCCAGCAATAAGGTCAAGATCGGCGTGGGGTGCGGAATACCAGCGGCCGCACCGATCGGAGCGGGCAGCACAGTAAGGTGCCTACATCGATTCGATGGGAGGTCGCCGAGATGAGCGCACCTGGCGAGCCCGCCGGTCAGGGCGTGCCGCAGCCGGTCCTTGCACCATTGACGAATGCGGCGATCTTCCTGGTGGTGACAGTTCGGCCCGGCGCCGAGACGCAGGTCCGCGAGCTGCTCGCCGACCTGTCCGGGTTGCGCCGCTCGGTGGGCTTCCGGGTGCCGGCTGCGGCGCTCACCTGCGTCGTGAGCGTCGGGTCGGCGGCCTGGGATCGGCTCTTCGACGGGCCGCGCCCAGCCGAGCTGCATCCGTTCCGGGAGCTCACCGGGGCCAAGCACCACGCCGTGGCCACACCCGGCGACCTGCTGTTCCACATCCGGGCCGGCCAGATGGACCTCTGCTTCGAGCTGGCCCGCGTCATCATGGCGCGGCTGGCGGATTCGGTCGCGGTCGTCGACGAGGTGCATGGGTTCAAATATTTCGACGAACGCGATCTGCTCGGATTCGTCGATGGCACCGAAAATCCGGAGCCGCACGAGGCTCAGGCGGCCGCGATTGTCGGCACTGAGGACGCCGATTTCGCCGGCGGCAGCTACGTCATCGTGCAGAAGTACCTGCACGATCTGACGGCGTGGGACTCACTGTCCACAGAGGATCAAGAGCGGGTGGTCGGGCGCACGAAGCTGTCCGATCTCGAGCTTCCCGATGACGTCAAGCCGACGAACTCGCATGTCGCGCTCAACACGATCACCGACCCCGACGGCACCGAGCGGCAGATCCTGCGTGACAACATGCCGTTCGGTACCGTCGGCGACGGTGAGTTCGGCACCTATTTCATCGGGTACGCCAGCACACCCTCGGTGACCGAACAAATGCTCGAGAATATGTTCATCGGCGACCCGCCGGGCAATTACGACCGCATTCTCGATTTCTCTACTGCCGTCACCGGCTGCCTGTTCTTCGCCCCGGCGGTGGGTTTTCTCGATGATCTCCCGGATCCGCCTGGGGTCGAGAATGCCGACGTGCCTGCTGGCCAGAATGCTCCGGCCGAGGCCGACGGTTCGCTCGCGATCGGCACGCTGAACAACCACGCCTAGGCTCATTGGGTACGGGTCGTTCGCTCGTGGTCAGAACATGTAGCCGAGCAGGTCAACTGTGCCTGGGTTCCAGGGTTTTTCGTTGAGCATCTTCACCATCAACTCCGCCACGGGCCGTTCGGCGATGCCGATGCTCTCGTGCTCGTTGAGCATGAGCCATTTCACGATGCCCGGTGCCTGGCGGTACCCGGCGGCCAGATAGAGCCGCGGATCGTCCGCGAACAGGACCACGGCATCGATTTCGCAGCGGCGGCCGAGTTCCTCGAGTTCCTCGAGCAGGCGACGTGCGAGTCCCCGGGAGCGGGCCGAGGCAACGACGCACAGATCGACGATGCCGAAGACTTGCAGCGCAGTGCCGCCATTGTTGATCATCCTATGGTCGACGCCCATGTGCGCGACAAGCTCCTCGCCACTCCACACCAGGTATCGCCAGTGCGGCAGTTGCTTGAAGTAGCTACGGGCCGGGTATCCGGGGAAGCATTCGTCGAGGACCGCATGGATCTTTCCGCGTACCGGCGACGTGATTGTGTGCTCGGTCTTCATCTCGATGTCCATCAGATCCCCAAGATTCACGTGGCGCCGGCGGCCTTCGCGGATCGGGCCATGCTAGCGGGGCCAGCTGTGCAATCGGCACGCTGTATGACTACGCCTAGAAAGGCGGCGGATCGTCTGCGGGAGTTGGTTTTCGGCCGGCGGCGGCTCGGGCGGTTTTGTGGGTACGGGGTCGTCGTCTTGGTAATGATATGGATGGCTCTCGTA
>Ga0137412_10005283_pt1 | contig 10320 bp, 10 predicted proteins | sample CZODoug2_1_16fun_FD_122160 | JGI IMG/M metagenome (GOLD analysis project Ga0137412, IMG submission 122160) | Vadose zone soil fungal communities from Angelo Coast Range Reserve, California, USA - CZODoug2_1_16fungal (Hybrid Assembly) | ecosystem: Environmental > Terrestrial > Soil > Vadose zone... | reverse complement strand
TCCCGCAGAAAGTCCAGCAAGTCACTCCCGCCGATGTCCAGCGGGTCGCCAAGCAATACCTCAACGAGGACCAGAGCACGACGGGTTGGTTCGTGCCGGTCCATCCTGCAGCGGAGAAAGGCCCGTGAGTACACAGAATGTCGTCAATCGATGGGTATTCCCGGTAGTGCTGTTCGCCTGCTCGACTGCAACCGCGAACATGGCCGAGCAGAGCCATAGGGCCACGGCCGCCGGAATCGATGTGGTCGCCTACCCGACCGGCGTGAAGGATGTCGTGGTCATCATGGGGGTCTTGCCGGCCGGCGATGCGATGGCCGGATCCGGCAACATTGCGGTTCCAACCCTCGCCGGAATGATGCTCGATCGCGGCACCAAGGCGCTGGACAAATTCGCGATCGCCGATCGCCTCGACAATGTGGGCGCCGAAATCTCATTCGGCGTAGGCGTCCAGAGCCTGGAAGTTCGCGCCAAATGCCTGAAAAAGGATTTGCCGCTGGTCCTGGGATTGATCGCCGCCGAACTGCGCACACCCGCGCTGCAAGGGCCGGAGTTCGCCAAAGCCAAGCAGCAGTTCATCGGCTCTCTGGACGCGTCGCTGCAGAACACCGATGGGCGCGCCCACGAGGCATTCGGCCGTGCGGTGTTCCCCGAAGGCCACCCCAACCGCCCGCATTCGATCGCCGAGTACATGGCCGCTGCGAAGTCGGCGACCCTGGACGAACTCAAGGCCTTTCACGCCAAGTACTACGGTCCGGCTCATATGACTCTGGTATTGGTGGGCGATGTGTCCCCGGTCGGGGTGCAGGAGGAGGTCACCAAGGCATTTTCGGGCTGGGCCGGAGGTCAAGACTACGTCCGCCCCGCTCAGCCCGCGGTCGCGTCCGGGCCGCACGAGGTTTCCGTGCCGCTCCGCGACAAACCCAGCGTGTCCGTGATTCTGGGGCAAGCGACGGGACTCAAGTACCGAGATCCCGACGCACTTGCGCTGCGCGTGGGCACGGCCATCCTCGGGCATGGATTCACCGGGCGCCTGATGGGAACGGTGCGCGACCAGGAAGGGCTGACGTACAACATCGGCGCGGGCGTTGCCGAGGACACCATTGCCGACGGTGCGTGGGATATTTCAGCGAGTTTCGCGCCCGCACTTCTCGACCGGGGCGTGGCCTCGACGCGGCGCGAACTTCAAAAGTGGTGGTCCGACGGCGTCACCGAAAGCGAACTCGCCACCCGCAAGCAGGGTTTGATCGGCGGCTACTTCGTGGGCTTGTCGACCACCGCCGGCCTGGCGAGCACCATCGTGACGTCGATTCAGCGAGGCTACGATCTGAGCTGGCTGGATGGCTACCCGGAGGCCGTCAAGGCGCTGACGCGCGCCCAGGTCAACGGCGCCATCAAGACTCATCTCGACCCAGCCTCCATGGTGCTGGTCGAGGCCGGAAGCGTACCCGCGGGCGGCGCTGCGCCGCCGCCGTCGCGCAACTAGGAACTTGTCGGACCAAGTCGGCAGGAGGCCGACTTGAACGCCGCGAACGCGCAGCAGGGATAGCCGGACTTCGCGGATTCGAGGGATAGCGTAGCGTAATGGTCTGGCACAAAAACGGCCGCAGGCCAGTTTTCCCAATGGACCAGGGGATCAGCTTTTGCCGAGATAGTCCTGCTTGCCGAGTTCCAGTCCCGATTGCCTGAGGATGTCGTATGCCGTGGTCACGTGAAAGTACACGTTGGGCAGTACGTGACTGAGCAGATAGGGGGTCCCTTGCATGCTCTTTGAGGAGCTTCGGGTCTGCCAGGTCACGGTTCGGTCCTCGGCGCCTTCGAACTGTTCCGGCTTCAATGTCTCGAGATACGCGATCGAGCGTCGAACTCCATCGATCAGTTCACCGAAGGTCGCCTTGCCGCCCTCGAACGCCGGTACTTCGGCGCCGGCGAGACGCGCCGCACCGCCTCTCGCGATGTCGCCCGCAATGACTATCTGCATGGTCAACGGCAGCATGTCCGGGTACAGGCGCGTATTGAGCAGCACCGAGGGTGGGATTTTTCGAGCGGTTGCATGTGCCTCGGCCTTGTCCAGGATCGCGGATAGGCTCGTGAGCGCTCGCACGCAGGGCGATACCGTGGCTTGATACATATCGAGTTTCATCGTTCAAGCCGCCTTGCTTGCCGCTGCAAGCTGCCTCAATACATAGTGCAATATCCCGCCGTGCTGGTAGTAGTCGAGCTCCTTGGGCGTATCGATGCGCAATCGCACCTGGAACTCGGTCTTCTTGCCGTCATCGGCGGTCGCGATCACCTGCACGAACTTTGCCGCGCCTTGATTGAGGCCGACGATTTCGAACAGTTCCTTGCCGGTAAGCCCGAGAATTTGCGCGCTCTGACCGTCCTTGTACTGCAGGGGCAGGACTCCCATGCCGATGAGATTCGAGCGGTGAATTCGCTCGAAGCTCTCCGCGATGACGGCTTTCACGCCCAGCAGCATGGTGCCCTTGGCGGCCCAGTCGCGGGAGCTGCCCGTTCCATATTCCTTGCCGGCCAGGATCACCAGCGGCGTGCCGTCGGTTTTGTAGTTGACCGAGGCATCGAATATCGACATGGACTCGCCGCTCGGTATGTGCAATGTCACGCCGCCCTCGGTGCCGGGCAGCAGAAAATTGCGCAGACGAATGTTGGCAAAGGTACCCCGCATCATGACTTCGTGGTTGCCGCGGCGGGCGCCGTAGGAATTGAAATCAACGGCCTGCACCCCCTGGGCGATCAGATATTTCGCCGCCGGACTGGACTTGGAAATATTGCCGGCGGGCGAGATGTGATCCGTGGTCACGGAATCGCCGAGCACTGCTAAAACGCGTGCGTTCTTCAGGTCCCCGACGGCCGATGGGGTCATCGTCATGCCGTCGAAATAGGGCGGATTCTTGACGTAGGTCGACTTGCCGTCCCATTCATAGATCTTGCCCGCGGGGGTCTTGATGCTGCTCCAGTTCGCATCGCCCGTGAACACGTTGGCATAGCCCTTCTTGAACATCGCGGAGTCGACCGAGGCGGCCACCGCTTTCGCCACGTCCGCGGCGCTCGGCCAGATATCCTTCAAGTAGATGGCTTTGCCATCTTTGCCCTCGCCGAGCGATTCGGTGGTGATGTCGATATTGAGACTGCCCGCCAGCGCATAGGCGACGACCAACGGCGGCGATGCCAGGAAATTCATTTTGATCTCCGGATGCACGCGGCCCTCGAAATTTCGATTGCCGGACAGCACCGAGGAGGCGATGACATCGCCGGCCCGTACGGCCTCCGAGATCTCGGGCTTCAAAGGTCCCGAATTACCGATACACGTCGTGCAGCCGTAGCCTACGGTGTAAAACCCCAACGCCTCCAGTTCGTGCAGCAATCCCGCCTTCTGCAAGTAGTCGGTGACCACGCGCGAGCCCGGCGCGAGCGAGGTTTTGACCCAGGGTTTCGACTTCAGGCCCAGGGCGTTCGCATTGCGGGCCAGGAGGCCCGCGGCGACCAATACGGCCGGGTTCGAGGTGTTGGTGCAGCTGGTGATGGCTGCGATCAGCACGGCGCCGTCGTGCACATCGAAGCGGGCGCCGCCCACCGTTGCCGATGCCGTGCCGCTGGCGCCGGGGTTCTTCACCGTTCGCTCCTCGGCCATTTTCTTCACGCTGGCTTGATACACGGCCTTGGCCGAACGCAGCGGGACCCGGTCCTGAGGACGCTTGGGTCCCGCGAGAGAGGGTTCCACCGTCGAGAGGTCGAGCTCCACGACATCGGTGTAGTCGGCTGCCGGCGCGCCCTGAATGCGCCACAGGCCCTGGGCCTTGGCGTAGGCTTCGACCAGCGCGATCTGTTCGGCGGGTCGGCCGGTGAGTTCCAGATAGCGAATGGTTTCCTCATCGATGGGAAAGATGGCACAGGTCGAACCGAACTCCGGCGACATGTTGGCGATGGTGGCGCGGTCGGCGAGCGGCAGACCCTTGAGGCCATCGCCGAAGAATTCGACGAATTTGTCGACGACGCCTTTCTTGCGCAGAATTTCGGTCACGGTCAACACCAGGTCGGTTGCCGTCGTCCCGGCCGGCAGGCCGCCCGTGAGCTTGAAACCAATGACCTGGGGAATCAGCATGGTCACGGGCTGTCCCAGCATTGCCGCCTCCGCCTCGATGCCGCCGACGCCCCAGCCGAGTACGCCCAAGCCGTTGACCATGGTGGTGTGCGAATCGGTGCCCACCAATGTGTCGGGGTAGGCGACGGTTTTGCCGCTGCCGTCGTCGGAGAAGATCACGCGGGCGAGTCGCTCGATGTTCACTTGATGCACGATGCCGGTGTTGGGCGGCACGACTTTGAAATTACTGAACGCCGTTTGACCCCAACGCAAGAACATGTAGCGCTCGCCGTTGCGCTGGAATTCGATGAGATTGTTATGCTGCAACGAATCGGCGGTGCCGTATTCGTCGACCTGCACGGAGTGATCGATGACCAGCTCGGCGGGCGCCAGCGGATTCACGCGCTGCGGATCGCCGCCCAGCCTTACGATGGCTTCGCGCATGGCGGCAAGGTCGACGATACAGGGAACGCCGGTGAAATCCTGCATGATGACTCGCGCGGGCGTGAAGGCGATTTCATGACTCGGCAACGCCTTGGGATCCCATCGCAGCAACGCCTCGATGTCGCTCTTGGTGACGTTGACGCCGTCTTCGAAGCGCAACAGGTTTTCCAGCAATATTTTCAAGGAGAAGGGCAGGCGCTCGACATTCTGGCCCTTGAGCGCGCTCAAGCCTAGGATTTCGTAGGTTTTAGTGCCCACGCCGAGCGTCGTTCTTGCCTTGAAGCTATCTGTCATGACCCCTCCGCTGAAAACTGTGAATTATAGGCGATGTCGCTCGCACATCGACGGTTGTTGTAGCGCCGCGCAATCACCCCGCCGCCGAGACACACGTCGCCGTCGTAGAAAACCGCATATTGCCCCGGTGTCACCGCGCGTGCGGCATCGCGCAGCACAACGCGTACCCCGCCGTCGTTGACGCGAACGCGGCAGGGCAGGTCGCTCTGCCGGTAGCGTGTCTTCACGCCGCACTGGAAATCGTGGGGCGCCGATGGGCCTGGCGCCGATGCGCCTGGCGAGCATGCGCGGGGCGGCCACCCGTCGGGTGTCGCCACGCCGGGCGTCGCCACACCGGGCCCAGCGGCAAACCAATGGGGGTTTTCGACATCGAATGCGTCCGACAGGAGCAGGGGATGGTCTGGGTCCTGCACGACGATCAAAGCGTTGCGGCCGGCTTCCTTCGCGGCTACATACCAGGGCGCCGCCGCGGCTCCGGCCCGCCCGCCGATCCGCAGCCCCGACCTTTGTCCGAGCGTGTACAAGGCGAGTCCGCGATGTTCGCCGACCGCACGGCCCTCGGCCGTTTCGATCGGACCCGGCGCCTGCACCAAGTACCGGCTGAGGAACTCGTCGAAGGGCCGCTCGCCGATGAAGCAGATGCCGGTGCTGTCCGGCTTGTCGTAAACCTTGAGCCCGGCCGCGTGCGCGCGCTTGCGGACCTCGTCCTTGCGAAGTTCGCCCAGGGGAAACAAAGTCCTGCGTAGGGCCGCAGGGGCCACTTGATGCAGGAAATAGCTCTGATCCTTGGTCTCGTCCGCAGCCTTCAGCAGCTGCGCACCGGTGCCGGTTCGTCGCGTCCTCGCGTAGTGACCGGTCGCAATCCACGATGCCCCCAAACGATCCATGTAGTCGAGGCAAATACCGAACTTGATCTCGCGATTGCACAGGACGTCCGGGTTGGGGGTGCGGCCGGCGGCGTATTCCTCGAGAAAATGCGCAAATACCCGCTCGCGATACTCGGCAGCGAAGCTGACTCGATGCAACGGGATGTTCAAGACCGCGCAGACCTGACGCGCATCCTGGTAGTCCGTCGCAGCAGTGCAATAGCTATCGTCGTCGTCCCAATTGGACATGAACAAGGCCTGCACGTCGTATCCCGCTTCTTGCAAAAGCAGTGCCGAGACGGCCGAATCGACGCCACCGGACATGCCGACGATGACCGTGCCGGTACCTTTCGGGGCGGGGAGGGGGTGCATGCGCCGATTATACGAGATGACGGGCTTGCGACGCATGGCGCAACGAGGCAGCCGGCAAAAGTCGCGCCTTTTGCCGGCGGGGAACGAAGTTGATGTCCGAAAAACGGCCGCAGGCCTGTTTTTCTAATAGACCAGATACCTACATGAGCATCTGGCGCATCTGGGATTCTTGCATGCCGGTCTGCCATACCTCATCGAAGAAATTGAGGTAGCGGCGAACGACGCCGGGATCGTTCATGTCCGAAATGCCGTCCCAGCGATCCGCCTGCAGCCGGTAGACCAGGGCTCTGTCGTCCGCAATGATGAAGGCGCCGGCGCTGGTCGAGTATTCGGGGCTCATCGAACGCATGTCGATGCAGCTGGTCAGGCGGCGAGCCAGGGCCAAAAAGCGGTTGTTGTCCACCATGGCGCGCGAAGGATCCGCGAGCAGCACGCGGACTTTGGCATACGAACGGGCGAGTACCAGCCGTTTGATGGCCTCGAGAAAGGGCTCTTCGCCGTAAACCAGGGGTTCCAGATCATGCGTGAAAATCGACAACAGACGCTGCGCCGATTTGGCTACTTTGAGACTGGCCTCGCGGACCTCCGGCATGGTCGAGAGGATCATGCGGGTGCCCGATCCCGTGGTCAGGTCGGCAGCCAGTCGATCCACCACGCGCCTGGTCGGTTGCTCAAAATCACCCGCCATATCTGGTTGCCTCCGAGGTAGACGGGCATATGCCCCAGCTTCACGTACTCAAGAGCGATCCTACCGGTTGCCTTGCTTACCTTCGTGCCAACTGCGTCACGTTTCGCGCGGCCCGGGTGTAAAAATATGTTTATCGCGAACGGCATATGTTCACGACGAACTGCGCGCCAATTCCGGGGCGAGTCCAAGATAAGTCCCGGGAGTCAGCCGCAGCAAGCGGTCTTTTTCGACCGGGGGCAGTTCGAGCGTACCGATGAAGTCGCGCATCGCGGCCTGGTCCGTGGGTCGGCCGCGCGTGAAGTCCTTCAGGCGGTCGTAGGCGTCCGGGATCCCATTGGCGCGCATCACCGTTTGCACCGCCTCGCTCAATACCTCCCAGGCGCGGTCCAGGTCCTCCGCGAGTCGGCCGGCGTCGATTTCGAGTTTCGCCAGTCCGGCCTGCAGCGAGTCGAAGCTGAGCGCGGCATGCCCGACGGCGACGCCCAGATTTCGCAGCACCGTGGAATCGGTGAGGTCCCGCTGTAGCCGCGAGAGCGGCAGCTTGTCGGCGAAATGCCCGAGCAGCGCGTTCGCCAGCCCGAGATTGCCTTCGGCGTTCTCGAAGTCGATCGGGTTGACCTTGTGCGGCATGGTGGACGAGCCGACTTCGCCTTCGATCGTGCGCTGTTTGAAATAGCCGAGCGAGATGTAGCTCCACATGTCCCGGGCGAAGTCGAGCAGCACCGTGTTGGTCCGCATGAGCGCATGGCAGTACTCCGCGATCCAGTCGTGGGGTTCGATCTGCGTCGTATAGGCGTTGGACGCGAGTCCCAACGACGCGACGAAGTGCGCGCTGAGCGTGGGCCAGTCGACGAGCGGCAACGCCGCCACGTGCGCATTGAAATTGCCGACGGCGCCGTTCATCTTGCCCATGATCACCACGCGTTCGAGGCCATGGCGTTGGCCGCGCAGGCGTGCGGCGACATTGGCGAGTTCCTTGCCGACGGTGGTCGGGGTCGCGGTCTGTCCATGGGTGCGCGCCAGCATGCCCAGCGCGGCGTGCCGCTCCTTCAGCGCATCGAGTAGAGCACCGAGGGCATCCAGTGCCGGCAACAGCACGGCGCTGCGCGCCGTCTTCATGATGAGAGCGTACGCGAGATTGTTGATGTCTTCCGACGTGCACCCGAAATGGACCCATTCCAGCTGCGCGGGCAGTGCGCCGCGCGCCTGCAATTGCGCACGAATCCAATATTCCACGGCCTTGACGTCGTGATTGGTGCGGGACTCGATGCTTTTGATGGCGCCGATATCGGCCGCCTTGGGATCCTTCGCGAGGCTCTCGAGCCAGCTGCGGGCATCACGAGGCAGGGCAGCCAAACCATTCGCGGCGGGACCCGCGGCCAGGGCCAGCAGCCACGCGCACTCCACGCGAACGCGCTCGCGCATCAGGCCTGCCTCGCTGAACAGATAGCGGACCGCGGCGAGTTTGCCGGCATAGCGTCCGTCGAGCGGTGAAAGGGCCTCGAGAGCGGTGGCGGACATCGGTGGATGGGCACTCGGTGTTAGAATGACGGCAATATTACCGGAAACGACTTGAAACCGGCGGAGTAAGCCGCGATGACGACAGAAGTGCGCGTGGAGCGTGACAGCATGGGCGCGCTCGATGTGCCGGCGGACGCCCTGTGGGGCGCCCAGACCCAGCGGGCCATTCAGAATTTTCCGCCGAGCGGCCTCGAGATGCTGCGCACCTTCATCCATGCGCTAGGCCTCATCAAGCGGCTGCTCGACCCCATTGCGCTGACCGAGTGCGGCATCAAGGGCGCGGGGTCGACCGGCCGGTAATGGACCCGCTCTATAGTAAAAGCCATATCCGTGATTCCCTTGCGCCCCACGCGTCCGCGGACGAAGACGACATGCTGTGGCTGGCCGATGCCAGGCCCGATGCGGTGGAGAGAATCAGGGCGGCCATGCCTCCCCTGCGGGTGCCGGCGGCGGTGCTCGTGCCTTTGGTGGAGCGCGAGCCGGGGCTCACCGTCCTGCTCACCCAGCGCGCCGCGACGCTCAAAGACCACGCCGGCCAGATAAGTTTTCCGGGGGGTCGCATCGAGCCGGGCGACGCCGATGCGTGGCGCGCTGCGCTGCGCGAAGCCCATGAGGAAATCGGGCTCACTGAAAACTTCGTGGAATTCGCGGGATATCTGCCCGATCACTGGGTGGGGACGGGCTTTCGCGTCACCCCCGTCGTTGGTTTCGTCAATCCGGGATATCAACTGCGTATCGCGACGGCCGAAGTGCACGATGTATTCGAGGTCCCGTTGGCGTACATTCTCGATGCCAGCAATCACAAGGCGCGTACACGACTGCTCGGCGGCGTGACCTTGGAGGTTTATGACATCCCCTATGGCAATCGCAATATCTGGGGCGCCACCGCCGGCATGTTGCTGACCTTGCGGCGCCTTCTGCAGGCGCGGCCCCCCTGACAGTGACCCGGTTGCGCGAACTTCTGGCGATCATGGAACGCTTGCGCGGCGCCGACGGCTGCCCGTGGGATCGTGTCCAGACGTTCGCGAGCATCGCGCCGTATACCATCGAAGAAGCGTACGAGGTGGCCGACGCCATCGAGCGCGGCGACATGGCGCACCTCAAGGACGAGCTGGGAGATCTCCTATTCCAAGTGGTATTTCATGCGCAAATGGCGCGTGAAGCGGGGCATTTCGACTTCGACGCGGTGGCCGCGGCGATCTGCGACAAGCTGGTGCGGCGCCATCCATATGTGTTCAACGGACACGCCGATGATCCGGCGGCGCCTGCGTCGCCCGGCGCGCAACTTGCTTCCTGGGAAGACATCAAGGCGCGCGAGCGCGCGGCCGCGGGGTCGGGCGCGCCGGATGAGGGGAGCGCATTGGCCGCGGGGCACGGCGCAACGGCTGCGGGTACTGGCGCGCTGGACGGTGTGCCGCTGGCGCTGCCGGCGCTCATGCGCGCCTTCAAACTCAGCAAGCGGGCCGCGCGGGTCGGATTCGATTTCGAGCGCGCGGCCGACACCGCCGACAAGGTTGCCGAGGAATTGGCCGAGGTACGCGAGGCCGCCGACTCCGCGTCAGCCGCGTCGCCGGAAATCTTCGAGGAGATCGGCGATCTGCTGTTCGCAGCGGTGAATCTGGCCCGCAAGCTCGATGTGGACGCGGAAGCGGCTCTGCGCGCGGCCAACCGCAAGTTCGAACGGCGGTTCCACGGGATGGAGCGCCTGGCTGCGCAGCGCGGCCAGAAGTTCGAGTCCTTGAGTCTCGCGGCGCAAGAGGCGCTTTGGCAAGAAGTGAAGCGTGGCGAATGAGGCACGGCGGGCCGGTGCGCGGAACGTCGCACGGCTGGTGTTCAAGCACGCCATGGACAAAGGCGCGGCAAACGAGGACATGACCGCCATCGTCAAATACGTGGAACGCGATGCGGGGTTCGAGATCCCCAGGACGCGATGACCGACATATTCGTATCGATTTAAAAATAGTCCATCAGCGGTTGAAAAGGGAGCGCATCAGAACCCGCCCGGACTCGATAACCGAGACATGGCTCGGCTGCGC
>Ga0137412_10005282_pt1 | contig 10323 bp, 7 predicted proteins | sample CZODoug2_1_16fun_FD_122160 | JGI IMG/M metagenome (GOLD analysis project Ga0137412, IMG submission 122160) | Vadose zone soil fungal communities from Angelo Coast Range Reserve, California, USA - CZODoug2_1_16fungal (Hybrid Assembly) | ecosystem: Environmental > Terrestrial > Soil > Vadose zone... | reverse complement strand
ATTTAGATGCTCCTTCGCGGCGGCTCGTTCAGAACCAGCCAATACAAGCCGGTGGACTTCGAGCAGTTCGTGGACGCCGCTCTGCAACTCGGATTGTATTGGCTGGTTCTGAACGAGCCGCCGCGAAGGAGCATCTAAATGGAAAACGCAATTCGACTGCTGATCGTTGAGGATTCCGAAGACGATGCGGCGCTGCTGCTCCTGCTGCTGCGGCAGGCCGGCCACGCCATCACCTCGGAACGGGTGGACTCGGCTAGGGGCCTGGCAAATGCTCTCAATAAGAACTGGGACATCGTCATCTCGGACCATTCGATGCCGCAGTTTACAGGTACCGAGGCCCTGAAAATGGTTAGGGCGAGTGATCCCGACGTTCCATTCATCTTCGTTTCCGGCACGATTGGAGAAGATGTGGCCACCGAGTCCATGCGTGTGGGAGCCCAGGACTACGTCATGAAGACGAATCTAAAACGCCTGGTTCCGGCAGTTCAACGCGAACTCCGGGATGCCGGAGAACGCAAAGAGCGAAAACGGCTGGAAGGTCGCGTACAGCAGTTGCAGAAATATGAAGCCATTGGAAGGCTGGTAGGCGGGATAGCGCATGACTTCAACAATATGATCGGCGCGATATTGGGCTGGGCGGAAATGGGCTCTGGAGAAACAGAACCAGCGACTCGCTTGCATGGTCGATTTCAGAAAATTCGTGAACAATCCCTGCGCGCCGGGAAATTGACGGCACAACTGCTCGCCTTTGCTGGCGGCCAAATCCTGCAACCGCGAAAAGTCAATCTGAACGCCCTGGTCCAGGAAGAGATGAGCCTGCTGAGCCGAATAATCGGAGCGGATATCGAGGTTCAGATTCTTGTCGCGCCGGACCTGAGAGTTACACTGGCGGATCCTTCGCAACTCGAGCAAGTATTGATGAATTTGTGCCTGAATGCGCGCGATGCCATGGCAGGAGGAGGACAACTCACTATCGAAACTCAAAACGTCGAACTCGGAACGGAGTTTTGCCGCGAACATGCATTAGACCGCCCGGGAAGCTACGTCTTGCTCTCGGTATCCGACACCGGCATGGGAATGGACACAGCGACGATTGAGCACATCTTTGAACCCTTCTTTACGACCAAGGAGATGGGCAAGGGCACCGGACTTGGCTTGGCAACCGTGTACGGCATCGTCAAACAACACGGTGGCTTCATCCAGGCGAGCAGTGAAGCCGGAAAGGGCGCTTCGTTTCGGGTCTATCTCCCCGCCGCCAATGGCGACCACGAACCCCGCGCGATCGAGCGCGAGGATCAACCTTTGCGGGGCAGGGAAACAATCCTGTTGGCGGAAGATCATGACGGGCTTCGCGAGACGGCACAGGAAATGCTTCAGGCGCTGGGCTATCGCGTGCTGGTCGCGCCGGATGGCGGAATCGCTTTGGAACTCTTCAAGGCCAATTCCAAGCAGATCGATTTAATTGTCATGGATGTAGTGATGCCCTCAATGAGCGGCCCAGAAGCTTATCTGGAAATGGTTGCCCTGCGACCCGGGGTCCGAGTGATCTTTACGACCGGCTACACTCCGAAAGCCAGGGCTCTGGTTTCGATGATTGAAAAAGGCGCAGTAATCCTGCAAAAACCGTACAGCCTTACAAGTCTCAGTCAAATGGTCCGGGGCGCATTGGAAGTGCAGCTCCAGGTTTGAATCCTTGATGCTGTTCCGAACCCGCGGAATGAACCGCTTTTCGTCGAATGCACCTGCCTCACTGGCGGTCCGGACGCGGTACCAGGTTCTGGCCCTGGTGATCCTGGCTTTGCGGTGCTGGTAGCTCACCGGGAATTCATCGAACTCGGCGCCGGTGGCCGGGAGCGCCAGCCGCCGCCACCATGCAGGCATATTCCGATCCTTTACCTCTCCCACTTCCTTTACTTCATTTACCTCCCGCACCTGGGTTTATAATCTTTCCGCCATGGACAACAAACAGATTGCACGCGTACTGCGCGAAACCGCGCAACTCCTCGAAATCGACGGCGCCATTATCGGCCGATATCGCAGCTACGAGAAGGCGGCCGAGCTGATTGACGGCTTGCCGGAATCGATCGAGCAGCTGGTGAAGGAGCCGGAAAAGCTCAAGGAACTGCCGGGAATCGGCGACCGCATGGTCGAACATCTCGAGGAGATTGTGAAGACCGGCGACTACGCGCTGCGCAAGAAGCTGCTGAAGAAATATCCGGCGACAATTCTGGATTTGCTGCAACTGCAGTCGCTCGGCCCGAAGAAAGTCGCCTTTCTGTGGTCCAACTTTAAGGCCGGCACGGTAGCCGACGTGGAGCGCATCGCAAAAGAAGGGAAACTCCGCGACCTCGCTGGTTTTGGCGAGAAAAGCGAACAAAACATCCTCAAAGCTGTGGAAGTCTTCAAGAAGTCCAGTGGGCGGTTTCTCATTAACACCGCCGAGGAAGCGGCCGCCGCGATCGGCGCGCATATTGAGAAGGCGGGAAAGGCTGTGGAGTCTGTGACGCCTGCCGGATCGCTGCGCCGAGGCAAAGAGACGGTTGGCGACCTCGATCTGCTGGTCACCTTGGCCGACGGGCACACTTCGCAGAAGCAGGTGGATGCACTGGCCGAGCACATTCTCACATTTCCCGGGATCGACCAGAAACTAGCGCACGGAGAAAACAAAGTCAGCTTTACGCTGGAAAACGGCTTGCAGGTGGATGTGCGATTGCTCGAAAAAGAGAATTTCGGCGCTGCCCTGCTCTATTTTACCGGTTCGAAAGAGCACAACGTGGCGCTGCGCGGGCGGGCTAACGACATGGGGCTCACCCTCAATGAATATGCCCTAGCGACATTGAAGGGTGAGAAACGCGTCGCCGGGCGTACCGAGGAAGAGATTTATTCGAAATTGAAGCTGGATTTCATCCCGCCGGAGTTGCGCGAGAATACCGGCGAGATTGCCGCCGCCGAGCACCACAAGCTGCCGCATCTAATCACCCTGAAGGACATGAAGGGTGACCTGCAGATGCATTCCACGGCCAGCGATGGAAAGAACTCGATTGAAGAGATGGCGGAAGCGGCGCGGCAGCTCGGCCACCACTACATCGCCATCACCGACCATTCGAAAGCCGTGACCGTCGCCAACGGCCTCGACGAAAAGCGCATGGCGGCGCACATCAAGAAGATTCATGCCGCGAATGACAAGGACCTGGGAATTCGCGTTCTGGCGGGCGCCGAAGTGGACATCCTCAAAGATGGGTCGCTGGATTATTCGGATGAACTTCTGGCGCAACTCGACGTGGTGGTCTGCTCTGTGCACTCCTATTTCAACCTGGAGCGCGCGGCCATGACGGCGCGCATGCTCGACGCCATTGAAAACCCCTACACCCAGATCATCGCCCACCCCACCGGCCGGCTGCTGTTGCGGCGAGATCCCATCGACTACGACATGGAGAAGGTCCTGGAGGCTTGCGCGAAACACGGCGTAGCCATGGAGTGCAACTCCTATCCCGATCGGCTCGACTTGAAAGACGTGTACCTGCGGATGTGCAAGGAGCGAGGAGTGAAAGTGGTCATTTCGACCGACTCCCACAACTCCGCCAACCTGGCGTTCATCCGCTACGGCGTCACCATGGCCCGCCGCGGCTGGCTGGAGAAGAGAGATGTCATCAATACCCTGCCGACGGCTGAGTTCCTGGCCGCCCTCCGGCCCAAACCCGGTGCTACCCAGCCTGGAAGCCAAAAGAAGCGGGCCGCAAAGGGAACTTGATAAGAGACCGTGGTTGCGCAACGGCTTGCAGACAGGGAACCTTTTCTCCCCGGCTATCGTACCTATAGGCAGAACGCCAAATTTCGGAGGGTACTCGATATGAACCCACTTCCCCACCGCTCGACCGCGATCAGGTTCGGGCTTGCTTGCGCAGCCCTTTTAGCCGCTTCCGCGGTTGCGGCTCGCGCTGAAGAGGTCACCAAGCCCTTTACCGTCTCTGGACGCGCCAACGTGCATGTAGAAACCAATGATGGCAGCATCCGCGTCAGCACGGGCGACTCGAAGCAGGTCGAATTTCGCGTGGAATATCAGGGTTACGAACTGGGCAAGAATTTGCACATTGACGCGCATCAAGACGGAGACAAGGTGGAGTTGATTGCCCGGGTCACCGCCCATTGGGGTTTCTCCTGGGGCCACAACTCGCACAGACTACACATCGAAGTGCGCATGCCGCGGGACGCCGACCTCGACGTCCATTCCGGAGACGGATCAGTGCAGGCCGAATCGATTAATGGGACAGTGAAAGTCTACACGGGCGACGGGTCCGTCAAGGCCAATTCGCTCAAAGGCAACATCGATTTGCACACCAACGACGGCAGTATCTCCGTGGATTCCCTGAAGGGCGACATCCGCCTCCATACGGGAGACGGCTCGATTGAAGCCCGCGACTTGGATGGCAAAGTCGATGCCGACTCCGGCGATGGCCATATTCGCATCGCAGGGCGATTCGACGCGCTCAACGTCAAAACGGGGGACGGCAGCGTGGACACGCGCGTTCAGCCGGGTTCCAAGATGGCTTCAAGCTGGACCATCAGGACAGGCGATGGAAGCGTGGACCTCGTTCTCCCGTCGGATTTCCAAACCAATATTGACGCCAGCACGGGGGATGGCCACATCAGCCTGGGCATCCCTGTCACGGTGGAAGGCACCTTCAGCAACTCACAGATTCACGGCAAGATGAACGGTGGCGGCCAGCCGCTGACGATCCACACCGGCGATGGCTCGATCCGGCTAAGCAAGAGCTAGCACATCGACCAAATGGGCGGACAAAACGAGCCAGTTTACCTGCCTAGTCCCAGTACTCGGGTGTCGTGAACTACTGCCCACACCTGTCCTGTTTTGGCAACTTCACTGCACACTGTGCGAAGCGCAACTCATTGAAAACATGGGATGTACCTTTGGCCTCCGGCATGCGCTTCTACTTGCCGAACGTCAGGAGAATGTTGTGATCATCTATGCCTTAATCGCCGCCTTGATTCTATTGGTAGCGGTGACCTCTATTAGCTCCATCGATTTCTCGAAAACCCGCCGCCACTGATCTTCATTCCCTGGCAAGCGTCACGATTTCCCGTAGTCTGGGAGCCGACAAGAACTCTTTCCGCCAACGGCTCCGGTAAAGCATAATCACAGCCTGAATATGGAAGGAACGGCTACAAACGAAACGGTGGCGCGTCCAACGCTGTCAAGGCGCGGGCGTTTGTGGATTGGTCTCCTTTTCGTGTACACGCTGATCGCCGTGCTGATGACTGGTTACCGCTATTTGGACGATCTCACGCGGCAGATTCCCGGAACTTTTCCGAGGCGCGCTCTGGAAGAAGGGACCGGAGTGTACTCGGTTTTTCTTCTTTTGCCGTTCGTCTTTCTCTTCTCACAACGGTATCTCTTTGAGCGCAAGGGGTGGCTCCGTCTTGGTTTTTTGCATGTGGCCGGAGCCATTCTTTTCTCCGCGGCGCACACCACGATGATGGCCATCAGCCGACACTTTCTGGCGCCTTTACTAGGGATGGGGCCGTACGACTACGGCATCATGACGTACCGCTATCCCATGGAATTCTCGAATGACCTGATCGGGTTCACTGTCATCGTGGGCGCGTATTCTTTCTACCAACGCTTGCGCATCGCCCAAGCTCAGCAATTGGCCTCGGCGGAATTGCAGACCAAGCTGGTGCAAGCCCAGCTGGAAAATCTGCGCCTTCAGCTGCAGCCCCACTTCCTATTTAACACATTGAATACGATTTCTTCGGTGATGTACGAAGACGTCCGCTCCGCCGATGCAATGATCGCGCAACTCAGCGACCTGCTGCGGCTCACGCTGCGGGCTTCGCGAGCGCATGAGATTCCCCTTGCCGAGGAACTGGAAATCACGCGGCTCTATCTCGACTTGATGCAAAAGCGCTTCGAAAACAAATTGCGCGTGTCCTACGAGATTGACCCGAGCTTAAATAGTTCTCTGGTACCGCAGCTCATCCTGCAGCCGCTGCTGGAAAATTCGTTGCGGCATGGAATGAAAGCGGGGAGCAGCGCGATGGATCTCACCATTGCGGCGCATCGCGAAAACGGCAGCTTGATCCTGCAGGTCTGCGACACTGGCCGCGGTCTCGGAGAAATTGTGCCTTCGGGTGTGTTCGGCCGCGGACTAGGGCTTTCGAATATCCGTGACCGGCTGGCGCACCTCTATGGCGATCGCCAACAATTCTCGATTGCCAACCGGGCCAGCGGAGGAGCGCAAGTCACGCTCCGTGTACCTCTGCACAGTTCCCCGCACCTTTCCCAAGCCTCCGAATGAGTTCGCGGTCTCCACTCCGGGTCCTCGTTGTCGACGACGAAGCGCCGGCGCGGCGGAAAATACTGCGCCTGCTGCGCGATGAGCCCGCTGTGGAGATCGCCGGAGAAGCTGACAGCGGCGAAACCGCTGTTGCGGCAATTAAGAAGCAGCGTCCCGACCTGGCTTTTCTTGATGTGCAGATGCCTGGGCTGGATGGATTCGGGGTCATTCAATCGCTCAATGCCGCGAATATTTCGTTGCCGCGTGTGGTCTTCATAACCGCCCACGACAGGTTCGCGCTCCGCGCTTTTGAGGTGCACGCTTTCGACTATTTGCTCAAGCCCGTCGTTGAAGAGCGGTTTCGCGAAGCGCTTCGCCGCGCGAGAACAGCCCACGAGCAATCGGCCGATGGCTACGCGTCCCGCCTGGGGGCGATGCTGGACCAACTGCAGCGCGAAAGGTCGCTTCCCGAGCGCCTGCTGATTCAGGAAGACTCACGGTCGATATTCGTGGCCGTGAAGGATATTTCCTGGGTGGAAGCTGACCGGAACTACGTGCTGCTGCATTGCGACAAGAAAACACACACGCTGCGCAGCACGCTGGACGCGGTGCAAAACATGCTTGATCCGAAACTGTTCGTGCGCATCAACCGGGGAACGCTGGTGAAACTGGACGCCGTTCGGGAGCTGCTGCCGTGGTTCCACGGCGAGTACAAAGTGATGCTGCACGACAATACGGAACTGCGCTGGTCGCGCCGCTACGTTTCGCAGCGGCCCGAACTCTTGAAACTTTCCTGAGAGCCACTTGCATGCCTAGGACAGCCCACTCGTCCCTTCTTTGGGCCCGTTTGTCCCGGATGTGTTGCGCGTCACAGTCCATTCAGGTATTTCTTCCCGCCATGAAAGACATGGCGCTTTTCAGTGTATTCCGCAGCTTGGTGATCAGTTCACTGTCACTAGGCCTGGTATCGCATGCTTCTGCGCAGGCCAAGCCGGAAGCCGGCTGGCCGAACTATGGCAACGATGGCGGCGGCACCCGCTATTCGCCAGCCGCGCAGATTGACCGCACCAACGTGACGCAACTTAAGGTCGCGTGGACTCATCGCACCGGCGCGCTGCCTCATGACGAAGAACTCGACAAGAAAGCTGCTTTTGAGGCCACGCCTATCCTCGTTGATGGAAAACTCTTTCTGAGCACGCCTTACGACCACGTCATCGCGTTGAACCCGGAGACTGGCGCGAAGCTCTGGGAGTTTGATCCGAAGCTGGAGCTGCCCTACGGATCCTCGGAAGTCACCTCGCGGGGTGTTTCCGCTTGGCGCGAACCCCATGCCAAATCGGGGAAACTGTGCGCGTTGCGGATCTTTATCGGGACGCTCGACGCGCGGCTGATTGCCTTGGACGGAGCGACCGGGAAGCCGTGCGCCGATTTCGGGATGGATGGAGAAGTCGATCTCACGAACGGAGTAAAGCTGCGCGACCCCGGGGACTATCAAGTTACTTCTGCACCGGCGATCTTCAACGATTTGGCAATCACCGGGTCCTCGCTAGGTGACAATCGCGCCGTCACCGTCGAGCGCGGCATTGTTCGCGCTTTTGATGTGCGCACCGGCAAGTTGCGCTGGACTTGGGACCCCATCGCTCCATGGGCTTATCAGACTACGCCTCGAACGGGCGCGGGCAACGCATGGTCAACCATCTCGGTAGACGCCGAACGCAATCTCATTTTTATTCCAACGGGCAGCGCCAGCCCCGATTATTACGGCGGCTTCCGCAAGGGCGACAACAAATGGGCCAACTCGGTCGTGGCTTTGCGTGCTAGCACCGGTGAATTCGTCTGGGGCTTCCAAGTCGTTCACCACGACATCTGGGATTACGACGTGGCCTCGCAACCTGCGCTTTTTGCTTGGAAAGATGGCACACCCGCGATCGCCATCACCACAAAAATGGGACGCGTGTTTGTTCTCAATCGGCTTACAGGAGCGCCGCTTCTTCCGGTTGAGGAGCGCCCCGTGCCCAAGAGCGACATTGCCGGCGAGGAGTCCTGGCCCACGCAGCCGGTTTCGACGATTTCGCTCGTTCCGGAAAAGTTATCGCCGGAAGACGCCTGGGGGAAAGACGCACAGGAGAAACAATGGTGCACGGACAAAATCAAAGCCGCGAGATTTGGAGAAATATTCACTCCGCCGAGTTTGCAGGGGACGCTGGTCTACCCGAGCAACGTCGGAGGGGTGAACTGGGGCAGCGCGGCATTCGACCCGCAGCGGCACTTGCTCTTCGTGGACATCAACCGCTTGCCGATATTCGTGAAACTGATTCCGAGGGACGAGCTGGCTGAGGCGCGCAAAAACGCCAGCGATCTGGACCGGCTGCACGGCGAATTCGCCCGGCAAACGGGCGCGCCGTTCGCGATGTTCCGCACGCCGTTGCTGGCGCACAGCGGACTTCCTTGCAACCCGCCCCCGTGGGGGACGATAGCGGCAGTAGATTTGTTCGAAGGAAAAAAAGTGTGGGATGTGCCGCTAGGAACCTGGATTCCGGGCATGAATACGGGAACTATCACTCTTGGCGGGCCGATGGCAAGCGCCGGCGGCTTGGTCTTCACCGCCGCGGCCATGGATAACTATCTCCGAGCTTTCGACACCGAAACGGGAAAGGAACTTTGGAAATTCGAGCTTCCGGCTGGTGGTCAGGCTACTCCGATGACCTACTTGCTCAAAGGCAAACAGTATGTCGTGATTGCCGCTGGCGGCCATGGAAAACTTGGCACAAAGCAAGGCGACTACGTCATCGCCTTCACGCTGCCGTGAACGGCCAGAACCTGCTATTCGGTATTCCTACTCTCGCGCCGCCGCAAACACAAAAATGAATACCACTACTGATCAAGCGCAGGTATCCGCCAATCAAAAACAATCCTTCCTCACGGATGGCATGCCCATCGTGCTCTTTCTCGCGCTCGCGAACTTTCTGATGCATCTTTACTTTAACAATCGCTACGGGTACTTCCGCGATGAATTCGACTATATGGCCTGCGGAGAGCACCTTGCGTGGGGTTACGTGGATCATCCTCCACTGATTCCGTTCCTCATTAAAATCTGCCGGCTCGTGCTGGGTGACTCGCTTCGTAGTATTCGCTTTGTCCCAGCGCTGGCGACTTCGGCCTCTGTGATTCTGACGGCTATGATTGCCCGAGAGCTGGGTGGCCGGCGATTCGCGCGTGTACTTTCCGCGTTGGCGTTCATTGTCGTTCCCATCTATCTTTCCGACGGCAGCCTCCTGACCACCAATTGCCTCGAACCCTTGCTCTGGATGGGCTGCGTGTATTTCGCAATCCTGGCGATCAAGCGCGAGGATCCCCGCTATTGGCTCTGGTTTGGAGTCGTTGCAGGCATTGGTCTCGAAGAGAAATATTCGATCGCTGTGCTCGGGTTTGCCATTGTGGTTGGGGTGTTATTGACCGCGCAGCGCCGCGTCTTTGCAAACAAATGGTTCTGGCTCGGCGGCGGACTCGCATTTCTGATTTTTCTTCCGAATGTTCTCTGGAATGTTCAGCATCACTGGCCCTTCGTTGAGCTCATGCACAATATCAAGGCCGACGGCCGCGACGTCGTGCTCTCTCCGGCCGCCTATTTCGCTCAACAGGTGCTCATCGTTCATCCCATCCTGGCGCCCATTTGGATTATCGGGGTGCTCGCTTTTCTTTTCTCGGCACGGCTGAAACCTTACCGCTTCCTCGGCTGGACTTATCTTCTCGCATTCACTGTCTTCGTCATTCTGAAAGGCAAGAATTATTATCTTGGGCCAATCTACGCGGTTTACCTCGCGGCCGGCGCGGTAGTGATCGAGAGTTTCATCGCACGGTCGCGTCAAGTCTGGCTGAAGCCCGCGCTTGCGGCAGTAATTCTTGCAAGCGGAGCCTGGCTCGCTCCCGTCGTCATGCCAGTGCTGCCCGTCGACCAATTCATTTCCTATATGGACACGCTGCCGTTCAAAGTGCCGCGCAGCGAACACTCTCACATGCGCGCCAT
>Ga0137412_10005281_pt1 | contig 10323 bp, 8 predicted proteins | sample CZODoug2_1_16fun_FD_122160 | JGI IMG/M metagenome (GOLD analysis project Ga0137412, IMG submission 122160) | Vadose zone soil fungal communities from Angelo Coast Range Reserve, California, USA - CZODoug2_1_16fungal (Hybrid Assembly) | ecosystem: Environmental > Terrestrial > Soil > Vadose zone... | reverse complement strand
GACTGCTTATCGTTCAAGAGCCTGAGCCAGCCGGGCAATCGCCGGCGCAATGATCTGACGAGGATAGCCGCTGAAGCCCAGCATCAGCGCCGATTGCGCCGGTGCCTCAACATACAGGCGGCTCATCGCACCTACGATGACGCCGTGCTCTCGCCCTGCCCGTTCGACCGCGACATCCGATAGCCCGCGTCGCATGTAGGCAACCAGATGCATGCCCTGGTCCGGCGGATCGACAGTCAAGTGGTCGCCGAGGCGGCGCCTGAGTGCAGCGACCAGCGCGTCGCGCTGGCTGCGGTACATCTCCCGCATTCTGCGGATGTGAGCTGCGAAGTGTCCCTCCTCCATGAAGGCGGCGACGACCGCCTGGCAAAGGCTCGACGGCTGGCGGTCCATGAGATAGCGCGCGGTAACGAAGGCCCGCACGAGTGAAGGAGGCACCACGGCGTAGCCCATCCTAAGTCCTGGAAAAAGCGCCTTGTTGAGGGTTCCGACGTAGATGACACGCTCGGCTTCATCGAGGCCCTGCAGCGAAGCGAGTGGCCGGCCGCCATATCGGAATTCACTGGCGTAGTCGTCTTCGACGATCCAGGCGCCCGACTCGCGCGCCCATGCAAGAAGCTCGAGACGGCGCACCATCGATAGGGCAACGCCTTTCGGAAACTGGTGCGACGGCGTTATGAAAACGGCACGCGCTTTTGGCGCGCGACGGATGCCTTCGGTGACATTGACGCCATGTTGGTCGACCGGGATCGGGCAAACCTTCGCGCCCGCCGCGACAAGCGCAAGGCGGGTCAAAGAATATCCGGGATCCTCGATCCAGACTTTGTCCGGCCCTTGCATGACACGGATGACGATATCGAGGGCTTGCTGCGTGCCCGCGGTGATCACGATCTGTTCGGGCTCGCACCGCACTGCGCGCGCGGCCTGGAGATAATCGCAAACGGACTTGCGCAGTTCGAGCATGCCGTGCGGATCGGCATAGCCAAGGTGATGCCGTCCGAAGGAACGCAGGCTGCGTGCGCTGAGTTTTCGCCACAGCTCGGCGGTGCGTGCATCCACCAGCGTGCGCCCCAGATTGAACGGGCGCTCGTCGCTCTGCGTCGTCACATCGACGAAACCGCCAAGCTCCCGCGAGGAGGCTGCCGCTTTGGCGGCTGATACCGGCCGCTTCTTGCGGCCATGAAGCGCCGCGAAGGGTTCAGGAAGATCGGACGCGATGTAGGTCCCTGCCCCCTTTTTCCCGGATGCGTATCCCTCGGCGAGAAGCTGTTCGAAAGCCGAGACCACCGCAGACCGCGAAACACCGAGTTGAGCAGCGAGTTGGCGCGTTGATGGCAGTTTCGTCCCCGGACGAAGTGCTCCTGAGAGGATTGCCGATCGCAGCTGCAGATAAATCTGGCGGAACACCGGCGCATCCTTGGCGCGGTCCACCTCAAATGCATAAAGCTCTGGCCAGCTCAGTCTGCTCTTCACAAAATCCTCTCGAAAACGATCAGGGGCGGGTCGCCCAAAATGGTATGCCTCATAGGTGTCGAGTGGCCCTTTGTGCAAGACCACCTTTTTGCTATCCTGTTTCGGACAACAAGGGAATTCGAAATGATCGTACGCCTGAACGGCGACGCGGAGTGCACCGAGTCATGAGCTCACCGCAAATGCGTCGCGCCGACAGAATGATGCCAGAAGAAGGTACGCTGGAGACGCTGGCACAGGGATATAGCGGCCGCCTCGCGACGGTGAGCGAGGACGGTTTCCCCTATTGCATCCCGCTGCTGTATCTCTGGATGAGCGGCGAATTGTACGTGCACACCACGAGTGCACGCGGACATTTGCGTGCAAACATCGAGCACGAGCGGCGCGTTTGCTTTGAGATTGATGAGCACGAAGGCGTCTTTGATTATGGCCGCTTTGAATGCGATTCAGGTCTGGCCTATCGAAGCGTGTGCCTGTTCGGCCGGATACGGATCGTCGAAGACAGCGCCATCAAGCAGCAGTTTTGCGAAGCGCTGATGGCAAAATACGGCAAGCCGGAGAGCGAGCGGCCCAAGGGCTTCTTCCCGCGCATCGATGTCATCACCGTGTATGCCATTGCGGTTGAGCGCATGACCGGCAAGGAACAGGCGCTGCCTCCCCTTTCTGAGCAGTGGCCTGCGAAAGACAGGACCAAGACGCCAAATGCTTCATTGCGCGCGGACGGTCACTGATTTGCCAGAAGAGATTTGTGCTCAATGGCCTTGATCGGGTCAGGGCGGTGCCGGCAGGCGGAGACGCGCGGGCGGTAGATCGTCTTTTCGCGCGCAAGCGGTCAAACTCGCCACGTCGGCTCATCGAGGTAAAGCGGACCTCGCAACTGCGCGCGCCGAAGTCCAAAATGACCCATCTGCGACGCAAGCTGCGGGTTCGCAAAGAAGGTCGTCAATCTGCGCTCAATGTTGACCAATTCGAACTATGGCGCAACCGGACGCCCCATGGGCGAGCCGCTCAGCGACACGAAGCTGAACGAATGGCCGAGTGCAGCGACGCGCAGCACGCGAGCGGCACCTGCCGCATCCGTGCGCCCGACGACCACGATCGGTGGTCGATCCCGAATGCCGGGTGATCGGATGCACCGGCTTGCGGGTGATCGACGCGTCGATCATCCCGGAAGTCCCGCGCGCCAACACCGTCGCCATCGCCGAGCGAATGGCCGACCGGTTGAAGGCTACGACGTCAACACGACTGTCGTCACTCAGCGGCCTGAGCGCGCCGCTCGTCGAGCGGCACCAGCTCAGCCGAGGCCGGCTCCTGCCTCTTGTGCACCCAGCTGAAGACAACCGGAACGAACATCAAGGTCGCAACCGTGGAAAACAACAGGCCGCCGATCACGGCGCGGCCGAGCGGAGCGTTCTGCTCGCCACCTTCACCGAGGCCAAGCGCCATCGGCAGCATGCCGATGATCATCGCGAGCGCCGTCATCATCACAGGGCGGATGCGGACAAAGCCGGCTTCCAGCGCGGCGACGCCGGGATCGCCGAGTTCCACGTAGCGCTCGCGCGCGAAGCTGATCACGAGCACGCTGTTCGCGGTGGCGACGCCCATGCACATGATGGCGCCGGTCAGCGCCGGCACCGACAGCGTGGTTTGCGTTGTGAACAGCATCCAGACGATGCCGGCCAGCGCGGCAGGCAGCGCCGTGATGATCACGAACGGATCCGACCACGACTGAAAGTTCACGACGATGAGAAGATAGATCAGGACCACCGCCCCGAGCAGTCCGAACAGCAGCCCGGAGAACGAGCTCTCCATGGTCTGCACCTGACCGACCAGCGAGACGGTGCTGCCCTTCGGCAGGTCCTTGGCGGTATCCGCCACGAGCTTGCGGATATCACTAGCGACCGCATCGAGGTCGCGTCCTTGCGGCGTGGCGTAGATCTGCACCATCGACTGAATATCGTATTGCGACACCACTGCGTTCGATGTCGTCCGCGTGATGTTCGCGATACCGCCGAGCAGAACCGGCTCGCGTACCCCGGGAGCTGTCATCGGCAGGGTTTGCAGCGCCTCGAGCGTGTCGAGCTGATATTGCGGCGTCTGCATCACGATCGAATAGGACACCCCGTTGTTCGGATCGAGAAAATAGGTCGGCGCGACCTGGGAACTGCCGGCCAGGTTGACCACCATGCTGTTGGCGACGTCGCGTTCGGTCACGCCGACATATTGGGCGCGTGTGCGGTCGACATCGACATTGAAGGTCGGGCTGCGCGCAGATTGCTGAATGCGGGCGTCGGCAACGCCGGGAATATGGCGAATCTTTTCGAGCAGACTATTGGCGTAGGCGTAGTTGCCGTTCAGATCGGCACCGCGAACTTCCAGGTCGATCGGCGCCGGCGCGCCGAAATTGAGGATTTGGTTGACGATGTCGGCCGGCAGAAACGCGAAAGTGACGCCGTGAAACAGTCTCGGCAGCGTTTCCCGCAACGCCTTGATGTGGGTGTCGGTCGGCTCGTGACCTTCCCTGAGCTTGATCTGGATGTCACCGTCCTGTGAACCGATCACGCCGGTGTTGTTGTAGGTCATGTTGATCCCGCTGATCGGCACGCCGATGTTATCGGTCATAGTCTCGATCTCGTCGGGCGGAATCACCGTGCGAATGGCCTTTTGGATCAGGGCGAACTGAGTAGCCGATTCTTCGATGCGGGTGCCGACCTGAGTGCGCACATGCATTAGGATCTGGCCGGCATCGACCGAGGGGAAGAAGTTGCGGCCGAGATACGGCACGAGCAGGAACGACAGCGCGATGAAGCCGATGAAGCCTGTGACGAAACTCGGCCTGTGATCGACTGCGAGTGCGAGAATGTCGCGGTAGCCGGCGCGAAAGCGCTCGAAGCAGGCTTCGAAGCCGCGCTGGAACCGCACCAGCGGATTGCGCGAGGGGGGCGTGTGGCCGTGATCGTGCTCACGCGGATGCAGCAGGTATTTGGCCATGGTCGGCACCAGCGTGCGCGACAGGATGAACGACCACATCATCGCGAACATCACCGCTTCGGCCATCGGCACGAACAGGAAGCGTGCCACGCCCTGCAGGAAGAACATCGGTACGAACACGATGCAGATACACAACAGCGAGACGAAGGCCGGCACCACGATTTGGTTGGCGCCATCCAGGATCGCGGGCTCAACCTGTTTACCCTGCTCGAGATGGTAGTTGATGTTCTCGATGGTGACGGTCGCTTCGTCCACGAGAATACCGACCGCGAGCGCAAGGCCGCCCAGCGTCATGATGTTGAGGGTTTCGCCGATCATCGCCAACATGATGATCGAGCCGAGCACGGCCAGCGGGATCGAGGTGGCGATGATGATGGTTGAGCGCCAGCTTCCGAGAAACAACAGAATCATCACGCTGGTCAGCAGCGCGGCGATGATGCCTTCGCGGGCAACGCCGGCGATGGCGCCGCTGACGAAGGTCGACTGATCGCCGACGAAATTGATCTTCAATGCCTCCGCCAGCAACGGCCTGACTTGTTCGACCTTCTTCTTGATGCCGGCGATGATATCCAGCGTCGAGATCGAGCCCGCCTTAAGCACCATCATCAACGCCGAACGGCTGCCGTTGACATGCACGATATTGGTCTGCGGCCCGTTGCCATCGCGAACGGTGGCGACGTCCCGCACATAGACCATGGCGCCGTTGACCGTCTTGATCGGAAGATCGCGGAGCTCCTCAATCTTCAAAGGCGAGTTGTTGAGCTGCACGGTATATTCGAACAGCCCGATTTTTTCCGAGCCCACCGGGGTGATCAGGTTTTGCGCAGCCAGCGTGTTGGCGACATCCTGGCCGGACAGGCCGAGCGCTTGCAGTGCGGTCGGATTGAGGTCGATCTGAATCTGCCGCTGCTTGCCGCCATAGGGGTACGGGACCGCGGCGCCGGGCACGGTGACCAGCGGCGTGCGCAGCTGGTTGATGCCGATGTCGGCGAGGTTCTGTTCGGTCAGCCCCTCGCCCGACAGCGCGAGCTGGATGATCGGAACCGTGGAGGCATTGTAATTCAGGATCAGCGGCGGCGTGGCGCCGGGCGGCAATTGCTTGATCAAGGTCTGCGAGATCGCGGTGACCTGAGCATTGGCGGTTCGGATATCGACATTGGGCTGGAAGAAGATCTTGACGATGCCGATGCCATTATAGGAATTCGCGACGATGTGCTCGATGTCGTTGACGGTCGTGGTCAGCGTTCGCTCGAACGGCGTGGTGATACGCCCGGACATCTGGTCGGGCGGCAGGCCGGTGTATTGCCAGACCACGCCGATCACGGGAATACGGATTTCCGGGAAGATATCCGTCGGCGTGCGCAACGCGGCCAGCGGTCCGATGATCAGTATCAGAAGCGCCAGCACCACGAAAGTGTAAGGCCGCCCCAGCGCAATTCTCACAATCCCGTTCATTCGTAAGCTTCTCGATCAATCGCGAACCGGCGAATACGCTGCAAACGCCAGCGATTTCTGGCATTGGCCACGGCGATTTTCCAATCACTAAGCAGTGCTCAGTCATGAAATCGCGATGTGCGAATGTGACCGCAGAGCTTCTGTTGATTTATTCAGACAAAAGCATTCTTTGGAGGACCCTTCCTTATATAAAGGATGGCTCAAACCCTGGATCGAATTTGTCGATAGGATGCTCCACATCGAGAATTTTGAAATTGAGACTGTTTTGTACGAAAGAGGCTGATCATACTGAGCACTTGTCTTTGAGATCGGATCAAGACCAGAGCGAAGGGACCAACGAATGATTGTTTTTAAAGAGTGAGGCGAAAATCTGATAATCAAAAGAGAGGCCGTAAAGGAGACTAGAGTTGGATCGCTTTTGTGCGAATGAGGCTGATTATCACCAGCGAGTTATAAGGCATCTGGCGACATTTCCTGACTTGCTGAAAGCGCGTCCAGGTCTGGAAACATTTGTTGAGGCTATGAAATTGACCTGCATGACGCTGGCCGCAGGCGGTGGCAATGGCTGCGCTGACCTATTGCCTCAACTCCTTGCCGGACCAATGGTGGTAGAATTAGCATCCGATAGATATTCGTACGCCTTGCGGGAGGATCCGAGTTTCTCATGATCAGGGCTCCGGTGATATTCACGAGATCACGGAAAAATTAGCTTTTTGCCGAGCCGGAGTGCATGATCATGGAGGAGCTGAACTTGAACGGATCTTACTAACCGCCAGGCTTCGTCGTGTAGAAGGCCTCGAAAACGTGATCGAGAGTCTCCGGCGCGAAGCCTGGACCCGAATTTCGCACCTCGACTGACACGCCATCCGGTTCGTTACGGGTGCTGATGAGCAATTCCCGCTCCTCTTCGACGTCGCGCATCGCTTCGATAGCATTGATGATCAAGATAAGCAGTACCTGTTGCAGCTGGACCCGATCTCCCTGGACACACGGCAAGCCCTCCGCGAACTGAACGACGGATTCCCGCAACCGCACACCAACGCCCTTCCCGCTTTTGGCCGGAATGAATTCTACGCCAGCGTCTTCAAGGGAGTGGCTGGTCTAGACTACGATCACCGCGCGGCATCGCAGTCGATTCTATTCGACCTTTGCCGAAGCATCGCTTGCAGGGCGGTGGAAATATTTTGCGACCCGGCTGGACCGGTTGCCTCACCCTTGGAAATCCGGTGCCCCCGCAATCGGGGCATTTGATTTCTGTGCTAACGTCTTTTCGTTTGGGTCTTTTCATAAAATTCATCTCCTGAAATGAGGAAACTTATTTTACGCCAACGCCATCAGATTATTTTCATCGGCACCCACTCAACCTGCGCCATGTCGTTGTGAAGAATGGCCTGCTCGCTGCGATTATCCCATTTGACGGTGACGTCAGCCAATTTGCTTCAGTGACGGTGCCCTGATCGTTTTTGTCAGCATTCCAGCAAACGCGGTCGCCGACTTTTAGCCCTCGTGACTGGTCGCCGGTCATTAGAGTCGCCGATTATTGTGTCGCGGAGCCGAGGAAGGCAATGGCAATGCTGTTGTCAGCGTTGCCAGTCGATTGGCGTAAACCGCAATCGCCGCCGGCCCATTTCTTCGCCAAGTCTGTCGGCATATTGCTTCACTGACTCGCCGATAAATCGATAGCGCCCACCAACCGGCATGACCCGTTACGCAAAGTGCAGGGCCGAAAGACCGCCGATCTGAGACCGATTATCTCGACCGATTCTGTGCTATAGTCTTCGAATGGACATCAACGAAAGAAATGCCATTAGGGCCGCTGCCGGGTTGCCGTTACTCGACGCTCCGGGTGAGGCAGCGCGGCTGGCTAAAGCCCGAGATCATGCCGACTTTGAACGAGAGTTCGCCCGACGCCGACCCGACCTTTGTCATCAGTGGACGGGCAACCGCGACGGTTGGATGACCAACATGGGCCGCTGGTCCCGTGCCCGCCAGCAAGTTCGGGGTGAAATGCAAGAGAGTTGACTGGGAGTCAGGGCCGTTGATGAAAGCGGACGCTTGATCGACATGTTGTTATGCTGCTTTTGAAAAATCAACCGCCTCACAAGGGCGGCTTTTTTGTTGAACATCTCTTGTTATCTAGTTGCTCCTGCTCTTGCGCCAGCGTGCGCCACGCTTCTTCCATGCGCTTCAATGCACGCTTGATCTCTCCATCTCCGACGCACTCGGCGAGAAAGGCACAGTCCTCAGCATTATGACGAAAAATATTAGACAAATGCATGGTGGCTAGATGGCCCGGGACGGGTCTGTTTCAACGGGATTTTGCGTGAAATGTTTGTAAGGTTTGGTGGTCAAGCTAGGAGGAAAATAAGGGGGAGATTTGGCTTGAGCAATTTAGTTCACAACGAACGAATAAATTACGCTTCAACATTTTTCAATAATCTCGCAGTGGCGCATTGGTTTGGATCAAAAAGATGTGTGCAGCCTGTCACACCACCGACTCACTTGACGGATAGACGACATCCGCCAACAGGAGATTCCCATGCGGAAGTCACCATCGCCGAAATTATCGCCGTCTGATTTTGAACCAGAGTTGATTTTGACGATGCGTTCGATTCTTGACGCCGCTGTAGACCAGATTCATTTCGGCAACCGGACACCCGCGACGAAAGCGAAAATGGCGCAACGAATCCTACTCGCAGCATCGGACGGTGTTACCGACCCCGAGCAACTGAAAGCCCTCGCTATTGAGGATGGGATGCAGCCAGCGGATTAGTCGAAGCGAGGCTTGCGCCCGGGGGGCTTTTTCATCTCAGATCGATTTCCTTCCGATCAACCTTGCGCCGGAGGATTTGCAGCATGGATCGGAGATAATCGGCTTGCCGCACGTACCCACCACCCATCTGGTTCCCTACAGTGGGTGCGAAGCCCGTCACGCATTGCATGATTGGAAACTCCCGATTTCTACAGCCGGTTGTCGGAGATCGCGGCAGATAACGCGACCACTTCGGCCACGCAGTGCAGATCGAACCCGGTCTCTGGCCGCAGTCTCCCAAAAACGGGAGTTTTTCAAATATCTGCCGGAGACTATCGGCTATTTCGCTCCGAGAATGGCCAATATCGGAGCCCAGAAACTCGTGGCTAATTCGCAAAAGCCCGCCATTGGCGGGCCTTTCTCCGAGCGACGGGGACATTTTCTCCGGGCGCCAGACTGGCTGGCTGGAGTGAGAGGATTCGAACTCACGCATTCCCGATCGAACCCGGTCCCTATTTGCCCTTCTGTTAATTTGGGAATATGGGCCAGCCGGACCACGCGGCAGATCTCCTTCAAGAATATTGCATTGCACTGTCTGCCAGAAAGCTCGGGTCCCAGCGGAGTTCGCACTCTATTTGGGAGGTTCAGGCGCCTGGCCGTTATCCCGGAGAATGCGCCTCCACACTGGAGAAAAATGTTGCCTCAAAGGAACCCCTTTTCAGCCAAAATGTTCCCGGTGACGGCAATATCGCCGACTTTTTTCGAGGAACGAGCATGATCTCCAAGTTAGCTTGCGCGGCCGTGATCGCCGTCTTGACGATAGCTACAGTACCGGCGTCCGCGAAATCAAAAATGATGGGTTGCTCCGACGCCAGTATGGCAAAGGCCGACGACATGATGATGAAGATGCCAGACGGTGAAAATAAAACGATGGCTATGCAGGAAATGACTTCCGCCAAATCATCGATGTCGCAGAAAGACATGGCCGGATGTTCTATGCACATGAACAAGGCCATGAAGATGGGAATGATGAAGTCCAAGAAAATGTAAATCGGGATAGGGGGGGAGTCTCGCGACTCCTCCCCTCCCACACCACCGTACATACGGGTCCGTATACGGCGGTTCGCCAGATTAAGCACAGACGGTTTGTTTGCGTCTCGTGCCAGAGGCTCAATCGTGGATTTCCGCGTGCTGGCTTTGGCCCTTCGAGCAGCGCCGTCCGGGCTTCACCCTTTCCCGCCGTTCCGAAGGCCAGTGACCTGGATTTTCTGCCGCATGGCCAGTTCGAGATTTCCACACCTAAGCGTCTTTCCAGCGTTCAGGCCTTCAGCGAAACTCGTTCCGCCTACTACGCCGTCTGCTGACTTCTCCGCCGCGATCACGAGCCTTACGACCCGCTCAGTCCGGTGTCCCGGACACGACGGAGATCTCCCGAGGTAAATTCGACCGCCTTCCCTGCACGCCCGCCGGATTTACCACCCCAGCCCTTGATGACTATGGACTTCGCGATCAGTTGCTCGCTCGTCCGGCTGGGTAGGCCTCGTTATCCGGTTTTTGTCCATCGGGCCGCAGTTTTGCTCCACACTTCCTTCAGACCCCGCCTCGCGGCGACGCCCTTGCGCTTCGCTAACCCTTCGCCGCCATCAGGCTGGGTA
>Ga0137412_10005280_pt1 | contig 10324 bp, 7 predicted proteins | sample CZODoug2_1_16fun_FD_122160 | JGI IMG/M metagenome (GOLD analysis project Ga0137412, IMG submission 122160) | Vadose zone soil fungal communities from Angelo Coast Range Reserve, California, USA - CZODoug2_1_16fungal (Hybrid Assembly) | ecosystem: Environmental > Terrestrial > Soil > Vadose zone... | reverse complement strand
GCCGTTCTTGATCGCTGCGGCCTTGCTGCTGCTGGCCCTGCTACTGGCCGTGCAGGCAGCGCGCCCGGACCCGGCGGCGACGAGCCCGGCGACCTGAGCACCGCGCGGTCCAGCCAGTCGCGCACACCGCGCGTGATCTCGATCAAGCCGCGTCCGCCAGTGCTGACCCTAAGGGAAAAGGTCGCCTGTTTCACCAAAAATCCCAGCGCTAGTTTACGTCGTCGATGTAATGCGTTCGGGCTCCACTTTATAGATGACCCGGACCTCGCCCGGCCGGCTGTACGGATACTTGTCCTTCCCAAGATATTTCTTGGCCATCGCATCGATGTGATGGTCAGCGCCGTCGCGGGTTCGGTCGACTACATGACCACGCACTTCAAGATAACGGTACGGATTGTCAGGATCCATGATCGACAGTGCGACCCTACCGTCGCGTTGCAGGTTTTTATCCTTCTGACGACCCTCGGCCGTGTTGATCACGACGTGGCGACCGTCGAAATCGACCCACACGGGGGTCACCTGCGGCTGGCCGCTGGGCATCAACGTCGCGAGATTTGCGAACGCTTTCTTCTTGAACAGATCGAGATGCGATTCCGGTATGACTTTCTCGGCCATGGTCAATTCCTCGCTGTCATGAGAACGAGCCCAGAATACTGCCGCGGCGTTTCCGCGGCCAGCTGATTCTGGCCGCGGCGCGGCGCAGCGAAAAGGCGCACGGGCAATCGAAGCCCGTCGGCCCGCGCCGTCGCCCACCCAAAGATAGGCGCCCGCGCGGCGCAACGGTTGTCTAATCCCGCAACCGGGCCGGAGACTTGAGAAATGCTGCAACCGAATAAATCCGTCATCGAGATTTGCCACGTCGTGCGCGACATGGACGCCGCTCTCCTCTATTGGACGAAAGTCATGGGCGCAGGCCCATTCTTCGTGGGGGATTTCGAATGGGAGAAAGGGGTCACGTACCGCGGCCGTGCTGTCGGTCAATCGCTGCAGATTGCATTCGGTTTCTCCGGCGGCGTGATCATCGAGTTGGCGAGACCGATCAACGCAAACGTCCCCTCGGTGTTTACCGAAGCGCTGGAATCTACCGGGCCGGGTTTTCACCATGTGATGCTGCGGGAGGATTTTGACAAAGGCTTTGAGCGTCTCAGCGACGCGGGTTACGAGGCGGCGTATCGTGGCACACTCCCCGGCGGGGAGCGTTTCGTATTGTTCGACACGCGCAAGGACAGCGGCGGCTTCGTCGAATTAATGGACGTCTCCCCGTTGATTCAGCGCCAGCTGGAGAACATGGCGCGCGCGCATCAGGAGTGGGACGGCCGCACCGATCCCATTCGCCCGATGGCCAGCTCGTTTGCCTGAACGGCTCGGTGCGATCGGTCCCGGCGCTTGATGAGCAGGAAGTAGGCGAGCAGTCCCGTCACTATCGACAATCAATTCCTCACTATCGAGCGATGGCATGGAAGTCATGGTCGAGCCTCAGCTTAGGTTCAGGGTATCGGGCACGCCGTCACTCCCCAGATCCCGGCCGCGTATTCCGCGATCGTCCGGTCGCTGGAGAACTTACCCGACGAGGCAACATTCAACACGGCCGTGCGCGCCCAGTCGCGCGGCCTGCGGTACAAATCGAGCAACCGCTGATCCGCCTCGAGATACGAGTTCAAGTCGGCCAAGTGCATGTAGTAGTCCGCGCGCGCCAGCGTGTCGTAGATCGGCCTGAACAGGTCCGGTTCCGAGCCGTTGAAATGGCCGGATGCGATCAGGTCAAGGGCAGCGCGCGTTTCCGGGTCGTGCTCATAGTGCCAGCGGGGGTCGTACCAGCCGCGGCTGCCGGCGACTTGCTCCGCGGTCAATCCGAACAGGAAGAAATTCTCCTCGCCCGCCTCCGCGGCCATCTCGATGGTTGCGCCGTCGCGCGTCCCGATCGTCAATGCGCCGTTCATCATGAACTTCATGTTGCTGGTGCCGCTGGCCTCGTAGCCGGCAGTGGAGATCTGATTCGAGACCTCGCTTGCCGGAATCAGCCGCTCAGCCAATGAGACGTCGTAGTCCGGCAGGAAGACGACTCGGAGCTTGCGGCTTGCAACCGGGTCCGCTGCGATCGTCTGCGCCAGATTCTCGATGAATTTGATGATGAGCTTGGCCAGCCGATAGGCCGGCGCGGCCTTGCCGGCAAAGAAGAACGTCCGCGACGGCATATCCAAACGCGGATTCTCTCGCAGGCGATTGTAGAGCACGACGATGCGCAGCGCGTTGAGGAGCTGTCTTTTGTATTCGTGGATGCGCTTGATGTGACAATCGAAGATCGTAGCCGGATCGAGGTTCAGGCCGAATTTCGCATTGAGCCAGGCGGTGCAGCGCGTCTTGGTCTCGCGTTTGACGTTCGTGAACTGATCCAAGAAATTTCCGTCATCAGCCAAGGACTTGAGCCGGCTGAGTTGGCCGAGATCGGAGATCCAGGCGCTGCCGATGGCATGCGTGATCAAATCGGCCAACGGTGGATTCGCGAGCAACAGCCAGCGGCGCGGCGTGACGCCGTTGGTCTTGTTGTTGAACCTTTCGGGAAACATCTCGGCCAGATCTTTCACCGTGGTCGTGCGCAGCAACCTCGAATGGATCTCCGCGACACCGTTGGTGCTATGCGAGCCAACGATTGCAAGGTTGGCCATGCGCACATGCTTGACGGGTCCTTCTTCAATCAAGCTCATGCGTTGGAGCCGTCGCTCGTCCTCCGGGAATCGCGCACTCACCGCATCCAGCAGACGCCGGTTGATCTCGTAGATGATTTCGAGCTGGCGGGGCACCAGGAGTTGAAACCACGCCACCGGCCACTTTTCCAAAGCTTCGGGCAGCAAGGTGTGATTGGTGTATCCAAGGGTCCTGCGGGTCAGATCCCAAGCCGTACCCCAGTCCAAGCGGGCTTCGTCGAGCAGGATTCGCATCAACTCGGCGACCGCGAAGCTCGGATGAGTATCGTTGAGCTGTACCGCCGCTTTTTCGGGCAGCAGCGCCCAGTCGGTGTTGTGACGCCGAAAGCGGCGCACGAGATCTGCCATCGAGCATGCAACCAGAAAATACTCCTGGACGAAGCGCAGACCCTGGCCCAGGCTGGTCGAATCGTCCGGATACAGCACTCTGGTGAGCGATTCAGCCTCGAGCGCCTCGGCAACCGCACCGACAAACTCGCCGTGGCTGAATGCCTGGAAGTCGAAGTTGTCCGGCGCTCGTGCCGCCCAGAGACGCAGCGTATTGATGGTCTTGCCGCCGTAGCCCACCACCGGTCGGTCATAGGGAACCCCGATGAGGCGCGACGGTTTGGCGGCGATGGCGCGCAGCGTCCCCTCGCGGACCTCGAACGAGCAGTTGAGGTGAATCTCGACTTGTTCACGCACTCGCCGGACTTCCCATGGGTCATGCCGATCGAGCCAGTTGTCCGGCTGTTCCTCTTGCCACCCGTCGCGAATGATTTGCTTGAACATGCCGTACTCGTATCGGAGCCCGTAACCCATCGCAGGAAGCTGCAGGGTCGCCATCGAATCGAGGAAGCACGCCGCCAGGCGGCCTAGGCCGCCGTTGCCTAGTCCCGCGTCCGGTTCCTGATCCAGAGTGGCCAACCAGTCGAGTCCCAGCTCATCGACGGCCCGGGCGGCCGCGGCGCCCAGCAATAGGTTCCCCACATTGTTGGCGAGCGAGCGGCCGATGAGAAACTCCATCGACAAGTAGTAGACGCGCTTTGGATTCTCGCGCGCATACGTGCTCTCGGTGTTCACCCAGCTCTGCGCCAGGACGTCGCGTACGGAGAGCGCGAAAGCCTCGAAGCGCTCGCGAGCGGTCGCGTTGGCGGGAACGACCACTTTATCGAACACGAGATGGCGCTCGTAGAGTGCTTTGCTGACTCGTGCAAACTCGAGGGGAGCCTCGTCGTAGCCGGCGATGGCCGTTGCCGAATCAAATCCGGCGGAGGGCGAAAATGGCGCGGCAGGCTGCGTGCTCATACTGAAGTCTCCTCATCGATGCGGATTGCGTCAGCGATTCGCCGAAGGTACCGGACCAGCGCCAAGATACCCGACGAACGTTTACGAATTATGAACGATTGCCCGGCCGGCGCCGACCCCCTAATTTTCCTAGGGCATGCAGCATCGCGTGGGTCTTGCGCGCACACGGCCCGAAAGGGTTATTGCCACCCGATGGGGACGATACGCGAGATCTACCGGCGCTTCGATCTATCGCTCAGCGGCCAGGCTGCAGGCCGCATGCGGGGGCTGGCTCGCCGGCGCCGACAATCATTCCGCCAAGGCCAAGTCCACCCTCGCGGAATCGGTCTCGACGAGGCGCTCGTCGACCGCTCTTTCAGCCGTTACTTGGGTCACTGTGGCATCCGGCTCGAACGGCCGTGAGACACCGTATTTATCAGCGAGGCAGTCGGCGCGCAGCGATAGGGCGAGAATCTCAACCAGCCTAATATCCAATTCCATGTCCGATAGATGCCTGTATTCAGTATCGGGCGCAGGCAGCTGCGATGCCAAAAGCTGCACTTCCAATAAATCGATTTCGAGCTCACTCTGCCATTGCTGCATCGCTTCGGATCGCAACAGCCCTGCTGCTTCGGCAGCCGCGGTCCGGGATCGTTTTGCCGACTTCAATTGTGCCGGTAAGGCCGCCACAGCCACGCGCAGAGATTCGTGCTCTTTGCGTACTTCGGAGCACAGATCGAGTCCCTTGCCTTTCCTACGACGATAAGCACCGCGCATCAGCAGCACGCCGGCTATTGCGACGGCTGCGAGTACGCCTACAGGTACGTCTTGGAGACTCAGCATTGTTAATTTTCACTGGAATGCCGAAGTCCGCCGAGTATACGAATCCGGGCCCGCTTGAACTGCCGGTACTTCGGGCACAAATCGTGTCGGTTTTATCCCACAGAGCGGGAGTTTGCTGCGGCGGTGAGCCGTTTCAAATCCGCCTTATTACTGATTTTGCTTGGCGTTATGGAGCGAAGGCGCGGCGAGGGTCGTCCTCGAACGCGCCTCGATGAGGCCACGGGTAATTTCTTCATAGGCTTGCGGCTTGCCGTGCAGGTACCCCTGGGACTGCTCACACCCCAGTTTGCGCAAAGTCTCGAGTTGGCCCGCCGTTTCGACGCCCTCCGCGACCGTCACGAGCCGGAATGTGCGCGCCAGCGCAATAATGGTGGAGACGAGCGCCAGTGAGACTTCATTGTCTGGAAGACCGCTGGTAAACGATCGATCGATTTTGAGCGTATCGACGGGCAGCATGGACAGCCGGCTGAGCGACGAGTACCCGGTGCCGAAGTCATCGATCGCGATACCGACGCCGGATACCCGCAACAGCTCGAGCTTGCGCGTCGTTTCGTCAGGATCTTGCAGCAGCGCACTTTCGGTAATTTCCAGATCGAGGCCGCCCGGAAAGGATTCCCGGCCGTTCAGACGCGCGAGCACGCGGTCCGCAAAGTCGCCGCGCCGCAGCTGCCACGGCGACACGTTGATGGCGACCCGAGTCTGCAGACCGGCATCAAACCATCGGCGGGCATCCTCCAGCGCCTGGTCGAGCACCCATTCACCGACCTCGACGATCATTTGCGTCGCCTCGAGGACGGGCAGAAATTCGGAGGGCGCTATCAGTCCTCGCGCCGGATCTTGCCAACGAATCAAGGCCTCTAAACCAACCAACTCGCCGCTGCCAATATCCACTTTGGGTTGATAATGGAGCAGGAACTGACGCTCTTCGAGCGCGGCTCTCAGCCGCGTTTCCAAGTCCAGTCGCTTGTCCTGCCCGCGCTGCATCTGTAGGCGATACGGAAGAAAGCGTTCCCCGGCCGACTTGGCGCTTTTCAGAGCCGCTTCAGCATTCTCGATCAGCTCCGGCGCGTGTTCGCCATCTTCCGGATAGCGCGCGATGCCGGCGCGGGCGACTGCCCGGATCGTGTGGCCTTCGATCTCGAATGGCCGGGCGAACAGCGCCGCGATGCGCTCGTGCAGTCGTGCGACCGCATGGTCCGCGGATCCCAGCAGAGGCAGCGAAACACAGAAGGTGCCTCCGCCCAAGTGAGCGAGATCGTCGGTTTCAGCCACCTGTTGCCGCAGCCGATCGGAGACATGCTGCAGCAAGGCATCGCCCACGTGCCGCCCGGCTGAATCATTGACGACGCCAAGGCGTTCAATATCGAAAACCACCACGGCGGGCCGTATTTCCGGACCCACCCGCGAAGCGAGTCGGCGGCCGAGGCGGTCACAAAACAGGCGTCGTTTGGCGAGCCCCGTCAGCGCATCGAAGTAAGACAGGAAGTGCACCGCATCCTCTCGCTGCAGATATTGCAGCGCGAAGGAAAGGTTGGCCGCGACCTCGCGCAATAAATTAAGCTCGCCGTCATCCATCTGGTTCGCTGACCCGGTACCGAGCACCAGCGCACCGACGGAAGTCCCGTCGACGAGAAGCGGCAGCGCAACGAGTCCGCGAATGCCGGCCGCCCGCAAGGTCTCACGGTGCCGCACCGGAGCGGTGGGATCCATGATGTCGGGAGCAACCGTTGCCTGTTGCGTCCGAATCGCCTTCGCCATCAGGCTCGAGTCTGCGCCATCGGCGTCGGTCAACGGCATGCCGACGCCGGCAAATTCTGCCTCGCACTCACCGGCCGTTACTACGGAACGAACTGCGCCGCCGGCGTCGATCAACCAGACGGTCGCCAACAAGTACTCGCCCACATTTATCGCCAAACGGCAGGTTTCCCCCAGCAGCGAATCGCGGTCGCGAAGACGAACCAGGGCGCCATTCACGCCGCTGACCATCTGAAGAACGCGTTTCAGGTGAAGAATACGAGCCTGCTGTTCTTGTTGCTCGGTCACGTCGCGGCTCGACCCGCGAATACCGATGACGGTTCCCTTCGCATCCAGACGCGCCAACGCGCGCGTCTCGAGCCAGCCGGGGCTTAAGCTGTCACGCAGAAAGCGTGCGAGAAATCGGACCGCGGTGCTTTTCGCGCGCAGCTCGCTGAGACTCGATGCGACGGCGTCGCGATCATCGGGGGCGACCAAACTCATGAAGTCTTCATGCCGCATCGACTCCAGGGAGCGGCCCAGGATTTGCACGGCTGACGGACTCGTGAACACGATCTTGTTGGCCGCGTCGAGTTCCCAAATCCAGTCCTGCGAGGTGGCTATGATGTCGCGCAACTGCTGGGTGGTGCGTCGACGCTCCGTCCGCGACTGCATCTCCCGCCGAACCCGCTGTACGGCAGGTACGAGCCGCGCGATGTTGTTCTTCAGCAAATAGTCCATCGCACCGCTGCGCAGCGACTCGATCGCCGTTTCCTCGCCGATGGTGCCTGATAGAAATAGGAACGGCACCTCCGGTGCGTGCGCCTGGGCTATCCGAAGTGCCGACAGGCCGTCAAAGCGCGGCAGCGAGAAGTCCGACACGATGACATGCGGTCGATGAGTCTCGATTTGCTGAAGTAGCCCCTGCTCGGTGTCGACTCGACGCCAATCGCAGTCAATTCCATAACGGACGAACTCGCGCGCCACCAATTCCGCCTCGGCCGGCACGTCCTCGATCAACAGCAGACGAAGGGGCGTCTCCATCGCTACCGCTCCACGCTTCCTGTGATCACAAATGTCCTCGGGCCATGATTTGGAATTTGGAAATAGAATCCCAGAATATTTAGCGGCGATCGAGGTCTCACTGCACGTTTTGGCTACAAAATCCTCCCTTTTTTGCGATTTCCGGCCCCCAATGAGGGAATCCCCTAACGGGGCCTTCTGTCACCCGATTATTTATCGGGCCCCCGTTGTGCTATTAATCCGTGTGGTTTCGCGCCGATACCAAAGATAGGCAATGGGACACGGAGCGGGGGAACAAGGAGGAGTTGTAGCGATGGATCGATGGGGGGGGATATTCGAAGTTCGGCGCATGCCTATATGCCTGCTTCTGGTCGCGATCTGCGGACTTATGGGTCGCGATGCCCTGGGCGCTGCCGAGAGCGACGGCTTGTCCATCGGTGCCCTCAAGCAGATGAGCATCGAGGAATTGATGAATCTGGATGTGACCTCCGTCTCAAAACAGCCGGAGCCCTATGGTCGAGCGGCGGCTGCGATTCAAGTCATCACCCAAGACCAAATTCGCCGTTCGGGCGCATCGAGCATTCCGGAAGCGCTGCGCTTGGCCGACAATCTGGACGTGGCGCAGCAGAATTCTCATGACTGGTCCATCAGCGCGCGCGGCTTCAATACCGCACTTGCCAACAAACTCTTGGTCTTGGTCGATGGGCGCTCGGTTTACACGCCGCTCTTTTCAGGCGTTTTTTGGAACGTGCAGGATTATTTGCTCGAGGACATCGATCGAATCGAGGTCATAAGCGGGCCCGGCGGCACGCTCTGGGGTGCCAATGCCGTCAATGGCGTCATCAACATCAGCAGCAAGAACGCCAAGGACACTCAGGGGCTTTATCTCGAGGGAGGCGGCGGGGGGCCGGAGCTTAAGGGGTTTACCGGGGTGCGTTACGGCGGCACGCTGGCTCCCGATGTCTATTTTCGAGCCTACGGCAAATACTTTGACCGGGGGAACGAAAAGTTTGCCGACGGGAGTGATGCGTCAGACTCGTGGAGCATGCGCCAGGGTGGCTTCCGCGTCGATTCGTATGCATCTGCGGGCAACGTCCTCACCGTGCAAGGCGACCTTTACGGCAGCGACCTCGAGGTCCCAGCGGGCGGTGACGGAAAAGCCTCGGGGGGCAACGTCCTCGGCCGCTGGTCTCACGTCATCTCAGAGGACTCCAATTTCAGCCTGCAGCTGTACTATGATCGAACGCACCTCGCGGATCCCATCACGAACCAGTTCGGCGCCGGCGAGATCTTGACCGACGATCTCGATACCTACGACTTGGATTTTCAACATCATATTCGCTGGAACGAGCGCAACCGCATTGCTTGGGGATTCGGTTACCGCTTCACTCATGATGTCGTCGACCCGTCCCAGAATCTTGCTTTTGTGCCGCTGACCCTCAATCGGAATCTATTCAGCGGCTTTGTCCAGGACGAAGTCATGCTGATCAAGAACCTGTTTCTCACGTTGGGGACGAAGCTCGAACATAACGATTACACCGGATTCGAATGGGAACCCAGCGGCCGCCTGCAATGGAACGCGGCTGCCGATCAGATGCTCTGGACCTCGGTCTCCCGCGCGGTGCGAATGCCCTCGCGAGTCGACCGCGACATACGCGAGCCCAGTCCATCGATTTCCATCCTGGCCGGCGAGTCCGGCTTCAGATCGGAAACGTTGATCGCGTATGAGCTGGGCTATCGGGCTCGCCTCGGATCCAAGGCTTCCGCTTCCCTATCCACGTTTTACAACGATTACGATCATGTGCGGAGCTTGAGCTACACGCCCAACACCATTGTTCCGCTGTTCTTCGCAAATAATCTGGCCGGCGACACGTATGGCGCCGAGCTGAGCATGGACTATCAAATAACCGATCAATGGCGGCTGCACGGGGGCTACGATTTGCTTAGAGAACGCATCCATGTCAAATCAGGCCAATTCGATATCAACAAGGCTCTCAACGAGACGGAAGATCCCCAACAGCAATTCTCGTTGCGCTCCTCGGTGGATTTCCCGCGAGACATCGAGCTCGATGCTGGACTACGTTGGGTGGACAAGCTGATCGCCAGCGACAATGGCGTGCCTGCCACGGTCCCCAGCTACTTCGAAATGGACGTCCGCCTCGGCTGGCGTCCCGTCCCTAAGCTCGAGTTCGCCATCGTCGGTCAAAATCTTCTGCATTCTCGCCATCCGGAATACGGTTTAGTCGACACGGTCTCCTACCGGGAGGATATCCAACGCAGCGTGTATGGAAAGGTAAGCTACCGCTGGTAGCGGATCATGCTGAAGCGCCGCTCAAGTGACTCGTTGACCCGCCTTGCCCTGGTGCTGGCGACGCTGATTTCCCTGGTCGTGTCCGGCCTCGCGAGTTCCGCGGTTGCGGTCTCGCCCGAGTATCAAGTGAAGGCAGTGTTCCTCTTCAATTTCGCGCAGTTCGTGGAATGGCCGCCGCAGAGCTTCGAAAATGCCGCCGCGCCGTTCGTCATCGGCGTGCTGGGAACGGATCCCTTCGGAGCGGCGCTGGAAGGTGCAGTCCGCGGCGAAACCGTCGAGGGGCGGACCTTTGTCATAGAACGCTATCGCAGCGTGACGGAGATTCGGCACTGCCAGATTCTGTTCATCAGCCGCTCCGAAGCGGCACACATGGAGGATATCCGTGCGGTGCTGGCCGGGCATAGCATTCTGACCGTAAGCGATATCGAGGACTCTTCGCAAC
>Ga0137412_10005279_pt1 | contig 10324 bp, 7 predicted proteins | sample CZODoug2_1_16fun_FD_122160 | JGI IMG/M metagenome (GOLD analysis project Ga0137412, IMG submission 122160) | Vadose zone soil fungal communities from Angelo Coast Range Reserve, California, USA - CZODoug2_1_16fungal (Hybrid Assembly) | ecosystem: Environmental > Terrestrial > Soil > Vadose zone... | reverse complement strand
GTCCCTGCGACGGAGACTTTTCCGGCAACGCTCTTCGCGCGCATCCGCGCAAAGGCCGTCCGGGTTGAAGCGAGCGCGGCACCCATCTATCCAGATCGGCGCGGCGAGCTCGAGCTTAGGCGAGAGATTGCGGGCTATCTTGCCATCGCCCGCGGCATCGACTGTTCGCCGTCGCAGATCATCGTCACGGGCGGATATAGCGCCGGGCTGGGGCTCGCGCTCCGGGTGCTCGGCATTGAAGGACAGAAAGCCTGGATGGAAGAGCCGGGGTTTCCGTTCACCCGGAAGGGGCTTGAACTCGCGCGATTGTCTCTCTCGCCAATCCCTGTCGATGCGGACGGCATCGACGTCGACCATGGGCTGCGCCACGCCCCCGACGCAAAACTGGTGGTCGTGACGCCCGGGCAGCAGGCGCCGCTTGGACCGACACTATCGCTCGAACGGCGCCTCCGATTGCTCGACTGGGCCGACGCGAGCGGGGTCTGGGTTATAGAGGACGACTATCTGAGCGAGCTGCAGCTGGCAGGCCGGGCCGCGCCGGCGCTGGCATCGCTCGATCGCGCCGGCCGGGTCATCCACATCGGCTCGTTCAGCAAGACGATCAGTCCCACGCTCCAGCTCGGATTTATCGTTGCGCCGATCGGCCTCATGGCCCGCTTTGCCGAGGTTGCAGCGTGTCTCGCCCCGCCGCCGGGGCCTTCGGTGCAGCTCGCGACGGCGGAATTCATGCGGGAAGGTCATTATCTGCGCCACCTCCGCCGTTTGAAGCGCGCCTATGCCGCCAAGCGGGATGACTTGCTGGCGCAGCTTCGGCGCCATTTCGATGCCGATAATGTCATGGCGACGGGCTTGGCCGTCCTGCTGCGGCTGCCCGATGGCACGCCAGATCTCACCATTGCGCGCGAGATACTGGCTTTCGGCATGTTTCCGACTCCGCTCTCGGCCTGGTATGCCTCCGCGGAGACCAGCCGGTCTGGACTCTTGTTGGGCGTTGCGACATCGCCGACAAGGGAACTCGCGAGATCCTGCGACCGCTTGGTCGATATCATCCGGCGTTTCAGTTGAATCGCTGATGCGCGTGGATGGGACAAAGTCACGCCGTGAGGCATTCGCGCGGCACGCCGCGTGGGAAGCGCCTTTATGAGTTTGTGACCTAGACCGGCGTGTAAACGACGAGCTTCAGCGCCGGATCGTCCTCGGCCTGGAAGCTCGCATGCTCGAAGCGCAGCACGCCCTTCTTGGGATGCGTCATCTGCTTCTGTCCGGCCGCCGCGGCGCGGATGTCGTGCGCCTTCCACCAGCCCTCGAACTCCGGGCTGCCTCGGCGGAGCCGTTCCAGGAGGTCGACAAACGCCGGATCGCCCGCCCACAGATCGTGCGTCGCGCGGAATTGCGCCACCACGCGACGTGCCTCGTCGTTCCAGCTTGCACCGAACAGGCGGCGGGTTGCCGGTTTGGTCAGGATGCAGATGAGGATGTTTCGATCCTCTTCGGCCAGACGGCTGAACGCGAAGATTTCCTCGGCGGCCTTGTTCCAGACCAGCACATCCCAACGACGGCCGGTGACGTAGGCGGGCTGCTTGAAGTGTTCGACGACGCGCCGGATCGCGTCGGGCACGGTCTCATGAGAGAAGGCGCGGCGATCGACATTGCGGGTCAGGGCTCGCAGATGCACATGCTCGACCTTGCTCAGGCGGAGCGCGCGCGCCAGGGCGTCGACCGTGGTGACGGACGGGCTGACGGACCGGCCCTGTTCCAGCCGGATGTACCAGTCGACGCCGATGCCCGCGAGTTCGGCCACTTCCTCGCGCCTCAGGCCCGGCGTGCGGCGCCGGCGGCCGAGGGGAAGACCGGCCGCCTTGGGGTTTAGTCTTTCCCTGCGCGAACGAAGGAAATCGCCAAGTTCGTTGCGGCTGTGGTCCGCCATGTTCTTCCTATTCAGGGAGGGACTGATAATCCCAGGATAGTACTAGGCCTGAATGTCATCCGTAAAGCCGCCGATGATGGTCTCCCCGAACAAGAGGAAGACCATGAAGGCTGCAATCCTGAAGGCATTCGGATCGCCTCTCGCGATCGAGAGCGTACCGGAGCCGGTGCTGGGTACCGGTGAGGTCATTGTTGATGTCGTGGCGACACGAGTGCTCGCCTATGCCAACGAAGTGTTCAGCGGCCAGCGGCGATATTTGCTGGACCCGCCGGTCGTGCCCGGGCCCGGCGGCATCGGCCGCGTGCGCGAGGTCGGGCCAGATGCGACTGGGCTGGCCGTCGGCGACTGGGTCTTCTGCGACCCGACCGTCCGCTCGCGCGACGATGCGCTGTCGCCTGACATCGTGCTGCAAGGCCTGACCGCCGGAGGTGAGAGGGCCCGGCGCCTGCAGAAATACTTCCGGGATGGCTCCTGGGCCGAGCGCGTGCGGGTGCCGACGGAAAACGCCATACGCATCGGTCCGCTCGACGAGACCCAGGCGGTGTCGTGGTGTGCGCTGGGCACCTTCCTGGTGCCCTACGGCGGCTTCGTCGCGGCCGACCTACGGGCCGGCGAGACGGTCGTGGTGAACGGCGCGACCGGCGCCTTCGGCAGTGCCGGCGTGGCCGTCGCCCTGGCGATGGGGGCGAACTGCGTCATCGCCACCGGCCGCAACCAGAAGGCCCTCGACGATCTGGCGAGTCGCTTCGGCAAGCGCGTGCGGCCGGTGAGGATGGCGGTCGACGAGGAGGAGGATCGCAATCGTATCGTGCAGGCCGCCCCGAGCCCGATCGACTGCGTGCTCGATCTGCTGCCCCCTGCCGCAACCGCGGCCCAGGTGCGTGCGGCGCTCCTGACAGTCCGGCCCAACGGGCGCGTCGTGCTGATGGGGGGCGTCGGAGAGGAGGTCGCGGTGCCCTATGCGTGGCTCATGCGCAACTGCGTCACCATCCACGGCCAATGGATGTATTCGCGCGACGCCATTCCCCGCATGGTCGCGATGGTCCGGTCGGGCCTGGTGAAGCTGGACGACTTCGAGGCCAAGTGCTTCGGCCTGGTAGACGTGAACGACGCCATCGCCCACGCCGCGGCCAATGCCGGACCCTTCAGGATGACGGTAATCCGGCCGTGATCACGCCGCAGCGATCGCAAGCGGCGGGTGGGCCGACGCCTCGACCAGCGCCGGCTTGGCCGCCGGCTGCTTGACCCGGAACCAGGCGGCATAGAGCGCCGGCAGGAAGAGCAGGGTGAGCGCGGTCGCCACCAGCAGGCCGCCCATCAGGGCGACCGCCATGGGGCCCCAGAACACGCTCCTGGACAGCGGGATCATGGCGAAGATGGCGGTGCCGGCGGTGAGCAGGATGGGCCGGGCACGGCGCACCGTGGCGTCGATCACGGCGTCCCAGGCGCTGTGGCCGGCGGCGAGGTCCTGGTCGATCTGGTCGACCAGGATCACGGAGTTTCGCATGATCATGCCGGCGAGCGCGATCACGCCCAGCAGCGAGACGAAGCCGAAGGGCTGGTTGAACACCAGCAGGAACAGCGACACCCCGATCAGGCCGAGCGGCGCGGTGAGCAGGACCAAGGCGAGCTTGGAGAAGCTCTTGAGCTGCAGCATCAGGAACATGATCATCAGGAAGGCCATCACCGGCATCATCTTGAAGATCGAGCCCTGGCTCTTGGCGCTCTCTTCCTTGTCGCCGCCGACCTCGATGCGATAGCCGGGCGGCAGCTCGGCGCGCAGCGGCGCCAGCGCCTTGTCGATGCGGGCGGCGACGTCGGGACCCTGCACGCCGTCGATCACGCCGGCGCGCACCGTCATCAGCAGCTCCTTGTTGCGCCGCCACAGGATCGGCTCCTCGAGCTCGAAATGCAGCGTCGCCAGCTGGGCGAGCGACACCACGCCGCCGTTGCCGGTGCGCAGGTTGATCGCCTCCAGCCCCTCGACGCTCAGCCGCTCGGGCGCCACGGCGCGGGCCACCACGTCGATCGACTCGGTGGCCTCGCGGTACTGGGTCACGGTCACGCCCGACAGCAGGGTCTGCAGCGTGTTGCCCAGGATCTGCGAATCGACGCCGAGCGCGCGCGCCTTGTTCTGGTCGACCTCGAGCCGCACCGTCTTGGCGAGCTCGTTCCAGTCGAAGTTGACGTCGCGCGTGGCCGGATCGGCCTTGAAGACCTGCCGCACCTGTTCGGCCACGGCGCGGACCTGCTGCGGCTCCTCGCCCAGCACGCGGAACATCACCGGGTAGGCGACCGGCGGGCCGTTCTGCAGCCGCTGCACGCGGGCGCGCACGGCCTCGAAATCGCTGGCGAACAGCTTGTCAAGCTGGGCGAAGACCCGTTCGCGCGCACCGAGATCCTTGGTCATGACGATGACCTGGCCGAAGTTGGCGTTGCTGAGCTCGGGCACGGTCGGCAGGTAGAAACGCGGGCTGCCGGCGCCGACATAGGCCGTGTAGAAGGCGACGTCGGGGTTCTCGCCCAGCCACTTCTCGAGCTTGCGCACCTCTTTGTCGGTCGCCTTCCACGAGGCGCCCTGCGCCAGCTTCATGTCGACGATCAGCTCGGGCCGGTTGGCGGTCGGGAAGAACTGCTTCTGCACCAGGGTGAAGGCGCCCATCGAGGCCACGAAAGCCAACGCCGTGATGGCGATCGTGGTCTTGCGCCAGGTCACGCACCACACGACCAGCCGGCGAAACATCCGATAGAGCCGGCCGTCGTAGGGGTCGACATGGTGCACCTTGGGCTGCGGCAGCAGGTGGTAGCCCATCCAGGGCGTGAACAGCACGGCCACGAACCACGAGATGATCAGCGAGAGGCCGACCACCCAGAAGATCGAGTTGGTGTATTCGCCGGCGCTCGACCGGGCGAAACCCACCGGCACAAAGCCGATCGCGGTGACCAGCGTGCCGGTCAGCATCGGGAAGGCGGTCGAGGTGTAGGCGTAGGTCGCGGCCTCGAGCCGGCTGGCGCCCTGCTCGAGCTTCACCATCATCATCTCGACGGCGATGATGGCGTCGTCGACCAGCAGGCCGAGCGCAATGATCAGCGCGCCGAGCGAGATCCGCTGGAAGTCGATGCCGAGCAGCATCATGCCGACGAAGGTGATGGCCAGCACCAGCGGCACCGACATCGCCACGATGATGCCGGTGCGCACGCCCAGGCTGATGAACGACACGACCAGCACGATGGCCAGCGCCTCGAGCAGCGAGGAGATGAACTCCTCGAACGACTTGTCGACGACCTCGGGCTGGTTGGCGACGCGGTGCACGGTGATGCCGACGGGCAGGGAGGCCTCGACTTCGGCCATCGCCCCTTCGAGCGCCTTGCCCAGGGTCTGCACGTTGCCGCCCGGCGCCATGACGACGCCCAGCCCGATCACCGGCTTGCCCTTGAAGCGCATGGAGATCTGCTGCGGATCCTGGTAGCCGCGCTTGATCTCGGCCACGTCGGACAGAGTGAGGGTGCGGCCGTTGGCGCTGAAGGGCAGCGCGGCCAGTTCCTGGGCGGTGACCGGCGCGCCGTCGACGCGGACCGTGACGCGCTCACCCTTGGTCTCGACCGTGCCGGTCGCCACGATGGCGTTCTGCTTGCGCACGACCTCGAGGATCTGGTCGACCGGCACGCCCAGCATGGCCAGCCGCGTATGGCTGAACTCGATGTAGATCTTCTCGTCCTGCAGGCCCAGCAGGTCGGCCTTGGTGACGTCGGGCACGCGCAGCAGGCGCTGGCGCGCGGCCTTGACGATTTCCTTGACCTCGACCGGCTGGAAGCCGTCGGCCTCGAAGGCCCAGATCAGGCTGTAGGTGTCGCCGTATTCGTCGTTGAAGAACGGGCCGTTGACGCCCGACGGCAGCGTGCCCTTGATGTCGCCGACCTTCTTGCGCACCTGGTACCAGAGGTCGGGCACCTTGGCGGGCGGGGTGTCGTCGCGCAGGGAGACGTAGATCACCGTTTCGCCGGGCTTGGTGTAGCTGTTGACGAAGTAGAAGTAGGGCAGCTCCTGCAGCTTGGTCTCGATCTTCTCGGTGACCTGCTGCTCCATCTCGCGCGCAGTGGCGCCGGGCCATGCCGCCGACACCACCATCTGCTTGATGGTGAAAGGCGGGTCCTCGCCGCGGCCGAGGCTGAAGAAGGCGTAGGTGCCGGCCGCGACCAGCGCGATCATGAAGAACACGGTGAGCGTGCTGTATTTCAGCGCCAGCGCCGAGAGATTGGTGCGCGTGGTCATGAAGCTGTCTCCCCCGAAGAAGCGGCGTTAGCGCGCCGCCTGCTGCACCGGCTTCACCTTCTGGCCCGCTTCGAGCTTGTGGACGCCCGCGACGGCGATCATGTCGCCGTCCTTCACACCGGCGGCGATGGCGGCCGTGTCGTCGCGCCAGCGCGCGATCGTGACCGGCCGGAGCGTGACGGTGCCGCTTTCCTTGTCGACGACCCACACGGCAGGCTGCGTGCCGCGCTGGAAGATGGCCGACAGGGGAACCTCGGCCACCGGCGCCGTGTCCGGCCGCTCGAAGGCGAGGGTCGCGGTCATGCCGAGTCCGATGAACTCCGGCGGCGCGATCACGCTGAAGCGCGCCGGATAGGTCCGCGTCATGGGGTCGGCGCTGGGCGAGAGCTCGCGCAGCTTCGCGGCATGCCGATGGCCCGGGTCGGACCACAGTTCGAAGCTCGCAGCATCGGCTTTGCGCACGGCCTTCAGCCGGTGCTCGGGAACACCCACCAGGATCTCGAGTTCGTCGGTGCGGGCGACCCGCACGACGCCCTGGCCCTGCGTCATGACCTGGCCGACCTCGGCCTGGACCGCGGTGACGACGCCCGGCGCGTCGGCGCGCAGCTCGGTGTAGGCGAGGTTGTTCTCGGCCGAGGAAAGCTGGCTGCGGGCCTGCTCGACGCGCGCGAGCGTGGTGGCGGCGAGCGACTGGCGCTGCTCGAGCGTTTGCGGGGTGAATGCCCCCGTGCCGCGCAGGCTGAGATAGCGCTCGTGGTCGGCCTTGGCGCGCACGTAATCGGCATCGGCGGAGGCGAGTGCTGCGCGCGCATTGTCGACGGCCAGGCGGAAGTCGGCAGGATCGAGCTGGGCGATCAGATCGCCCGGCTTGACGGTCGAGCCGACATCGACCGTGCGGGCGGTGATCTTGCCGGCGACTCGGAAACCAAGCGTGCTCTCGATGCGCGGAACCACCGTGCCGGCCAGCACCAGCGACTGGCTGTGCTGCTGGTAGGCGATTTCCATGACCCGGGCCGGCCGCACGATAGGCTCGTTTGCCGCGGCGCGGGTCGCGCTGGCCGGCATCCAGGAGAAGGCCGCGAAGCCCGCTGTCGCAAGGGCGCCGGCACCGACGACGACCGCCAGGGCCTTCAGGGGAAGCTTGCGTGGGAGCTGAGGGAACCGGACACGCATGGCTAACCGCCCTTCCGAGGTTTACAATGTTCAGTGTGTAAATGAACATTGTTAAGTGAACGTTGATAAGTTACCGACGTTCAGATAAGAGTCAAGGGGAAGGAGACAGTTTTTGACCGTGTTCTCGACACTAGCCACCGGAGGCCGCAAGCGCCGGGGCGAGGGCCATACCCGCCGCGAGGAGATCCTCCACGCCGCCAAGGAGCTGTTCCTCGAGCAGGGCTACGATCAGACCACGATCCGCCGTATCGCCGACCGGGTCGGCATTTCGGCGCCGGCGCTTTACCTCTATTTCAAGGACAAGGAAGCGCTGATGCTGGCGCTTTGCGATCAGACCTTCGGGCATCTGATCGAGGCCATCGGCGAGATCGAAAAGACCGTCGATGATCCGATGGACCGCGTGCGCCGCTTCGGCGAGGCCTACGCCCGCTTCGGCCTCAGCCATCCCGATGAATACCGGCTGATCTTCATGGGATCCAACATCCCGGAATCCATACGCAAGCTCGGCCATCGTGCGCCGATCGACGATCCGACGCGGCCGGGTGTTGGTGGCGCGATCGTGTTCAGCCGCCTTATCGCCATGCTGTCCCAGGTCGAGGCGTCGGGCACCAAGCTCAATTACCCGCCGGACACCTGTGCCGAACTCTGCTGGATGGGCATTCACGGCCTTGTGGCGGCCTTCATCACGAAGCCCGACTTCCCCTGGTCCAATCGTGAGCTGCTCATTACGGCGATGCTGGACCTTCATCTGAAGGGCATCGTCCGCACCTAGGCCGCCTTCGGCCACACCCTCGGAAACAGATCGCAGGTCATCGACGCGCCGGCTGCAAGGTCGGGCTTGTGCGGAAACTGGAATGTGCCGGGCCGCGGGTCGTAGCGCGCGTCGTCGCCGGTATAGCGCAGCGACAGCCCGCGCCGCCGTGCGCCTGCCGTGTCGTTACGGCTAGTCCTGGTGCCATGGCGTCAGATGGGCCGTGCCGGGCTCCTTCGCGAAGAGCTGGTCGTAGAAGAAATCAGCCGAGCCGGAGTCCATCATGCGCGCGGCGATCGCCGGGGCAGGGGAGTCGAGCGCGGCGGCGCGGAACTCCGGATCGTGCCGCCACATGTACATGTCGCCGAAGAACCTGCCGGGCGTGCTGCCCTCGGCGAAGTTCGTGGCATGCGGGCCAGGCGCGGCGAGGTCGCGCTCGACCGCCGCACGCAGGCGCTCGACCCAGGCTGCATCGAACGCCTGGCGCAGGCAGACGACGCCGTCGCGGTCGTAGGCGGCGACGTCGCTGTGCGTGATCAAGCGTTCTGCAGGACGTGGACGGCGCGGTTGGCCACGAGATCCTTGTTCTTGGCGCCGTAGGCCTTCATGTGGTCCGAAGCACCATGGGCCTTGAGGTGGTCCATGCTTTCCCACTTCTCGATGACGACCAAGGTATCGGCGCCGAACTTGGCGAACGGGCCGCCGTCGGTGTCGACCGTGGCGCCGTACTCGATGCAGCCTTTCTCGGCGTGCACCGCCGGCACGTTGGCCTTGAAATTCTTGAGTATCTCGTCGCGCTTGCCGGGCTTGGCGGTGATGATGGCGATGACGTGGATCATGATGTCCTCCCTTGAACAGTGACACTGTCATCCCGAGCGAAGCGAGGGACCTTTACTGACCATTACATTAAAGGTCCCTCGCTTCGCTCGGGATGACACCTTTCTCGATCGAACTTAGTACGCCATTTACGCAGCTCGCCCATGACGTAGCAGACGTCCCGGCAGCTTGTCGTTGTCGGCGATCGCGTCCTTGCCGTCGCGGCGGATCAGCTTGCCGTTGACGATGACGGCGTCGATGCCGCTGGCCTCCGAGACCAGCCGGTCGGCGCCGGCTGGCATGTCGTAGACCCGCTTCAGCGGGCCGGGCCCCACCGTCTTGGGATCGAACACCACGACGTCGGCGGGCCGGCCCTGGGCCAGCAGGCCGCGGTCGGTGATGCCGAACATCTCGGCCGGCCGTTGCGTCAGGTTGTGCACGGCCTGCTCGACGGTGAAGGTCTTCTTGTCGCGCACCCAGTGGCCCAGCAGGTAAGTCGAGTAGCACGCATCGCAGAGCTGGCTGGCATGGGCGCCGGCATCCGAGAGGGCGATGATGGTGTGCGGATCGGTGATCAGCTCGGCCACTTCCTTTTCGTCGAAGTTCATGACGGCCATGCGGAAGCGGGCCTGCAGATCGCTGGCGAGGGCGAGGTCGAGCGCCAGGTCGACCGGGTCCTTGCCGAGCTTGCGCGCGGCCTCGACGAGCGGCTGCTCCTCGAGTTCCTTGGCCGACGGCGCCCAGGCAATGACCACGCGATCCCACCAGCGCTGGAACAAGGGCGTCACCTCGCTGCGCAGCTTCTCGCGCCACGCCGGATCGGCATAGGCGCGGCGGCGTGTGCCGGGCGCCTTGGCATCCTCGACCGCGAGCTCGTTCATGAACTTCATGACGTCGAAGATGAACGGCTCGGCAAAGGTGAATTCGAAGTTGAGCGGGCGGCAGCTCACCTGCGGGATGACGAGAGCGCCCGACTTGCGCTGCTCGGCGGCGAGGTCGAGCTGCTTGCGATGCCCGCCTGGGCCGTAGAGGTAGGAAAGGAGGGCGGTCCAGGTGACGGGAACGCCGTACTTGCGGCTGACCTCGGCCATGTGCCTGGTCGAGAATTCACGGCCGATGGTGATCTGCATCAGGCCGCGCTTCATGTCGCCCATGACGGATACCAGCGCATCCATCTCCTCGACGGCGGCCTGGCGACTGGGCACGGGCTTGCCGGCATAGCCGTTGTGGCTGACCGAGACCGAAGTGCCGAAACCGATGGCGCCGGCCTCCATGGCCTCGCGCATCAGTCTCTTCATGGCGCCGACCTCGTCGGCCGTGGCGGCGCGCTCGGTCGATTCCTCGCCCATGACATAGAGCCTGAGCGGCGTGTGGCCGAACAGGG
>Ga0137412_10005278_pt1 | contig 10327 bp, 11 predicted proteins | sample CZODoug2_1_16fun_FD_122160 | JGI IMG/M metagenome (GOLD analysis project Ga0137412, IMG submission 122160) | Vadose zone soil fungal communities from Angelo Coast Range Reserve, California, USA - CZODoug2_1_16fungal (Hybrid Assembly) | ecosystem: Environmental > Terrestrial > Soil > Vadose zone... | reverse complement strand
TACACCGCAGAAGCGTGGCAGCCCGGCGGGAACCGCGGCGGCATCGATCCCGACGACGTCCAGCAGTTAGTACGACTGAACACCGAAGGGCGATTGCGTTTGGTGGATGGCGACAATGTCGAGATCTTCCCCGGAATCCGGGCATACACGGGAGCACGGCACACGTTTGCCTCACAGTATCTAGGAGTCGATGGCAATCCATCATTTGTCCTGGCATCGGACAGCGTCTACCTCTATCGCAACCTCGCCGAGCATAAACCCAGCGCGACGTTCAGCGAGGCGGACTATCCGGCGAATATCAAGAGCCAGGAGCGCATGATTCAGCTGGCGGGTTCTCCGGATCGGGTCGTGCCGGGCCACGACGCACTGCAGTTCCAAAGGTTCCCCATCAAAGGACGAGTAGCCAAAATCAAATAAGGGACTAAGAGCGGCCTATGTGACGTTGTTGAACTGCGTGATGTGATAGTACGCATTGTCCCTTACGGCGGCCGGGATGGTGTTTTTGAGTTCCTCCATCAAGTTGGTAAAAATTGCGTCGGGCGCCATCGTGTCGTCCTCTACTGTGTAGACGCCTTGATAGTCACCGACGCGCCTGACTTCTGCGCCGGGCGTTTCTTTGTCTTCGTAGAACATGTCGGCGGTGTAAAAGTAATATCGGGCCATCGTTGTCTCCTCGAAGCGCGAAGATACCGCCTAACGATCAACGTTGGGAAGGCGCTTTTGGCGGCGCCGGCGGCGGATTTAATTTCGGAGCGGTCTCTGCGGACTGCTTTTCGCTGGATTCGCGGAGCGATGCAAGCAGTCTTTCCGTCACTGCCCTCACGTTTGCCAGTTGCTCGACCCACAAGCTGGCATACCAATGCGGAGCGAGAGGCAACTCCATTTCTGCGCGAACCGCCAAGATTGCGGGCGGCAATAGCCGGGTAACTCTGTCAACCAGTGCAAGCGAGTGACGCACGGTGTCGAAGATGCCTTCCAGCTGTAATCGCGACAGCTCACCCATCGCGGCGATATGGGATTCGTGGGCTTCCTTGGCTATCCTACTCTGCGCGAGTATCCGTTCCCGCTTGCTCTGATCGTTCACCCCATCGAGATTGAACTGCTGCATCATCGCCGCGAATCGCCTTCGCTCGGCCAGAGTCACATCGATGGAGGCATGTTCGTGGGCAATGTCCGCCTTTCTGATCATTAACGGACGCCGCATTGCGGCCAATTCAATGACGGCAGGCCCCAATGCATTTGCGTAGTCCATGACCGCCTGGATGGTCCGATCGGACCCGACGATGTGGATCTTCGCGATTTTAGCGAGGTCGGCGGCCAGCTCGTCTCCGAGGACTGTTTGATCATTTTCGATGTCGCTCATTCGTCCAAGCAGCGTGTTTGCATGAGCCAGCGCTTCCGCCGCCTCTAGATACACCTCGCGGCGTAGTGACGTTGTGCGCTCGCGGTCGCGCTGATCGGCCTCGTGCGCCAGCCTCCGTTCGAGCTGCTCCGTATCGTGGGCGAGCTGGGCCGCGAATTGCTCGGCGCCTCGCTTGAGCTGGTCGCGGAGGTTTCTCCGAGAATTGCAATTCAAGAGCAAGACGCTTGCCAGGGTGACGATTGTCGACAGGACTGCCACGCCCACGGCGATCCACAGGGCAAGCGGCACTCCGTATATCAGGGGACCTGCCGCAGATGGTGATCCAGTCATGGAAGCGCCGTCCCTCAGACTGCGAGAAGCTCGATGAACCTGTCACCCTGAAGGTAGACACCAAGCGACCAGTTGCGAAAGCCGTTCATTGCGATGCGATAGGCGAGGTCAATCTTACCCCCAATGGCTGCTGCTCTGGAAGTGTGTCTGCACATCACCCGTTAATGTATTTCCGTGCTCCTGTCCGTTTTTTGGAGTAGAGCTTGTTCGCCAATTCCCGCCAGTCGTCCGTCTCATCATTGAACAGCATAGCGACCTGCTGGCGTAACCAGCGGTGCCGTGCGTCCCGGTGATAGCGGCGGTGCCAGTGTTGATTGACCTCGAACGATCCTGGATCAAAGGGTAGCGCCACGAGCTTTACGCCATTGCGAGCAAACCAAGCAGCCACGGCGAGTGGCACGGTTGCTATCAACAGAGTACGTTCCACGATCGCCGGAAGGCTCAAATGATGGGGTGTTCGCAAGACTACCCGTCGCCGGATGCCGTTGCGTTGCAGGATCTGTTCAAACAGGCGGCCGGTGCGAGAGGGTGAGCTGACTTCCACGTGCCCGAGCTTGGCGAACGTCGACGCACTCATGCCGCTGCTGACGAGCGGGTTATCCCGCTGCACGATGCAAGCGAATGTATGCGAATAGAGTCGCTGACGGAAAAAGAGCTCTCCGGTCAAGTCCGGGAAATACCCCAGCGCAAGATCGACCTGACCATTGCTCAACGCCTGTTGGACCTGCTCTTCGGGCAGCGATTGACTATGGACATTGACATTGGGAGCGATCTTCTGCAGGTGATTCAGCAAGCGCGGTAGAAAGACGATCTCCGCCAGGTCCGTCATCGCAAAGCTGAATTCGCCGTGCGCGCTGGTCGGGTCGAAGTCCGGTTGTGCGAGGAAGCCGTCTTCAATTGTCGCCAGCGCGGCCGTGGCGGCATCAATCATGCGCCGCCCATACGGACTGGGCACCATGCCCGCGCTCGTGCGCACGAATAGTTGATCGTTGCTATACGTACGCAATCTCGAGAGTGCGGAACTGAATCCAGATTGACTCATGTTGAGCAGGTCCGCTGCCCGCGTAACGTGTCGTGTGCGGTCGAGTGCAAGCAAGACCCGAAGGAGGTTCAAGTCCAGAGGCGTCTTGGTTGTCTTTATCGTTTTAATAGATGTTCCCCTCCGTGCCAGCGTATTGCACGATGATAGCGGGACTCTAAGATGTTGGCCATGAACGTACAAACCTCGCCCCATTCGCTTTACAGCGATGCGGCCCCGCCAGGTGCCCCGGTTGTCGATGTCGACCCCTTTAGCGTGGGATTCTTTACAGATCCCTATCCAAGCCATGCGGCTCTGCGAGATGCTGGTCGAGTCGTCTGGCTATCTCGATACAACATCGCCGCGACGGCCCGGTACGAAGAGGTTCGTCAGGCGCTCCAAGACTACAAGACTTTCTCGTCCGCGCGAGGCGTCGGCCTTGCTGATTTCAGCCGCCACGGGCGATTCCGACTGCCTAGCCTGATCCTAGAGGCCGACCCACCTACCCATACACGTTCGCGAGCCGCTCTCACGAAGGCGCTATCACCCGCCGTTATGCGCTCCTTGCGCGAGAGCTTTACGGGGGCCGCCGAAGAGATGATCGCCGCCTTGGTCGCCAAAGGCGAATTCGACGGCTGCTCTGAGTTGGCGGAAGCCTATCCACTGAAGGTATTTCCGGATGCGATCGGCATGCGCCCTGAAAACCGACACTACCTCCTGCCTTACGGGGATATGGTATTCAATTCGTTCGGGCCGGCGAACGAGCTGTTTCAAGCGGCGGCAAAGCGCGCGCAGGAAGTATTCCCTTGGGTGGAGGCGGAGGCTTTGCGCCAGAATCTGAAGCCCGGCGGGTTCGGCATGATTCTCTATCAATGCGTGGATGACGGTGAGCTTACCGAGGACGAAGCACATAAGCTGGTTCGTTCCATGTTGACCGCAGGCGTGGACACCACTGTGAATGGAATCGGTGCAGCGTTGTACGCATTGGCCCGCTATCCCAGGCAGTGGGAAAAGATGCGCGCGGATCCCGTGCGGCTCGCCAAAGCGGCCTTTGAAGAGGCGGTACGATTCGAATCCCCAGTGCAGACCTTTTTCCGCACTACGACCGGTGGCGCCGAACTCGGCGGCGTGCGACTCGAGGAGGGGCGGAAGGTCCTTTTGTTCCTCGGGGCGGCCAATCGCGATCCTCGCCAGTGGCAAAATCCCGACGAATATGACATTGAACGAAAAGTCCTTGGTCATGTCGGTTTCGGTGCCGGTATCCATGTCTGCGTGGGCCAACTTTTGGCCCGATTGGAGGGTGAGGTAGTGTTACAGGCGCTGGCAAAGCAGGTGAGTCGTATCGAACTCGCCGGCGAGCCGGAGCGCCGTTTCAATAACACTCTGCGTGGTCTGAAGCGGTTGCCGCTACGCTTCGTGCCGGCCTGAATCGGTTCGCGCAACGTGGCCGTAACCCTTGTGCTCTCTTGCTGGTGTCGCACGAGAGGCCGGAGGCTTGTCGCCTACTGCCGCCACAACGAAGTCGATAAAGGCGCGCACTTTCGCGGCCGGCAGATGGCGGGAGGGATACAGCGCATAAAGCGGATACTTCCTGTCGGGCCAATCGGGGAACAAATCGATCAACTGCCCGTCGGCTAGCAATTCTCGTATGCCCAAAGCCTTGATCTGTGCGATACCGGCACCTGACAGGCAAGTCCCGAGGATCGTTCCAACTTCAGTCAGAAGCAGCCGCCCGGACGTAGGCACCTCGATTGTTTTGCGTCCGCGCTGAAACTGCCACGGCAATGGTTGCCCTGTCGCCGGGTTTCGCACTTGGATACATACATGGTCGACTAGGTCACTGGGTTTCTGTGGTCGACCGTGCGCCTTCAGATAGGCGGGCGTTGCAACCGTTACCATGCGCGTCTCGAGCAGTTTCCGGGCTACAAGAGAGGACGATGGCGGTGCTCCGAATCTTACCGCAATGTCAAATCCCTCGGCGACCAGGTCTCCGAGCTGGTCCCGAGCTATGAGCTCCAACGACAACTCAGGATAAAGCTCAAGAAAGCGCCGGATATGCGGCGACAGCAGTAGACGTGAAGTGAACGCGTCCGTATTCACTCGCAGCCGCCCCCGCACGGATCCGGAAGATCCTGTAGCCAGGGTGACGGCATCTTCAATGCCCAGTACCAGTGGGTTGACGTTGGCGTAGAGCAGCCGCCCCTCATCCGTCAGACTCAACGAACGTGTGGTGCGATCCAGCAGTCGGACGCCGATCCTCTTCTCGAGTCTGGCAACGGCGCGGCTCACGCCAGAAGGCGTCAGCCCGAGCGCCTCCGCGGCCCTCGCAAAGCTGCCGCCCTCGATGACTGCAGCTAGTACTCCGACATTTGAAACAAGGCGTCCATCCAGCGTCATGGAAAGCACTCGTGAGTAGGTGTCATGGATGATATTCCGGACACTCACTTTACTCAATGATTCGCCGCTCGTAGCCTACTCTCGAATGACGGGGGATTAAAACGAGCAACTGATTGTGGCCATAGCGGATCGCCGTCACTCTCAACCAGCAGCCTGACGAGTGATGCATCGCGGTCACGATCTTTGGATCGCCACGCTCAAGTGGGTAGCTGAGAGCAGATGAGTAGAATGATTCCCAAAGGAGTTTTCAACGATGTACGCCATCACGGGTATTACCGGCAAGGTGGGAGGCGCCGCAGCCCGGGCATTGCCGGCTGCGGATCAGCCGGTTCGAGCGGTTCTGCGTAACCGGGACAAGGCCAAGTATTGGTCTAATCTCGGCTGCGAAGTAATCCTCGCGGAGATGGAGGACGCCCAGGCGCTTACGGCAGCATTCAGGGGTGCCCGCGGCGTCTTCATTGTGCCACCTTCGAACTTCGACCCGGAGGCTGGATTTCCAGAGGCTAGGACAGTAATCAGCGCGATGACACGTGCATTGAGCGCATCACCGTTCGCCAAGGTCGTCTGCATCTCGACCATTGGGGCGCAGGCGAGCCAGTCCAACCTGCTGACCCAACGGACGCTCATGGAACAGGCACTGTCGACTCTGTCCTGCCCGGTCACGTTCCTGCGCCCCGCTTGGTTCATGGAGAACACCCAGTGGGATATTGCTCAGGCGAAGGAGGAGGGCGTAATTTCCTGCTTCCTTCAGCCGCTCGACAAAGCAATACCGATGGTGTCGACGGCTGACGTAGGCCGCGTGGCGGCGGAGCTCCTTCTGCAGACGTGGGTCGGCAAGCGTGTCGTTGAACTCGAAGGTCCGAAATGGGTGACACAGACTGAAATAGCTGCCGTACTCTCGAATCTTCTGGGGCGACAGGTTCGGGCTCGGGAAGCTGGTCGCTGACGCAGTGTGATCGGCGTGTACCCGACAAATCGACCTGCCCTGCGCGACGCGCGGACTGCGGTCCTCAGCAGCGCGGTTTCTGGGCCGGCGCGGCTCCGCGATGTCTGCCGCGAAGAGATTGCCAGACTCACGCGGATAGCCTGCGAATTGCAATGCAGCGTCTTGCTACGCGGTACCGATGGAAGCGTGATCTCTCTAAGGACAACAGGCGCCGGGGAATTCTCGGTACCCATATCTCGCGAACCGACCGTGTCCGCGCCGATCTACGATTATGACGGTTCTGCCACGGCGAGTATCGCTCTGTTTGAATATGCAGGCCGTGTCGCTGAGGCGACGGAGCACGTCCTGCGCGTGCTCATAAGGTCGACGGCGCGTGCAATGAGTGAGCGCTGGTTTCGCTTCTTTCATCGCCGAGAATGGATCATCGCGGCACGGCGCGAGGATGAGACCCGCACATCGATCATTTTGGCAGTCGATCGGAGCCGAACACTGATCGGCGCGGACCACGCGGCCCGAGAGTTTCTGAAGACCACGGGACGACGCTTCGAACCCGGATTAGCCATAGCCGAGTTCTTTGGCTGCGATTTCACTCCCGGACGCGGACGGCGCTACTGCGATGTCGCTTTGTACCTTCAGAGCCGCAATGAGTCCTCGCCATGGTTGGCGCTAATAACACCACCGGACCTCGGCACCGTGCAGGGTGGCAGCCGGGAGCGGCTGCAAGTACACACGCGACCACGCCTGGATGTGCTAGACACGGCAACCATAGCCGCCGAGCAGGAGCAACGCTGCGGACTCCCAGGACGCATGCTGAGGTGCATCGAGGGGTATATCGATGTTCATCTGCAGAGAAATCTTAGCGTCGAAGAGCTGGCGTCTCACCTCGGAATCTCAACGTCCTACTTTGCTCGCTCGTTCCGAAGCTCAGTCGGTCTGGCGCCCCACGCTTACGTGATCCGCCGGCGGCTAATGCGTGCGCAAGAGTTGCTCGTGAGTACGGACCTCCCCATCGTTGACATCGCCCTTGCAACTGGATTCGCCGACCAGAGCCACTTCTGTCGGCGTTTCCAGCAGATGACGGGCGAGCCTCCACGGACTTATCGACTTCAACATCAATGGTTGAGCACGCGTGATGGCTCACCATTCTCGTGCACCTCATTGCCGGGTAGCGCATAAGTGGACTGCTCGGTCACGAGATGTCGGCAGCACGTCTGGTTGTCGAAGAGTTTGACCAAAAAATCGGCCTCGCCGAGACAAACCCGGGTCGGAAGAGACAAATAGCAACAAAGCGCCCGCGCTAGCATCGACTTAGAAATGATACGGCGCCGTGGGCCGCATTCGTTCCGTCTTTAAATACAAGACTGTGGGCGAGGCAATTCGTCGCCATTTGTTGAGCTGTGCGGCCGTCGCAATGGCGGGCGCACGGAGACGCCGACCGCAGCTTCCGCATCCATTCGCAAAACTCGTGGAGATGTTCATGACAGACAATCAAAAAATCGCCCTCATCACCGGCGCGAACCGGGGGCTTGGGCGTAACACAGCCATTCACTTGGCAGAGAAAGGCGTCGGCGTGGTCATTACCTACCGCTCCAACAAGGACGAGTCGGACGCCGCGATCAAGGAGATCGAGGCGAAGGGTTCCAAGGGTGTCGCGTTGCGGCTCGACCAAAGCAAGAGCGACACCTTCGAGGTTTTCAAACAGCGTTTCGGCCAATCCCTGAAGGAGACTTGGGGCCGGGAAAACTTCGATTATCTCGTCAACAACGCAGGGTTTGGTATCGCCAAGCCCATCCTGGAGACGACCGAGGACGAGTTCGATAAGCTCGTCAATACGCAGTATCGCGGTCTTTTTTTCATCACCCAGAAACTCATTCCGCTGCTCAAGGACGGGGGCAGCATCGTGAACATTTCGAGTGGTCTCACGCGGTTCGCGCTTGGGAACAACTCTGCCTACGCAATGACGAAGGGCGGCGTCGAAGTGTTCACGCGTTATTTGGCCAAGGAACTGGGGCGCCGCCAGATCACGGCCAATTCGGTCGCCGTTGGAGCGACGGAGACCGACTTCGGGGGCGGCATCATCCGTGATAACCCCGAATATCATAAGTTGATTTCCTCGATCGTCGCATTGGGCCGGCCTGGCAAGCCAGATGACATTGGCAGGATGATTGCATCGCTATTGAGTGACGACAATCACTGGATCAACGCCCAAAGGATCGAGGTTTCGGGCGGCCAGCTCATCTGATTCCAGCAATGCGCTGCGAACACCGGTCACCGGCCGGCTGCCCGCTGTTTTCGGCTGGCGAAGCGCGAGCCAGCTACACGACGCGGATGAGCTTTCGGCGCCGCCGCAGGCGGAGCCGGCCCTCTGCCGAGCAACGGGATACCGTGCACACCTACGACGTCGGAGTTGGTTTCACGAATTACGAGTTCGACCTTTTCGACCGCGGCGTCGGTGCCGCGACTGCGCAGCGCCTCCCGAAGATGTCTTTGGCACCGTACGACGGCCGGCCTGCGAATCGCAGCCCCGGCGGACAAACACTTGCCGCGGAGGAGCTGTCGTGAAGGACACCTTGCGAGACCGCGCAGATGCGCGGGCGATGCCAGGCTTCGCGAATTCGGCATCGGCGCTCGTAGTGGATGGACCGGCCCTGCGCGAGTCGAGCGCCACGGCCGTCACCAGTGCGCTCTCATGCCCGGCTCGGCTACGCGAGGCTTGCCGCGAAGAGATTGCGGGACTGGCGAGGATAGTCCGAGAATTGTCCTGCCACGCCTTGCTGCGCGGGACGGATGGAAGCGCGATCCCTCTATGTACAACAGGCGACCGGGAAATCTCGGCGCCAGTGTCTTGCGAACCGACCGTGTCCGTGCCGATCTACGATTACGACGGCTCTGCCATTGCCAATATCGCTTTGTTTGAAAACGCTGGCCGTGTCGTTGAGCCGACAGAGCACGTCCTCCGCGTGTTCATAAGCTCCACGGCGCGTGCAATGAGTGAGCGCTGGTTCCGCCTCTTTCATCGCCGGGAATGGATCATCGCCGCACGGCGCGAGGATGAGACTCACACATCGATCATGCTGGCAGTCGATCGGAGCCAAACCCTGATCGGTGCCGACCACGCGGCTCGAGAGTTTCTGGAAACTACGGGACGACGCTTCGAAACTGGTTTAAGCATATCCGACTTCTTTGGCTGTGATTTTACCCCCGGACGGGGACGGCGCTACTGTGATGTAGCATTGCGCCTGCAGAGCTCCGATGCGTCCTCGCCATGGTTGGCGCTAATAACACCACCCGACCTCGGCGCAGTGCAGGGCCGCAGCCGGGAGCGGCTGCAAGTTCACACGCGACCACGACTGGATGCGCTCGACACGGCAACCATAGCCGCCGAACAGGAGCACCGCTGCGGACTCCCAGGACGCATGCTGAAGAGCATCCAAGGGTATATCGATGCCCATCTTGAGAAGGCTCTTAGCATCGAAGAGATGGCGTCCCGCGTCGGAATCTCGCCGTCGTACTTTGCGCGCTCGTTCCGAAGCTCAGTCGGTTTGGCGCCCCACGCGTACGTGATGCACCGGCGGCTATTGCGCGCGCAAGAGTTGCTCGCGAACACAGACCTCCCGCTCATCGACATCGCCCTTGCAACTGGATTCGCCGACCAGAGTCACTTCTCTCGGCGCTTCCATCAGATGACGGGAGTGCCTCCACGGGCCTTTCGCCTTCAACATCGATAGCTTTCGAAGAGGCTGACCAACAAAAGTCCGTCTCATCGAGACAAACCCGGTTCGGAAGAAACAAGCAGCAATAAAGCGCCCGCACCAGCATGGTCCTCAAAGCGTGATGGTGGATTCGTATCTCATACCTCAGGAGGGAAAGGATGATTGGCAGAACTGGAAACGGCTTCGATGGAGTGGATGGCGCCTTTACGGAGCGCGTCCGCATCAACCAGCGGAAGCTCGCAGCTGAGTTGAAATCGCATTACGATTTCATCGTCTGCGGCTCCGGCTCCTCGGGTTCGGTGCTCGCACGCCGACTCGCCGAGAATCCGGAGGTCAGCGTGCTGCTGTTGGAGGCGGGCGGGAGCGACGATGTGCCAAGTGTCATTGAGGCCGACCAATGGTTCCTGAACCTTGGTAGCGAGCGTGACTGGGGCTTCACGGATCATCCCAATCCTCATCTCAACGGACGCTCCATTGCTTTGGGTATGGGCAAGGTGCTCGGCGGCGGATCCAGCATCAACGTGATGGGGTGGGCGCGCGGTCATAAGAACGACTGGGAC
>Ga0137412_10005277_pt1 | contig 10328 bp, 10 predicted proteins | sample CZODoug2_1_16fun_FD_122160 | JGI IMG/M metagenome (GOLD analysis project Ga0137412, IMG submission 122160) | Vadose zone soil fungal communities from Angelo Coast Range Reserve, California, USA - CZODoug2_1_16fungal (Hybrid Assembly) | ecosystem: Environmental > Terrestrial > Soil > Vadose zone... | reverse complement strand
AGGCCGGCGGCCTTTGGATGCGCGGAGCGTTGCATGGAAAGGTCGGCGGGGCTTTCACCTCAACCGCCACGCAACATGGTGGGCAGGAAACGACGCTGTTCTCGATCATCACGAATCTCTTGCACTTCGGCATGGTGGTCGTCGGGCTCGACTACGGCCATGTGGGTCAGATGACCCTTAACGAGATTACCGGTGGGTCTCCGTACGGCGCCACAACGATTACCGGTGGTGATGGCTCGCGTAGGCCGAGCGCGAACGAGCTGGTCGGAGCGCGCTACCAGGGCCGCAAGATTGCGGAGGTCGCAAACAAGCTGCACGGCTGATGCCGCGCTAGCGCCGGCCTGGACCATCCTGCGTATGAACTTCTATGCCGAAGCTTTCGTGCAACTGGCGCAGGCGGCGCTGCGCCAGGGCGTGCTGACCGGGCTGGCCGAGAACCGGGCCGCTTTCGTTGCGCGCGATGACGTGGCGGCCGCCGCAGCCGGAATCCTGATTGGCGATGGCCATGCAGGCGCGATCTACAACGCAGCCGGCCCCGAGCGTCTGTCGGGCGCGGAACGCGCGGGCGTCATCGCTGATATCACGGGCCGGCCGCTGGCGTTCCGTGTCATCACGGAAGAGCAGCTGCGCGCCGGACTGACGCAGGCGGGACTGCCGGAGGGGGCCGTCAACATCGTCGTCAGTATCCAGGCGAGCTTTGCGGCGGGCGCGTTCGACATTGTGACCGGCGATGTCGAGCGCCTTGGCGGCCGACCGCCCAAGCCTCTCCGCGACGTGCTTGCTGGGGCGCTGAAATCTCCTTCGGCCTGAAGACTTGCACCGGAGATCTTATGCGGCCATTCGACGTCAGCCGGCCGGAGCGCCCAGACGGGGACGCCTCATAGCACTTCGAAGACGCTGTAAATCGGTCCATCCGATCGGCGGTGGCCGATGCCAACCGCGACGATGCGATTGAGCCAGCCATATTTTTCGGCCGCGGTCTCAAACAACGGATTTGTCCGGAAGTAATAGCTTGCCGGATCCACCACTTCCCCTTTCTCGATTCTCTCGATGACATCGGGGGGGCCGTGGCGCACGCCCTCATAAGACATACAGATCAGGGCGTCGTCCTTTGTCTTCAGAACCAGCCGAACATTCAAGGTCGTGGCGCCATCGTCACGTACCGTCTGCCAGTCGCTGCCGCCATCGAGCACTTCCCCAGAGAGTCGTTCCCCCTCGAACGAGCCTCCGGGCACCACGCCGATGCGACGGAATGCGCCTGGCGTCGCGCCGACAACCTGCGGCTTCCGGACCTCCAGGCGCATCACGAACAAAGGCCGGGTTCGGACACTCTTGAGAACCTCAGGCAGATTGTCATTCAGGCTGGTGGACATGATGGTCGCCTCTCGATCGTTTCAGTGTCGTCAGCGCTGGCCATACCGCGCGCCCCGGAATAGGCAGCCAATTTCCGGGAGTGCGGTGAATGCTACTGCACGTACTGCGGAGCGTGCAAAATGGTCGCGCTCTGTGCGCTGTCGTGGTTGATCCAGAGTTGCGCGCGCTCAGACTTCAGAATCGCCGCAACCTTGTCGATCGACTGCAGCGATTGGTCCCGATCGAAGTTGAAGCTCGGCGCGCGGCGGGCTTCGAAGTTGTCCCGGAAATGCACCAGATCCCCTGACAGGACCACGGCGCCGGTCTTGGGCAGGCGCACCAGGAGCGATTGATGGCCTGGCGTGTGTCCGGGGGTGCTGAGAATTTTCACCGAGCCGTCGCCGAACACGTCGTAGTCGCCATTGAGCTTGATCACTGGGTTGGCGCGTAGCTTTTCGTAGAGCGCCGGCGCGAAGCCGTACCGGGTCGTCGCCTCGGGCCCGAACGCGGCGTCGTATTCGGCCTGCTGTATGTAAAGCGTCGCCGCGGTGAACATGTTGGCGTTGCCGACGTGGTCCGAGTGCGTGTGCGAGAACGCGAGGTACTTGATGTCGGCGGGCGCGACGCCGATCTGCGCGAGTTGCGCGGCGAGTGTCTGCTTCCGTTTCATGATCATGCCGCGGGGCCCTTGCATGCCGTCGGGCTTGTCCGCGAGCGAATCGGCGAGACCGGAATCCCAGAGCATGTAGTCCTTCGCGTGCTTGATCAGGTAGCAGTTGTCGCTGAAGAGCATCGGCGTGCCTGGAGCCGTTCCCGGCGCCCAGGGCGAGATGTCGGGAATCTGTGCCTCGCCGCAATAGAGCACGTACAAGCGCTCGACGCCGCCCTGCGGCGCGGGCGCCATCGGTGCGCAGGCGACCAAGAGCGCCGCGATGAGCGGCGACCGGCCGCGAACGATCGCGGCGATCGAAGCAGACATGGTATCGATCTCCTCTCTGCGGCTCTTGCGGCGCGAGCCACGCTATGCCGCGCCGATGGTCTCCTCGGGTGCCGACGAGCGACTTAAACGCTACACCAATAACGCAATCCGAGAGCCACACGAGATGAACAATTACGCGGTAACGTATTGATTTTAAATTAAGTCATCGGAAATGATGCGCTTGTCCGGTGCCGACAGCACCGATTGCCGCCGGCCGACGACCCGGCCTTTTCAAAGGCGCGCGAAGCCAAATACGCCGCCGCCCCCGCGCCATCACCCCCTCGTCCCGCGGTCTCGACGGATGCGGCTCAAGCGACCACCTTGCTGCGCCGCATCGTCGAGCTTCGCGGCGCCGGGCGCAAGGCCGAGGCCGACGCCGAGCTCACCCGCTTCCAAGTCGCCTTCCCGAACGTCAAGGTTCCTGTCGATGCACTGAAGTGAGCGCGTTGCGAAAGGCAGTTCGTCCTTGCTGGCTCGAAGATTGACGATTTCTGGTCAACTTCCGCTTTGCTTGCGACCAGGAGTCGCGGCTCCTACTTCAGGTTCGGCGGAGAATCCCATTCGAAAAGGTCGGATTGGGTGTGGGCTCAGCGATCTTGCGCAGCCGGTTGCGATCGGTGTGGTGAAACGTCTCGGTCTGGCCAGGAATGATCAGCAGTGTGTCCTGCTCGTACGACCACGTGCCATCCGCGTGGATGTCCACCTTGATCGTGTAGCGATCTGTGCGAAACGCCTGTTCGAGAAAAGGATTGGAGACGATGCCGTTGGTGAGCGAACCACGTACGGCTTCGAGCGTGAATGACTTCGCATCGGGGGTTGCCTGGCCGACGGCCATCGCGGTCTGGCCGCGGGGAATCGACAGCGTCAGCAGTATTGCGTGAGTGGCTGGCTCCCACAGCCAGTAGCCGACCTGGTCGTGAAAGGTCTCCGGATCATCCGGCTTCACAATTCGCGTGTGATAGCGCAGCCCATAGAAAAGTTGCGGCCCGTTGGTCTGAGCGTCGATCGGCTGGAGTTCGTAGCGCTCGATGAACCGCTGATGTTCGGGACCGTCAGGCTTCGGATTGACGTCTTGGCCGGCAGCGCTGGACCAGATGCCGGCGATGCTGGCAAGCGGCCCGAGGTTTGCCAGCGTGTCGGCATCCGGATTGGGTTCCGTGTAGATGTCCGCGGGGTAGTGATACATGGGGACTCCAGGCGAGGAATCGGGCTTGCTGTTCTGGGATGGCGCGTCCGCCCGATTCGGGCGCCCGTCCAAGACCGGCTCATCGTACTAGACCTGAAACGGCATCGCTGAATTGACCTTCACGACTCGGACCCGACATCCACGCCGCCCGGAAGCGGGCATCGCAGCCCGCCATATCGGACGTCGGATTGGACACCTCACTCATATCACCATGGATCGCCGAGGGCCTATTGATGCCGAGCGATTGCGGCGAGACCCTCGGCGAACGCGCGATGCTCAGCACTTGCCGTCCGTGCGACCATCGATCGAGCGGACTCCCGCCGATTATCCAGACACCAAATTGCGGATCCGTCCAGCCGCGACGTCCGACAACGGAAGTGTCGCGAACTGCATAAGAGTCCGCCGGACCCGCCCAAAGACCGCCAACACCACGTCTGGATGTTCGTCGGTCTGCCGCGGCCCGAGCACACTCATGCGGTGCTCGTGGTGAGAACAACGCGAAACCGAGCTTTTCCGCTCATCATCCGTTCGTAGGCCTCCGGCGCACGTTCGAGAGGAAAGGTCTCTATCAGCGGGCGAATGTGGGATAGAACGCTGAAATCGAGCGTGTCCTCGGAATCGCTGGCTGTGCCGGATGGCCAACCGGAGATCGAGCGCCGACCGGCGATCAAGGCAAGCGGAGTGACTTCCACGGGTTGCATTGAGGCTCCGACGATAAGCAGCTTTCCGTCGATACCCAGGCCGCCCGTGGCTTCGCTCATGGACTTGGAATCGGTTACCGTGGCCAGGATTACTCGAGCACCGCCCAGCTTCGTCAGTTCGGCAGCGACGTCCTGGGTTGTGCTGTCGATGTAATGGTGGGCACCCAGCTTGAGCGCGAGCGCTTTCTTTTCGGCGCCACGCGCGACGGCCACGGTGTGGTAACCCATCTTTTCCGCGAACTGCACTGCGAGGTGCCCCAGGCCACCTAGACCTAGTACCGCCACCGTATCCCCGGCACTCGCACCGCTGTGGCGCAGCGCGTTGAATGTGGTGATGCCCGCGCACAACAGAGGGGCCGCTTCTGCTGCCGACAGCTCTTTTGGAATTGATGCTAACGCCTCGAACGGGGCAATCAGATATTCGGCATATCCCCCGTCATAGGTGATACCGGGAATCTGACCGTCGGAGCACGTGATGAAGTCACCCTTACGGCAGGAAGCACAGTGACCGCAATGTCCACCGTGCCATCCCACACCGACCCGTGCACCCGATTTCCATTCAGGCACGTCGGCCCCGACCGCGTCGATGAGCCCTACGATCTCATGGCCGGGTACACGCGGATATTGGATTCCGGGGAACGCGCCAAGCTTGGTGAACATGTCGCTATGACAAACGCCGCAAGCCTGAACCTTTACACGCACTTGCCTGGCACCCGGCGTTGGGATGTCCCGCTCAACGAGCTCAAACGGACCGTTGGCGGCCTTGACTTGAACTGCGCGCATGCGTTGCATGAATAACTCCTCAAGCAGAGCGTTTGAAAACTTGCGTCTTGCGCCTCCCGTCGTCGCGCGACGTCACGCGGAGCTCAATCGCCTCTGCAACGACTGATCGAGCTAGGCGTCACTTCCGACTGCTCTCGCGTCCGCCGGTGCTCGAAAGCCCCTCGCAATGAGCCAAAGCGCCAGAATTAACTGACTCGCCCCCAATGGAGCCAGCATGAGGAACACAACGTTGATCCCGAACAGCGGCATAGCGACCGCGATGATCTGCAGCGCTGCTGCTGTCATGCCGAATGCAGCCAGTGCGCGTGGAACCAACGGGAACCGGTACAACGCGCTGTAGAGTACGAAGATCGTGCTTCCAGCAATGACCAGACCGACGTAGTGCGACCAGTTGCGTGCCGAGGCGACCACGATGCGCAGGCCTTGGAAGGACTCGCGTTCACCGGCGACCGCCTTGCCATAGGCTTCGCTCAAGGACACCATCGACAGCACATTGATCTGCTCAACCGCCGTTATGGCGAGGCTTACCGACGCGAGCGCCAGCAACCAGAGTGCCGTTCCCGGGGCGTCCTGGCGAATGACCGGGAACATGATGATCGCGATGCCGACCGACAGTGCAGTCATGGCCAAACCGAGAAGTACGGAGAGACCGATCTGCAACGAGTGAGACGCGGCGCTCACCAAGAATCCCGGTGAGCCGAAGAGCGGTGCCGTCAAGACGAAGTTCACAAGCACGCCGGCGACCATCTGGACGATGATCAAAGCGCCCACGATGCGACCGGCGGTGGCCGCAGTTCTCATGCTTGCCTTCGGTTGTCCCTGGCCTCTCGCGCGCAAGAAGGATACCTGCGATGCGAAACGACCGCTACTTCGTGGATAGGATCGATCGGTGATCGCAAACAGGACGCTATCGCGGAGGCGCCGGCCCTCAGGCGGTTGCGCCGCCGCACGACGAACCGGACCCGGCGGTGCAGCCGTAGCAGTGGTTGGCCATCACGATGCGTCGATGGTGCAGCCGTGCGGCGTCGAAATCCTTGATGTGGCGTGGCGCGGACGATTCGACCGGCAGATCCAGCATCTGGTTGAAATCGCAGTCGTACAGGGTGCCGTCCCAGCCGACCGATATCGTGTGGCGGCACATCACGGCGGCTGCCGCCGCCGGATTGAACGCATTGGCGAGCCGCTCCATGTAGGCCTCGTAGTTGCCGCTTTCGATCAGAAAGTCCAGGTATCGGCTGATCGGCATGTTGGTGATCGTGTACAGGCGATTGAACACGATCCCGTGGTGGCGCGAGAGCTCGCGCCTGAACTGCGCTTCCAGCGCCTCCTGGCGAGCCGGCAGGAAGGCCCCGGCCGGGTTGTGCACCAGATTCAGGATCAGGCCACTGTCTGGCACGCCATAGCTGAGCCGGTTCAGCAGCTTCAGAGCCTCGAGCGACTTGCCGAACACGCCTTCGCCGCGCTGAGCATCGGTCTGCGATTCGCGATAGTAGGGCAGCGAGGCCACCACCTCGACCTGGTGACGGGCCAGGAACTCAGCCAGATCCGCCTGGGGCCTGAGCAGCAGCACGCTCAGATTGCAGCGGTCCATCACATGCCGGCCCAGCGCACGGGCCTGCTCGACCAGCCAGCGGAAATTGGCGTTGAGCTCCGGCGCCCCGCCCGTGATGTCGACGGTCGCGATGTCGGTGTCGGCCAGCGCCCGCATGCACAGCTGTGCCGTCTCGCGGCTCATCTGTTCGATGCGATCCGGCCCGGCGTCGACGTGGCAGTGGCGGCAGGACTGATTGCAGAACTTGCCCACGTTGATCTGGAATACCGAAACGCCGGTGGCCTTCAGCGGAGTCAGCCCCGCGGCCGCCATCTTGACCTCGAACGGCGCGCACGAGCCGGTCGCGGCCAGCCGTCGCAGTTGCTCCCGGCTCGATGCCAGCGTATTGCCGCGCGCAAACAGCGTCAGACTCATGGGTGCTTAGTCACGGCAAGCCCCGGCGACCTTACATCGACAGCTGGTTGACGACGTTGCGCATCTGCACGCCGTGCACCAGCGAGGCACCGCCCCGTATGGCGCAGGTCACGTGCACCGCTTCGGTCATCTCCTCGGCGTTGGAGCCTTTCTCAAGACAGGCTTGCGTGTAGGCGTCGATGCAGTAGGGGCACTGGACGGCGTGGGCCACCGCCAGCGCGATCAGCGCTTTTTCCCGCTCGGTCAGCGCCCCCTCGGCGAAGACGGCACCGTAGTAGGCCATGAACTTGTCCCAGAGCTGCGGATTGCCCTTGGACATATCGCTGAACTTCGCCAGGTCCTTCGGGTGATAGTAGGTTTCCATTGCGCTTTCCCGTCATCGGTCGAGCCACTCATTCTAGAGCTTGGCGCCGGTGTCACAATGAACGCGCCAGACGGCCGTTTCGATGCGACGCATTGCCATCCGCTCCTTGCTGTTCGACCGTGGCAAGCTGATTGCTTCGCTGCTGGGCGTGGCACTGGCCTCGACCCTGGGTTTCGTGCAGGTTGGCCTGTACCGCGGTTTCGAGCAGAGCTCCTCGGCGGTCATCGATCACGTCGGGGGCGACATCTGGGCCATGCCCAGCGGGCTGGAGGTGATCGATTACGCGCAGATCGTCTCGGTCGGGCCGCGCAACCTGCTGCTGTCACACCCGTGCGTGGCCGACGTGCGGGCTGTGGTCTATGGATTTGCGATCCTGCAGCTGGCGAGTGGCATGCGGTCGACCGCGCTGGTGGTCGCGGTGGAGCCGCGCCCGGGATGGCAGATCCCGTGGAACGTGGTCGACGGCGCGCCGCCCGACCTGGATCAGCCGCTGCGGGTGAGCGTCGACCGCACCGATCTGAAGAAGCTCGAGCTGCCATCGTCCCCGATCGGCAAGACCTTCGAGATCAATTCTCGTCAGGTCACGGTCGCCGCCCTGACGGAGGGGATTCGTTCGTTTACGCTCAGCCCCTACCTGTTCACCTCGATGACCAATGCGCGCCGCCTGCTGGGCGTCGGCGAGAACGAGGCGATGTATTACGTGGTCGATCTGGTCGACCAGCGCTGCGCGCCCGACCTGGTGACCTGGATGAAGCGCCAACCCGACCTCCAGCTGCTCGCTGCCAGTGCCTGGAGCCGCAAGACCGTGGACTACTGGGTCGGAGGCTCGGGCGCCGGCGCAGCGCTGCTGTTCACCGCGATTCTGGGGTTGTTCGTGGGCGGGGTGATCGTCGGCCAGACACTGTATTCGATGACCAAGGAACATTTGCTCGAACTGGCCACCTTGAAGGCTTTGGGCGCACGTCCCTGGGAGCTGGCGCGTTTCGTGTTGTGGCTGGTGGTGTTTCTGGCGGCCACCGGCGTGATCAGCGGATTTTCGGCGGCACTGCTGCTCAAGGGCCTGCTTCTGAGAGTGGGACTCACCGTGGTGGTGTCGCCTGAAACGGTCGGGCTGAGCGTGCTGGGCACGCTCGCGATGTGCCTGGTGGCCAGCATCACGAGCCTGGTGACCGTTTACAAGGTCGAAGCGGCCACGGTGCTTCGATAGGGCAGGGTGCAGGGCGGCGAATGAGCGAACCGCAGATCCTGGTGAAGGCGCACGGTCTGACCAAGACCTATCGCATGGGTCACGTCGAGACCACGGTTCTGCGCGACGTGTCTTTGGAGTTGCGGGCAGGCGAGCTGACTTTGCTGATGGGTCCGTCCGGATCGGGCAAGACGACCCTGCTGTGCATCCTGTCGGGAATGCTCAGGCCGACCCGCGGGGAGGTCGAGCTCTGTGGCGTTGCCATTACCAGCCTGGCGGAAAAATTTGCGGCCGAGGTTCGGCGAGGTAATCTGGGGTTCATCTTCCAGACCTACAACCTGTTCCCGGCGCTGACCGCGCTCGACAACGTGGCCGAGGTGCTGGCGCTCAAGGGCATGCCGCAGGCCGCCGCACGGCAAGTCGCCCGTGAGGCGCTGATGCGGGTCGGCCTGGACGATCGGCTGCATCATCGGCCCGGTGAATTGTCCGGCGGGGAGCGACAGCGGGTGGCCATTGCGCGCGCGATGGCCGGCAATCCGGCTCTGGTGCTGGGCGACGAACCGACCGCGGCGCTGGACCGCCAGACCGGGCTCGATGTGGTGCGGCTGCTGCGCGATCAGGTCAACGAGCGACGTGGGGTGCTGCTGGTGACGCACGACATTCGACTGGCGCAGTTCGCCGACCGGGTGATCGAGATCGACGACGGGCAGATCGTCGGGGACGGCGCGGCGCATGGATGGGCCGGCCACGACGGCAAGGTCCTGACATGAGCACGCAGCGCCGGATCGCCGTGATCGCGGTTGCACTGGCGCTGGTGCTCGCGCTGGGGTGGCTCGCATTGCGCGATGCGCCGCCGGCCGGCGGAACAGCGCCGGGAGCAACGGCGGGTGCCGCCGCGGCTGCCGCGGCGGCAAGCGACGCGCGCGCTGCCATCCAGCGCATCGTGGCGCAGGCACAGATCGTGCCGATCGACGGCATCATCGAGGTGCGCCCGCTGGCCGGCGGACGTGTGCTGCGTGTTCTGGTGCACCCGGGAGACCGCGTTGGCGCCAACCAGCTGCTGGCCGAGATCGAGAGCGATCTGCAGTCGGCCTCCGTCAAGCAGCGCACGGCCGACCTGGGAGCCGCCTCGGAACGCCTGAAACTGGCGGCCGAGGGCGTGCGGCCCGAAGAGCAGGCGGCCTTGACCGCGGCCGCCGAGGCGGCCCGGCAGCAAGCCGAGCTTGCGCGCGACCGCTGGCAACGCCAGCGGCAGCTGCTCGCGCAACGCTTTGTCAGCGAGCAGGCGGTGATCGAGGCCGAGCACGACCTGCAGGCGGCCGAAGCGCGGGCGCGCGAAGCCGATCTGCGGGCCCGGGCCGCCGTGTCCGGCGGCCGGCCCCAGGAGGTCGAGGCGGCGCGCCACCAGGTCACCTCGGCCCACGCGGCGGTGACCGAGGGAGCGGTGGCGCTGTCGCGCACACGCATCGTGGCGCCGATCGCCGGGGTCGTGATGACGCGCAACGTGAATCCGGGCGACATCATCGGTACCGACGTCACGACGCCGACGCTGTTTCGGATCGTCGATCCGGATCGGATCGAAGTGCGCTTCGAGGTCGAAGAGTTGCTGGCCGCCCGCCTGGCAGTCGGCCTGGCGGTGCAGTTCACCTTGCCGGGTCGGCAGGCGGTGATCGGTCGCGGCCACGTGATCCGCATTGCCCCGCAGGTCGAAAAGCGCTCGATCGGGGCCGACGACGCGCGCATCCGGGCCGACAGCCTGGTTCGCCCGGCCTGGAGTGATTTCGTGCCGGAGCCGGGCACCGCAAAGCTT
>Ga0137412_10005276_pt1 | contig 10331 bp, 9 predicted proteins | sample CZODoug2_1_16fun_FD_122160 | JGI IMG/M metagenome (GOLD analysis project Ga0137412, IMG submission 122160) | Vadose zone soil fungal communities from Angelo Coast Range Reserve, California, USA - CZODoug2_1_16fungal (Hybrid Assembly) | ecosystem: Environmental > Terrestrial > Soil > Vadose zone... | reverse complement strand
TCGCGTCGGTCGAACCATCGTTCACCAGCACAATCTCGTGCTCATGACCGTCAGCGGCAGAACGAATGGCGCGGAGCGTTCCCGGCAGTTCCGCTTCTTCGTTATAAGCCGGCACAATGAACGAAATGACAATCTTAGTAGTCGAAGGCTCAGTTATCTTCTCGGTCGACATTGGACTCAGCTTCCTAAGGAACACTAACGCGGAATACTTTGTGCGACCCCTACATTGTTTACTTCTCGCACTTGCGATTTTCGAAACCGGCTGCGCCGCCCAGCAGCAAGCTGAGAACTCCGATCCAATGTTTCAGCGCATTGAACAACCGAAAGTTCACGGCGAGGTAGGCGCCGTCTATGGGCAGAGCGCTCGTTGACTCTCGTAACTGCGAGACCGCGATTTCTAGTTCAGAAAACGGATCGTAAACGGATAACGATAAAACTTTCCTTCGCTCGCGCGGATGGAGGCGATGATGACAAAGACGACATTGAGAACGTGCAGGATGGCGAGCAAAACGAATCCGATCAGCACCAGACACAGAATGCCAGAGATCACTGAGTAAATGAGCATCGTAAGCTGGAAATTGACCGATTCTTTTCCGTGGGCATCGATTTCGGGAGAATCGCCACGTTTTACCAGCCACACGATTAAAGGCGCGAGGATGTGACCGGCCCATGGAAAAAAGAATCCCAGGAGCGCGCTGGCATGGCAAAGAACGTTCCAGGTGCGGATATCAGCTGACGAAGAAGAGGTAGCGGGAGGTGGAGTCGTTTCCATAGGTAGTCCGAGCGTCTCGCTTGTTTCCAGAGAACGCAAGCCAAAGGCTCATGCGCAACCATCAGACCGATGTTACGTTCTAAAACGATTTTGTTCGTTGCGCCGCACTCTCGGTGCAAGGACGCACGTTTCTTAGGCTGCTAGGATCAGCGGGCAAGATGCCCGCTGTCGCCACCGCCAAGATGGCTGTTCTCCAAAGATTTCAGGCCTTCACCCGCTCGATGTGCGCGCCGAGTTCGCTCAATTTTTCGTCGAGATGTTCGTAGCCGCGATCGATATGATAAACGCGGCTCACCTCAGTAACTCCTTCGGCCTTCAGTCCCGCCAGCACCAATGCGGCCGAGGCGCGCAGATCGCTCGCCATTACCGGCGCGCCGGTCAAGCGCTCCACGCCTTGGATCACTGCGGTGGCGCCTTCCATTTGCACCTCGGCACCCATCCGTTTCAGCTCGGCCACGTGCATGTAACGCTGCGGGAAAATATTCTCCGTGATCACGCTGATTCCTTCAGTGGTGGAAAGCAACGCGCACATTTGCGCCTGCATATCAGTCGGGAACCCGGGGTAGGGTTCCGTCGTGATTTCCAACGGTTTGGGTGCACCATTTGGTGAAACGGTTATGGATTGATTCTTCGCCTCGATTTTGAATCCGCAACCGCTCAGCGCATCAGTAATCGCAGTAAGATGTTTGGGCTCAACTCGGTTGACGGTCACTCCGGTGCCGGCTATCGCGCCCGCCACCAGAAAGGTGCCCGCTTCAATCCGATCGGGGATGATGTCGTGCACGGCCCCATGTAATTCACTAACGCCTTCGACGATTATTCTTCGTGTCCCGGCGCCCTCAATTTTCGCGCCCATCTTATTGAGAAAATCAGCCAGATCACAAACTTCCGGCTCTTGCGCCGCGCCTTCGATTACAGTTGTGCCTTCAGCAAGAACGGCGGCCATCATCACATTGTCGGTCCCGAGCACAGTTGGTCCGAATTTGCCCCGCAAATTAATCACAGCGCCGGCAAGTTTCGGGGCAAAAACCTTCACGTTGCCGCTTTCCACTCGCACCGCCGCGCCCAGCGCTTCGAATCCCTTCAAGTGCAAATCGATCGGCCGATCGCCGATGACGCAACCTCCCGGCAGGGAAACGGTCGCTTCCTTGCACCGCCCGAGGAGCGGTCCGAGCACGCCGACCGAGGCCCGCATTTTTCGCACAACGTCATACGGCGCGACCGATTGCACTTTGTCGGCGGTGACGGTGACAATCCCGCTGGCGCGTTCCACCTGAGCGCCGAGATGAGTGAGGATTTGCAACATGTAATGCGTGTCGCTCAGGTCCGGCACGCGATGAATCGTGCACGGCTCCCGCGTCAGCAGGGTCGCGGCCAGAATGGGGAGGGCGGAGTTCTTCGAACCGCTGATCTTGATGGAACCGGCGAGAGAATTCCCGCCATGCACAAGTATCTTATCCATACCGGGCGAAGAGAAAACGCGTTCTACCTGAATAATCGTTTTTCGCCTCGATGTCGCGGTAATTTTTCTGGCGCAAAAGCTCAATTAGGGCGGGTTCCTGGCCCAGTCCGATCTCCAGCGCGAGCAAGCCTCCGGCGTTCAGATGCAACGGCGCCGTCTCAATCAATCGGCGAATAATTTCATCGCCCTTCTCGCCGGCAAAAAGGGCGACTTCCGGATCGCGCAAAACTTCGGGTGCAAGCTGGTCGCGATCATGCCGCGAAATGTAGGGCAGATTCGCGACAATCAGATCGAATTTCCCATCAACATTCTCTAACAAGTCGCTTTGGAGAAATTGAACGCCCGAGATGCCGAGCCGGACGGCATTTTCATGCCCCAGCAAGAGCGCGTCGTCCGAGATATCAGTGGCGGTGATTTTCGCCTCAGGAATTTTTTTCGCCAGCGACAGTGCAATTACCCCCGAACCAGTCCCGAGATCGACGATTCTCGATTCTCGATTCATGATTCTCGATTCAACCAGCCCGACAAATTCTTCCGTTTCCGGTCGCGGAACGAGCGCGCGTTTGTCGCAGAGAAAGATGTTCCCGCAAAACTCGATGGTGCCGAGCAAATGTTGGAGCGGCTCGTTTTGCCCCCGCCGGCGGACGAGCTCGCGTAATGGCGCCAGTTCGGGCTCGGCCAAATCGCGCTCGAACTCGAGATAAACATCGAGCCTTTTCCGCCCGAGCGAGTGCGCCAGCAAATGTTCGGCGTTCAAGCGCGGATTTTCGATTCCGCGTTTTTTGAAGTAAGCGGTGGTGGATTGAAGGACGTCGAGCACCGTCATTTTGTTATCCGGAGCAATGTCGAGGGATTCCGCTGCGCAATCTTTAAGGTGACGCCACGGGATCCCTCCACTGCGCTTCGCTCCGGTCGGGATGACATCAGTTCGTCAGCGCGCTGTCTTTCAATCGCTCGGCCAGATCGGCAGCTTGCAGTGCTGAAATCATTTCCTCGAGCTCGCCTTCCATAAACCGGTCCAGGTTGTAAAGAGTGAGCCCGGTGCGGTGGTCGGTGACGCGGTTCTGCGGAAAATTGTAAGTCCGGATTTTTTCTTCGCGACCACCCGATCCGATCTGACTCCGGCGATGGGCCGCGTATTTCTCCGCTTCTTCACGTTGTTTGGTTTCGAGTAAACGGGAGCGCAAAACGTTGAGCGCTTTTTCTTTGTTCTTTTGCTGACTCCGTCCGTCCTGGCAGCGTACGATTGTCCCCGTAGGAATATGCAAAATCTGCACTGCAGAATCGGTCGTGTTTACGCCCTGACCGCCCGGTCCGCCGGAGCGACAAACTTCAATGCGAAGCTCTTCCGGTTTCAATTCCAGATCGATTTCCTCCGCCTCGGGCAAGACCGCGACCGTGGCGGTGCTGGTATGAATGCGCCCCTGCGCCTCGGTCGCGGGGACACGCTGGACCCGGTGCACTCCGCTCTCGTAGCGCAACTTTCGAAAAACAGACTCGCCGCTCACTTTGAAAATCACTTCCTTTAACCCCCCAAGCTCCGATGGACTCGAGTCCATACTCTCGATTTTCAATCCGGCTGACTCGGCATAGCGATTGTACATTCGGTACAAATCGGCCGCGAAAATTGCCGCCTCGCTTCCGCCAGTGCCTGCACGGATTTCAATGATTGCGTCGCGATTTTCATTTTCATCCGGTGGAAGCAATGCCAACTGCATCTCGCGTTCGAATCTGGCGACGCGTTCTTCGAGGGCGGGAATTTCTTCCTTCGCCATTTGGGCGAGGTCGGCGTCGGTCGAATTGGCCAGTTCGCGATTGTCTGCCAGTTGCATTCGCGCGCTCGACAACTCGTTCCATTTCGCGAGCAAGGCTTTCACGTTCGCGTGTTCCCGCATGATTTCGCCGGCGCGATTGCGATTTTCAAAAAGGGACGGATCCGCGATTTCGCGTTCGAGTTGTTCGAAACGCTCGCGTTTACGTTGAATGAGAAGATCAAAGTCCATAGTTGTTGTAGCGGCGGCTGTGTTCAGCCACTGGCGCAGGCGCTCGCCGCGGCGAGCGCCTCTACATTCAGCTAAGCCTTGCCCGCGCGGGCGGCCTTGGTGCTACCGTAGCGACGCGCGAATTTTTCCACGCGCCCGGCGGTATCGACAAATTTTTGTTCGCCGGTGAAAAACGGATGGCAGGCGGCACAGATGCCGATTCTAATGTCTCGTTTGGTCGAGCGAGTGTGATAAACCGCGCCGCACGCGCAAACGATGTCGGTCTCTTGATAATCGGGATGAATGTCCGCCTTCATATTCAAAAACGAGCCGACAATCTAGCTGCGGAAGGGCAAATTCGCAAGTGAGGACGACATTAGAAGATCCGATTCTCGAGGCGTGGGAAGCTACCCGCGCAAAGAATCGCGACCGCGCGGCGATCTTGGACGCACAAGGGAGGGTCCTGCGCACCTTTTCTGAAATTGAAGAGAGCGCCCGCCATTTTGCGAGTCAGCTGGAGGCGATTCCACCAGCTCAAGTTTGCGCGATTCAAATTGGGAACCATCCCGATTGGCCGTCGCTATTTCTGGCGTGCCTGCGGAAGCAACTTGTCGTTCTGCCGCTGGAACAGACGATTAGCGACGAGCAAAAACAAAGCGCATTTAGAGTCTGCCGCGTTGTAGCTGCCGCCGTCTCTGGCGGCAAAAACGTGCAAATTCTGCCGCCAAAGACGGCGGCAGCTACAAAAGACGGGCCGGCGAACGATTGGGGCAACGATCGGCCCTCGCTGTTGAAGCTTACTTCCGGGACAACTGCCGTCCCGCGCGCAGTCCGTTTTCGCAGCGAACAATTGCTGGCCGATTGCGAGAACATTTGCGAGACGATGGGCATCAGCGAGCGCGACTTGAATTTTGGCGTCATCCCAATTTCGCATTCCTATGGATTTAGCAATTTGCTGACGCCGCTCATCGTGCGTGGCGTTTCGCTTGTGCTCAGCAACGATCGGATACCGCGGGCCATTATCGACGGCCTCGCCGCGACTCGCGCGACCGTTTTTCCGGGAATGCCGGTTTTCTACCAGTCATTTTGCGAAATGGAGGAGGCGCCCTTCTTGCCGGATTTAGGGCTTTGCATTTCGGCGGGAGCCCCCTTGGCCCCGGAAACAGCGCAAGCCTTTTGCGGAAAATTCCGCCGCGAGATCCACTCTTTTTACGGTGCATCGGAGTGCGGTGGGATTTGTTATGTCCGCGAAGCACAGCCGGTTCCGGGGTTTGTTGGCATGGCGATGTCCGGAGTTGAGATTGAACAGGTCGATCCCGCCAATCCGGTCTCGCTCATTCGAGTGCGAAGCCGGGCGGTCGCCACTGGTTACTTCCCTGAGCCGGATGAAGGAAAACTGGGCGGAGGCATTTTTGTCCCGGATGATTTGTTGGAAAAAACTCGGGGGGGTTACCGGATCGTCGGACGCAGCTCGGACTTGATCAACGTTGCGGGCAAGAAAGTGCATCCGGCGGAAGTAGAAGCGGAAATCTTGCGCTGCGAGGGAGTGCAAGCGGCGATCGTTTTCGGTCGCGAATCGGAGCGTCGGAATGAAGAAATCGCCGCCTGCGTGGTAGCGAAAGGCTTGAGCGAGAGTGAATTGCTCGCGCATTGCCGGGCGCGGCTGAGCAGTTGGCAAGTGCCGCGCCGCATTTATTTTGTGGAGGCGATCCCGGTAAATGAGCGCGGCAAGACCAGCCGGCGCGAACTGGCTCGACGCTATCCAGTCGTTCGCTAGCGCAAGTTGAGAGAGAAAATGCTTTTCATTTGCCAAGAAGGATAAATTGTTAGAGCAGCGGGTTGGCAGCGGGACATTTTCTTGCGCCGGCGCGCCTTTTTCCCGGTGAAAAAATCTACTCCTCAGACTACTAAAAGCGAAGAGCGCATTCTAGTTCTGGAGCCAGATGAATCATTGCTTTCGTCAATTTTGAGCGTGTTGCACGAGGTTGCGCCCGAAGCGGTGGTAGATGTGGCGCACGATATGGACGAGGCGCATCGGCTTACCTCAAGCGAGCCGGTCGAGTTGTTCGTGCTCGACCTGGATGCTGCGTCCGATTCAGATTTACTGCGCGATTTGCGGGCCAGCCGTCCGAAGGCGCAGGCCATATTTCTGGCGGCTTCGCCTCTCGCTTCGCCGCCTGAAGAATTGCAGGGGATCGGGGACGTTCATTTCCTGGAAAAGCCATTTTCCGATGCGGATTTGAGGAATTTGGCGCAGAATCTCTTACGGCCCGGCGAGGATGTTTCGTCCGCGCACCGCCAGCGAATTCTGGTGATCGACGACAGTGTGATGCTATTAGGTTTCGTCGAGGAGATTCTGACCGAAGCGAATTATGACGTTGTCACCGCCGGAACGGCTGAGGAAGGATTGCAAGAGACTCGCCAGCAGAAACCTGATTTGATCCTGCTCGATTATTTGCTGCCCGACTTGCGAGGCGATGAAGTTAGTCGGCGCCTGAGCGAAGATGAGTCAACTGCGCACATCCCGATAATTTTCATGTCGGGGTTCGCTGCGGATTTGGAAGATGCACAAGCGAGATCCGAAAATATCTTGGGAATTCTGCATAAACCATTTACTTCTGATTCACTCGTGAAAGCCGTCCAAGGAAACCTATCGCGCGAAGAAGGTGCGGAGCCGGCCCTACGTTCTGAGTTTACCAACGTGATCGGTCCAGAAGATGAGGAGACCCCCGCAGTCATCACTTCGCCGCTGTGGAGCGAGCCGGCATCCACCATGTCCCCGGAAAGCGAGCAAGTGCACAGTGGTTTTGACGATTTGGAGTTCCACGCGCAAACGCAGTGGGCGCTTTTCGAATCCGGTGCGTTAGCGAATACCTATTTTTCCGGTGATAGCAGTTTCTTTTCCTTCAGCCGCGCGCTGAGGGTAATCGGTCACGAAAAGTTGACCGGCATACTCTGCTCTGCCGGGACGAGGGAAATTATCGACCTTTACGCTCGTGAAGGAAAGGTCGTGCTGGTGACGACCCGCGATGCCGAGACTTACTGCTCCGAAGCGCCGGTCACGCTGGTAAACATCGATCCCGACCGCGTGGCTGCCGCGCGAGAGACTCAATCTCAAACCGGTTGCCCGTTGTTCATTACTCTCCTCCGGGAGGACCTGATTTTGCGCGATCCGGCCCTGCAATTGGTCCAGCATTATGGGCAAAAACTTTTCGCGCGACAATGGAGCGCACCAAGAGTGCGATTCGCGTTTGAGCAAACAAGCGAGGTGCCCGATTTCACCAACGACATCCCCGCTGAGGAGGACGTCGAGCATTGGATGTTGAGTACCTTGCGCTTCGTCCAGGCGCAGGATATTACCGACAAGGCCGATTATGACCCGGCCTGGATTCCCGCTTATACGCGTGATGGGTTTGAGCGTATTCAAAAGCTGCGGCTTACCGTGGCCGAAGCACAATTCGCCTCGCAATTTAACGGCTCCCGTTCCATCGCTCAGATCGCGCGCAATCTTCGGTTGGATCTGAAATTCGCGCGCTTGACCCTCTTCCGTTTCGTTGAGCTGGAGATTGTCGAATGCTGGCCACCGGGTGCTTCCGAAAGCGCGGAGCGCGGAAGCGTTCTCAAACGACTGGGCCGGTCGATAGGGATCGGGGAGTAATTTTTACTGCCCAAGGTCGTCCGATGAAACGGAGCGTTCTCGTCGTCGATATCGGCGGCACTCACGTCAAACTGCTAATGTCGGCGAAGGACAAATTGAAATTTGATTCTGGACCGGGCATGACGCCGCGCGATTTCGTAAGGAGATTTCACGAAACCACGGCGGAGTTAAAGTTCGCCACTGTTTCCATCGGGTTTCCTTCGGTTGTGCGCAAAGGCAAGATCGTGAAGGACCCGAAAAATCTCGGAAAAGGTTGGGTCGGGTTCAATTTCAGTCGCGCCCTGAAAAAGCCCACTCGGGTCATTAACGACGCTGCCATGCAGGCACTCGGCAGTCATATTCGCGGTCGCATGCTTTTTCTCGGGTTGGGCACGGGCCTCGGTGCGGCCCTGGTCTGGAGCAAGAACCTCTTGCCACTCGAGCTTGGGGATCTGCCTTACCGCGATCACCGCAAAATTGAAGACTGGCTGGGCATAAACGGGCTTGAGCGTCTCGGCGAAAAAGCGTGGCGCGAGGAAGTGCTTTACTGCGTGACGCAGCTAAAACTTTCGTTCGTCGCCGATACCGTTGTCCTCGGTGGCGGCAACGTCAAAAAGATGAAGCACTTGCCGCGCGGAGTGAAGAGAGGCGATAACCGAAATGCATTTCTCGGGGGACGTCGTTTGTGGGAAATCGATCGCAAAACCGGAATACCGCGTTGGCGAATTTTGTAAGACGGTCGCCCGTATTGTTTGTTTTTCGCTATGGCCGAGCCAGCCAAGCTGGAGTTTTCAGCGAGCGCGTGCCGGAATCTTATCGGCAAGGAACGTAGCGAAATAACCGTGATAGCGTGCCTGCAGTTCCGGCCGCTGCCAATCTTTGCCGGTAAGAATGCGACGGCAATTGGGTGAGCCGCATTTGCATTCCATTTCGTAGCTGTCGTCGTCCGTCATGCACCAGTCATGGGTCAGTTCCTCCCCGGCCCGAATATCCCGAAGGCCGACGAAGATAATATTGCCGCGCAGGCCGAGGTTGGGGTCGCAGGAATGGTTGCTGTAGAGCATGGAACCCTCCCGTTCCTCCTGTGTTACCGGCGCGATGAATAAATCGTCGCCAATTTGAATCTCGACCGGGCCAAGTCTGGGCGTGACTTCGCGTTCCACAAAGTCTCGACTGACGATGTGACCGCCCTTGATCATCACTATCTCGCCTTTGGCAATATCGGCCACAGCAAATAGCCCTTTGCCGTGAATTGGACTTTGTCGCACTTCGGTTTTGGGCGAGCGCCAGGAAAGTGGAGTTTCGTTCACAAGCAGTCGTTACCTCAACGGCGACGATGCGAAAACGGAAAAGGGGTCTTTGTCCAGGATTGGAATGTGGAGAATAAATGCACTTGCCGGGATCCTTCGGCGCGCTTTTCGACGCGTTAGCGGTGGCAGGTTTTTTTGCGAACGACGGAAGGGTTTGACCGGATCTATCCTCGATCGCAGGTCGGTCAAAAGTTAAAACCAGGCTGAGTGCGCACTGGCTGTTGCGACGCGTCGGGCGCGTTCGGGTTCACTTCGCCTGGAATGGCCTCGCGCGTTTTCGCTGCCTCACCGGCGTTGAATTCTTCATCGGTTGCGCAACCGCTAAAGGCCCCGACTCCGCAGGCAAGGAAAGCGAAACACCAGCTTTTCACTGCCGGATAAATAACCGGCGCGTTCTCGATTTCCAGCAGAGATAAAAACTGCAGCCGCAGTCGCTGGCCACGGCGGATCGACTCCACGACGCCGGCTCACGCGGTTCACCCCTCCGCGATCGAAGGCGGCGAAATCGTTTCGTTGGTGGCACAATAGATTTCGAAAAGGGCTCTGCTGATTTCGGCGAGACGTCTTTGGATGAGAATAAGGTACTCATGCAGGCCGTAATCGAAGATGTCGGCTATCGTAGCGAAATCGAGGTCGTAGCGTAAGCGGCCGGAAAGACGTTCTGCCTCGTTGGCATAGTTCGTCTCGGGCGATCCGGAAATGCGATGGAGGGCAGCGTCAAGAGACTCAACGCTGAAGCGGATGGACCGGGGAAATTCGGGATGGGTGATCAAAAACTCCGCTACCTTCCACGGCGCGACCTGCCCAACATAGATCTTGCGGTAAGCCTCAAGCGCGCTGCATGATTTCAAGACCGACATCCATTGGATGGTATCGATGTTGCCGCCGACTTGTTCTCCCGAAGGCAGGAGGAGGTGATATTTGACGTCGAGAATGCGCGAGGTGTTGTCGGCCCGTTCGAGGAATCTGCCGATGCGAATGAAATCCCAACCTTCGCTATGCGTCATGGTCGCGTCGGCGATGCCCTGGATCAGATGTGAGCCGGTAATAATACGCCGGAAAAACTCGTACGGACTCAAACGCAGCATCTTTTTCCCGGTCTCGCCCTTGACGAAAAGATAGAGCCGATTGATGTGCTCCCACATTTCGCTCGAAATTTGTTCGCGCA
>Ga0137412_10005274_pt1 | contig 10331 bp, 7 predicted proteins | sample CZODoug2_1_16fun_FD_122160 | JGI IMG/M metagenome (GOLD analysis project Ga0137412, IMG submission 122160) | Vadose zone soil fungal communities from Angelo Coast Range Reserve, California, USA - CZODoug2_1_16fungal (Hybrid Assembly) | ecosystem: Environmental > Terrestrial > Soil > Vadose zone... | reverse complement strand
CGAAGCGTTACGGCTACTAGAGGGCGACTCCTTGGTCCGTGTCCGTCGTGGTCCCCCCGGCGGTGCCCGCGTACACATCCCGGGCCCTGAGGCTGCCGCACCGATCTTCGGCCTGCTTCTGACGCTCAACGGCACCACCGTCCATGACGTCTACGAGGCCAGGGCGGTCATCGAGCCGCCCGCGGTTCGCAAGCTCACCGAACTGGGCTCCGACCTCGATCACGATGCGCTGGAGCTGGCGGTGGCGCGGGTCGCGATGGCCCTGCAGGGCGACAACGTACCGTTCGGTCTGGCCACCGTGCGCTTCCACCAGCGACTGGTGGAGCTGGCTGGCAACCGGACCTTGTCCCTCGTGATCGCGCTGCTCGGCGAGGTGATGTCCCGGCACGTATCAGCCACGTACGCCGAGTCCAGGTTGTCCCCCACTGAGCTCGCATCCCGCAACCGCCGGGCCCTGCGCGCGTACCAGAAACTGGTCCGGCTGGTGCGCAGCCGCGACGGAGAGGCCGCCGAGGCCTTCTGGATCGAGCACATGCGCGCCGCCCGCGGCTACCTGTTCAAAGACGCCAAGGCCGCGCACAAACAGGTCATCGACACCCTTAGCTAACCGGACGCCCAGCCAACCCGCCGGGGCGCCCGCAACCGAGGCGTACCGACCGCCGGCCAACAGGGCGGTCGCGATTGTGGACCGGGCAGATCACCCGGAACCAATCGATTCGACCTGTTTGGCAAGTTCGCCCCATGCTGCCGCATACGCACGCGCGGCCTCGGCGAGCGTGCCGGTACAGTGCGCGGGGACGCCACGCACTATTCGGTTCCAGTCACTCATTGACGCCAGCTGAGAGTCGAGCCATCTCAGAAGTGCCCGTCCTGAGTCATTAAAGCGCAGCGACGGGTCCTTTTTTAGAAGTCCTACGAGGCTCGCAATTGCTTCACGCGACCCAAGGCCCTGGTCACTCGTCACACTTTCGTTTGCGCTATTCGATGTTGTCGTCTTAGCTCGAGCCGCAGCTGACCGTTGTCGAGCAGGGAACGGATCCTCCCCTGCGTCCATCCTGCGTCGGACGTCTTGAACGGTCGTCGGTGATACGCCAGCTTGCATAGCAATCTCACGGAGTGTGGCAGTCGGATTCTCCGTTAACAGCTTGCTCGCCAAAGCTCGCCCCGCAGCACCGTTAATAGGTCGTACACGTCCGTCTCTACCGACTCTGGCATCCGTACGGTCGGATTCCGCTGTCGAGCTGCGACGAATCTTTCCGACTGTCGCGACAGACAGACCAACCACACCAGCAATCAGCCCATCGGACCATTCCGGATGTGAGCTGTCGATGCGGTTCACGGCAGCGATTCGGTCGGCGCGCGAGAGTGGCAGGCCGTGCACGACGTTGAGTCGAACAGCGAGCAGGAAAGAATCGTGGGGCGAACCAGTGACCATTCGGGCGCTTATTTCAGTAGCACCGCGGGCGGCCGCCGCCCGGACGCGGTGCATTCCGTCGATGACGCGCATACTCGGGGCGTGTACAACAATGGGGGGCAGCTGCTCACCGATCTCGGCAAGAGAAACGATGTGGGCCGAATCTTCGCCTTCTAAGCGCGGGGAATCCGCAGGGACAAGAGAGTCTATGCGCAGTCGCGCCAGCGGATACCGCAGGAGCTCCTCTGCCACCTTCGAGGTGAATCGCGCGAAGTTGCGGTCGGCATCAGGGTCCGGTGAGAGAACAGGCCGTTCTGGCGTACTCATCGATCGCAAACCTCCGCACAAGAAGGCGCCATGCCAACGCCAATTATGGCCGCATCGAATACACCAGCCACATCTTCCATAAACTGGCCGACCGTGGGATGTATCCAGCTGTCGACCGTGCCGAGCTCAATCCGAGCCACCCGTTCCGGGGAGTTATCGGACACGCCGCGACCCACCAACCCGACCTCGCTGTCCCTGTGCGGCGTCAAGCCTGTACCCCGACACATCACGAGAATGATCCTCTTGGTACCTCTAACGATGCCTTCCGGCTCACGGCTGCGCATCTCCTTCGATGACTGCGGTACGGCGACTCAACCTCCGGAACAAAACAGCTTCTTCACCGACCATCTGCCCCGAGCCCGACCGCATTCCGTCGTTGCGACGTCCGGGAACGCAGCTGAACGCGAGCGCCTCAGGCTGGGATGATCCGCCTCCCGTAACTCGACATCAGACTGACAGTCTGTTTACGACTCATAGCCGGTCATGTCAACAGCTAGAGCATGCTGGATGCGTGAACCTGTCAGATGTGTGGGCTCACGACCTGCGCGTGGCCCGAGCTCGATGCCCTGGCGGGCAACGATGATCCGTCGCTCACGGAGGTGGCCCGACCAGCCGCACGCTGATCGTGCGGTGTCTTCCTGGCCAGCGATGGTGACTCACATCTTCCGCCCGAGGCATGCGCGACAACTTGGGCGGAGGCTCTAGAGCGGAGGTGTGCACTGCCGTCACAGACTGAGCAGCGCCTAGTGCCGTATGGCGTCGATTGGCTGTAATCTCGAGGCACGAAAAGCCGGATAGCATCCAGCAATCAATCCAATAATAAGACTCGATACAAACGCACCTAAGACAGCTGTCCCCGACGGTTCCGGGGCCGACCACATCGGTACCCACGCCGCGAGGTAGCCGCCGCCCACCCACGTGAATGCTGCCCCCAAAAACACTCCGATGATGCCGCCGACACCAGCAATCAGTACTGACTCGATGAGAAACTGGCGCATGATAGCACCATGGCCTGCGCCTATGGCCTTTCGTATCCCTATCTCGTGTGTCCGCTCATTCACGGTTATCAGCATGACATTCGCCAATCCTACCGTCCCAATGAAGAGTGCGATCACCGCCAGTATGAAGAGGAAAACTCGGAGAAGCTCCACAATCTGTACGATGCCCAATGCGTAGTCCTGGGCGGCCACTATGGAATAGTCTCGTTCCCCAGATTCCTTAACGAAATGACGTCTATCGAGAACCCTGTTGACCTCAACAACGGCCCGATCCATTCCACTAATATTCGCTGCCCGCAGAAGCACCGCCGTAATTCGGTTGGCGCCGCCGAGCAGATAATTGCGCGCCGATGTCATTGGCGTCAACGCGAAGGAGTCGGCTCTACCTGATTGACGCAAGACGCCAATCACTCGAAAGTAGTCCCTACCGATTTTGACGTTCTCCCCTAGCGCATCATACCCGTCACCGCCGAACAATCTCGAAGCGACATCGGCGGCCAACACGGTAACGCGAGCCTTTTCCCGGTATTGCTCCTCGCTGAACATTGAGCCAACCGCGAGGGCGCTTTGCGTAATCGTGAGATAGTTGGGACTGGATCCGATCACAGTGCCGCGATACACCTCAGAGTCGGACCGGACTACGGCGAACCCTTGCACGACAGGCGCGATCTCGTCGATTGTGGACGAGTCAATGTCGTCTCTCAGCGCTTCAACATCGTCGTCGTTCAGTCGACGCGAACCATTTCCACCCGGGTTGACACTTGTCGTCATCGAGACCGTCATGACCGATACCAAACTGCCGAGGCTCGTTCGGTAACCACCAACTACCCATGAGTTGATTGCCGAGACCGCGATCACCAAGGATACACTTATCACTATCCCCAGCATTGTCAGAACGGTACGCAGCCGGCCGGCCCGCATGCAATGCAAAGCGATTCGCAGGCATTCCATGAAGTGCATCGTTGCGCTCCTCAGTATGGAAGTTCCGACCACAGTCTGGCGGGCGAGTCTCCCGAGAGTGATATACCGCCGCGGTGTCCAACTCTGCAGATTCTACGGTTGGACAACGCCGACATTCCCTCCGGCGCAGCCGAACAGCGACTACCCGCCCGCGCCCTAGCGAGAGCGCCGCGATGTGCTCGCGATCTGACATTGCGCTCATCAGCCCTTTGCAGTCTCCGCCGAACCGCCGGCGGCGGCCGCTTCGAGCAAAGCCACCACCCGCTCGCGGTGCTCGACCGATGATCCGAACAGCACCTCGGTGGACTTGGCTCTGCGCAGGTAGAGGTGGGCTGGATGTTCCCAGGTGAACCCGACACCGCCGTGGATCTGGATGTTCTCCTCAGCGCAATGGACGTAGGCGTCCGAGCAGTACGCCTTCGCCGAGCTCGCCAGCCCGAGGGCGTCCGGCTCGTCGGCATCGAGCGCTGCGGCCGCGCCGGTGAACAGCGCGCGGGCTCCTTCGACCAGCACGAGCATGTCGGCGCATTTGTGCTTGATCGCCTGGAACGAGCCGATCGGCACGCCGAACTGCTCCCGCACTTTTGCGTATTCCACGGCCGCCTCAAGGCACCGCTGCGCGCCGCCGACCTGCTCGGCGGCCAGCAGAACCGCCGCGGCGGCCAGACCTTGCACTACCGCGGCGCCGGCCGCTGGTCCGCGGACCAGCAGGGTAGCTGGGACGTGCGCCAGGCTGACGGTGGAGAACCGTCGGGTGAAGTCCAGGCCGGCAACGGGTGTGTTGGTGACCCCGGAGGCCCCGGCGTCCACCGCGAGCAGCGCCAGCTCGTCGTCGACGGACGCCACCACGATCAATTCGTCGGCGGTGGCCCCATCGACCACGTAGGCCTTCTCCCCGGAGACCGTCCACCCTTCCCCTTCCGGCTCCGCGCGGGTGGCCAGACCCTCGGCTCGCCAGCCCCGGCGACCCTCGGCCAGCGCCAGCGTGGCTCGCCGCTCGCCGCCACACAGCCGGTGAAGGGCGGCCAACGAGGGCTCGTTACCTACGGCGTCCAGCACGGCAAGCGCCACCGACACCGACAACAGCGGCACACAGGCCAAGGCCCGCCCGGTTTCCTCTAAGGCGATCGCGAGGTCGGCCAGTCCACCGCCCTGCCCGCGAGCGGACTCCTGCACAGCCATCCCGACCAGCCCGAACTCGCGCAGCTGCGCCCACAGCACGGCGTCCACACCGGACTCGGTTTCCGCGACATCGCGGACCCGTTGCTCGTCGGAGAGATCGGTCAGCAGCTTCCGTAGCGCCTCTGCCAGCTCGTTCTGTTCTTCGGTGCGCACCGACATCGGGGATCCTTCGCTGGATGAGCACAGGCCTCAGCAGTGAGATAATCTAGATAAATAAACTGTAGCTAGGTGGGACCGAAAGGACCAGAATGCGGGCAAAAGCGGCCTCCGAGGCCACCCGATCGCCGGCTGTCACCGAACTGCGCCAACGACTGCGCGAGTTCCTCGCCATGAACAACGACCGGCCCCGTGGGCTGCGCGGCGCAGGGAGAATCGCGTGGCAGAAGGACTGGACCGCGCGGCTGGCCGATGCCGGGCTGGCCGGCCCGTCCTGGCCGGCCGAGGTGGGCGGCATGGGCCTGGGCCTGGCCGGCCAGGTCGCCTACCACCAGGAGCTGACGAGGGCGAAAGCTCCAGGCCACCCGTCACCGATCGCGTTCATTGTGGCGCCCACGATCATTAGGCATGGCACCGAGGCGCAGCGTGAGCGATTCCTGCGGCCGATCTTGCGCGCCGACGAGCTCTGGTGCCAGGGCTTCTCCGAGCCGGGCGCGGGCAGCGACTTGCCCTCGCTGAGTACCCGGGCGGTCCGTGATGGCTCGGACAACGACGCCGTCTACCGGGTCACAGGGCAGAAAGTGTGGACTACCGGGGCGGACACGGCCGATTGGATGTTCGCCCTGGTCCGCACCGGGGAACCGGACTCGCACTCGGCCGGCATCAGCTACCTGCTGCTGGCGATGGATTCGCCGGGCATCACGGTACGGCCGTTGCGCGATATCACCGGGCGCACCCACTTCAGCGAGGTGTTCTTCGACGACGTGGTGGTGCCGGTCCGGCAGCGAGTGGGCCAGGAGAACCAAGGCTGGGAGATCGCCCGAACCAGCCTCGGCCATGAGCGGACCACGATGTCGCTGGCTGCCGACCTGCGCTACCGCCGCATCGCCAGCGAGCTCTTCGAGTTGGCCCGCAGCACCTGCGCGATCGGCGAGCCTCACATCCGGCAGGCCCTGGCGCGCGCCGAGGCCGGAGTGCAAATCCTGACTGCCCGCGCGGAGACCAACCTCGCCGAGGCGCTGGCTGGGCGCGACCCGGGTGCATCAGCCTCGGTCGACCGACTGTTCCGTGCCGAGTTCGAGCGAGAGCTGCACGAACTCGCCCTGGCCGTCACCGGCCCGGACGCCATGCTGGACGCCCGCGCTCCTCAGGCACCTGAGCGAGGCCGCTGGACGATCGGCTATCTGGCCACTCGGGCGTCCACCATCGGGGCGGGCACCGCCGAGATCCAGCGCAATACCATCGCCGAGAGCGTCCTGCACCTCCCCAAGGCACCCAAGGGGCCGTGAGCGGCTGCCGTTGCTTATCGCCGACGTTTCACGTCCAACGACCGAGTCGCCGGCATCATGCCTGAGCCGCGCCAATCGCTTCGCCGTCGCCAGTGACACCCATCTCTTTGCCGGGCGACACCAAAGGCTCCGAAATTGGATAGGGAGACTGGACAAGGTCTCCGCCATCAACAGTCAGGGCATGCCCTGTTACGTGACGAGCTAGGTCGCTCGACAGGAAGAGCAGCGCTGATGCAATGTCGGACGTCCGAGCTGGGCTGCGCAGCGCACCATCGGTCGCCGCGTCGGGGTCCATTCCGAACGCCCTGGCCAGACGTGGAGTCGCAGTCCCGCCGGGCACAACCGCGTTGACACGCACGTTCGCCGTCGCCAGCTCTACCGCGGCGGTTCGCACCAATGAGAGGAGCCCGGCCTTAGCCGCTCCGTATCCTCCGTGGAATGGCGAACTTCTCACGCCACTGACAGATGCAACGAACGAGATACACCCTCCACCATTTGCGGTCATGAGTCGAGCGCCGTGCTTCGTGAGCAGGAACGCGTGTCGTAGAACCATGTCGAAGTTCCAGTCCCAGTCTTCGTCTGGCATATCCACTAGAGCCGCCCAGCGAGCCATGCCAACGATGTCGCAGATTCCGTAAACGCTCCCCAACTGTTGACGTGCCTGGGCGAGAAGACGCTCGACGTCGGCCGCGTTCGTTGCATCAGCAGCACATGCGAACCCGTCCACTTCTGCGGCAACCTCTTCGGCCAACCCTCGGTCAATATCGACGCATAGAACCCGCGCACCGACTGAGGCGAGGGCGTGAACGGTCTGTCGTCCGATCCCCTGGCCGGCTCCGACAACAACGAACCCACGGTCGTCAAGCCGCAGGAGTTGCGGGTAATTCGGCACAAGGCTGTCGTCGGCGGTTGTCACGAATAGACTCCTTAGCGGGGACTGTCAGACTGACAGTCTGTTTCCGCTTCATCGTCTGCCCCGGCGGAACCCCTGTCAAGTGACCGCGGAGCTCGAAACCGCAGGTTAGAGCGCCTTCCCCATTATCTCCGGGGACGCGCTCTTGACATCTGGTGATATTAGGTGGAAATCTCAGACCAGCAGTCTGATATCGACCGATGGTTTACACGGGTCGCCACTGGGTCGTCGACCCTCGACGACCTCGCACAGAGAGGTACCGCCTTGAAATTCGGGATCATCCCCGGTGTGCCCGTGCCGAAGCCGTGGACGCCTGGCAAAGAGAGCGCTGCGTTCTGGGCTGACGTTGAGAAGTGCGTTGTCGCTGACGAAGTTGGATTTGATTACGTCTGGGCCGCGGAACACCACTTTCTCGAGGAATATTCGCATTGCTCGTCCTCGGACCTATTCCTCATGGCCGTGGCGATGCGCACCGAGCGCATACGCCTTGCCACTGGAATCATCAATCTCTGCCCACCGATCAACCATCCCGTACGCGTCGCCGAACGTATGGCGATGTTAGACATCTTCAGCAATGGACGACTCGACGTAGGAACCGGACGGGGTAGCGGGTCGCTGGAGGTGAACGGTTTCGGCGTGACAAACGACGTCTCGAAGGAGATGTGGGCGGAAGCGATCGCGGCGCTGCCGTCGATGTGGACCAGCGAAAACTTCTCGTGGGACGGAAAGTGGTTCTCCGTTCCGGAGCGCAACGTTCTTCCAAAGCCAGTTCAGACGCCGCACCCGCCCCTGTGGGTGACGGCTGGAAACATGTCGACGGCGACCGTGGCTGGCGAGAAGGGCCTCGGGCTCGCAATGTTCGGCTTTGTCCCTCCGCCCCAGATTCGTGAACCAATCGACGCGTATCGAGCAGCGATCGCTGATGCCGTGCCCGTCGGTGAGTTCGTCAACGAGCAAACGATGGTTGGCACGATCGCCCTCTGCTTCGAAGACGGCGACCGAGCAGTTGCGCTTTGGCGCGAGAAGGTCGCCCAGGCGAAGCCGCTCCTGCCGGTATTCTTTGATACGGTTTTTCCTCCTCCGGAACCTCTGAACGGCCCAGTCCCGCAGTCGACATATCGGCGCTGGGTCGATGAAGCAGCCACCGCCAATAGCGAGTCCGTGGGCTCGGACCGCCTCGCCCTGCGGGCGCCCGATCCGGTGTCCGTCGCCCATACCGAACTCATCAATCAAGGAATGTGCGTCGGTGGGCCCGAGGACGTGATCAAGGTCATCAAGGCGTACGAGGAGGTTGGTGTCGACCAGGTTGCCTTGTCGTTCGGACACGGCCTGGACATTCCGCACGACCTGCTGCTCGAGTCGATCCGCACGATCGGAGAGAGCGTCATCAGCCACTGGCGCTAGGTCAAGGCCACAGTCAGCCGATCTGCGGTTGATCGACCAAGAACTCGATGTCGCTTTGCCCTACGTACGACAGGATCTGACGCGCTCTTGACACCTGTCCAAATGAAATGAAAGATCAGACCAATAGTTTGTGAATGACCAGTAGTCTGGAGTGCCGGCATGCCGCCATCTCATCTCTACGTTGAGGTCCTGGACGCCGACATCGCGGCCCTCGGTCTCGCACAGTGTCAGGCAACCCTGCCGTGACCGCACAGAAACGAACACCACAGCCCCCGCCCCATCGGACGACGACCGGTGCGCTAATCCGAAATGCCGCGAATCAGAATGGCGACGCGACTTTCGTGGTCTGCGGCGACCGCCAGCTCACCTACCAGGACGCGGAGCGAGAGTCCGCGGCCTTGGCGCTCGGGCTGCTACGCGCTGGCGCGGGGAAGGGAACACGCGTGGGGCTGCTCGCGCCCAATGGGCCCGACTGGGTCGTCGGCTGGCTGGCCGCCACACGCATTGGCGCCGTGACCTCGCTGCTGAACACGTACCACCGGGCCCGCGAGCTATCCAGGATCCTGCGCCACGGCGACACCCAGATCCTGCTCACAGCCGACCGTCACCTCGACCATGACTACCTGGCCCGGCTCGAGGAGATCATGACGATCGAGGGCCAGCGCCACGAACGGCTCGCGCTGCTCTCTCACCCCTTCCTGCGATCCGTGTCAGTGTGGGGTAAGGCCGACCGAGACTGGTGCGGATCGGTGGAGGATCTAGTGGTGCGAGGTCGCGAGCTAGACCCGCTACTGCTCGACGCGATCGAGGAGGAAGTCCACCCAGCTGATCCCGCCGTGATCGTCTACTCGTCAGGAACCACGGCGGACCCCAAAGGCGTGATCCACTCGCACGGTGCGATGGTGCGCCACGCACACAACCTCTGGCCGTTCCGCGATCTAACCGTCGACGACGTCGTGTACACGCCGATGCCGCTCTTCTGGGTCGGGGGATTGAGCTTCACGCTGATCGGCGCCATGCATGCGGGGGCCACCCTCGTGTTCGAAGACCGCTTCGAGCCGGGAGCCACCCTGAAGCTCCTGGAACGGGAGCGGGTGACTCAGGTGCTGGGGTGGCCCCACATTGGCGCTTCGCTCGGGAACCATCCGACCTTTCGCGACCGTGACTTGTCGTCGATTCGCTTCGCGTTCTCCCCCCAACTCCTGCCGCCGGACAAGCGCTCCGGTGATCCCACACTCCGACCCAACTCCCTAGGAATGACCGAGACGCTCGGGCCCCACACGATCGGCGATCCTGACGAGCAGCTCCGGCCCGAAGAGCGGGGCTCCTTCGGAAGGCCGGTGCCGGGCGTCGAGCACCGCATCGTCGATCCCCGCACCGCTAAGGACAGTGCACCTGGGGAGCTCGGTGAGCTCTGGGTGCGGGGCTCCTCGGTAATGCTCGGGCTCTACAAGCGTGAGCGGGAGGAAGTCTTCACCTCTGACGGGTGGTACCGCTCAGGCGACGCTGGCTACTTCGACGCCGATGGCCACTTCTACTTCAAGGGTCGGCTAGGTGAGCAGATCAAGTCGTCAGGGGTAAACGTGACGCCGCGTGAGGTCGAGCTCGTGCTCGAGGAGCAACCCGAGGTGCAGATGGCGATCGTCATGGGTGTGCCTCACCCACAGCGAGGTGAGGACGTCGCCGCG
>Ga0137412_10005273_pt1 | contig 10333 bp, 10 predicted proteins | sample CZODoug2_1_16fun_FD_122160 | JGI IMG/M metagenome (GOLD analysis project Ga0137412, IMG submission 122160) | Vadose zone soil fungal communities from Angelo Coast Range Reserve, California, USA - CZODoug2_1_16fungal (Hybrid Assembly) | ecosystem: Environmental > Terrestrial > Soil > Vadose zone... | reverse complement strand
CTACTATTTCACGCTCGGCCATTACTACCAGCAGGAGTACGGAGCCTCTAACCACGCGGAAGACGCCAACCGGGCCATCGATTTTTACAAGAAAGCTTACGCTCTCGATCCGGACAGCCAGCAGATTAGCGAAGAGCTCGCCGAAATTTATTTTCAGTCCCAGCGCATCCGCGACGCCGTCTTGGAAGCGCAGGCGGTCATCGCCAAGGATCCGGACAATTTACCCGCCCGGCGGCTGCTGGCGCGAATCTATGTCCGCACGCTGGGCGATATGAGCGACACATCCGGACAGCGCGACACGCTCGCTCGTGCGGCGGAACAATATCGCGAAATCACGCGTCTCGATCCGGCGGATACCGATGCCGCGTTATGGCTCGCGCGTCTCTACCGCCTGCAGAACGAGCACGATAAATCGGAGGGCATTCTCCGCGGTTTGCTCGCGCGCGAACCGGAAAATGAAAATGCCGTCGAGCAACTGTCGCAACTCTTGCTCGATGAAGGGAAATCGCAGGAGGCCATTGCCACGCTCAAGGGCATCCTGGATCGCGCGCCTGCGCCGCGTCTTTGGGATCTCTACGGCGACGCGTACACCCAGATCCACGATTTGGCGAACGCCGAGCAGGCATACCGCAAAGCGTCGGAAGCTCAGCCCGGGGGCATCAACCACCGCCGGGGACTCGCGCAAACTCTCCTGAACGAAGAAAAATATCCCGAAGCCATCGAGCAATATCAGCGTCTCTCGGAAATGGACCCAGAAGATCCCGACAACTATGTCCGCCTGGCCGAGATTTACCGTCAATTGAAACAGCTCGACAAGGCCGAGCAAAACGTCCTGCACGCCAAGCAGCGCGCCCCGGGCAATTTGGAAGTGATCTATTACGAGTCCTCGATCTACCAAGCGCAGGGCCGTTTCGAGGATGCCATCCGCGTGCTCTCCGATGCCGTGACCGGAGTGAAGGCCCAGTCGGAGTTCACGCCCTCGCGGCGGCGCACACTCGCGATCCTCTTCCAGCAGCTCGGACAACTTTACCGGGAAGTAAGCAACTATGGCGCGGCGGTGAACACCTTTGAAGAAATGCTGCGTCTGGGGCCCGAGGAAGACCGCCGGGCGCGCGCGATGATCATCGACACGTATCGCGTGGCGCGCGACATCCCGAAAGCGCTCGAAGCCTCGCGCAAGGCCATGGAAGCCTACCCGAAAGATCGCACGATCCGAACCACGCAGGCGTTGCTCCTGGGCCAAAACGCACAGACCGACCAGGCGGTCGCGCAACTTCGACAGTTGCTCGACGGAACGCCAGCCGATTTCGAAATTCAACTCGATCTTGCTCAAGTCCAGGAACAAGCACGCCACTGGCCCGAAGCCGAACAGGCCGTTCATGCCGCGGAAAAGATTGCCCCGCAATCCTCCGACAAGGAAACGGCCGGTTTCCTGCTTGGCGCGATATTTGAACGCCAGAAGAAATTCGACCAGGCCGAGGAGCAGTTCCGGCAGGTGCTTAACGCGAATCCTCGCAATCCTTCGGTGCTCAACTATTACGGCTACATGCTCGCCGATCGGGGCATTCGCCTGGACGAAGCCACGGAACTGATTCAACGCGCGCTGACCGAAGATCCCGCGAATCCCGCTTATCTGGACAGTCTTGGCTGGGCCTACTTCAAGCAAAATAAGTTTTCCGAAGCGGAAGAACCGCTCCGGCGGGCGGCCAGCCGCGAGAGTCACGATCCCACGATTCTGAGCCACCTCGGCGATGTTTACTCCAAAACCGGCAAGGACGAACTCGCGGAGGCGCAGTGGCAGAAATCGGCCGACGAATGGCACCGCGTCCTGCCCGGCGATTTCGAGCCCGACAAGCTCGCGGAAGTGGAACAAAAAATCTCAGCTTTGAAGCGGCGTCTCGCCCAGCAGAAAACCCCGGGCGACGCCAAGCCGTAGTAGCATATCCCCCCATGAAATCCGTTCGGGTTCCGGCATACGCAAAGGTCAACCTGTGCCTCGACGTTCTGGGGCGGCGCGCGGACGGCTATCACGAGTTGCGCACGATCTTCCAGACGATTACTTTGCACGATACGCTCGCGCTGGAGGCGAGTCAGGATGCGCGCATCGATCTGCGCATAGCTGGAAATTCCGCTTTGGCCGGCGAGCCTGGCCGCGACAATCTCGTTTATCGGGCGCTCGATGAACTGCGGCAAGAGCTTCGTTTGAAACGGGGCGTACGCGCCGTGCTCACCAAGCGTATTCCGGTGGGCCGGGGACTTGGAGGTGGCTCGAGCGATGCCGCAGCTGCGCTCATCGCGCTCCTCCGCTTGACTGGAAAGCGCATGGAAGCCGCCCGTTTGGTTGAGATTGCCTCGCGGCTCGGCGCCGATGTGCCGTTTTTTCTGCGCGGCGGGCGTGCTCTGGGCGTTGGCCGCGGGGATGAAATTTATCCACTGCCCGATCTTGCACGGCGCTCGGTGCTGGTTGTTTCACCACCCGATCTCGCCGTGCCCACACGAAATGCCTACCAGTGGCTCGCGCGGCGATTGACAAAGCGCTCGGACCCCTCTAAACTGTGGCAGTTCTGTGCTCTATGCTGGAGCCCGCAGGGGGGCGCCCTTTCAAACGACTTTGAGGCGGCTGTCTTCCCGCGATATTCCCGTCTGGCTGCGATCAAGAGGGAGTTGCTTCGGCAAGGAGCTGCAGAGGCCTCGCTGGCGGGTAGCGGTTCGGCGGTGTTTGGAATATTCCGAAACCCAGCGAAGGCGCGCCGAGCTGCTCGGGCATTTCCGATGGATCAGGTTTTCGTCTGCTCGACTCTCTGGAGGGCAGAATACCGCCGTAAAATGGGCGGGCCGGATTTCGCCTGAACAGTTCCAGAACTTGAAGGAACTTTCTTGACCGACGACAAGTTCAAAATTTTCAGTGGCAGCGCGAACCCGCGCCTGGCCGAGGACATTTGCCACCACCTGGGCGCCAAGCCGGGTGACGCCAGGCTCGGCAAGTTCAGCGACGGCGAAATTTATTTTCAGATTCTGGAGAACGTGCGCGGCGCGGACGTTTTCGTCGTGCAGCCCGGCACGAATCCAGCGGATTTTCATTTGATGGAATTGTTGATGATGATCGACGCGTTCAAGCGAGCCTCGGCTTGGCGGATCACCGCCGTGATGCCGTACTACTGTTACGCGCGCCAGGACCGCAAGGACAAGCCGCGCGTGCCGATTTCCGCGAAGCTGGTTGCCGATCTACTCGAGACTGCCGGCGCGAGCCGCGCCTTGACGCTCGATTTGCACGCGCCGCAGATTCAGGGCTACTTCAATGTTCCGGTAGACCACCTGTATGCGTCACCGGTTTTGATCGAATACTTCAAGCAGAAGAATCTGGGCGAACTGACCGTCGTATCTCCGGACGCCGGAGGGGTGGAACGCGCGCGCGCATTCGCGAAAAAGCTCGACGCCCCGCTGGCGATTGTGGATAAACGCCGCGTGGACATCGACGTCAGCGAGGTGATGCACCTGATCGGCGATGTCCGTGGCCGCACCACGCTGATTATCGATGACATTATCGACACCGCGGGCACTCTGGTAAAGACGGCCGAAGCGTTGCTGAATGAAGGCGCGACGAAAGTCTACGCCGCCTGCACCCATGCGGTGCTTTCCGGACCGGCGGTCGAGCGCATCTGCGCGTCGTCCATCGAAGAAGTGGTCGTTACCGATTCCGTGCCGCTCGCTGAAGCGGCTAAAAAAGTTTCGCGCATCAAGGTTTTGAGTGTCGCCGGCCTGCTGGCGCGGGGGATCCACTCGATTCACGAAGAGACTTCGATCAGCGAATTGTTTTTTTTCTGACGGCCCGTCCCGGACACGCAACCTGTGTTCCGCCGGCGTCCCGTGGTAAGGAAATGAGGAAGGACTTATGGAACAGATCATCGTTGAAGCAGCGCCACGGGAAACTCGGGGGAAAAATGCCGCGCGGCGCGTCCGCCTCACGGGGCAAGTCCCCGCTGTGATCTACGGCGGCAAGGGCGAGTCGCAGGCGCTGGAGGTCAATGCCAAGCAACTGTCCGCGATTCTCCGTTCGGCCTCGGGCCACAATACGATTTTCAAGATCAAGGTGAAGGATACCGAGGAAACCGCGATCGTGAAGGATTGGCTGGTCGACCCCGTGAAAGGCCATCTTCTCCACGTCGATTTGCTCCGCATCGCCATGGATGTGCGCATGCGCGTCAAGATCCCGGTGCACACATTCGGTGAAGCGCAGGGCGTCAAGCTCCAGGGCGGCGTCTTCGAAATGGTCACCCGTGAAGTCGAGATCGAATGCCTGCCGAGCGATATTCCGACGGAATTCCGCCTGGATATTTCCGATTTGATGATCGGCATGCAGCTTCGCCCGACGGATATCAAGGTTGACCCGCAGAAAATAAAGATTCTCACCGATCCGCAGCGCGTGCTCGCGCACGTCGTCACTCTGCGCGTCGAGGAGGAGAAGCCGGCAGAAGCCGTGGCCGCCGATGCCACTGCGGCGCCAGCCGAGCCCGAAGTCATCAAGAAGGGCAAGAAGGAAGCCGAAGAGGGCGAAGAAGAAGTGGCTCCGCCTGCCGAGAAGGAAAAGAAGAAGTAGCGCGAGCTGCTTCGGCGTGGCCGCCGGAGCTAATGTCGTGCGAGCGGTGCGGCGAGTATACGGGTGCGGGCTCCACTGGTTTACCCTGAATCCAGAAGGAGAGCCTGCCGGAGACCGATGCGTCTGATCGTTGGCCTTGGCAATCCGGGCATCGAATTTGCCTGGACGCCGCACAACCTGGGTTTTCTGGTTGTGGATAAGCTGGCCGAACTGGCCAGTATTCGGGTGACGCGGCCCGAGGCGAAATCCTATGTGGGCCGCGGAAAAATTGCGGGGCACGAAGTGGTGCTCGCCAAGCCGCAAACGATGATGAACCTGAGCGGCTTGGCGGTGCGCGAGCTGGTAGGGCGTACCGAGTGCGAGCCCTCCGATGTGATCGTGATTTGCGATGACGTCGCGCTGCCCTGGGGCATGATTCGCGTGCGGGAGCGCGGCTCGGCAGGCGGGCACAACGGATTGAAGTCCGTGATCGGGGCGCTGGGCACGATGGAGTTTCCGCGCGTCCGGCTGGGCGTGCAGCCTGAGGAACTCAAGGGCGACCTGAAGGAATACGTGCTTCGGCAAATCCGCCGCGATGAAGAAGACCTCGTTGCCGAGGAAGTCGAGCAAGGCGCCGAAGCCGTGAAAATGATTGTGGCGGAGGGGACCGCGCGCGCGATGAATCACTTCAATCGCCGCGTGCCGCCGCCCAGCGAGGACGAAGCCGCCAGCTAGGAACGGGAGCGGGCTCCGCTTGGAGCCCGCCCGAACAAAGAGTTTCGAGCAATTCGAGTTTCAGAAACGGAGTCAAACCAATATGGAAGAGCGTTTGTACGACTTGATTTTCATCTGCCGGCCGGCTACGCCGGAGGAAGAAATCAGCAAGATCGTGGCGACACTCGAGCATTCCGCCGCCGAACACGGCGGCAAAGTCGAGAAAACCGAGAAGTGGGGCACGCGCCGGCTGGCCTATCGCGTGTCGAAGCACCGCGAGGGTTTTTTCGTATACATGGTCCTTCGCAGCGCGCAGAGCGACATTATCAAGGAGCTCGAGCGGCGCCTGAAAGTTTCCGACGCCGTCATCAAGTATCAAACCGTTCGTCTGGACGAAGATTTGAAGCGCCAACAGAAACTCGTCCATCATCGAGAACGCCGCGCCAGCCGCCGCCCGCGCAAGACGGGAGCAGCGCCGGCTCCTCAGCAGCAGGTTCCACCCGCCGCCGAACAAACGGCGGCCAGTTAACGGGTGCGGGCTCTACTTTTACGCTGAACGCTTCAAGTGAAGCGTGGAGCCCGCTTAGAAAATAGTACGGGCTCTACTTTTACGTTGAACGTCCCGATCGGATCGGGGCGTGGAGTTCGCCAGGATTTGAGAGAAAGGAAACACGATGCCCGATGAGCCGATAAAAGCATCACCAGAAACACCCGCTGCCACACCTGCTCCGAGCGCGCCGCGCGCGGAAGGGGCCCCGAGTGGCGGTGGACACCGCTCCGAAGGGCATTCCGGCGGCGGTGGGCCACGCCGCGAAGGATTCTCCGGCGGCGGAGGGGGAGGCCAGCGCCGCGAAGGCGGCGGTCCCGGCGGCCCGGGTGGTGGCGGCCCTGGCGGCCCGCGCCGCGGCGGCAAGCGCCAGTACTTCCGCAAGAAGAAAGTTTGTCGGTTCTGCGTCGAGCGCGTGGACTTCATCGACTACAAGAAGGTCGAGATGCTTCAGCCATTCGTGCAAGATCGAGGCAAAATTCTGCCGCGCCGCATGACGGGCACGTGCTCGCGCCACCAGCGGTGGCTCGGCGAAGCGATCAAGCGCGCACGCAACATCGCGTTGTTGCCGTTCGCGACCGAGCTGTAGGGCCAGAAAATTTTCACCACAGAGGACACAAAGGGCACAGAGTAGAAGGAAGAGAAAAAAATCACAGTCTCCCAGACAGGCGACCGGATTCCGTTGCTTTCTCTGTGTTCTCTGTGCCCTCTGTGTTGAAATCCTGGTTTGCTGAAGTCAACAGTACGGCGAAATTGCTTAATATATTGAACATCGAAACGAAAAGACGAGGACGCCATGCAAATTATCCTTCAGGAAGACGTCGAAAAGCTCGGCACGCGAGGCGAGGTAGTGGAAGTTGCCGCGGGCTATGCGCGCAACTATCTGCTGCCGCATAAATTCGCCCTCGAGGCTTCGCCCGCGAACATCAAACGCCTGGAAAAAATCCGCATCACGCTCTCCAAACGCACGGCAACCGAAAAGGGCGCCGCCGAACAGCAGGCCGCCCTGCTCAATAACGTCACCGTCAAGTTCGCGCGGAAGGCCGGTGAAACGGACCAGTTGTTTGGATCGGTCACTTCCACGGATCTCGCCGCTGCGCTCGCCGCGCAGGGCTTCCAAATCGATAAGCGCCGCATCGCGCTCGATGAGCCTATCAAGATTGTGGGCGAATCGATGGTCACCGTGAAGCTGGTCCACGGCGTGACCGCGCAGTTCAAAGTTGTCGTCGAAAAGGAAGGTTAGACTCCCTGCCTGGCTCTATCCCAGGCGCTGCGTTCGAGAATTGCGCACCGAAGTATTTTTTTTCCGCGCCGGCGCACAGGATCTCCACTTGTTATCCACAGGCGCCCCTGCGAGAAATTTTCGAAAAGTTATTCACAGGTTCACACGAATTCCACAGGGCGAAATTATCATTTCCAAGTTAAAATTGGTGTCTTGGCACTACTCGGTCCCGGCATTGCCCCATGACGTGCTACGCTTGCGACCACCAACGAAGCCAAGAAATCCTCACCCCAGCGGAGGATGATATGACAGACGATGTAAACAGTCCGGTGGCGATACTCGACAAGGAATTGGCGAAGTATCCCTCGTATACGATCGAAACCTTTGAGCTGTGCGATTGCTGCGGCGCCCGATTTGGGATTGGCTACCATCAGGAGTGCAGGAACCACGCAGCCTCCTCGCAGCAGTCAGAGGAATTGCCCAAGAAGCTCAGGGAAATGCTTGCGGCGGACCACGGCCATGAGCGCAAGCACAAGCTCTTCACCGAAATTTGGGTGCTCTCCAATTGGGATGCGCTTGCTGATTGAGGCATCGGGCCTCGCTTTGAGATATCTGTCGCAAAGTTCATTTGTTCTTAGATTGACTGGACAAATGCGCGGCAAATCCCTGCCGATTCCGCCCCGAGATTCCGAGAGCTTTTCCGCCATATCCACAAGTTTATTTTTTTCAACAGGCCGCGGCAGACTATTCCTATTGCCCCGATTGGCGAAAACCGGCAATCATCCTCCCGCATAGCCAGACAAGTTGAACGCGTTTTCACAGGCTTCGCGGATTCGCGCATGCGTTTGACAAGGATGGCTTTAACAGGCGAATATAAGGCGAATTCATAATGGCCTCCTCAACCACGGCGCTCGAACGACAACTGCCGCAGAACACTGAAGCGGAGCGCAGCATCCTCGGCGCGATCCTGCTCGACAACCACGCGCTCAACGCCACGCTCGAAAAGCTGAAGCCTGAAGACTTCTTTCACGATCACCACCGGCGCATCTACCAGCAGATGATCGTCCTCGGCGAGACGCAACAGGCCATCGACCTGGTGACGCTCACCGACCAGCTCCACCGCAGCGGCGAGCTCGAATCCTCCGGCGGCCCCGCCTACATCGCGCAATTGATGGATGGCGTGCCGCACGTCACGAACGTCGAACATTACGCGCGAATCGTGAAGGAAAAATCGCTTTTGCGCGGCTTGATTTACGCGACGCATGCCATCCAGCAGCAGGCGCTTGAGGCCGAGGATGACGCCGACGCGATTCTCGACCGGGCCGAATCCCAGATCTTTCAGCTCGCCGAAGACCGCGTGCGCTCGGGCCTGGTGGGCGTACGCGAGGTCGTGCGCGAAAATTTCGAGCGCATCTCGCAGATTTTCACCGAGGGCAAACGCATCACCGGACTTTCGACCGGCTATCACCAGCTCGACAATCTCACCTCCGGTTTTCAGCCGTCCGAGTTGCTGATCCTGGCCGCGCGTCCCTCGATGGGGAAAACAGCGCTGGCGCTCAATATCGCGGAAAACGTGGCCGTGCGGGGCAACAAGCCGGTTGCGATTTTCAGCCTCGAGATGTCAAAGGAGTCGCTCCTGCTGCGCCTGCTTTCTTCCGACGCGCAAATTGATTCACACAAATTCCGCACGGGCCACTTGAGCCGTGAAGACGGCGGAAAAATTCCCATTTCCCTCACCAGGCTCGCGGAGGCGCCACTCTGGATCGACGATATGGGCTCCGCAACGGTGGTGGAAATGGGCGCGAAGTTGCGCCGCCTGAAACGCGACAAAGGGTTATCGCTGGTGATCGTGGACTACTTGCAATTGATCTCCGCGCGCGGGAAATTCGGGAACCGCAACGAAGAAGTATCGAGCATCACGCGCGGACTGAAGAGCATGGCAAAGGAATTGCGAGTCCCCGTGCTGGTTCTTTCGCAGCTCACCCGCGCCCCGGAACGCGAAGACCGCCGCCCTCAGCTCTCCGACCTCCGCGAATCGGGCGCCATCGAACAGGACGCCGACGTCGTGATGTTCATCAACCGGCCGAACGCGTTCAAACCTGACGAAGCCCCCGAAGAGCGCGCCAAGACCGAGCTTTTGATCGCCAAGCAGCGCAATGGCCCTACCGACCGCATCCATTTTGTCTTCCGAAATACGTTCACGCGCTTTGAGGAAGCTGCGCCCGACGCATGGACCGAATCCGATTAGGTGTCGTCAGCCTCCCACGGCTGTGTCGCATCCGACGCAGCACGGCTGCGTGTGAGCCTATTCGCGTAAACGTCATCTGAATCGGTTTGTGCGCTAATTCTCGTCTCTTCAAGCACTTGCCAGTTCATGGAGATTTACGCCCCGCCGTATCCTCCGGGCATGCCGATTGCAATATACAAGTGTGATTCAGCACACGTTCTATTGATTGGCGGAAATTGTAATAAAAACCTGGGGCGCGGCCTAGTAACTAGCGGCGCGCAACTGGACGCTAAGCAATTTTTTTCCGGTGGCGATATCGGTTACCCTCAAAGTGACGATTCCCATGACAAAAACCGTAAAATTTGATGGACGCCCGGTGTGGGCGGAAGTAAGTCTGGGTGCGCTGACCGGCAACCTGCGCGCGATCCGCCGCCATGTGAATCCTGCCAGTCCGGCAGGCGGGCCCGCGGGCGCCCGCGCCGCTCGGCGGAAAATTCTCGCGGTCATCAAGAGCAATGCTTACGGCCACGGGATCGTTCCCGTGGCGCGCGCGCTTTCCCGCACCCGCGCGGACTGGTTTGGCGTGACTTGCTCCACCGAGGGCGCCGAACTGCGCGAGAGCGGTATCCGCGAGCCGGTCCTGATTCTCACGGGATTCTGGGCCGGGGAGGAACAGCGCATCCTGGAACACAATCTTACGCCGGCGATCATGCGGCCCGAGCAACTCAAGTTGCTGGAACAAGCTGCTGCAAGGAGGCGTAAGGCGCGTCGCGGCCCGGTCGGTTTTCATCTCAAGATTGATTCCGGCATGAATCGGCTCGGCATCGCTCCTCCGGAAATTCCCGCGTTCGCGCGGGCGCTCGGGGACTGTCCGCACCTGCGCCTGGAAGGCACCTTCACGCATCTTGCATCGTCGGAGGTCTTCACCACCGAACAGTCGATCGAGCAGGAAAAAACATTTGAAGCCGCGCTCGCCTGCATGCGCTCGCTCGGGCTTGATCCCGGCATCGTGCACATGGCCAACAGCGCGGCGATTGTCAGCCGCCC
>Ga0137412_10005272_pt1 | contig 10333 bp, 10 predicted proteins | sample CZODoug2_1_16fun_FD_122160 | JGI IMG/M metagenome (GOLD analysis project Ga0137412, IMG submission 122160) | Vadose zone soil fungal communities from Angelo Coast Range Reserve, California, USA - CZODoug2_1_16fungal (Hybrid Assembly) | ecosystem: Environmental > Terrestrial > Soil > Vadose zone... | reverse complement strand
TTCCGCGGGCACCAGTCCGCATCTTCGTCATGGGTGAGAACCGTTGGCGCGACGAGATGCAATGGCCGCTAGAACGCACTAACTTCACCGACTTCTACCTGCACAGCGAAGGATCGGCCAACACCGCCGACGGAGATGGGACGCTGACCACTGAGACTCCCGGACCGGAAGATCCGGACCGCTACCGATACGACCCTGACAATCCTGTCCCGACCGCCGGTGGGCGGTACGTAGGCGGCGGGGTGAGCAACCAGGATAAGAACCAGGCCCGGCAGGATGTCTTGGTTTACACCGCTAACATACGGAATGCCCCGATCGAACTCACCGGCCCCGTCGACGCATACCTGCATGTCTCTACCGACGGACCGGACACGGACTTTATTGCCGTTCTGTGCGACGTACATCCAGATGATTTTGTGCAGAACCTGGCGGAGGGGATCGTGCGCGGACGGTTCCGTGCCTCCTTCGATGACCCGCGGCCGATGCAGCCAAACACCGTATACGAGTTGCACATCCCGCTGGGCAACATCAGCCACGTTGTCGCCGCCGGGCACCGGATTCGGCTGCTCATCACCTCGAGCAACTTCCCTCGATGGGACCGCAACACAAATACCGGGGAGCCGATCGACACTGCGACACGCCTCAGAGTCGCGGAGCAGACGGTGTTTCACGACGCGTCACGGCCCTCTCGGGTCGTTCTGCCCACGGTTCCGGCGTGATGCCGCCGACTGTCAGGGCGTGGTATTCACCGGCGGGTTGGTTGCCTCGGCGAGGAGGCCGAGGGCTCTCATGCTCGACACAGCGCCCCTCCGAGCTCAGTTTAGACCGCTCTGTCTAAACCGAAGCTATACGCGGACGGCCGAAACCGCAAGGAAGGGCGGCGTCCTGGGTGGGCAACGGTCAACCGGCGGACGCCGGTGCGCCACCCCGCCAGAGTGGGGTCATGCGGCGCCCGGTGGGGACGCCCGCCAGTTAGACAGACCTGTCTGATACACTGCGTCAGTGTCTGTTGCGAAATCGACTGCTCGGCGGCCGGCGCGGGAGAGGCTGTTGGCCGCGGCGGACGAGTTGTTCTACGAGGAAGGTGTGCACACCGTCGGCATTGATCGGGTCATCGAACATGCGGGGGTGGCGAAGGGTTCGCTTTACTACACTTTCGGCAGTAAAGATGAACTCGTCCGCGCGTATCTGACTCGCCGGCACGAGGTGCGGCGTGATCGAATAGTGGCGCGTTTGGCGGACCATGAAAGCGCGAGGGACCAGATTCTCGCGGTATTCGAGCTGCTGGGAGAGTTGTTCGCCGAACCCGGTTTCCGCGGCTGTGCGTTTCTCAATGCCAGCGCTGAAGCTCAAGCTGGTAGCGCGGCCGAGCAGGTGTGCGAGACGTCTCGGGCCTGGGTGGAGGAGTTGTTCGTCGGGCTGGCTGAACGGCTGAATGCCTCTGACCCTCGCGCGTTGGGTCGACAGTTGGTGATGCTGTATGACGGAGCAACTATTGGCGCACAGCTCGATAAGGATCCGAGCGTGGCCGCCGATGCGCGTGCCGCGGCCGCGGCGCTGATCGAGATAATGACCCTGCCCGACAAGTCGTGAACCATAGCGCTCGCCACCATGGCCAGCGATATAAAGTCGGAACAAGAGAATAAAGATGACTTCTCGGTGGTTACGACTAACCTTGCGCAACATCGGACGCGAAGCTCTTGGCAATCCTCGAAGTAGCGGCCGGTGACGCCCTCGAGTAGAGGCGATGCGGCGAGCAAGGTGGACGTGGCAGCCCTTGCGGAACGTTCCTGATCGATACGCCGGTACTGCCGCTGATGGCGCCTGCGGCGCGTCGGGTCCAGCTACCCCGACGCCCTCACGGGACGGGGTCACCCGCGCCGGCCACCCTCACTCCGCGGCCCCTGCTGCTCCGTGCTTCGTGACACCCGCTGTGAGCTGCCCAGAGCCGGCCATGAACGGGACCGGTTCTTGTCAATGTTGAGTAACATTGACAAGCAGGGGCGGGGAGCGTAGAAACGATGACGAGCGACATTGTGATGAGCTCAAGATAGGCGCACCTACTGATGACCCGGATGCTGATGACCTGGATGAGGCCGACATGACGCACGTCCGAATGAGCAGGGCGCCGGCGTTGACGTTGGAATCGCCGACGACTTTGTGACTCGCGGGCGACCTCCACCACGGCACATTGAGCCGTTCCCGTCCGACGCGGACGGGGCAACTGGTCACCGCTCGCAATCCACCGCGATCGGGAGTAAGAGTATGGGAAAATTGCTGGGGAAAGTAGCGGTAATCACGGGCGGCACTGCCGGCATTGGGCTCGCCGTGGCAAAGCACTTCGCGGCCGAAGGCGCCTATGTCTTCATCACGGGCCGCCGGCAGAAGGAGCTCGATGATGCCGTGCGGGAGATTGGCGACAACGTCTGCGGTGTTCAGGGAGACGTTGCCAACTTGGTCGACCTTGACCGGCTCTACAAGACGGTCGAGGCCAGGGGGCGGGTCGATATCGTCGTCGCCAACGCTGGCCTGGGGGAATTCGTTCCACTCGAAGCGGTCACCGAAGAGCATTTCGACAAGATATTCAACGTCAACGTGAAGGGAGCGCTCTTCACGGTACAGAAGGCACTGCCACTACTGAACGACGGCGGCTCCATCATCCTGATCGGGTCCGTCGCTAGCACCAAGGGAACTCCGGCGTTCGCGGTCTATGGCGCAAGCAAGGCCGCTGTCCGGAATTTCGTACGCGGATGGACCGTCGAACTGAAGGATCGTCGTATCCGCTCCAACGTCCTGAGCCCTGGTCCGATCGCAACACCATTGTCGGCGGCGGCACCGCAGGACAAGATCGCGGAGATGACGTCCACCATTCCGATGGGCCGCATGGGTGAGCCCGAGGAAGTGGCCAAGGCCGCACTGTTTCTGGCCTCGGACGACTCAAGTTTCATCACGGGCATCGAGCTGTTCGTCGACGGCGGCCGAGCACAGATCTGATACCCGCGGCCGAGGCAAGTGCCGACGCGCCACTGCGACGCCGCCGCGCTCGCCCGTTCTGGGCGCAGGCTCTGAGCCGCCTGGTCGCCGCCAACCCCACCGCCGAGTCCGCCGTAGTCGACGCAGGTGATCCAACAGCGGGTCCACGGCTCGGATTCCGCCAAGTGCCCGAGCCGAAATCGATCAAGAACCGGCTGCACCTGGACTTGATCACCTCGGACTTGGAGGCCGAGACCGCGCGTCTGCTCGCGCTGGGCGCGACCACCGCTCGCCATGTCGAGAAGAACGGCGCGCGGTGGATCACGTTCCTCGACCCCGAGGGCAACGAGTTCGACCTTGTCGCCGGCTAGCCAGGTCGCGCGATCCCCGACACACGATTTTGCGCGGGAGACCCAGCACGATGATCCGGCATGATCAGGAACTCTTGGCGGCGCGGTACACCCCCACCTCCAGCGCGCGCGTGCGGGACCAGGTGGCGCGATGACACCGCAATCCGCGCGTACTGGGCCCGGGCCATCGGCGAAGTGGCTTGCCCCGCTGCTGGTGCTGATGCTCGGCAGCTTCCTGCCACCGATGGACAGCGCCATCGTCAACGTGCCCATCCCCCACATCCAGAAAGACCTCGGCGGCGGCACCGACGACATCGCCTGGATCAGCACCGCCTACTCGCTGGGCATGGCCGTGTTCGTACCACTGAGCAACTGGCTCAGCGACCGCTTCGGGCTGACCCGCGTGCACCGCGCGGCCCTGCTCGGTTTCCTGACCGGCTCCGGGTTGTGCGGAACGGCGTGGGACCTCAACAGCCTGATCACATTCCGGCTGCTGACCGCCATCCCCGGCAGCCTCGTACCCGTGGTCACGATCTCGATCATCTACCGGATCGTCCCGAAGGAGAAGATCGGCGCCGCGATGGGCCTCTACGGCCTCGGCGTCATCGTCGCCCCGAGCCTGGCACCGACCATCGGCGGACTGATCGTGCAGGACCTGAGCTGGCGCTGGATCTTCCTGTTCAAGGAACCGATCGGCGTCATCGCGGTGATCGCGGGGCTCTTCCTGATCCCCAGGATGGAACCCAACTCGACGGTCCACAAGTTCGACTGGTGGGGCTACCTGACCTTCGCCTACGGCCTGTCCGCGATCATCGTGGTCTCCGCCAAAGGCCAGAAATGGCACTGGGACTCCTACCCCGTCCTCATCCTCATCGTCAGCGCACTGCTGTCGCTGGCGCTGTTCGCCACCATCGAGAACGAGGTCGAGCACCCCCTGATCGACCTGCGCATCTTCCGCTACTGGCCGTTCGTCAACTCCCTGCTGCTGATCGGCGTGCTGCTGATCATGGTGTTCGGGGTGGCCTACTACATCCCCCAGTTCCTGCAGAACGTGCAGGGCCTCGACGCGCGACACACCGGCCTGGTGCTGCTGCCGATGGGGCTGCTGATGGTGGTCGCGGTGCCACTCGCGGGCGCGCTCTACGACCGGATCGGACCCCGCTGGCCCGCGCTGATCGGCATGCTCGGGTCCATCGTCGGCCTGAGATTCGTCTCCGGCGGCATCAGCGTCGACATGGGCCGGACCGAAGCGACGATCTGGATCATGATCGCCATGCTCGGCGCCGCCCTCGGCATGATGCCGATCATGACCAACGGGCTCAGCTGGCTACCACCACACCTGGTGGGCTACGGCGGCGCCATGAACAACATCATGCAACGCGCCGCCTCCGCGCTCGGCGTCGCCATCATCGGAGTGATCGTCACACGATCCAGAGCACAACTCACCGCCGACACCGACGCACTCCAGACACCCACCGCGCTGCCCCAATACCGCGACGCCGACCCGCACACCCTGACCGGCCTCTACCTACAAACTCAGGACCACATCCAGGCCACCGCCGACGCCAACGCCTTCCTCATGACCACCGGGCTCGCCGTCCTCGGCACCCTGCTCGTGCTGATGCTCAAGAAACCGCCCCCATCACCGGCTCCGCCGACCACCACTCCCGGCGGACCGCCCACAGCTGCCAAAACGGTCCCGCGCACCGCCGCGACAGAACCCCGATCGGCCACGGTGGCCGCCATCCCTCACCGCGATGACCGGCATCGGTGATTCCCTCCGAACAGAACGGACCGAAGCGATGAACGACCTCCTTCAGCTCGCGATGAACGCCCACGGCGGGATGACACGCTGGCGGCAGCTCAGCGAGATCAGCGCACACGTGTCGATCTCCGGGGCACTGTGGGGCTGGAAAGGCCATCCCCAGGCCCTCGCCGACACCCACGTCACGCTCGACCCACACCGCCAGCGCATCTCCTACCACCCGTTCATCACCGACGGCCAGCGCAGCGTCTTCACCCCGCAATACAACGCGATCGAAACCCGCGACGGACGGGTGCTCGCTGAGCGCACCGACCCCCGCGCCGCCTTCGCCGGCCACACTCCCACGAGCCCCTGGGACGAGCTGCACCTCGCCTACTTCTCCGGCTACTCCATGTGGAACTACCTGACCCTGCCCTTTCTGCTCACCCACCCCAGCGTGCAGGTGCGGGAGCTCGATCCCTGGTCGGAGGACGGCCAAACCTGGCGACGCCTGGAGGCGACATTCGGCGACGGTCTGGCCACGCACAACCGCGTCCAGACCTACTACTTCGACCACGCCGGCCTGCTGCGCCGCCACGACTACAACCCCGATGTGCTCGGCGGAGGGCCCGCCGCCAACTACTCCGATGGGCACAAGACGTTCGGCGGCATCGTCTTTCCCACCCGCCGCCGCGTAGTCCCGTGCAATCCCGACGGAACGACATTGCCGGAACCCCTCCTCGTCACCATCGACCTGCACGACGTGGCCGTGCGCGCCAGCTGAGTTGTCCAGCGTCGGCCTGCTGGACGAGTGCTCGGTCGGCACGCGGCACCGCCATGTCAATGTCAACTAACATTGAATTGCGCGGCCTCGGCGGCTACAGTCGCGCCGAGAGCAAGGACTGGGGAGACGGCAGTGGGCATCACGAAGCAACAGGCCGCGGCGAACCGCGAAGCGATCGTCAGCGCCGCGGACGGCCTGTTCCGCGAGCGCGGCGTGGAGGCGGTCGGCCTCAACGAGCTGATGGGCGCGGCCGGGCTGACCCGCGGCGGCTTCTACAACCACTTCGCCTCAAAGGACGCACTCGTCGACACAGTCCTCGCCACGGCCATGGCAATCGGGTCGGACAACCTCGACCGAGCCATCACCGCCGCCCAGGCCCGCGGCGACGATCCGCTCACCGAGCGCATCGACTGGTACCTCTCACCCGAACACCGCGCCGACATCCAGCACGGCTGCCCCAACGCCAGCTTCGCCGGCGACGCCCGCCGACTCGAGCCGGCAGCCCGCGCCCGCTACGCCAAGGGCCTGGCGGAAAACCTCGACCGCCTCGCCCAGCTCGTCGACACCCCCGGGCTCAGCCAGGGCGAGCGGCGAGCGCGCGCGATCGCACTGTTCAGCGAAATGGTCGGCGCACTGCTGCTCTCGCGTGCGGTCGCCAACGCCGACCCAGCCCTCGCCGACGAAATCCTCGACAGCGCCCACACCGACCTGCACAACCGCACCGGTGCCGCGCGGTAACTCCCCATCCCGACCAGCTCGGCCATCAACTGCCCCGGGGGGCTTCATAGAACAAGCCGGGGCCGAGGGAGTCTCCCAGCCGCCGACTCATCTCAGCTGAGAAGGCGAGAACACCGCCGAGCGGCCGATGGTGAACCGCCACGTTGACGACCAGTCCGGAACTGTCGAAGGTGAGGACGGTTACTCCCTCGAACTGCCGAGCCAAGGCCTCCAGCTTCCATTCGAGATAGCTGCGATCAGCCGTCGTCGACTCGCGGGTGAAACTCAACGCGTCAGTGATACCGCCCGCGGTGCGCAGGCTCGTCCACACGTTCTCGCGCCCGTCGATCGGCGTGGCGAAGATGCTCCCTTCCAACCTCACGTGCGGCACCACCACCTGGCCAAAAGCCACCCCAGACCGGTCGCTCAATGCCTCTCGCCAAATCGGGAGGAAAGGACTGACAACACGACCACGATCTTCCTGCATGTTCTTGCCCCTCATCCGAGCGGAAGCCTCGTCACAATGTCGTTCGTCAGCGTTTCTACGCGCACGGTACCGTCATGTCAATGTCGATTAACATTGAGGCTCAGGTGGCGGTGCTGCTGGGTACCGCTGCGTCGACTATTGCCGTGGCGACAGCGCGGGCCGCGTTCTCCGCGCTCGGGTCGCGGTCCATCCACGCGCTGATCCCGGCGCCGTCAAACAGCAGGACGAGTTGCTGGGCGAGGGCCTTGGGATCGTGCGCCCCGGCCTGTTGGGCCAGGTCGAAGAACAGCGCGTGTATCCAACGGCGAAAGGTGTCGGCCTCCTGTAGGGCCGTGCTGCCTGGGCGCGCTTCCGCGCTGGCGGAGACGAACGCACACCCGCGGAAGTCCGGGTCGGTGAACGACTGCCCCTGGATTTCGAATGCGCCGACCAAGCGTTCTTTGGGTGTGGCGAAACGCTGCTCCAGTTCGTTCTCCATGCGGTGCCGGTAGGCCGCATGGCGTGCCTTCAAGTAGGCGCGGATCAATTCTTCTTTGCTGCCGAACGCGCTGTAGAGCGTCGCCTTGGCCACTCCGGCGCGTTCGATGACGCGGTCAATGCCAACGGTGTTGACGCCCTCAGCGTAGAACAGTTGGTCCGCCGCCTGGAGCAGGCGCCGGCGTGCATCCTCGGCACGCTCCTTGGCGCTCATACCCATAACGCCAGGGTATCTGCCCGGTCTGCCCGGTCTGCCCGGTCTCGTTCACGCCGAGCGGGGTCATGTTGAGCGTGGTGACGCCGGCCTCGGCCAGCGCGACCAACCGCTCCTTGATCAATCCCTCCGGCCCGATTAGACCGACTCCGTCGAGCAGCTCGTCGCGCAGTGCCGGCAGGTCCTCGCCGATCGCGATCCCAATGCGCACGAGCTGCTCCTCAGCGGCCGGCGAACACGGCGTGTCCGGGGCCCTTGTCGGCGAAGCTGTCGAGGGCCCCGCGCAGATCCTTGGTGTCGAACAGCGCGCCGGCGGCCGCGGGCGCGACCAGATCGGCTTCCTCGACTCCGCCGTGGGCCCAGCCGCGCAAAACGGCCTTGGTCGCCGCGTGGGCCCGGGTCGGTCCGGCCGCGAGTGCCCCCGCGAGCCGCAGCGCCTCGGCGGCGAGGGCGTCATCATCGACGACCTGGTCGATACCACCCCAGTGCCACAGCTGCTCGGCGCCCAGGCGTGCCGCGGTCATCACCAGAGAGCGGGCGCGACCTAACCCAACCCGTTCGGCCAAACGTTGCGTGCCGCCCATCGACGGGGTCAGCCCCACGGTTGCCTCGATCAGTCCGAACGTCGCCGACCGGGCGGCGATAATGAAATCACATGCCAAAGCCAGCTCAAAGGCCCAGGTCAGACACAGTCCGTGGGCGACGAACACCGTCGGGCAGGGCATCCGGTTGACATGTGTGGCCAGCTCGATCATCTCGGTGAAAAGCCGCTGCGCCTCGGCCGGATCGGCGACCTCGCGGAAGAGGCTGATGTCCACGCCGGCGCTGACCATCCGACCTTCGGCTCGCACCAGCACCGCCCTGGGCGTGAGGGACTCCAGCTCCGCCAAGGAGGTGGCCAGTCCGGTCTGGACGCCACGGTCCCAGAGGTTCAACGGGGGGTGGTCCAGGGTGAGGGTGACCAGGCCGTCGTCGCCGATTCGCACGGTCCAGGGTGAGTGCACTTGTCCTCCTCGTCCCGGTCTTGCACGAGCCGGGACTGTCCGGCCGGGGAGGGGTGGCCTGTGCCAAACCCCGTCGCCAACGCCCTAGCGGTGGCTGACCAAATCATGCTGACTGCTCTTAAGGAAGTTAGGGGTAATGCTCCGGGCGGTCAACCCTTACGCTGCGAGGTGTGCGGTGGCTGGAGTGTGACCCGTCCAATTGCTCGGTGCAGCGCGCCCTGGGCATCGTGGGTGACCGGTGGTCGCTGCTGATCCTGCGCGAGGCATTCCACGGTGTCCGCCGTTTCGACGACCTGACCGGCCACCTCGGGATCTCCGAGTCGGTGCTGACCCGCCGCCTACGGGGACTGGTGGAAGCGAACGTCTTGACCCGTGTCGCCTACCGCGGCCCGGGCGTACGCACCCGGTATGAGTACCGGCTCACCGAACAGGGCATGGACCTGTTTCCGGTGATCACCGCCCTGATGCAGTGGGGTGATCGGTACCTCGCCGACGAAGGTGGCGGCGCCTGGACTGTCACCCACGAGGCGTGTGGGGAACCCGTGGAAGTGGTGGTGCGCTGCGCACACGACCACGAAGTGCTCGACCCGTACCACACCCACACCACACCCGGCCCGGGCGCGCGCCGCCTGACCACCTCGACCGAAGTGGGTTGAACAACTCCGCCGAACCTCCGGAGCGATGTTCGATACCGACCACAGGTTTCGAGTCGCTCCCTTGACTCGTTTAGACCTGTCTGTCTATGTTCTGCCCGTACCGGCGGTTGTGTGATGCCGCCATCCGGAGAGGAGCGGTCGACGTGCATCCCCTCGTCGGCTCGATGCGACGGTTCGCCCTCGACTGTCCCAGGCGGATGGCATGGCACCCGCCGCGTGGACGGGCATCGGGCTGTTCTGGTGGGACGGCGCGCGCCTGGTCCGCAACATCACCGAGGAGGACTACCACTCCCGGCGCCAAGACGGGGCGCGGATTCTTCGAATGGACCGAATGAGCGCGATGCGTCCAGCGTGTCCCACGCACTCGGAGACAGCAGACCAAGCACCCTGCGCGCCAGGCTATGCGAGGGTGTCCTGGGTGTTGCGGACTATCTCCTCCTCGACCACATGCAGGTGCAGGCTCCACTCCGCGGCCAGACGCTCCCCGTCCCCGGCGATGAACGCGTCATGCAGGCTGCGGTGATCGCGCGAAGGCTGGTCGGTACGAAACGCGGCGGCGGTGAGCAGCACGTAGCGATCGGACACGCTCCAGAGCTGGCGGACAGTCCGAGCCGAAACCGCACCGAGGTCGACGTCCAGAAGAGACCAGTGAAACTCCCGATGGGCATCGAGCCATGTTGGGGCGTCGCCTTCGGCCGCTCTCTCCAGCTCTTGGAACGCTCGAGTCACCCGATCCGACGCGGCGCGGGATTGCTTGGTGGCGGCCTGGCGAGACAGCGGGGGCTCGATCAACCGCCGCAGAGCGTAGACATCGCGCAACTCCGCAAGCGATACGGGGCTGACGCGTGTCCCCCGACGCGGGAGCGTCTCGACCCACCCCTCGGCCTCCAGGGTGCGAAGCGCTTCGCGCAGTGGGATGACCGAGAC
>Ga0137412_10005271_pt1 | contig 10334 bp, 9 predicted proteins | sample CZODoug2_1_16fun_FD_122160 | JGI IMG/M metagenome (GOLD analysis project Ga0137412, IMG submission 122160) | Vadose zone soil fungal communities from Angelo Coast Range Reserve, California, USA - CZODoug2_1_16fungal (Hybrid Assembly) | ecosystem: Environmental > Terrestrial > Soil > Vadose zone... | reverse complement strand
CACGATGTTCGCGCTGACCTTCGCGCCGGTGGAGCCGATGTCCAGCCCGATCGCCTTGTCACCGTTGCCGTTGAACAAGTTGTTCCGGATCGTGACGTTCTGCACAGCCTCGATCATCAGGCCCTGCGACGCGCCGAAGTCGCAGATGTTGTTGCTCCAGGTCCACTGGGCCGAGGTGCCGTCACCGCCGCCGCCGTCACCCACGTCGCCGGGACCCTCGGCCATCAGGCACTGGTTGCCGATGTTCTCGCACCGGTTGCCGTCGATCAGCACGTTCTCGCTGGACGGCCGGCCGCTGGTGAAGGTCTGCATGCAGTCCGCGTGCGCCCCGCCGGTGTTGGTGATGTCCGCGATGGTGTTGTGCACGATCTTCAGGTTGTTGCCGAAGAACCGCAGGCCGTCGAAGTCCCCGCCGGTGGGGTGCTTCACCGTGTTGTTCCGGATGGTGATGTTGTTGCCGGTGATCTCGATGCCCGGCGCCTGCGCGTTCAGCACCTGGAAGCCGTCCACCAGCACGTTGCTGGCCTGCACGGTGATGCCCTTCACCACGGTCTGGCCGTTCCCGATGATCGCCAGCGGAGCCTGCTCGGTGCCGCCCTTGCCGATCTCCAGCCGGACCGAACCCAGATCGCCGGTGATACAGATCCGGTCGCCCGGGGTCGCGCCGGCGATCGCCTGGTTGAGGCCGGCGCCGTCGGCGACCTGCTTGGTGCAGTTCGCCTGGTCCGGGCTTCCGGCGCCGGGCGGCCCGCCCTGCACGGCGGATTCGCTGAACCCGTCCCCGCCCGAACCCCTGCCGCCCGAGCCCGAACCGCCGAACAACCCGCCGCTCGACCCGGTGCCCTCGCCGCCGAACAACCCGCCGCTCGAGTTGCCGCCCGGGCCGCCAGGTGATCCGCCGTTCGAGTTGTCGTACCCGCCAGAGGAACCCGAGGACGTGTCAGGGCGGCTTGGCTGAGCATCACCTCGCGGAACCCTCGGCCCATCTTCGGCGATGCCGGTGCCGACCGGTGGCAACACTCTCGGCTGGGGCGACTGAGCGACCGGCTGCTCCGGGAGCCGGACGGGCGGCACCCGCGACGGGCTTTGCTCGGGCGCCACCGCCGGCGGCACCCGGGACGGCGGTGGGGCCAGCCTGGGGGTCGTCATCGGCCTCTGGGTCTGCGCCGGAGGCGGCGTCGGTCGCTGCGTCCGGGTAGGCATCGGGGCCGGGACCGGGGCGGTGGCCGGGGAGCCCGAGTCCGCCGGCATGTTCGTCTTGACGCAGATGACGTCGTTCGGCCCGGCGTTGGCGACCGCGGCCTTCAGCCCGTCCTCGTCCAGCACCTCCTTGGTGCAGTTCACCCGCGCGGTGGCACCCCCGGATCCGGCCCCGGCGGGGGCAGGGCCTGAGGCGGGGGCAGGGCCTGAGGCGGGGACGGGGCCTGAGGCGGGGACGGGGCCTGAGGCGGGGACGGGCCCGGATCCACCGTCCCCGGAAACCCACCCGCCGGCTGGGGCCACACCGCCCGAACCCCACCGGGGCGACCCCGCGCCGGCCGAGCCTCCGCCGGAGCCATCACCGGACTGCCCGCCGCCCGCACCCGTGTCAGGCGGGCCACCCTGGGCCGGTGCGGTGCGGCGCAGCGCGTCCAGCCCGTGCGTGGCCACCGAGCTGGGCCTGGCGGTGGCCCCCCGCGCCGAGGATGCCTCGCCCACCATGCTCAAAGCGGCGAAGAAGACCACCGCGACGCTCAACACGGCGCCGCACAGCGCCGCCGTGGCGGCCAGGCCGGCGTGCCAGGGGCGCACCGATACGGCCGGCGCGGGGTGCCCAGGCCACTTCATGGCGCCCAGCGAACACCCGGCCAACCCGGTGGGCGGGCCGATCGCGACACATCGTGTGCGATCGCAAACGGCGTCCGGTCAGCGAACCTCGCGCGGCACCGGGTCGCCGGGGGTGAACCTGCTCAGCTCGGTGCGATGGCGCAGTGCGCGCCGTCCGGGGGCAGCACAAGATCGGTGAAGTACTTGGTCACGATGTCGTCGACGCACTGGGTGCCCTGCAGCGCCACGGTGTGCTGGTTGCCCTGCACGGTGAGCAGCCGGGCGTTCAGCGCCTTGGCCAGGTTCACCCCGGCCTGGTACGGCGTGGCCGGGTCGCCGGTCACCGAGATCACCATGACCTGCGGCAGCCCGACCACGTGCGGCAAGTGTGGCTCGCTGGTGTTGGGCACCGGCCAGAACGCGCAGGGATCCCTGGCCGGGTTCGGGCCGTGCCCGTCGTCGCGGAACGGCGCGGCCGCCCTGGAGCGCTTGTCCGCCTCGAGCACCACGGCCGGGTCGGTGACCGGCTTGTCGTCCACGCAGCCGATCGCGGTGAACGCGTCGAGCGTGTACTGGTAGGTGCCGTCCTGCTGACGTCCCTCGTAGATGTCGGCCAGCAGCATCAGGATCCGGCCCTGGCCCTGGGTCAGCTCTACCAGGCCACGGCGCAATGGATCCCACAACTGCGGGGTGTAGAGCGCCTGGATGCTGCCGGTCATCGCGTCGTTGTAGGACATCTTGCGACCGTCGGCCAACTCCACCGGCCGGGCGATGGTCGGCAGCACCAGCTTCTTGAAGTTGTCCGTGGCCTTGCTCGGGTCGTCGCCCAGTGGGCACGCCGGCTGCCGCGCGCACCACGCCGCGAACGAGTTGAACGCCTGCTGGAACCCGGCCGCCTGGGCCACCGACCGGTCGATCAGGTTCTGGTCCGGGTCCAGCGCGCCGTCCAGCACCAGGGCGCGCACGTTCTGCGGGTAGGCCTCGGCGTAGGAGTAACCCAGCCGGGTCCCGTACGAGTAGCCCAGGTAGGTCAACTTCTGATCACCCAGGGCGGCGCGCAGGATGTCCATGTCCCGCACCACGTCCCGGGTGCCGGAGTTGGCCAGCAGATCCGTGCCGGACCGCTGCGCGCACTTGGCGTCGTAGTCCTTGTTGTCGCTCTCGATCCGGGCAACCCCGGCGGGCGAGCTGTCCACCAGGACCTTCAGCCGGTCGGCATCCCGCTCCGGCGGGGTGAAGCACTCGATGGCCGGCTTGCTCGCGCCCACCCCGCGCGGGTCGAACCCCACCACATCGAACCGCTGGCCGAGCTGGCCGCCTTCGACGCCCTTGGCCACTCCGGCGGCGGCTTCGGTGCCCGACGCCCCCGGGCCCCCTGGGTTGATCACCAGGGAACCGATCTTCCGCGGCTGCTGACTGGCCTTCTGTCGCAGCACCGCGATCTGCGCCGTCTTGCCGCTCGGCTGGGTGTAGTCGATCGGCACCTGCAGGTAGGTGCAGTCGAACTTCGGGTCCGCGAAGGTCGACTGGTCGTCCGGGGTCGGCGCGAACGAAGCGCACGGGCCCCAGGTCAGCTTCTGCCCGTAGAAGTTCTTCAGATCGGCGGCCGCCGATGGGCTCGCCGGACCGCCCGGGCCCGCCGCCCTGTCCGTAGAGCAGGCCACCGCCGGAATCGCCACGGCGACCAGCGCGAACAGGATCAGTACTGGGCGGCGCAGGCCGCGCGCGGTCAGCTTCATCGACCGACAGTCTGCACCGCATACCGAGTTGGGGTGAGCAGCGGGTGGCCGTAGGGCGTTGCGCGGGGCTGGGCCAGCTGTCCGAGGCTGTTCAGGCGGCCAAGACCTCGTGCTGGTCGCGGTCGCGCACCATCTCCCAGTACCGCCCGGCGAGCACGTCCGGCTCCACTCGGGGTATCGCCGCGGACTGCACCCCGTCAAAGTGCCCGGCGTCCCACAGCGCGGCGGCCGCGCTGTGCTCGATCAGCGCGCCGATCAGCAGGCTGCCCACGAAGACGCCGCGTCCGGCCACCTCGGCAGCGAGCCCGTTCAGATAGCTGAGCAGGCCAGCCTGAGGTATACCCACGCTGGCCAGTGGCGGCATCACCTGCCGAGCGGATGCGCCGAGCGCGTACAGCAGCGCGCCGGAGCCGCGCTCGAGCATGCCCGGCAACACCGCGTTGGCCAGCGCGATCGGCGAGTACAGATGCAGCGGCAACCAGGTCTGCAGCTGCTCGACGTTCAGCTCGAGGGTGCCCACCGGCAACCGGGTGATGTCTCCCGGCGAGTAGAGCACCACGTCCGGGGTGCCGAACCGGTCGGCGACGGCCGCCACCGCGGCACGCACCTGGACCAGGTCGGTGAGATCCGCCGTCACGCTGTACGTGCTCACCCGATCGGCGCGCAGCGTTTCCTCCAGCCGGTCCAGCTTCGTCCGGTTCCTGGCCACCAAGGCCACCTGGTAGCCCTCCGAGCCGAATCGGCGGGCCACCGAGAGCCCGAGCGCGGGCCCGGCACCGAACACAGCCAACGTGGGAGTCATCCCGTCTGCCTTCCTGAGTGGCAATAAAGTTGAGTAATGCCTCAACATAGTCCGTAGTTGAGTCAATCCTCAAGTTGGTAAACTCCTGCCGATGAATACCGAGCGGGCGCCGGTCACCACCCGGCCGCTGCGGCGCGACGCCCAGCGGAACCGGGAGCTGCTGCTGGCCGCCGCCCGCGAGGTGTTCGCCGAGCGCGGGCTGGAGGCTCCGCTGGAGGAGATCGCCCGGCGCGCCGGGGTGAGCATCGGAACGCTCTACAACCGCTTCCCCAGCCGGGTGGACCTGGTGGATGCCGCGCTCACCGAGCCCGTGGAAGCCTCGGTGCGGATCGCCGAGCGGGCCCTGGCCAATCCGGATCCCTGGCAGGGCCTGGTGGACCACTTCACCGCGATCGCCGAGCTGCAGGTGGCCGACCGGGGCTTCACCGACATCTGCGTGTACGCACTGCCCCCGGGTTCGGCCACCGAGCAGGCCAAGCGGCGCGGCGCCGAGCTGACCCTCGCCCTGTGTGACCGCGCCCAGCGGGCCGGGGTGCTGCGGCCGGACGTGACCCTCACCGATCTGGGCCTGCTGGTCTGGGCGGTGGTGCGAGCCAGCGACGGCGTGCGGGCGGTGGCGCCGAGGGCCTGGCGCCGGCATCTCGCGCTGCTACTGGACGGGCTGCGCTCGGACGCCGCCCATCCGCTGCCCGGTCAACCGCTGGATCCCGAGCTGGTCCGCAAGGCGATGTCCTTCCGCTGAGCCATCGGCCCTGGTCACAGCCCCTATCGGGGGACCTCAGCGTGTGAGACTCGTCGCAGCCAGACCCCTCCCGGCGTCCCGACTGCCACGCTGAGCCCATCACACCGGAGACGACCCGGGGACCCCGTACACGGGCCTCGAGGGAGGACGGTTGACGATGACGTCACCCGCACCGCGCGACGCGGAACCGTCGCCGCACCGCACATCAGCCGACGAAGTGGTATCGCCGTACCGAACCGGTCCCAGCGAGCCCGCCTCGGCGCCGGCCCAGCCCGCGCCGGTCAAGCGCACCCGCATCCCCCAGCTGCACGCCATGAAGGAACGGGGCGAGCGATGGGCGATGCTGACCGCCTACGACACCTACGCCGCGGAGATCTTCGACGAGGCCGGGATCCCGGTGCTGCTGGTCGGCGACTCGGCGGCAAACAATGTCTACGGCTACGACAGCACCCTGCCGATCACCGTGGACGAGCTGTTGCCGCTGGTCCGCGCGGTGGTGCGGGCAACCCGACGGGCCCTCGTGGTGGCCGACCTGCCGTTCGGCAGCTACCAGGTGAGCCCCGGGCAGGCCGTGGAGACCAGCACCCGGTTTATGAAGGAGGGCGGTGCGCACGCGGTCAAGCTGGAGGGCGGTCGCCGGTTCGCACCGCAGACGGAGGCGCTGGTCGGGGCCGGAATCCCGGTCATGGCGCACCTCGGGTTCACCCCGCAGAGCGAGCACACCATCGGCGGCTACCGGGTGCAGGGGCGGGGTGGGGCCGGCGAGACGCTGATCGCCGATGCGCTGGCGATGCAGGAGGCCGGCGCGTTCGCCGTGGTGCTGGAGATGGTGCCGGCCGATGTGGCCAAGCGGGTCACCGCCGAGCTGGCGATCCCGACCGTCGGCATCGGCGCGGGCCCGGACTGCGACGCCCAGGTGCTGGTCTGGCAGGACATGGCCGGGTTGAACCGGGGGCGCACTCCCAGGTTCGTGAAGCGGTACGCCAACCTCGGCGATGCCCTCCTCACGGCGGCCCGTACATTCGGCGCGGAGGTCCGTGACGGGGTCTATCCCGATCCCGAGCACTCCTACTCCTGAACTCCCGCTGACCGCCTCGGCCCGACCGAGGCACCGGTCGTCCCGCGCGGGCGCGGCGAACCCGTGCCCGCGCGGAGACTCTCACGCTCCCGGGCCCGCTGGGCCCCTCGAACGAGCGGTGTTCCGGCGCTGAGCTCGCGTGACGCGGTATCCGAGGCAGACTGTCCACGAGACGGTCCGCCCGTTCCGCCCTGTCCGCGAGGAGATTCTGTCCATGAACGAGCTGTCCGGCTCGGACCGCGCCGACGCGCTGCCGATCGTGCTGCTTCCGGGCAACCTCCATGATCAGGACCGGGCCGGGTTGGCGGCGCTGCGGGACACCGATCGGGTCCAACAGCGCGAGGCCCGCCGCATCCTGCACGCGTACGTCCAGCAGGTGCTGGACGACGCCGAGGCGGAGGGGCGCACCTGGATCAGCGACGCCAGGCTGACCAGCTGGGCGAATCTGCACGACCTGACCGGGCTACTGCTCGAGGCCGCCGAGGACTAGCAGTACAACTAGCCGGCGCTGAGCACGGTGGACGGACTGGCACGTTTCGCGCCGACCACCTTGGCGTACCGCGTCGTCGCCCGGAAGGTCTCCGGCGTCCACACCGCCGGAACCCCGACCTCGGGACACAGATGCAAGATCTGGCCGGGGCTCATCCACACGCCGAGGTGAGCGCCCCGCGGATCCGACGAATCGTTGAACAACACCAGGTCCAGTGGTTCCGGCGCGGCCGTGACCCGCTCGGTGTGGCTCGTGTCGGCCCACAGTTGCGCCGGAGTCAGCGCCGGGAGGTGATGGCCGAACAGGGCGAGGATGGCGTACGCGTAGTTCTCAGCGTCCGCGCCTGAGGAATCCCACCGCGCGGCGCCGACCCGGTAGGGCACCGTCCACAGCCAGCCCGGCCAGCCGCCCGGGGGTTGCCGCCATTGCGGGGCCGGCCGGGGCTCACTCGCCCGCCAGGACTCGATCTCGTCGGCATCGGCCAGCACCGAGGCCAGGTCCGGGTAGCTGAGCAGTTCGCCCAGCGGCCCGGTGCGGATCGGCCCGGCACGCTCGATCCACGGCTGGCCGTCGCGATCCTCGCTGAGCCGGGTCGGGGTCAGCGGAGTGGCCCGTTTCTCGTCCCAGTCGGGATCCTCCGGATCCCAGTCGACCGGCACCGAGGGCGGGTAGTACCAGGCCGGGCCCCAGTCCCCACCGAGTGGATCCAGTGCCCAGCCTCTGCAGGTGAGCGTTTGGTGGGTCAGCCGTTGCGCCGCCTCCAGGTCGTCGATCGCGTAGCGGGCACCCGGCGGCAGGGCCCGCCGGGACGCCGGCGCGCTGGACCGCGACAGCGTCGGCGCGGGCCGGGGAGGTGGCAGTGCCCAACCACGGGCCCTCGGCGGCGCCGTAGGACGCTTCTTCTTCCGGCCTCGGGACACTGGTGACACATGGGCCACCCTAAGGCGCGGCCGGCCGAGCGCAGCGCCGACAATGACCCGGTGCGCGAGTCATATCCACCGATCGAGCCCTACCGGAACGGCATGCTCGACGTCGGCGACGGACACCAGCTCTACTGGGAGTCCTGCGGCAACCCGGACGGCAAGCCCGTGGTGTTCCTGCACGGCGGGCCCGGTGGCGGCGCTAAGCCGGACCACCGGCGGGCGTTCGACCCGGCCCGCTACCGGATCGTGCTGTTGGACCAGCGGGGCTGTGGACGCAGCCGGCCACACGCGGCCGATCCGGACCCGGTGACCGCGCGCGCCGCGCTGCACCGCAACACCACCGCCGACCTGGTCGCCGACCTGGAACGGCTGCGGGCCCACCTGAGCATCGACCGGTGGCAGGTGTTCGGCGGGTCGTGGGGCTCGACGCTGGCGCTGGCCTATGCGCAGACTCACCCCGCGCCGGTATCCGAGCTGGTGCTGCGCGGGATCTTCACGCTGCGCCGCGGGGAGCTGGACTGGTATTACGGCGGCGGCGCGAGCGCGCTGTTCCCGGATCTCTGGGAGGAGTTCCTGGCCCCGCTACCGGGTGAGCTGCACGAGGCCGGGAGCGCGCAGATCATCGAGGGCTACCACCGCCTGCTGCACGACGCCGACCCCTCGGTGGCCGAGCGGGCAGCCGTGGCCTGGAGTGGGTGGGAAGCCGGCACGATCACCCTGCGGCCGCGCAAGGCCCTGGTCGAGGCGTTCACCCAGCCCCGGTTCGCACTCGCCTTCGCCCGCATCGAAAACCACTACATGCGCCAGTCCGGATTCCTGGACGAGGGCCAGCTGGTGCGCGACGCGGCGCTGCTGGCCGGCATCCCCGGCGTGATCGTGCAGGGCCGCTACGACGCGTGCACCCCGATGCGCACCGCGTGGGACCTACACCGGGCCTGGCCAGGGTCAGAGTTGATCGTGGTGGACGACGCCGGCCACGCGTTCGACGAACCGGGCATCCAGCACGCCCTGGTCTCCACCACCGACCGGTTCGCCGACTGAACTGACTGGCGGACGATCTCCGGTCGGACGATCCCAACAGCCCGGCCTACGAGTGACGTTCTGGTCGCGGCTGTCCGAGCCGGCTGATCTCCCTGCACACGAGCGCGGCTGGCCGGCATCGGACGTGCAGCTGGCCGAGGCAGAGGAACCAGACCGCCTCCGAAACGCCAGAAAGTCGACGGAACCGCGACCCTGGCGGGATCCGTGGTCATCAGTCACGTGGCGGATGCCACACTGGTCGAGTGGCATCCGAGACGATCACCTCGGCAGCTGCCGGCACCTGGAATCTAGGCGATCTGACCGTGAACCGTCTCGGGTTTGGCACGATGCGGCTCACCGGCGCCGCCCCCTTCCATCTGGGCACCCCGAGCGACCGTGAGCGGTCCATCACAGTGTTGCGGCGTGCGGTGGAGCTCGGCGTCAACCACATCGACACCGCGGCCTTCTACTTTTCCCGACTGCGCTCGGCCAACGAACTGATCAACAGGGCGCTGGCCCCGTATCCCGACGACCTGGTGATCGTCACCAAGGTCGGGCCGAGCCGGGACACGTCGGGTGAGTGGCAGCCCCCGGCAACACCGGAGCAGCTGCGCGGCCAGGTCGAAGAGAACCTGCGACAGCTTGGCCGCGACCATCTCGATGTGGTGAACCTGCGCCGCCAGCAGGGCCAGAATTCGATCGCCGAGCATTTCGGCGCATTGGCCGAACTGCGTACCACCGGGCTGATCCGACACCTGGGCTTGTCCGGCGTGACGGTCGAGCAGCTGACCGAGGCACAAGCCATCGCACCGGTGGTCTGCGTGCAGAACCGCTACAGCCTCGACCACCGGGGCGCCGACGATGTTCTCCGAGCCTGCGGCGATCAAAACATCGCGTTCGTGCCGTTCTTCGCGGTTGCCGGCCGGGGCGCCACAATGGGCGCGAGCGGCACCGACCGCGAGGAAATCCGCGCCATCGCCCGTGCGCACGGCGCGACCACCGCGCAGGTTCGACTGGCTTGGACGCTGCACCAGGGACCGCACCTGCTGGCTATCCCAGGCACCAGTAACCCGCACCACCTGGTGCAGAACGTGGCCGCCGGCGCGCTGCGACTATCCCCAGAAGAGCTGGCTTCGCTGGACTACCAAGTATCGGGGGACCAGTAAACCCAGCGTCACCACCATCGCGGTCAGCAACTAGCGGTCGCCGTAGTCAACATCACCGGGCCAGCCACGATTCGTTCACGCGGAGCGAGGCCGAGTTGACTCGAGCGCGGCGCAGCGCGTGTTGAGGTCATCGAGGGAGAGTTCCAGCTCGGCGCACAACACGGCGATGGTGAAGAACGCCGGCGTGGGCACACGACCGCTTTCGATCTTGCGCAGGGTCTCGGGCGACATACCGACCGCCGCCGCGACCGAGGTCATGCTGCGCGCTCCTCGGGCCTCGCGGATCAGCTGACCAAGTCGCTGACCGCGCTCGTGGTCTTCGGGGGTCAGCGGCAGACGCACCATACCTGTGATACTAATACCGGTATTGTTATCCCAGATGTGGAGGTGTGGCGGTGATCGAGCTCAAGACCACCGGTGAGATCGAGCGAATGCACGTCGCCGGACAGTTCGTCGCCCACGCGCTGAGCGAGCTGGCCGGGCGCGCCGACGTAGGGGTCAACCTGCTCGACCTGGAACACCACGCCCGCCACATGCTCGCAGAACGCGGTGCCGACTCCTGCTACTG
>Ga0137412_10005269_pt1 | contig 10338 bp, 14 predicted proteins | sample CZODoug2_1_16fun_FD_122160 | JGI IMG/M metagenome (GOLD analysis project Ga0137412, IMG submission 122160) | Vadose zone soil fungal communities from Angelo Coast Range Reserve, California, USA - CZODoug2_1_16fungal (Hybrid Assembly) | ecosystem: Environmental > Terrestrial > Soil > Vadose zone... | reverse complement strand
ACGCCCCATGCCTGCCGTGCCAGGTGCCAGGCATCGCCCGTCGCGTTCTGCCGTCGGCTCCAGCGCGGTTTGCCGATCGCGGGTGCGCCGGGTGACGAGCGCAGGTGCGGCCGTACCGGCGCCAGTTCCCCGCTGCGACCTGTCGAGGACGCAGCCCCAGGTGCCTCGGGCCAGCTCGGAGCGCCCGGCCGCCAGGGCCTGGGCCGATACCAGTGCTTCTCGATTGGCCGCGGACAGGACCCGGACCAGTACTTCACGCAGGATTTCGTGCTGCAGCAACTGCTCGCGGTACATCGAGAAAATCGCATGATTCCATTTCGGCTCGTCGATCCTTAGCCCGACGAACCACCGAAACGATCGGCTGTACCAGATTTGCTCGATCAGTTGCCGATTGCGGCGAATCGAGTAAAGCACCTGCAGTAGCAGGGCGCGCACCATCTGCTCGGGCGCGATCGAGCTGCGGCCCTGCGCCGAGCAGACCAGGGCCAGCCAATCATGCAGCGCACCCAGCGGAGAATCGATCAGCGAGCGGATCCGGCGAAGGGGATGCTCGGCGGGGACAAACGACTCGAGCTTGAAACGCTCGCGCGAAATATCGCGAATGCCGGCCATGCTGCGCATAGGTCAGGCGATCATCCCGAACGGTTCGGGAGCCCGTGCGGTTGCCGGCTCGCGCAACCAAAGCAGTGCCGGCGCTTCGCACAACGCCACCAGGCGCTCGTTCTCATCGGTCGGCAAAGGTCCTGGTTCTTTGTTCGCCTCGGTGGTGTGCGGGCCCATGTCCGCCTCCATCAACGTCAACGCCGATTCGCCCTCGACCTCGATCGCAAATCGTTCCATTCAATAACCCTCCAGGTTTTTCGACTTGTGGCGCCAGAGGAAGCGAAGTGTGCGCTGCCTCCATGGGTCACTACCATCCGGCAATACATCCAACCCGCGAGTCATAAACACCTTAGTCCGGATCGGGTAGTCCGTGAGCACGAGGAAGTGCCGCGTTGGCACGCGCGGGCGTGCGGGTTGTGCGGGGATTCGGGGCGTCTAGAGCTGCAGCAGCCCGCGGCGGATCGCGTACCGAACCAGTCCCGCCGTTTCGTGGATGTCGAGCTTTTTCATCAGACGGGAGCGATGCGATTCGGCAGTCTTGTAGCTGATGTCCAGCATCCGCGCAATTTCCTTGGTCGACTTGCTTTCGGCGATCAATTGCAGGATCTGGCGCTCCCGCGCCGACAGCTCCTTGTTCGGCGACTCGTCCTTTTCGACGATGGCATCGACCAGCGAGACCGCCACCGCGGGACTGATATACACGGCACCACGAGAGACTTCGTCGATGGCGCGCACCAGATCTTCGGCGGCCTGGGTCTTCAGCACGTAGCCCTTCGCGCCGGCCCGAAGTGCCTCGACCACGTAGGGCCGATCGGCATGCATCGTCAGCAGGATCGTGCGCACTTGCGGAGCGACGCGGATCAGTTCGCGCGCCGAGTCGACCCCGTTTAATACCGGCATGATCATGTCGAGTACGGCGATGTCGACCTGATGTTCGCCCGCTAGATGCACCGCTTCACGCCCGTTGGCGGCCTCGGCAACCACCAGGTGGCCGGCCTTTTCGAGCAACGCGCGCAACCCCTGCCGCACAATCTGGTGATCGTCTGCAATCAGAACTCGGCGTCTCATGATCATGTCTCCAGCGGAACCACAAGCAGCAGCGTCGTCCCACGCTGCGCGCGCGAGACGATCCGAAACGACCCGCCCAGGTTACCCAGGCGTTCGCGGATGCCGATCAGGCCAAGGCCCGTGTGCTCCTCCCGGCGCGGAGATTTGGTCAGACCGACACCATCGTCGTGCACGATACAGCTTACCCAGCGCGAGCCACATCGAAGCTGGATACGAACCGAGCGTGCGCGCGCGTGCTTCACGACATTGTTGAGCGCTTCCTGGGCGGCGCGATATACCGCGGACTCGACGGAAGCCGGCATGCGCGAGTGGTTATTACCGCGCACGCGAATCGACAGCTTGTTGCGCCGCGCCGCTTTCTCGGCCAGAAAGCGCAGTGCCGGCAACAGACCCAGGTGCTCCAGGACCATCGGCCGCAACTCGTGCGACAGATCGCGCAGCGCGTCCTCGGAGTCCCTGAGCAACTGGGTGATTTCGCCAATTTTTTCCCGCGCTGGATCCGGTAGTGTGGGCGCCAGTTCTGCCAGAGCGATGTGCACCGAGGCGAGCAGCTGGCCTGCCTCGTTGTGGAGTGCAAGAGCGATGCGCTTGGCCTCGTTCTCCAGTGTTTCGTTCAGTCGCTGCAGCGCCAGCGCCGCTTCCCGCGTTCCCCGGTGACTCATTTCGAATGGCGACAGGCACTCGGCCAGGAAGCGGCTCGCAGCGTCGGATGGGTGGGTGCGTGTGGCCGCTTCATCGATCGCCAGCAAGCGCTGCAAGGCCGAATGGTGTGCTGCAGCCACCTCGAGAATGCCAAGGCCGGCAACCAGCGCGTCGCGGCCCATCTCGTACGCGCGATTCAGGTGCGTTTCGCCCAGGTCCTGCAGGTAGTCCTGAAGGACATCCTGATAGAGCTTGCCAAACCGCTCAGCGCTGGCGTTCATCCCCGGTCACGCAATAGCGGAGCACCAGCACCAGCGCATCGTCAGTGGATTTCGCGTAGTGACTGAAAATGTGCTCGGCAAGTGGCTGCGGTGTCAGATCGCTGGGCAGCGAATCGGCGAAGTGCTCCTGAATGCCATCGGTTGCCATGATCAGCACATCGTTCGGTGCGAGCTTGATCGTGATCGGATCCAGATCGGGCAGATCGCCGCCGACCACCCCCCCGCGCACCAGCAGGCGCTTGATGCGCGACTCCACCAGGAAAGCATGCGGAACCAGAACGCCGGCCACGTTGCCGATACCCAGCCAGGTCATCTGGTGCGATCGCCAATCGAGCGATGCCACGCTCATCGACGCACCGCAGCTTTGGCGCAGCAGACCGTGGCAGCGCGCAACCAGCGCGGTGACGCTGTCCTGCGCGTGCTGCCCGAGCGTGTCGATCGCTTGCGTGGCGATCTTCGCAGCGCGGCGGCCGTGGCCGAGTGCGTCAACCACCCCGACCAGCACACCGAGCGCAAATGGCTGCACCACGTAGCGATCGCCCGACTCCGTTTCGCCGGGCAACGGGGCCGCCGCGGCCCCCCACTGGATGGTCGGTGCGTTCAGCCTCTCCATTTGGTCACGGTGATGGTTGTGCCCAGTTGGCGGTCAGACACGATCTGAAAGTCGTCCACGATTCGTCGCACGCCCGGCAGGCCCATGCCCAGGCCTCCCGACGTCGAATAGCCGGACTGGACGGCCAGCCTCACGTCGGCGATGCCCGGTCCACGGTCGCGTGCCACCACCACGATCCCGCGCCGATTGCCGTTGTTGGCCGATCGCAGTTCGATGTCCCCCTTGCCGGCATACTGGACGATATTGCGCGCCAATTCCGAGATGGCCGTGGCCACCAGGGTGGCTTCGCCGGGTGAAAACCCAAGCTGCTGGGCCAGACCGCGCCCCTGCAGGCGGGCCGTGACGATATCGTTGACCGATGCCACCGGCACGCAATATTGCGCCTCCGCGTCAGGGAGAGGCTGCTGCATGCGGTAGCCTCTTGTCGAGGTATGCAAGACCCTCTTCGAGGTCGAGCGCCGTCGAGACCTTTTCCAGGGTGATGCCGAGCTGCACCATCGCGAACGCAACTTCCGGTTGAATCCCCACGATGACGGTCTCTGCGCCGCGCAGACGGATGATGTGAGCGATATCGCGCAGGGTTCGCGAGGCGAACGAATCGAGCACATCCAGGGCCGTGACATCCACGATCACCCCGCGCGACCGGAACTTGCCGACGCTTTGGACAAGCTTGGCCTGCAGCGTCAGCAGATCCTCGTCGGTCAGCGCCGACTGGATTGTGGCGATCAGGTACTGCGACTGCTTCAGGATCGGAACCGACATGACGACACCCTACGCTCCGTCTCGGAACCCCGAGATCTGCGCGGGCACCTCCTGGGAGGGCACGACCCTGTAGCCGAGCAGACGTTCGGCCTCCTCGATCCCGCCCTGCAGGTCCCCGACCGTGTTCATCTTTCCCAGATCCACGCCGATCTTCACCAGCGTCTGGGCGATTTCCGGCGACAGCCCGGTGACGATCACGGTTGCCCCCAGCAAGCGGGACGCCTCCACCGTCTGCACCAGGTGGTTGGCGACGTGCGAGTCCATGGCCGCCACACCGGTGATGTCGATCACCACCACGCGGGCCCGGTTGGCACGGATCCCGCGCAGCAACTGCTCCGTCAACTGCCGTGCCCGCTGCGGATCGATGACCCCGATGATCGGCAGGATCAGCAAGCGCTCCCGAACCTGCAGCACCGGGGTGGAAAGCTCGCGTATCGCTTCCTGCTGCTCGCGGATGATGCGCTCGCGCTCCTGCACGAATCCAACCGCAACCGTGTTCGCAATGCGGTTCGCCGCCGGCTCATAGGCGTCCAGGATGCGATTGAGCAATTGAAAATCGCTTTGATGCTTGGCAAACAGCGAACGAGCCAGCACGTCGCGCAGCAGCAGCACGATGCCGACCACCTCGTGGGTCTCGACCCCGCGCGGGATGATCCGCTCCGACAGGTTGCGCGAATAGGTCTGCAGGGCCTCGAACGTTCCCGTCTCCAGCGCTGCCACATAGTTGTCATAGACGGACGTCGCCTCGGCGAAGATCTCCTCGTCGGACATCGCGGTCAGCAGCCGGGCCTCGGTGATGCGCCTGGCCCATTCTTCTCGCAGCTCGGTGCGATGGTGGCGCAAGTGCTCGACCAGTTCGCGCAGCAGTGCGGCGGTTGACACGATGTTCATCATCGGCGGTGCGTTCTGTTCCATCATGTTTTTCAATTCTCTCCCCCTTCCGGCCGACCCCAATCTTAGGGGCGTATCGGTCCTACGTTGCTGTCGAATGGGTCGATGCGGGTATTTCCCGTGACAGCGTTACGGGAAACGCCCGATACGCGGCGCAAACGGGTCAATCACGGAAGTTGTCGAACCCGATCGGAACGTCGCTGACCTCACCGCGCACCAGCGCGATTCCCTGTTGCAGCGCGTCTTTCTTGGCGCCGGCCACCCTGACCGCGTCGCCCTGGATGCTGGCGGTGAGCTTTAAGCGGCTGTCCTTGATGATCTGGACGATGCGCTTGGCCAGCGTCGATTCCAGCCCGTTGCGAACGGCCACCACCTGCTTGAGCTTGTCGGACCCGATTTTGTCCGGCGGCTCGTCGAGCTTCAGGAAGCGCGCGTCGACCCCGCGTTTTGCCAGCTTGGCCAGCAGCACGTCCCGAACCTGGCCCAGCTTGAACGGGTCGTCCGCAAACAGCAGCAGTTCCAGCTCCCCCTGCTCCACGCGTGCATCCGACCCCTTGAAGTCGAAGCGGTTCGAGATCTCGCGATTGGCCTGGTCGACCGCATTGTGCAGCTCGACCAGGTTAGGCTTGCAAACGACGTCAAACGACGGCATCTGATGTCTCCCTGGCGGATCGTGCCCAGTGTATCGGTCCCTCGATCCGGCCGGCTCCGACGTAAGAATCGGCGCGACCGGCCGACTGATGGGGACCGAGGCGACCGGGCGATCGTGTAACGCCCCTTTCGGGATCATGGACGGGGTGGATCGGAAGGTTCAGCATAGGCCGGTCGAACCGTGTGTTTTGGACACGTGAGGTAGGAATGCTGCTGACTCGACGTCAATTTCTGGTGACCGCCGGCGCCGGCACGCTGGCGCTCGCGGCGGCCTGCCGCTCCAAGGACGGATCCGGCGCCGAGTCGGGCGCACGCTTCGAAGTCACGCGCACCGACGGCGAGTGGCGCCGGCTGCTGTCGCCCGAGCAGTACCAGGTTCTGCGCCAGGAGGGGACCGAGCGGGCGTTCAGCAGCCCCCTGGATCACGAAAAGCGGGCCGGTGTGTTTGCCTGTGCAGGCTGCAGCCTTCCGCTGTTTTCGTCGACGGCCAAGTTCGACAGCGGCACCGGTTGGCCGAGCTTCTGGGCCCCGCTCGACAATGCGGTCGGCACGACCCGCGACGTCACCTTCGCCATGGTCCGCACCGCGCTGCACTGCCGGCGCTGCGGTGGGCACCTGGGGCACGTGTTCGACGACGGCCCGCCACCAACGCACCTGCGCTACTGCATCAACGGAGTGGCGCTCAGCTTCAACCCGGCCGCGGCGTGATCTGGCGCTTGCGGCGACCTTGCAGGGAGTGTTTCGATGGTCGTTCATCCACACCCGTCCAACCCTTTGATTCGGCTTGCCATTGCGATGCTGCTGGGGCTTGCGCCGGCGTTGTCCTCGTGCGCCGAATCGGCGACCGTGATCCCCGCACCGGCGGTGGACGAACCGTCGGCAGGGGGCACCGGTTCGGAGACCGCGGTGCTGGCCGGCGGCTGCTTCTGGGGGGTCCAGGGCGTCTTTCAGCATTTGAAGGGCGTCAAGCAGGTGCTGTCCGGCTACGCGGGGGGCTCGAAGGACACGGCTGAGTATGAAACCGTCAGTACCGGCCGCACGGGTCACGCCGAGTCGGTCAGCATCACGTTCGATCCGCGCGTGGTGAGCTACGGGCGGATCCTTCAGATCTATTTTTCGGTCGCGCACGACCCGACCCAGCTCAATCGCCAGGGCCCGGATAGCGGCACCCAGTACCGTTCGGTGATTTTCGCGATGGACGAGCGTCAGCGGCACATCGCGCAACAGTATGTGCAACAACTGGACCGGGCGGGCGTGTTCCGCCACCCCATCGTCACCAAGATCGACGCATTCACCGGGTTCTACCCGGCCGAGGGCTACCACCAGAACTTTGCGACGCTGCACCCGGAGCACCCGTATATCGCGTTCAACGATCGGCCGAAGATCGAGAACTTCAAGCGCCTGTTCCCGGATTGGTATCAGGCAGCGCCGGTACTGGTGGCCAGCGAGCATGCGGCGAATTGAGCTTCGATGATTCGCCTGCATACGATGGTCGCGCTGTCAGCACTGTCCGCGGTCATGGGCGCCGGCGCTGAGCCTTGCCGTGCCGTCAGCCCGGCCTACACCGTCGCTTTGGTCGAGCTGTACACCTCGCAGGGCTGCTCCAGCTGTCCGCCTGCCGACCAGTGGTTCTCGCAGCTGCCGGCAGGACAGCCGCAGTTTCGCGCCATACCGCTTGCGCTGCATATCGGCTATTGGGACTACATCGGGTGGAAGGATCCATTTGCCCGCAAGGAATTCAACGACCGGCAGAGCCGGCTGGCCGAGCACAACGGCAGCGGCAGGGTGTACACGCCGGAAGTGTTCGTCGGTGCCGCCGAGCTGGCCGACTGGAGCCATCCGAGCCGCTTTGCGGCCTCGCTGGCGGCAGTCAACGCCCGCGCCGCGCTCGCCCACATCGAATTGCAGGCCCAGTGGCTTGCGGCCGGCTCGGAGGCGGCGCCGCAGCGCCTGGCCGTGCAGGCCCGCTGGTCGGTCGATGCCTCGGCGCGCGATCCGCAATTGCTGCTGGCGGTCAAGCGCAATGGCTATGTCACCGACGTGCAGGCCGGCGAGAACCGCGGAGTCACGCTGCGCAACGATCACGTGGTGCGCGCCTGGGGTGGACCGTTCGGGCCGATCCGACAGCCACTGGTGACCGAGCTGGCGGTGCCGGCCGCCTCCGGCGATGCGACCCTGGTGGCGATCGCGCAGGACGGCGCCACCGGGACCGTTCTACAGGCGCTCGAGCTCGGACTGGCCGCCTGCGCCCCCGGCCCCTTTGCGCCACAATGAGCGCCACGAAGGGAACCGATTCATGAATTCCGCTGCCGCGGCATCGACGCGGCCGATGAGAACCCGGACCGTGGTGCAGCCGGGTTGGGTGCGGGTGACCCATTGGGTCAATGCGTTGGCCGCGATCCTGATGGTGCTGAGCGGATGGCGCATCTATAACGCCTCGCCGATCTTCGCGTTCCGCTTTCCGTCGTCGATCACACTGGGCGGCTGGCTGGGCGGCGCGCTGCAATGGCACTTCGCCGCCATGTGGCTGCTTGCGGTGAACGGACTGGTCTATCTGCTGCTGAACATACTGACCGGGCGCGTGCGCCAGCGCTTCTGGCCGCTGTCGCCGCGCCAGTTCATCGCCGATTTCACGGCAGCGCTGCGCGGTCACTTGAGCCACGATGATCTGGCCCATTACAACGCGGTGCAGAAGGCCGCTTATGTCGGGGCCACGGTGCTGCTGGTGCTGCTGGTGCTGTCCGGTCTGGTGATCTGGAAATCGGTGCAGTTTCCGCTGCTGCGCGAGCTGATGGGCGGCTTCGACAGTGCGCGCGTCGTCCACTTCCTGGCGATGAGCGGACTGGTGGTCTTCTTCGTGGTGCACGTGACGATGGTTGCGCTGGTGCCCAAAACGCTGTGGGCGATGATCCGCGGCCGCTGACCGTGGCATTCGGAAGGGAATCCTCTATGAACACGAACCGGTCCGGCACCCAGCTCACCTCGCGCGACCGCCACGAGCTTCTGAAGGAGGCCGGCCGGCTGCTGCCGGCTCCTGCACGGCGCCTGTTTCTGCGGCGCGGGGTCACGGTGGGCGGCCTGGCGATGCTGACGGGTTGCAGCGTGACCGACTCCAAATCGGCCGAGTCCGTGCTGATGTCGATCTCGCGTTTGAACGACCGGGTCCAGGCCTGGCTGTTCGACCCGAGCCGGCTTGCGCCCACTTATCCGGAATCGATGATCACCCGGCCATTTCCCTTCAACGCCTTCTACGGCATCGAGGACGCGCCAAGCGTGGAGGCCGCCGGGTTCCGCCTTCGCGTCGGCGGGCTGGTGCGCCAATCACAGTCCTGGACGCTCGAGCAACTGGCAGCGCTGCCCCAGCAGGAGCAAGTCACGCGCCACATCTGCGTGGAGGGGTGGAGCGCGATCGGAAAATGGGGCGGTGTTTCCTTCGCACACTTCCTGAACCTGGTTGGAGCGGACCTTAGCGCGAAGTACGTGGGCTTTAATTGCGCGGACAACTACTTCAACAGCATCGACATGCCGACCGCACTGCACCCGCAAACCATTCTTGCGCTGACGTACGATGGCCGCACGCTGCCGCGCCAGTACGGTTTTCCGATGAAACTGCGCATGCCGACCAAGCTCGGCTACAAGAACCCGAAGCACATCTTGGAGATCTTCGTCACCAACAACTACCCGGGCGGCTACTGGGAAGACCAGGGCTACAACTGGTTCGGCGGCTCCTAGTTCCCCGGGGCAGTGATCACGCTTCTGTCTTGGTGAGCGTCATCAGGATGTCGGCGTACCAGGCGCAGTTCAACCCCAGCGACTCGTCGATTTTCGAGTCCCGCGTTTCCATGTCGAATTGCGCTGAATGCACGCCAAGCAGGGTCCACGGCAATGCGCCTGGCCCGGCAGGCCGATCGGGCGCGCGTCGGACCACCGGCGCGCCACTGGTACCCCGGTGCATGCGAGCGTCCGTCAGGAAGTAGCCCTTGCCCTGGAAGCGCAGGCCAAAGGAGGACGCAATGATCGCCTGCCGTACCACCGGAAGGTGGTGCAGTCCGTCGTGAAAGCCCAGCGGAAATCCAACGATCAGCAGCGAGCTGCCAACCTCGACCTCGCCGCTCGCAGCCTGCAGGTGCTCGGGAGTGAAGGCAACCAGCGAGGCTGTCTTCGGTAATGCGGCCCGGTCCAGTTCGATCACGGCCACATCGATCGCGCCGCCCGTATCCTCACCCTGGCGCCATACACCACGGCCTTCGCGATAAAGCAACATCGAGAACCCGGTCGATTGGGTCAGGTTGCCCGGGTCGGTATGCAGTTCGATCTCGACGCGATCCGGGAAGTGCTTGCTCGGCTCGTCCGCCAGAACGTGCCCGCTCGTGACGAGAAAAAGGCGCCGGTCGCGCTCAAAGAAAAAGCCGCTTGCGTTCGTCAGAAGGCGCGGCCCCTCGAACGTCGACACGCGGGCCGCGGTCATCAGCAGCGGCTCGATCATCCTTCATCCATGGCGTGTCAGTGTAGACCCGAGGGCGCCGGGTGCCTGCGGCGCCGCCTGCCGGCACGGATCTTCACGGGCGTTTATCATGTCGCTCCTTCCGGTGGGGGCCGTAGCTCAGTTGGTAGAGCAGCGGACTCTTAATCCGTAGGTCGAAGGTTCGAGCCCTTCCGGCCCCACCAACCCTGTTCAAATCTGGGCGCTCCGGCAACGGCTGCGTCGCCGCAGTCCAGAACGTCGTTCGCAAGGCTGGCAACAAACAAGCCCCGGAAGCGATGGGCCATCTTGACGCCGGAGGATACGCCGCTGCTGTTCATGAAAGCGCGCCCCCAATTCACTAT
>Ga0137412_10005268_pt1 | contig 10338 bp, 11 predicted proteins | sample CZODoug2_1_16fun_FD_122160 | JGI IMG/M metagenome (GOLD analysis project Ga0137412, IMG submission 122160) | Vadose zone soil fungal communities from Angelo Coast Range Reserve, California, USA - CZODoug2_1_16fungal (Hybrid Assembly) | ecosystem: Environmental > Terrestrial > Soil > Vadose zone... | reverse complement strand
CCGCCCCACAGATGCGGCGCCTTGTCGAAGCCGAGATAGCGGCCGTAATAGACCGGCGTCAGGCACTTGTTGGCGCTTTGCGGATAGTGGACGCAGTAATAGCAGTGCCCGCAGGGCATCAGCGGCGGGATCATCACTTTCGAGCCGACTTCGAGCTTCTTGCTCATGAAGTCTTCCGTGAAATCCGAGCCGACCTCGACCAGCACACCGCCGATCTCATGACCGAGCGTGAACGGCCATGGCAGCGGCTTCGGCCAATGGCCCTTGAGAATGTGCAGGTCGGTGCCGCACACCCCGCAGGCGCCGACCTTGATCAACGCCGCCTTCTTCGGAATTTTCGGCCACGGCACGGTCCGCATCACCGGCTGCGCGCCCGGGCCGTCATAGGTGCAGACGCGGATCTCCTGCATGCGATTTCCTCCCGGCGCTTTCACGTTCGTTATTGGAGTGCGCTCTCGAAGCAAACCTAGGTGAAGCGCGCGACAATGCCAACCGCGCTCATGCGACTCCGTTGACATGCCCATGATGCCCCCTCAAGTTCCCCACGGGTTCACAGGAGTAACGTATTGCGCAATCGCTGGGGTGTTCTTGCCGTTCTGTTCGCGGTCCGCCTCACGATGGCGTTTCAGTTCGAGAGCGTCGCCGCCGTAGCGCCGCTGCTCGGGCGCGAGTTTTCCGCCAGCCTTGCCGACATCGGTGTCCTGATCGGGCTGTATTTCACGCCGGGCGTAGCACTCTCATTGCCGGGCGGCGCAATCGGGCGGAAATTCGGCGACAAGGCGGCCGCGATCGCAGCCCTGCTCGTGATGTTGACCGGCAATCTCGCGATGGCGCTCGGCGATAACTGGAGCTGGCAGATCGCGGGCCGGCTGGTGGCCGGCGCCGGCGGCGTGCTGCTCAATGTGCAGCTCACCAAGATGGTCGCCGACTGGTTCGCCGGAAAGGAAATCGCGACCGCGATGGCGATCCTGGTCAATTCGTGGCCGGCCGGCATCGCGATCGCCCTGGTGACGTTGCCGCACATCGGCACCGCCTATGGCATCGGTGCGGTCAATCTTGCCGTGACCGCCTCGCTCGCGGTCGCCGCCATGCTTGCCGCAAGCTACCGGCCGCCGAAGAACATCACCGTCGCGACGTCGGCAGCCGCGACGCGGCTCGACGTCAGGGCGCTGCTCGCCGTCGCCATCGCGGGGATGATGTGGGGCCTGTTCAATGTCGGCTTCAACATGATCTTCAGCTTCGGCCCCTCGATGCTGACCGAACACGGCTGGTCGATCGCGGCCGCGGGCTCGGCAATCAGCATCGTGCTGTGGATCGCCGTGGTCAGCGTCCCCCTCGGCGGCTTGGTGGCGGACCGCAGCAACCGGCCACAGGCCGTTCTCATCTTGGGCTGTCTGTTGTTTGCGCTTCTGATGGTCGCGCTGCCGCGGACCGACGCGGTGATCGCCGTCGTTATCGCCCTCGGGCTGATCAGCGGCCAGCCGGCCGGACCGCTTTTGAGCCTGCCGGCCCGCGTGCTGCAGCCCGCGACGCGCGCGATCGGTATGGGCGTGTTCTACACCGTCTATTACGGCGCGATGATGCTGGGTCCGGTGATCGCAGGTGCCGCCGCCAATCGGAGCGGCAGCGCAGGCGCAGCACTCGACTTCGGCGCCGCCGTGCTGATCGCATGCCCGCTGCTGCTGCTCGCATTCAACCACATCGCAACGCCCCGTCCACCATCCGTATGATTGCTGAGGGCTGAAGCATGCGCTGCTAACGCCTCATTAACCCTGTCGGCGGTAGGGTCTGCCGACACCCAAAGGCCGGCGAAAATGGCGTTGCCGAACAAAAAATCAATCCCTCCGGCGGCCGAAGAGCGCCGACGCTTTCAGCGGGTGAAAGTTCACCTGCTCGGCCGCTACATGCTGCCGGACCGGCGCGAATTTCCTTGCCAGATCATCAATATGTCGCCCGGTGGATTGGCGCTGCTGGCGCCCGGGATCGGCAATGTCGGCGATCGCGTCATCGCCTATCTCGACCATATCGGCCGGGTCGAGGGCAAGATCACCCGCATCATCGACAACGGCTTTGCGATGACGGTCGGCGCCACCGCGCGCAAGCGCGACAAACTCGCCGCCCAGCTCACCTGGCTCGCCAACCGCGACATCCTCAATCTGCCGGAAGACCGCCGCCACGACCGTATCGTGCCGCGCAACCCGATCGCGGTGCTGACGCTCGAGGACGGCACCAAGATGACCTGTCGGATCATCGACCTGTCGCTGTCGGGCGCGGCGGTGGCCGCGGAGAACCGTCCGCCCATGAAGTCCAATGTCATGCTCGGCCGGATCCAGGCTCGGGTGGTGCGAAATCTCGAAGATGGCTTCGCCATCGAGTTCGTCCACGAACAGGCTGTCGAGACGCTCGAAGACAACGTTACCGCAAGGTAAAGCCCAACCCCCTGCAATTCCCAGCGTTTGCTGAACCGTCAGGCACGCATTGCGCTGCCAGATGGCGAATGCGGCCGCCTGCCCCCCTGCGCAAGCCGGTTAACACGGCGGCTTTTTCGCCCGCAATCCCGCAAAACGGCAGCCCTGCAGCCCTTAATCGATAAAGTTTTACTCAATTGCGATTGTCTCAAATTTTAATCGAATGCGCTTCAAACACGATTCAAGTTAGCGCCAGTTTTGATTTTCATTCGTTTCAAGTCGACTTGGATAGTTTAGCGGCAGCGCAAAAGCTTTGTGAGACATCTGGTCCCAACAAAAAACGGGGGCCACGGTGTTCGAGTTCAAGGGACAGGGAAGACGATCAGCGGTTGCCGCGGTCTTGCTGGCGATCAGCGTGCCGGCAAAGGCGAACGACGAGCGGACGGCTTATGCAAGCCAGGTCAATGCAGCTCAAGTCTACGCAAGTGTCGGCGATACGGCCCGCGCGCCGATCGGCTGGATCGAGTTCTGCGCCGACAATCCCGGCGAATGCCAAGGCGGCGCCTCGCAGCCACGCGACATCGTGATGTCGCAGGCGGCGTGGCGGGATCTGCTCAAGGTCAACCGCTGGGTCAACGAAAACGTCAAGCCCGTGACCGACATGGATCATTGGGGCGTCATCGAAAAGTGGTCGCTGCCGACCGACGGCTACGGCGATTGCGAAGACTATGTGCTGATGAAGCGCAAGATGCTGATCGATGCCGGCTGGCCGCGCGAGGCGCTGTTGATCACGGTGGTGCGCGACAAGAAAGGCGAAGGCCACGCGGTGCTGACCGTGAAGACGGACAAGGGCGAGTTCATTCTCGACAACCAGAATGAAAGCGTCGTGGCCTGGACTGAAACCGGATACCGCTTCGTCAAGCGTCAGTCGCAGAGCGATCCCAATGTGTGGGTCTCGCTCGGCGAAAGCCGCCCGGCCGTCGCGACGGCGAGTGCCAAGAACCACTGAACGGAATCACTGAACAGAATCACTGAACAAGATCGCTGCAGGAGTACTGAGAAGCCGACTTAGAACAAGCAACGATCATCGAGTTACGCGACCCGGTCACATCCCCACCCCTCCCCGTCCCAGACCGGATCGCGCGCGGCCAGCTCTCCCCCAAGAGCTGGCCGCAACTTTTTAAGGCAGCTTTAACCACCGATTTGATCGAGCCGCGCCGCAAGCGAGATGTTGCTATCGCACGCGACTTTTCCTGTGCAAGCTAATCGCGGAACTCTTGATCGGATTGGGCGGGCCCTTCGCGGAAGCGTACTCACGAGCACGTGACGCGCCCTTTCGGATCCGACGGGGTGGAACCAAGTTTTAGTTGAGGCGTTTTCTTATTCAAGGAAAGAGCCATGTCAGTTTTGAGTATTATTGCGATTGTTTGGGTTACGCTCAACGCCGCGCTTTTTACGGCCCTGTTGTTTCGCCGCCGCCGTCCCGAATTCCGCGAGCGCCTGTTCAAATGGGCGATTCACGGCGCAGCGAAGCCAGGAGGAAAATCCGGCCGGCGCTCTCAGCATTCGCACGCCTAGATTCCTGCCGCAGCGCCGGACCTGGAGCGTATTGCCGGCGACAATCGAGTCTGGCGAAATTATCTCAACCTAGCGCGGCCTGCTGTCGCGAGACTTCCTGAGCAACGACATCGCTCCCGGTTTGCCGCGCTTCGTCGAGCCTGTCTTGTCCGGATTTTCCGGCAGCACCAGGTGGCAATTCGGACAAATGGATTTCATCGTCACGCCGGTAAGTCCGATCTTCACACTGACGATCTCGAGCAGCGCCTGGCAGTGAGGGCATTCGTCGTCACTGTCGGATTGCGGCTGCTTTTCCATAGGCAGGATCAAAGCAGCTTTCTCCGTCCGAGAGCTTAAGCCGTTCTCGCAATTTCAATGCATCGGTGTTTGGCCGTACGCGGCGCAATGCTGATGCGATGCGCTTGAACCCGATCCGTGACAATACGGATATAGGGCCGGCATGCTGCCGCAGAATTCCACCGCAAAAGCCTGGCCGCAACGATTGGGGGTTGCCAGCCTGCATTTTGTCGGATTTGTTGACAGCAGTTGATTTCCGCGCACCGCCATTTTGCCGCGCCGCGCAAAGACCGGGTTCCGAGTTAGCGTCGCTTTCAATGTTGAGGCGAGCCGCCGGCCGGCGGTCGTACCCGAAATTTTCACTTTCGTTTGGGCATTGCATCTCATGATCGAACTCGCGCGCGACGGACGAGCCGACGGCAACGCACGGATCGGCGCGCAGCCGATCGCGCTCGCCGCCGCGACCCTCCTCGTGATCCTGGCAGGCGTCGCCTCGATCGCGCTTTGGCGGGCCTATTCGGGCACGGCGCCGGAGCCCGACCGGGCCGCCTCCGCCCGCCAGCTGCAGGCGCGCACCGCGCAGGTCTCCGAGCAATTGGTCGAGAAAGCCAAGGGGCTGGAAGCCACCCAGCAGGAATCCATCGACCAGCTCCAGATGGTTCAGGACCAGTTGCAGACCGTGCGCCGCCTGCTCGCGACCCAGCAGGCCGATACACGACGTCTGTCGGAGCGGGTTTCGACATTGACCGACGCCATCGAGGGTTTGCGGCAATCCTATGCCAGCACCCAGGCGTCGGACCCCTCTGCCCCGCCCCTGGCGCGAAACCGCTTGATTCGGACCGGATCCCACGCGACGCATAGCGCCTATCCCAAGCGTGAAAAATAACGCAGTTAAATCAAATGGTTCGGCCTAGTGCGCCGCTGCGTCCCGGCCAATCGGGACAGCGCCCCTTCCCTAAATTTTCCTAAATTTCCCAAATTTTCCTGGGCCATTTGTGAACTAGCTCACACTTGACCGGGCAATTCCGGGGCAAACTGAAGGTTACCGGAAGGCGCGAGCCGATTTTAATTTCCGGGGCTGGCAAGGTCGTTGACGGCATACTGCGTCGACGGCCTTGTTTTTTTGTTCCCACATGAACGTGTTTCCTGGCTGGCATGCGCCGCTTCTCGCAGCCAGGTGATTTGCAATTCGCAGGCGAGTATTCGCTGAATGCGCCTCCTTAAAAGAGCTGGAGGAGCAAATCTGATGAGTACCGAGCCTGTGTTGACATCCCCCGTGTTGACCTCCGATGTCATCGGACTGACCAAAACCGCGCCGGTTTCGCGGCGTGGCTTCATGACCGCATCCGCCGCCGCGGCCGCCGGCTATACGCTGGCCACGGGCCCGGTGCGGGCCGACGTCATCAAGACCGACACCGACGGCCTCGATGCGGGCGATATCAAAATCAAGGTCGCCGACGGCGATATGCCCGGCTATTTCGCACGCCCCAAGGGAAAGAGCAATCCGCCGGTCGTGCTGGTGGCCATGGAGATTTTCGGCCTGCACGAATACATCAAGGACGTCACGCGGCGCCTCGCCAAGCTCGGCGCGTTCGCCGTCGCGCCCGACTACTACTTCCGCAAGGGCGTCGATCTCACCAAGATCACCGAAATTCCGCAGCTGCTGCCGATCGTGAATGCCAAGCCCGACGCGGAGCTGTTGTCCGATCTCGACAGCACCGTGGCCTGGGCAAAGTCGCAGGGCGGCGACACGTCCCGTCTCGGCATTATCGGCTTTTGCCGCGGCGGGCGGACGGTCTGGGAATATTCCGCCCACAATGCCGGGCTGAAGGCAGGCGTCGCATTCTACGGCCCGCCGGTCGATCCGCCGAATCCGCTCTGGCCGAAGAGCCCGACTCAGCTCGCGCCCGAGATGAAGGCGCCGGTGCTCGGACTTTACGGCGAGGCCGATACCGGCATTCCCACAGCCACCGTCGAGGCCTTGAAGGCCGCGCTGGCCGAAAACAAGAAGACCGCCGAGTTCAAGATCTATCCCGGCGCCCCGCACGGTTTCCATGCCGATTATCGCACGAGCTACCGCAAGGAGGCCGCCGAGGATGGCTGGAACCAGATGGAGGCCTGGCTGAAGAAATACAACGTGCTGGGCTGACGGCGAGATAGAGCCTGCTTCACTTTTCCCTCGCGACAAACGCGACGCGTTTGCGCGGGGATCAGGCTCAAGAGGCTGCAATATCAGTACGGCCGCTCGCAGGTTCGAGCGGCCGTCTCGTCATTTCGTTGCGCCGTTCGCTTCGCGGCGCGGTCTATTGGCAGATCTGGACCCGGCGCAGGCGCCAGCCATAGCGCGTGTGGACCCGCCGCCGCACCAGATAACAGCCGGCGTCGCCTTCATCAACGTAGGACGGATAGCCACCATACGGATAATAATCGCTGTCGTAGTAGGGCCCGTAGAAGCCCAAACCTATGCCACCAAACCGATGATGGAAGCCGCCATGGAATCCGCCATGAAAGCCGCCGCCACCGAAATGCGGGCCGCCGCCCATATGCATGCCGCCACCCATTCCGCCGCCGAAATGTCCACCACCGAAATGTCCGCCGCCGCCTCCACCACCGCGCGCAGAGGCAGCGTCCGGGGCAAACATGGCCATCGGGGCCGCCGCCAACAAGGCGATGATCGTTTTACGCAACATCACTACTCTCCTTGATCAAGTCGCGGCCGAAGACTCCATCGGCGCGTCAACGTCCGCCAATGTAGGTCGGCTGAGGCGCCGTTCGCCTCACATCTGCGCGACCCGGCACAACCGGCCGTTCCGACGGATGTGCGGTGACGCAGGTGCCTGCTACGCGGATGCCGCCAGTTGCGGGCGCGAGGCAGCCGCCGAGATCTCGTCGGTCTTATCCTCGATCATGCTGACGAAGAGATGGGATTCGTCGTCCGGCCTTCCGATCTGAAGCCGCCGCACCGCGACCGTACGCTCGCCCTTCTCCGGACTCTGCACGGTGTCGATGATCGGTTCAAGCTGCTGTTTCTCCGCGAGCAATTGCCGGTCGCGGCGTTCGATCAGTTCGGCGGTCTCGGCGGCAAACAAATCGCGCGCGGTCTTTCCGATGATGCTGGCGCGCGGCATGCCGATCATCGCCTCGGCGGCCTTGTTGACGAAGATGTAACGCAAATTGCGCGCGTCCTTGGCGACGATGCCTTCGGGGATATTCTCGACGATCGTCGCCAGAAAATGTTCGGTCCGCTTCAGAATTCGCTGGTGCTGATGCTGCTCGGTGATGTCCTCATGCATCGCTACCCACCCGCCACCATCGATCGGGTTCTCCTGGACGCTGATCATGCGCCCGTCGTGGAGCTTGATGTCGACGGATGTCGGCCGCCGTTTGCCGATGCGCGACATGATGGTCTCCAAATGCTTCGCGGAATCGCCGGCAAGCTGCCCGTTGCCGATCCCATGCTGCAGGATGTCGCGGAACGAAGACCCGGCCGTGATAGTCGCCGGCAGGCCGTACATCTCCCGATAGCGGTTGTTGATCACGACCACATTGGCCTTGGAATCGAGCATGACCATGCCCTGCGATATGCTGTTGATGGCCGCGCTAAGCTGCCATTTCGTCTCCAGGTATCTGTCGGAGTATTGCTGGCATTTCTCCTCGATAACCCCGCGCTGTCGCGCGGCGTCCAGTTCGCGCTCCGAGAGTTCCTGATTGCGATCGAGCGCCTCCTGGAAATGCTGCAAGGCCCTGGCAAGCTGTCCGATCTCGTCCTGGCGGCCGAAAAACGGAATCTCGGATTTATTGTCGCCACCGGCGATCAGGTTCGACGTCCGAATGATCTCGGCGAGCGGTTCGACTACCGACCGCCTGACAAATTTCAGGTTGACCGCAGCGAGCAAAAGGGCGGTCAGTCCCAGGCCGAACAGATACCAGCAGGCATATTGGCCGAGGTCGCCGAGTTGGGCGGCCTGCCGGGCGCGCTCCCGATAGATCTCCGCAAGAGATTCCAGATCGACGTTGAGCTGGCTGCGCAACGCGCGGTTCGCACTATTGTCGCCCCACGCGCGCGCCGATCCTGGCCCGATGACCAGGGCGCGCCGGGCCAGTTCTTCGCGGAAATCGATGAACTGTAGAATTCGTTCCTTGAAGGCGGGAAACTCCCCGCCGTCGCTATCGCGGACCGTTTCCTCCAATTCGTAGGTCGCGGTAGCAAGTTCGCGGGTACGCTTCAGAAGCGCTTCCGCGAATTGCTTCACCATTCCGTGCTCGGTGGACATGTAGACTCCGCGCGATTCCATGACCACGGCATAGACCAGCGCGTCGACCCGGCCGATACCGTTCGCGGCCCTGGCCGACGAAGCCTCCATGTGCCGATAGCTGGATTGCAGCCGCACCGATTGGATGGACATGGCCAGAAGCAGGATCGTGACGACGACCAGCGACGCAACGATGCCGTAAAGCTTCTCTGAGACGCTGAGGTCGTCAATCCAGCGGGCTATGCTCGCTGTGGCTTTCTGGATCGGTCCTGTTGGTTCGGAAGAGCCGCCGGAGTCGGCAGTATTCTGCGTGGCGGCTTTCATCAACCTGCTCCTCATCGGGGCCAGGCCGGTTCTTAACTACCCGGAACTATTGCGACCTTAAATTTGCGATCAGTACTAACACTGACCGTGATTGACCGGGGCGAAGCTTGCTGCTCGTCTATGGCCGTCATGGCCCGAGCGCGTGCTTTTTCCCAATCCTGCTCTGGCGCGAAGAAACAGGCCATCCATGCGCAAATTGATCGCATTCGACGAAGATACGTTCGACAAGCTCAAGCAGTTGGGACGCGACAGGATGGCGACGTTTCAGGAGCTTGCCGAGGAAGCGTTCGCGGATCTCCTGAAGAAGCACGGCATCCCCATCGACCTCAAGGATGCGCTGCGCAAGAGCGCGCGACTTGGCAAACAACCTGACGAGCAAGTCGGCTCGCGGGTCAAGACGGAAGCGAAAACCGATGCGCCACCGAGAGCGTCATCCAAGACGGGGGCGTCATCCAAGAAAAGGAAAACCGACTGAGCCGCGGGACTGTCAGCCGATCTTCTTGAGGCCCTTTTTGAAGCGCGGCCCGTTGCGCATGTAGGAACGCGCGGCGCCTCCCATCTTCTCGACCTGGGCGGGCTCGAGCGTGCGGATCACCCGCGCCGGCGCGCCGATGATCAGCGAATATTCCGGAAACTGTTTTCCTTCGGTGATGACGGAGCCGGCGCCGACCACGCTGCCGCGGCCGATCCTCGCGCCATTCATCACGATCGAGCCCATTCCGACCAGCGCCCCATCCTCGATCGTGCAGCCGTGCAGAATGACGTTGTGGCCGACCGTGCAGTTCTTTCCGATCGTCAGCGGAAAGCCGGGATCGGTATGGCAGGTCGAATTATCCTGCACGTTCGAGCCTTCGCCGATCTCGATCCATTCATTGTCGCCGCGCAACACCGCGCCGAACCAGACGCTCGCCGAGCTCGAAAGACGCACCTTGCCGATCACGGTGGCGGTGTCGGCGATGAAGTAATTGCCGTCGGCGGGAAGCTCGGGCGCCTGCCCATCAAGTTCATAGATCGCCATCAAAATCTCCTGTCGGACTGAGACCTTGGCACGATGGCCGGAGCGTTTTCAAGAAAAGCATGACGGAACAGGGAACCGGCCGGCCTGGCTGGAGCCGCAAAACGCAGGTGGGGCCGGACTGGACGAAGCCAACCCCAAACTAAGCCAGCACCGGACTAAGCCAGCACGCCTGCGGCGCGCAGCGTCATCAGAAAGAAGGTGCCCGACATCAGGCTCCAGAAGCCCGCGATGACGGTCGCGATCATCACGAATTCGAAGCGGCGGCGTTCGATCTGCACGCCGCGCAGCGTGTTGCGCATGATGATGAAGGGCGCGGCGAACACCAGGAACGGCACGGCGGCGAAGCGCCGCGGGGGCACGCCCACTTGCAGCAGGCCAAAACCGGCAGGCCGCTCGGCCCAGGCCTGGTAGCCGCTCGCGAGCACACCGGCGAACGCAAAGCCGATGCAAAGTGAGAACAAGGAATTCAACGCATCCGCCG
>Ga0137412_10005267_pt1 | contig 10339 bp, 8 predicted proteins | sample CZODoug2_1_16fun_FD_122160 | JGI IMG/M metagenome (GOLD analysis project Ga0137412, IMG submission 122160) | Vadose zone soil fungal communities from Angelo Coast Range Reserve, California, USA - CZODoug2_1_16fungal (Hybrid Assembly) | ecosystem: Environmental > Terrestrial > Soil > Vadose zone... | reverse complement strand
CTGAAAGATGTGAAGGCCAATCAATTGATTCACGTTAAAGAAGGTGAAGGCATTGTGCGGTCGGTGCGCTTTGACGAAAAGCAGAAGGAAAAGTCCAAGGCAAAGAGCTGACGGAAATGGTGGTCTGCGCATGAAGGCCAAGACCGTTCCTATGTTGTTTCTGGTGGTCGCGACCTTCGTGACCGGTGCCATCGCAGTTGGGCAATGGCCATTCGGACCGTGGCGTCGAACTTCGGATGTGCCGATCCTCGCGCCTCAGGGCAACGGCTGGGAATCGGCGGGAACTTTCAATCCGGCCGTAGTCGAGTACAACGGAAAATTCGTGATGCTCTATCGCGCGCAAGATGCAGCGGGCACGTCGCGACTGGGCTACGCGGAAAGCACAGACGGCATCCACTTCACGCGCCGAGCGGAACCGGTGCTGTCGCCGGAAGCGGACTATGAAAAAGATGGTGGAGTGGAAGACCCCCGGCTGCAAAAGTTCGGCAACACTTTCTACCTGACGTACACCGGCTACAACAAAAAAGACGCGCAGCTTTGCCTGGCCACTTCGCAGGATTTGATCCATTGGGACCGCAAGGGCGTGATCCTGCCCGCCTACAAGGGGTATTGGAACAAAGCCTGGACGAAGTCAGGCGCTATCGTTCCACAGAAAATTGGCGGCAAATACTGGATGTATTGGCTGGGGACCGCCGCGGATAAAACGGATCAGATGGGCTTGTCATATTCCACCGATCTGCTGCAGTGGACGGAAGCAACAGAAACTCCGGTGCTGCCTCGGCGGCCGGGAAAATTCGATTCGCGAGTGGTCGAGCCGGGGCCGGCACCGATTCTCACGCAAAGCGGAATCGTGCTGATTTACAACGGCGCTGACGACCAACTGGTTTATCGCACAGGAGTTGCAGTGTTCGACCGCAAAGATCCGCGCAAGCTGCTTTCGCGCACGGATCAGCCTATTTTCGGTCCGGAAAAAGAATGGGAGAAAGTTGGACAAGTTCCGAACGTGGTCTTTGTTGAAGGAATGGCGCGCCAAGGCCAGCGCTGGCTCTTCTACTACGGTGCAGCGGATAAGTACGTGGGAGTAGCCGAAGCGCCCGTGAAGTGAGAAATACTGAACGTCGTGACGGGGCGCGCCATTTCGTCGAAAATTACGCTACTGCCGTTTTCGCCGCTGGCTTGCGCCGCGGCTTGCCATTCTCACTGACTTTGCCGTTGCCGCCGTTCTGGTCGACCTTGCCATTCTCATCGACCAACTGACGCTCGGCGGCAATCCAATCCTCTAGTTCATTTCCCGGCGTACCGGCGCGTCCCAGGAAAATGTGATACGCGCGCAGGGCGATCTCTTCCGGTGTTGGTTGATTTTTTGCGACTCGCGTTTTTTGCTCTGTGGGCGAGGAGCTTTCCCTCGTCTTGGCCATCTTTTCTCCTTCCGGCTGGGGCCTCCATTCTACGTTCGCTGAAAACACTACGCCAACAAAGATTCGAATGGGATGCATCGCCAACGTAAATGCATACCGGCTCCGTCGGGCATCCGACGCTGCAATGCAGGAATCGCTATTCGATGAGGCGCGTTTTCTTTTCGAGTTTACGCTCCGCGACCGCCGAGGCGTCTTGAAGGACTTTATCGATGCGGCGCGCCTGCGCTTCCGGAGTGCGGTAATGAAAGACGCCAAATAAATGGTTTCGCCGCTGCGTGGGAGACATGCTTTTCCAGCCCTCAAATGCCCGCGGCTCGCGTGCGAAAGCCAGCCGCAATACCGGCGGGAGCGCGTGCTCCGCGTCCATCACTGCGAGCATGCGTTCGGCCGTCTGCTCCGCGCGCCGGACACGAGTCTCCTTGCTCTTCACCTGCATGATCCACTTGCCGATTTCGCTGCGCGTCGAATGGTTCAACGCCTCGAACCATTTGCGCAGCGCGGCGTCTTCGCTGAGGAAGCGCTTCAGCTCCGGGGGAACAATCGCAATGCGTTCCGCCAGATCGGGCTCGAGGCGAAATTGGGCAGACATGCCTTGGCGAACATCGCCGCCCCTCTGCATGGCCTTGTTCACCAGCATGATGTGTCCGCCTCCGCGCGCGGGAAACAGCGAAGTGCGAAATGCGAACCCATTGATTTCGCCTCTTACGCGCAACCGATTGCGCATCGGCCAAACCTTGTTGATGTCGAACGGGATACGAATGATAGTCCAACCAAGCCGCGACTGAATGCGCTCAAGGGTTGCTTTGAACGTCTTTACAGGTGGTTTTGATTTGCGCGTCGCCAAGTGGCACCAAGCGAGGGATTCTACTACGCTGTCTGAATGGAGCGGCAACGCAAGAATAAAGAGCTAAAAACCTTGCAGGGACCAGACGTTCGCGCTGCCGCTGGCTTGCCATATCGCTATGCGCTGGCCGTCCGGCGACGGAATTGCCCAGCCCATTTCCTGCTGCGCGTCTTGCAACATGGGAATGGCCTTGCCGTGCAGATCCACCTTCAGGAGAGTCTGGACGCCGGAAGGATCGGAAGCACTCACCCACAAGTTGCGACTGTCCGCAGCCCAATCGATGGCGGCGATCCGCACCCACCCGTCGAGGGTGATCGTGCGAGGTTTTCCAGAGTTCATCGGGAAAATCTGAATTTCGCCGGGCACTTGGCCCAGCCGCCAAGCGGCGACGGCCAACATTGAACCGTCCGCGGAAAGCGTCCAGTTGAATTTCAGTTCGCTGGAATGCGCAAATTGCGTCAATTCCCGCTTCTCGCCAGTGGATGAGTCAAAGCTAAAGAAGCGGATGGCGTGCGCTTCATTGCGGCTGAACAGGCACAACTTAGAGGGAAGGCGCGCGCATTGTATGTTTTCCATAAACGGTTCTTGCAATAGCAATTGTGGTGTGCCCCCGTTCACTGGCATGCGCATCACGCGCACTTGGCCGGCGGGATCGTTGGCGTCCGGCGTCAAGAGATACAGAATTTCTGAGCCATCGGGGTTGAGCCTCGCGATCATGACCATGTTCGAGCCGTCCACCAGCAGATCCGGCGCAGCCTGGTCTATCCCCTGCTTGAAAAGGTGAAAAGGCCCTTCGCGATCGGAAATAAACACTAGCGACTTGCTATCGGCCGTCCAAGTGTACGGAAGGTTCCGTCCCTCTTCGAGACTCAAGCGGCGCGGAGCGGTCAGGTGATCCTGGCCCGCTGCGACTTGCGAAATGTATAAGTGCGGCTCGCCGCTCCTCCGAAGGAAGGTGAGGCGCTTGCCATCGGCCGTAAAGCTCAAGCCGGTTTTGACATCGGGGCCGCTGGTAAGCCGTTTGGCTTCCCCAATTAATTTGCCCGCTCGCGTGTCCACCTGCTGGACCCAAAGATTGGAGTCTCGCTGGTTAGGCGCAGGCTCGCTCAGCGAATAGACCAGCCGGCCATCGGCGGTCCAGGCGACGGTTTCACCGAGACGGCGCGTCGACAAGACGAAGTCAACCCGGTTAGTTGCAGGGTCGCAAATTCCGAGGGAAACATCCCCATCGCGATACCCAGGGCGGTACACATAGCGGGTGAAAGCCAATCGGGAGCCGTCCGGCGACCAAACCAACTGCCCGAAGATTTCGCCCGAATTGCCGAGAACCTCGCGATACAGTTGCTCCTCTACTCCCCCTCCGGTTTGGCCAATGACTTTACGCTGTTGCTCGCCCAGCGCGGAGGAAAGCCAGATTTCCTGGTCTTTGCCATTCCCTCGTATATAGGCGATTTGAGAGCCGTCCGGCGAAACCGAGCCGTCGCGTGCATTTACCAATAGCCTGCGCGGGCTTCCGCCGAGCACGGAGACGCTCCACAGGCTTGGTCCTTCTTCATAATCAAAGGTTGCTGCCAGCACGTGGTTTCCGTCTGGGAACCAACCGGTGGGTCGCATTTTTGCCGTAGGTGTCAAGGCGATGGAGTGGGTCTCACCGGTTCCTACGACTCGCAGGAAGAGTCCGGATCTGTCCGCGAAAACCAGGTACTTGCTGTCCGGCGAAATCACCGCGCTAATCACGGGGTCATCCAACGTGTTTGCGGTGAGCCTTTGCTCTACGATTTGGACTTTCGGATTGAGGCGACGCGCGGCAACCCAGCCGGCGCCAGTGCCCATTAGCAAAACCGAGAGTGTAGCGAGGGCGATTCGCCCACGACGGCTCTTTTGCGGTGCTGGCGGGGTGACGATCTGGGGAACCGGGCTCGCTCCGTTCGGCTTAGCCGCGACGGGAGCGACGAACCGGTAGCCCCGGCGAGCCAGAGTCTCCACGAAGCGAGGATTTTCCGCCGAGTCCCCAAGCGCGTCGCGAAGCCGTTTGACGGCCGCGTTCAGCCCATGGTCAAAATCGACAAAAGTATCTGCAGGCCATAGCCGCTTGCGCAGTTCTTCGCGGGTAACGATTTCACCCGGGTTTTCCAGCAGCATGGTCAGAATTTGGAACGGCTGTTCCTGCAGGCGCACCTTGGAACCGTTGCGCCGCAGTTCACCGCCACGAAGGTCGGCCTCGAATGAACCGAAGCTAACGATATCCTTGCCCTTGTCCGCCACCGGGATCCCCAAGTCGTCTATGTCTATTAGTAAGTACGAAACGGATTAGAAGATGTTTCCTGAATTCGGTGCGTTATCCGAGCTTCTATCCCTTTGACGTACGGACATTTAGCTCGTCACCCGCAAATTTGCCACGCGTCACCCGGCGAGCATTGAGGTACGCGGCGTTCACCTCCATTTTGGCGCAGTTGGAGGCGTGCCGCGATGCTTGTACTGACGACCCGGAAGTCAATTTGGTTTGGCATTTTTCTCCTATATATCTTTGTCGGTGCCAGCGCCTGTGCGCAGGTTGGAGCACCGGCCTCCCAAGTGATCGTATCGGTGCATAACGACGCACATACGCCAGTAGGTACCCTAGTGTCCGCGGAAACCACAGCCTCCAGAATTTTCCGGGAAGCTGGCCTAAACGTGGAATGGATGAACTGCGTCGGTGTAGGCAACCACGGTTCAGCATCCCCCTGCACAAAAGCTGCTTACCCGACCTACCTTCATATCCGGATAGTATCCCGTGCGCGGAACCTGCCCGCTGCTACGTTTGGTATTGCGTACCTCTCGGCGGATGGGAGCGGATGCTACAGCAGCGTTTTTCTGGAGCCTATAGCCCATTTGCACGCTAGCACTGGCGAGGGCGTGGGCCCAGTACTCGGGCATGTGATGGCGCACGAGATTGCTCACCTGCTGCTAGGCACGAACTCGCATGCTGCGGAGGGAATCATGCGGGCGCAATGGCAGAAAGATGAGTTGTTGAGCGCAAGCAAGGGCGAACTGTTATTTACGCCGCGGGAGTCGCAGGTAATGAGAGAGCGACTGTTCGCAGTGGGAAGGCCGACGGTGGGGGACTAGCGATGCTTCTTCGATTCTGAGGTTGCTGTCGATCCGGTTCCCTCTTGGATGGTGCGAACGCCGTCCACTTTAATGTTGTCAAATTTTTCGAGAAGTCCCGTCGGCCAGCGCACCTCTACCCAGTCGATCCTCGCCGCCGCGCCCAGCCCGAAGTGCACGCGCATGTCGTTGTTGGAGTCGAAGCTGGAGCCGCTGCGCACTTCATCAATGAGTGTGCGGGTGCCGGCTTTGACACGGATGCGCGCGCCGATCGCGTCGCGATTCGATTTGGTACCGACCAGTCGGAAAGCCACCCAATGATTTGGCGTTCGCAGTTGGTTGACCAGCAAGCTAGGCGGCGCATTCATATTGCTGACCACCGCGGACATGCGGCCATCGTTCCAAAGATCGCCTATCGCCAGGCCACGCGATGAACTTGGTTTGGTAATTCCCGGGCCGCCGGTCGCGGAGATGTCCGTAAATTTTCCGTCACCGTTATTGTGATACAGGATTCGCGGCTCCTGGAAATTGCTGCCCAGATGCTGGCTGTCAACCTCCGGGTAGACGTGCCCGTTGACGAGCAGAAGATCTGGCCAAGTGTCATTATCGAAATCGAGAAACATGGTGCCCCAGCCAAGATACTGCGTGTTCAGGCCGAGTCCGGCCCGATAAGTGACATCGTCAAAGGTGCCGTCGCCATTGTTGCGATACAGCGTGGCGGTGTCGTCGGAAAAGTTTGTCTTGAAAATATCGAGTTTTCCGTCTCCATTGTAATCGGCCACCGTGGAGCCCATGCCTGCTTGCGCGCGCCCGTCTTCATTGAATGCGGCGCCGGCAGTGACCGCCACGTCGGTGAACGTCCCGTCGCGATTGTTGTGATACAGAATGCTCGGAGTGCTGTCGCAAGCGACGAAAATGTCGGGCCAGCCATCGTCGTCGAAATCCAGGGTAGTCACGCTGAATGCGTAATGGCCAGTGGTTTGATCGATGTGCGCTTTTTTCGTCACGTCTTCAAACGTGCCGTCTCCGCGATTGTGATACAGGACATTTTTTGACCCAGGCAAGCCTTGCGGCCCGCACATCACCGGCACGCCCTTCCAGATGCAACTAGCGCGCTCGCCGGGTGCAGGCGTGTTCGATAAATCGAAATCGACATAGTTGGACACCATTAAATCCAGGTGCCCATCGCGATCGTAATCGATGAAAGCACAGCCGGTTCCCCAAGCTTTGCCGGAGCCGCCCACGCCGGCTTTATCGCTGACATCGGTAAACGTGCCGTTCCCGTTGTTGTGATACAGAGTATTTTTCCCGTAGTAGGTGACGTAAAGATCTTCCCATCCGTCGTTGTCGTAGTCGCCCACACAAACGCCTTGCCCCCATCCGGTGTGCGCCAGGCCGGCCTTGTCCGTGACGTCGCTGAACGTCCCATCATGGTTGTTGCGATACAAGTGATTCGTCGGGCCTTTGGTGGGAAATCCCTCGAGCTTCGTGCCGTTGACAATAAAGATGTCCGGCCAGCCATCGTTGTCGTAATCAAAGATGGCAACGCCCGTACCGGTAGTCTCAATGATGTATTTCTTGGTGGTCTCGCCGCCAAAAACATTCATCATCGTGAGACCAGCTTCCTTCGCGATGTCGGTGAAGTTCGCCAAGGGTTTAGGTGGTTGAGAAGTTTGAAGACTCGAACCGCCCATCGCGACGAGCAGTGAAAAAGGCAGCAGCACCGCGAGGAAAATTCGCAAGGTCCGGGAAAGCGCGCGCCAATGAAAAGAAATTCTCAGAATCATGTCCCATCGGCATAGTAGGTTGCGGCTGCAGGGTGGTCAAGACGGATGCGTCGTCGACCAAGCACGTTTCATCAGCGTGCTACTATTTCTATCCGAATATGATGAGGAATTTGTTGGAGATTCCGATCGTTCCAATACGGTTCCGGCTTCGCTGCCGCTGGCCTCTCCTGGCGTTTTTCCTCTCTTCTTTGGCGGCGTTCGGGACGTCGGCTGTGCTCAGCGCGGCCCAGAAGAGCAAACCGCCTGCGCAGGTCGAAGAGATTTACGCACAAGGAATGCAAGCACTGCAAAGTGGTGATCTAGCTGCCGCGGAAACTGCGTTCAACAAAGTTTTGCGCCTTGCTCCCTCCAGCGCCGAAGCACACAACTCGCTGGGCTGGGTGTTGCAAGCCGAAGGAAAAATTGACCCGGCGATTCGCGAGTTTCAGGCTGCGATCAAACTCAAACCCGACTTCCCGCAGGCTCACATCAACCTATCCAACGCTTTTCTGCGGAGTGGAAATCGCGCCGGCGCACTTCGCGAGGCAAGGGAGGCTGTTCGTTTGGCCCCGTCCGACTCCGAGGCTCGCCGCACACTTGCACGCGTGTTCGACGCATCTGGCGACCTGACTTCGGCGATAGAGGAAATGCGCCGCGCCATCGCGGTCGAGCCAAACCGCGCAGAGCTTCACGACGATCTGGGTGCGCTATTGGTCCAGCAAGGCTTGAGCACCGCCGCCTACAATGAATTTTCGAGGGCGCTGGAACTCGCGCCTGGCTTAGGGAGCGCTCATTTGCACCTGGGCGTGCTGCGTTACCGCGAAAAATCCCTTGCTCAGGCTGTGACTGAGCTAACCGCTGCCGTTAGTTCAAATGCCGGCGGCGCGCAAGCGCACTACTATCTTGGCGAAGCGCTTCGAGAAACTGGTGACGCGGACGCGGCAATCCGCGAGTTCCAGGCGGCTATCCAGTTGCAACCTGATTTCCCCGACGCGCAAAATTCGCTCGGGATCCTATTGCAACGTGCCGGTAACGTCGACGATGCCATCGCATCTTTCCAGCGCGTCCTGCAACAGCAGCCGGATAATTCCGAAGCTCACAACAATCTTGGTCTCGCGCGCCTGCAGCTCGGAGATGCGGACCACGCCATTCCCGAATTCCAGGCTGCCCTTCGCCTGCGTCCACAGGACGCCGGCTATCAGACCAACCTTGGAATCGCTTACCTTCAGAAAACCGACTTCGACTCGGCAGTCGCGCAATTTCAGGCGGCTCTCGAGAATTCGCCGCGTAATCCCACGCTGCACTACGATCTCGGGCTTGCGCTTAAGCTCAAGGACAAATTGACCGAAGCCATCGCCGAATTCCGGATCGCGGAGCAACTCGAACCGCGGCAAGCCGACGTTCACTACACCTTGGGAGTCACGCTGTGGCAGCAGGGCGACTTTCCGGCGGCGGCGGAGGAGCTCCAGGCGGCGATTGACGCGAAGCCCGATTACGCAGAGGCCTTCTACACGCTTGGAACCGTTCGCAAGCAGCAGGGAAAATTGCCGGAAGCGGCCGATGCTTTGCGCCAAGCCATCCGTTTGCAACCCGATTTTGCGGGGGCCCATACGACTTTAGCAGCGGTGCTCCGTCAACTCGGCGACGTCAATGGAGCCGCAGCCGAATCGAAAGCGGGATCGGAACTCAGTAAGGAGAAAAACAGTCAGCAAACCGCTTTGTTCGCAACCAATTCAGGCAAACGGCTGCTTACTGTCGGCGATCTGGAAGGTGCCATCTCGCAATTTAAGTCCGCCATTCAGGCGCTGCCCGGCTACGCGCCAGCACACTTTCAATTAGGTCTGGCATTGCAACGCAAGGGTGACAAAGCCGAATCAGCACGCGAATTTCAAAAAGCCCGCGAGCTTGATCCGCGGCTCACGCCGCCTTCATAGCTTGGATCTAGCGCTCGCCGTCGCTACGATGTTCCACTGCGCAGGGCCACCAACTCGGTTCCCACTGGCACGCCGCGCGTCACTTTGACACGGATCACGGCCTCAAACGGTTTGAGTTGCCCCGTTTGCGAAACGGGCAGCCGCAGCAGCAACTCCTCGACCGAACTCTGGCGACAAACATATTCCACCGCAGCCTGCGTGCCGATGGTCGTAGTCCCCGCCAGAATTAGCACCGCTTGCCCTTGATTGATACCTCTCACCAATCCTATGACTGCGTAATCTTCCGTCAGTGGCGCGTTCCCAAGACTTGGGAAGTAATTCCTGGACTCTCCCGGCTGTGGATGCACGTTCACGATGGCTTCGTCGCCTTTGCGTGTTCCCGAAGCCATACGCTGGAAAATAAATTCCTGGGTGCCGGGAATTTCCAGTAGTGTAAGGTTCTCAAACGGCGAACCTACGAAGATGAGATTGTTGTTCTTCGCGTCGTCTAGCGAAAAGAGATTGCCGCGCTTCAGTCGGATCTGTCGATGCAGGACGCCAAAAACCCGGTCCAGTTCGTGAACGGCTAAGACTTCGCCCACACCGGTGTAATGGTCCAAAATAAAACTGCCTTTGTCTTTTGTGGTGTCGTAATAGCGCATTCCCGTTTCGGGGCGGCCCACGAAGGCAGTCCGGAAGATGGCCTTGCGGCGATAGGCACGCAGGATTTTCAGGGCAATCGCGTACAGGTAGGTCCGGAACAACGCTCGAGGCTCGTAACGACTTGCCGAGCGGAGCAACGCCAAAAACGTTTCCTGCGTCAGTTCCTCCGCGCGAGCTGGATCGTTGAGGCGGCGACGAAAGAAACCGTGGATTGGTTGCTGGTAGCGGCGGAACAGCTCGGTTAGGGCTTCCGCGGAGCCTTGGGAGCAGGCCAGCATGAGTTGCTCGTCGCTGGTGGGATTGTGGGGTGCGTCGCTCATGACGTTAGCTGGAGAGCCTCCAAGCTTAGAACGAATTCTGGGGCGCGTCTTGCAATTTGGGCCGGCAGTCGAAGCCTGCGAGACGCGGCAGAAGGCGGCCCGTTTCGGAAAACGGTAGCTACAACGGCTGCTCGCTACTAGAGGTAATGTCGCGACAGGAGGAAAAGTTCCAGAGCCGCACCTGATTCACACAAATCGCAAGAAGTCCAAGGAGCCTCAGACGGGTCTGGACGTGCACGATTTGCGGTTATACACCGATGGAGGAGCGTAGCGCGTCGGCTACGGACTGGCTGAAGCGCTGGACGTCGGCTTGGTGCTCGGCTTCGAC
>Ga0137412_10005266_pt1 | contig 10340 bp, 8 predicted proteins | sample CZODoug2_1_16fun_FD_122160 | JGI IMG/M metagenome (GOLD analysis project Ga0137412, IMG submission 122160) | Vadose zone soil fungal communities from Angelo Coast Range Reserve, California, USA - CZODoug2_1_16fungal (Hybrid Assembly) | ecosystem: Environmental > Terrestrial > Soil > Vadose zone... | reverse complement strand
CAAACCTTGAGCGGCTGTCGCGCCGCGCCTTCGTTGCCGGCACGGCCGCCGCCGCCGCCTCCGTTGCCCAGGGCTTCGCGCCTCAGGACTCCAAGGTGTCGGCGACTGCGCCGCTCACGGCGTTGAGCGCCTGCGATGCGGTTCAGCGCATGGTGCGCGGCGAGCTGACGGTCGAGCGATATGCCGGGGCGCTGCTGGCGAGGTGCGAATCGCAACACGCCCTCAACGCGTTCATCACCTTGGAGCCCGAACGGGTGCTGGAACATGCCCGCGCCGGCGATCAGCAGCGCCGGACCGGCGCGAAGCTCGGACCGCTCTTCGGTCTGCCCATCCCGGTCAAGGACAGCGTGAATACCCGGGACTACGCGACGACGGGAGGAACACCGGCGTTGCGGCATTTCCGGCCGGCGCAGGATGCACCGGTGGTCGCGTCGCTGAAAGGCGCCGGCGCCATCGTGCTGGGGAAAACCAATTTGCACGAACTGTCCTTCGGGTGGACCACCAATAATCTCGCGTTTGGTGCGGTTCACAATCCCTATGATCACAAGCGCATTCCCGGGGGAAGCAGCGGCGGCACGGCCGCGGCGATTGCGGCGCGGCTGGCGCCGCTCGGAGTGGCGGAAGATACCGAAGGGTCCATACGCGTACCCGCGGCATTCTGCGGCATTGCCGGATTCCGGCCCACGACCGGGCGGTACTCGACCAAGGGCTGCGTGCCCATCTCGCCGCTGTTCGATCAGGTCGGACCGCACGCCCGGACCGTGCAGGACTTGGCATTGTTCGATTCGGTCGTTGCCGGCGATCCCACTCCTCTGACGGCCGAGCCGCTGCGCGGCGTGCGTCTCGGCGTGGTCCGCGACTATTGGTTTGTGGATTTGCACCCCGAGGTCGAAAAGATTGCGGATGAAGCGCTGGCGCGGCTGCGCGAAGCCGGAGCCGTGCTCGTGGAGGGAACGATTCCCGGCCTGGCGCACCTCATCGACCTCACGACGGACCCGGTGCAAAATCACGACGTCCGCCCGGAACTCGCCCGGTACTTGAAAGAGTACGGCGCCGGCTTGCGCGTGGAAGAACTCATCGCCCGCGCAAGTCCGGATATCCGGGAGATCTTTCGCACGGATGTCATGCCGGGCGGCGTCAATGTCGTTTCCGAAGCCGCCTATGCCGCCGCGCGCGACCAGCATCTCCCAGCGCTCCGCCGGCTCTTCCAGGAATATTTCGCGCGCGCGCAGGTCGCGGCCATCGTCTTCCCGGCCACCCTCGTGCCGCCGCCGCTGATCGGCGAGGAGACCACGCTGACGGTGGGCGGCGGCCGCAGCCTTCCCTTCGAAGTCGCCGTGGCCCGCAACATTGCGCCGGGGAGCACGGCGGGATTACCGGGTCTGGTGCTTCCCGCGGGACTTACCGCCAGCGGTGTGCCGGTCGCCGTCGAGTTCGACTCGCCCGCGGCATCCGACCGCGCCTTGCTGGCTCTCGGCTTGAGTCTCGAACGTGCGCTGGGACCGATCGCGCCGCCCAAGAGCAGCTCTTGAATTCTCGCCGCACCCTGGCTGCCCGATGGCGCGTCATCTCGTTCCGTCTCGCCGTCGCAGTCGGCGCATTGATTTGCGGCGCGGCGCAGGCGGCCGCACCGCTCGCCGCGGAATCCACCACCGGCATGGTCGTCAGCGCGCAGCACCTCGCATCCGAAGTCGGCGCCGGCATCCTGCGAAACGGCGGCAACGCCATCGACGCGGCGGTCGCGGTGGGCTACGCGCTCGCGGTCACTCATCCGTGCTGCGGCAATCTCGGCGGCGGCGGCTTCATGATCATTCATCTTGCCGACGGCAAGGACACCTTCCTCAACTTCCGCGAGAAGGCGCCGCAGGCCGCCAAGTGGAACATGTTTCTCGATTCGGCGGGCAATGCCATTGCGGAGAAGAGCCTGAATGGGTTTCTCGCCGCCGGCGTGCCGGGGACCGTGCTCGGGCTCGAAACGGCCCGTGAAAAATACGGCACGCTGCCGCGGACGACGCTTCTGGCGCCCGCCATACAGTTGGCCGAACAGGGTTTCGTCCTCACCCGTGGCGACGTCGACGTGCTCGAGGCCGGAACCGACGCGTTTCGCGGCCAACCCAACGTTGCCGCCGTGTTCCTGAATCACGGCGACCCATTCAAGCCCGGAGACCGGCTGACGCAACCGGGGCTCGCCGCCACGCTCCGAGCCATCAGTGACGGCGGAGTCCCTGCGTTCTATCACGGCGCCGTCGCTGCCGCGGTGGCCGACGCGAGCAAGGCCCATGGGGGCCTGTTGACGGCGGCCGATTTCGCCGCCTACACGGTGACCGAGTCTGCGCCGGTTACATGCGCCTATCGAGGATACACGATCATGTCGGCGCCGCCTCCGAGTTCCGGGGGCGTCATCCTGTGCGAGATGTTGCGCATTCTGGAAGCCTATCCCCTGCGCAAGCTGGGTTTTCATTCGAGCCGGTCGGTGCACTACCTGACGGAAGCGATGCGCTACGCCTTTCACGATCGCAATAAGTATCTGGGGGATCCGGCGTTCATCGACAATCCGACCGAGCGCTTGATATCGGACGCCCACGCCGCGAAGATCAGGTCCCACATAGCGGCGCAGCATGCGACGAGTTCGGAGTCCCTGGAGGGCGACAAGGGTCCCGCCGAACACGCAATGACCACTCACTATTCCATCGTCGATGCGAAGGGTAATGCGGTCTCCGTGACCTACACCATCAACGACGACTTCGGCGCCAAGGTCATCGCGGGCGACACCGGTTTCTTCCTGAACGATGAAATGGACGATTTCACGGCAAAACCCGGCGCCGCCAATTTATTCGGCCTGGTACAGGGCCATGCAAACGCCATAGCGCCCGGTAAGCGGCCGTTGAGTTCCATGACGCCCACCATCGTGCTCAAGAATGGCAAGCCCGTGCTGGTGGTGGGAACTCCCGGCGGCTCCCGCATCATCACCACCGTGTTGGAAATCCTCGTCAACGTGATAGACCACGGCATGAGCCTTCAAGAAGCCATTGATGCGCCCCGAATTCATCATCAATGGCTGCCCGACACCTTGGCGGCCGAGCCGTTCGCGCTGTCGGCCGATTCGACCGTGGCGCTCACGCGCATGGGCTACCGTGTGGTGCCCCTGGAGGTCTGGGGCGCCGGCAATGCCGCAGAAGCCGTCGGGGTTGCCCCGGCGGATCCGATCCTTGCCAAGTCGCTCGGGTTTCCGCGGCCCGGCGTTCTGTACGGCGCCAGCGACCCCCGCGCCCCGGCCGGTGCGGCCGCTTCGCCGTGACTTGACCCCTCAAGACCACTGCGATTGATACAATACGGTCATTCCATCCAAGGCAGGCAAACATGATCAAAGTCAGCGTTTTGTATCCGAACAAACCCGGCACACACTTCGACATGAATTACTACGTCACCAAGCACATGCCGCTGGCCATGCGGTTGCTGAGCAAGGGCTTGCGGAAGACGGAAGTGGACGCGGGGCTGCACGGCACCGCCCCGAGTGAACCGCCGGCATTTCATGGCGGCTGTCAGTTCTATTACGACACCGTGGACGCCTTTGTCGCGGTTTGGGGCGCGGCCGCGGCCGAACTGACCGCGGACATCCCGAAATACACCGACGTCGCGCCGGTGATTCAATTCAACGAGGTGAAGATCTCGGTTTGAATTCAGCACTCGGGACGCGATCCGCACCCTCCCCTTAGGTGTGCCGAGCCGCTCCGCGAATAGGTTCTTTCCTACGCAGCCTTGCGGCGTTCGACACCGCTGCGTGCTGCATCGCACTTGTTACGCTTGGATTCATTCGGCAGGATATCGGTTGACGGCGCACGCTGCCATTGACCGGTCCGAAAAAGGTTATAAAAATGAACAGATTGGACAGGCTCGACGAGTTGATCGATGGCGCGGAGGAATTGCTCACAAAACTTGCCGACGCGCACGATCCCAACATCCAACGGCTGCGCGACCGTGTCGACCATGCCATCGCCGACGCCATGCGCACGCTCTCGCGGCAGGACGACGAGGCATCGCTGCGGCTCCGGGACATCGCGCACACCATTGACGACTATGTTCGCGACTACCCATGGTTTGCGGTCCTCGCCGGCGTTGTGGTCGCCGGCACCGCGGCTTTCATTGCCGGCGCCGCTGTGGGGAATAAAAGACGCTCGTGAGCATTCATGAACTGTTTCCGACCCATGTCTACACCTCTGTCCTCCAAAGAAGCGGTTCGCGGGAACTGAACCGGCAGCTTCTCAAGGAGGGCCGGCAACTCAAGGACGACGACGCTGCCGGCCGCCGCTGGTCCACAAAGAACTATCGCGGCGGCTACACGTCGTACGGTTCGTCGCATAAACTGCATCAAATGTCGCCGACGTTTCAGGCTCTGGAGCGTAAGTTGAAGCGTCACGTTCAGGCCTTCGCGCAGGCCGTCGAGTGGGACCTCACAGGCCGGGAACTTGCGATGACCGACTGCTGGCTCAACATCATGTCGCGGAACGCCGTGCATGGGCTGCACCTGCATCCGCTCTCGACATTGAGCGGCACGTACTACGTGCATGTTCCGGCAGGGTCTCCCGGCATCAAATTCGAGGACCCGCGCCTGGACCGCTACATGGCTGCGCCCCCCCGAACGGTGCGCGCTGGCCCTAAGAACCGGCCGTGGATCACCCTGCCCGCCGTGGCCGGACAGGTGGTGTTGTTCGAGAGTTGGCTGCGTCACGAGGTCGCTTCCCATCCGACGGCCGCCGAACGCGTGAGCGTGAGCTTCAATTACAACTGGTTTTAAGGGCCTGTCTGCGAAGTGCATCGGCGAGCCATGCCGGCGAGAGTATTCCAAGTGGCGCCGAGCCACCTGCTAGAATCAGGCGATGAACGACCGAACGACGCGGACTGCGGATGCCACCATGGCGGTGTATCTTGACCTGGAGAACATTGCGCTCGGTGCGCGGGACGCCAAATACCCGAGCTTCGACATCGAAAAGGTACTGGCGCGCCTTTTGCTGAAGGGTCACATCGTCGTCAAGAAAGCCTACTGCGACTTCGACCGGTACAAGGACTTCAAACGCGGTCTGCACGAGGCAGCCTTCGAGCTCATCGAAATCCCCCACGTACGGCAATCCGGCAAGAACTCCGCGGACATCCGCATGGTCGTCGATGCACTCGATCTGTGCTACACCAAGGGACACGTCGACACCTTCGTCATCCTCAGCGGCGACTCGGACTTCTCTCCGCTCGTCAGCAAGTTGCGTGAGAACGCAAAGACCGTCATCGGCGTCGGCGTCAAGAATTCGACCTCGGACCTGTTCCTCAACAACTGCGACGAGTTCATCTACTACGATGATCTGGTCCGCAAAGAACCATCCAAGGTGCGCCGCCGCAGCGCATCAACGCCATCGCGCCAATCCGCGCCAACGGCCGACAGCGCGCCCGCGGAAAGTGCGCCGGTCGAGAACAAGGGCCCCGACCTCACCGATGCGCTCGATCTGGTGGTCGAAACTCTCGATGCCGTCATCGAAGAGCGCGGCGAGAACGAACCGATCTGGGGTTCCATGATCAAACAGGCCATCAAGCGCCGTCATCCGGGCTTCAACGAGCGTGCCTACGGCTTTCGGTCCTTCAACGATCTGTTGGCCGACGCACAGAAACGCGGCCTCTTGACGTTGCGGGCGGACGAAAAATCCGGAGGCTACACCGTCCGAGCCGCCGACAGGACCCCCGCCCGCTGACAGGATCCCCGCCCGCCGACAGAACCTTGAACTTGAGTCCTGCCGCCCTCACTGAAGTGGTTCACGAACGACCGCGGAAGCAGGACCATGAATTCACAGCGTAGAAAATCCTGGATGTGGGCCGAAGCATGTGCCCGCCTCGATGAGGCGGAGCGCCGGCATCGCCGTTTCTTCGACCTGCTCGCCGTCCCTTCCGCCCCGCCCGTCTGGGAACCGCCCGCAAACATCTTCTCGTTGGGCGACGAATTGCACGTTTCAATCGCCCTGCCCGGCGCCCGGGCGGAAGACGTCGTGGTGCAGATCGCCTCATCCGGTCTTCTGATTGAAACCACGGTGCCGCCCCCGGCTTTTGCGGTCGGCATGCATGTCGTCCGTCTGGAAATCCCCTATGGACGGATGCGACGGCGAATCGACTTGCCGCCCGGACGTTATACGCTGCGTGAAAACCGATTTGAAAACGGCTATTTATTTCTCCGCCTTGCGGGGTCGACCCTATGAACACCAGCGAGAATCACCCGGCCGGCGCATCCGTGCCGGAAGACGTCCTCATCGTCCTGCCGGTGCGCGACCTGGTATTGTTCCCCGGTGTCGTGTTGCCCATCGCCATCCAGGGCGCACGTGCAGTGGCGGCGGCTCAGGAGGCCGTGCGCACCCAGCGCCGTGTGGGGCTATTGCTGCAGAAGGACCCTTCCGCCGAGGATCCGGGGACCGAGGAATTGCATCAAGTCGGCACGGCGGCGTCCATCGTGCGGTTCATTACCGCCGCCGATGGCACGCATCATTTGATCTGCCAGGGTGAGCAGCGATTTACCGTCTTGGACTATGTCAGCCAGGAGCCTTTTTTCGTGGCGCGGATCGAAGCGCACAAGGAAGTCACCGTGCTCGATCGCGAAGTCGAGGCACGCGGGTTCAACTTGCGCGAAAAGGCCATGGAGGCCTTGCAGCTGCTGCCGCACGCCCCCGCGGAACTCGCGAACGCCATTCGTGCGGTCGAATCAATTGCGTCGCTGGCGGACATCGTCGCGAGCTTCATGGACTTGAAGACCGCGGACAAGCAGGACATCCTGGCCACTTTCGATCTCAAAACCCGGCTCGACCGCGTTCTGACACTGCTCAATCGGCGCATCGAAGTGCTCAAGGTGTCGCGGCAGATCGACGAGCGGACGCGCGAGGCTTTCGATGGGCGGCAGAAGGAAGCCGTGCTGCGCGAACGGTTGCGCCAGATCCAGAAGGAACTCGGCGAAACCGATGGCTCCGGCGCCGAACTCGAGGAACTCAAGAAGGCGATTGCCGAAGCCGGTATGCCCGCGGAGGCGGAGGAACAGGCTCTGCGCGAGCTGGCACGCCTCGAGCGCATGTCGGACGGCGCCGCCGAGTATTCGATGACGCGCACCTACCTCGATTGGCTCATCGCCATGCCGTGGTCGAAGATCGATGCCGAGCATCTCGACATGGACCGCGCCCGTGCCATTCTCGATGAGGATCATTACGGGCTCGAGAAAGTCAAGAAGCGCATCCTCGAGTTCCTCGCAGTGCGAAAACTGAATCCCGAAGGCCGCAGTCCCATCCTGTGTTTCGTCGGTCCGCCCGGGGTCGGCAAAACTTCGCTGGGACAGAGCATCGCGAAAGCGCTCGGGCTCCAGTTCAGGCGTGTGAGTCTCGGCGGCGTGCACGATGAGGCGGAGATCCGCGGTCATCGACGTACCTACATCGGCTCGTTGCCCGGCAACATCGTGCAAGCCATGCGGAAGGCCGGTCGCCGCAACCCCGTGCTCATGCTCGACGAGGTGGACAAACTTTCGGCAAGCCATCAGGGCGACCCGTTCTCGGCACTCCTGGAAGTGCTCGATCCGGAGCAGAACAACTCGTTCCGCGACAACTACCTGGGCGTGCCGTTCGACTTGTCGAAGGTGCTGTTCATCGGTACCGCCAATGTGCTCGACGCCATTCCGGCGCCGCTGCGCGATCGAATGGAGGTCATCGAACTCACCGGCTACACCGAAGAGGAGAAGTTGCAGATCGCCCAGCGCTACTTGTTGAAACGTCAGTTGACCGCGAACGGCCTGTCCGCAGCTCAGGTCCAGGTTACCGAGGAGGCGCTGCGCAAGGTCATCGTCGATCACACGCGCGAGGCCGGCGTCAGAAATCTGGAGCGTCAAATCGGCGCCCTGCTGCGCAATGCGGCGGTCGCCATCGCTTCCGGACTCTCCTCGAACATCGTCATCGATGTTGCGGAGGTCGAGAAGATCCTCGGGGCCGCGCGCTTCGAGAACGACGTCGCGCTGCGCACCAGCGTCCCCGGGGTCGCGACCGGATTGGCGTGGACTCCCGCGGGCGGCGACATTCTGTTCATCGAATCGAGCCGGGTGAAGGGCACCGGCAAACTCATACTCACGGGTCAGCTGGGCGATGTGATGAAGGAGAGCGCGCAAGCCGCGGTCACCCTCGTGAAATCGCAGGCCGACCGCTTGGGCATCGATCCCGCCATGCTCGAGAATGTGGACCTGCACATTCACGTTCCGGCGGGCGCAATCCCGAAGGATGGGCCGAGCGCCGGCGTGGCCATCGCAACGTCGCTTGCTTCGTTGCTTTCCCAGCGCATGGTGCGCGCCGATGTGGCCATGACCGGCGAGATCAGCCTGCGCGGCGTCGTGCTCCCCGTCGGCGGGATCAAGGAGAAATGCGTCGCCGCCGCTCGCGCCGGAATTCGCACGGTGATATTGCCGGCAAGAAACCGCCGGGACCTGGATGAAATCCCCGAAAGCGTGCGAAACCGGCTGGAGTTCGTCTGGGCGGAGAAAATCGACGACGTCCTGGCGCGAGCGCTCGAGGGCCTGCCGGAGCACCGCGCAGCGGCTTAACGCGCGGGGCTTAAGCTGCCGTCGTCACGAGCCGCATCACTTGGGGATTTTTCAGCTCACGACCCGCCGGCGGCTCAGCTTGCCGCGACCTGCATCGGCGTGAAAGTCGCCTGCTGCAGCCGGTCGGCAATCGATTCGGCCGGAGCGGGCTTGCCGAAGCGGAAGCCTTGCAGCGAGTGCACGCCGGCGGCGCGCAGGAACAATTGCTGCTCGGCGGTCTCGACGCCCTCCGCTGTCACCTTCATGCCGAGGCCGCGGCCAAGGCTGACGATGGCATGCACGATCGAGGCCGCATCCGCGGCGGACTCGATCGAACGAACGAACGAACGGTCGATCTTGATGCGGTCGAACGGAAAGCTGCGCAGATACAGCAGGCTCGAATAGCCGGTGCCGAAATCGTCGAGCGCGAAGCGCACGCCGAGCGCTTTCAGGCGGTGCATGGCTTTCTCGGCGTCCTCGACATTGCCGAGCAGCGTGGATTCAGTCAGTTCCAGTTCGACGCGATGCGGGTCGATGCCGGTTTCGGCCAGGATGCGTTCGATCACCTCGGCGAAATCCTGGCGACGGAATTGCAGCGGCGAGACGTTGACCGCAACGGTGAGGCCGGTCCACGGCTTTGCCTCCAGGCATGCCTTGCGCAGCACCCATTCGCCGAGCGGAATGATCAGCTCGCTACCCTCCGCGATCGGGATGAAATCGGTCGGCGGCACATTGCCGCGCAGCGGATGGTTCCAGCGGCAGAGCGCCTCGACGCCGATCATCTTCTCGCCATTGGCGTTCATGATCGGCTGGTAGGCGACCGAGAGGCCGTCTTCCTTGATGGCGGTGCGCAGGTCGACTTCGAGCTGCTTGCGCTCGCGCAGGTCTGCGTCCATGTTGGCGTCGTAGATGCATGCGCGGCTGCGGCCTTCGTTCTTGGCGCGGTAGAGCGCGACGTCGGCGCGGCGGAAGCGATAGATGGATTGCTTGGGGTCGCCCACGATAAACAGTTTGCCGTTGAGTGGGCGCGCACGGCGCCAGTCAGACTCGGCCGGATCGGCGGCGGCGAGCAGCAGCAGGATTTCCGCCTGCAGCGGATCGGTATCCTGGAACTCGTCGACGAAGATATGGCTCATGCGGTGCTGCAGCTCGGCGCGCACGGCGGCGCGGTCGCGCACGAGATCGCGAGCGATCAGCAGCAGATCCATGAAGTCGAGCACCCCGGCGCGCTTCATATAAAGCGTGGCGCCATCCGCCGAAGCAAGCCGCTGGCTCTCGACTAGAATCATCTCGAGAATGCGGGGCAACTCGCGCTCTTCGCTCAGCGCCACACCGATGGGAATGACGCCTTCGGCAAAGAGGGAGGTTCGACGGCGCTCGACAAATGTTCGACGCACGGCAATTTCCAAAGGCTTCCGGTTACCCCGAAGATGCGGCGACCGGCATAGCCGCCGCCGCTTTGGCATTCGGACTGCTGGCAAACGGAATGGTGGAAGCCTCGGAACGCCCGATCGCCATTCGTCAGGGGCGCGCGATTCTGGCCGCGATGGCCGTCTTCCTGATCGTCGGCGTCGGCGTCGTCTATTGGTCGGAGACTGCCGGAAATCCGATTTTGACAGCACTGGGCGTCGACCCGTCTGCCGGCAACCTCGAGGGCAAGGAGGTCCGCTTCGGCCAGGCGCTGTCCGTGTTGTTCACGACGGGGACAAGCGGAACCAGCACCGGCGCGGTCAACTCGATGTTCGATTCCTATACGCCGCTCGGC
>Ga0137412_10005265_pt1 | contig 10341 bp, 6 predicted proteins | sample CZODoug2_1_16fun_FD_122160 | JGI IMG/M metagenome (GOLD analysis project Ga0137412, IMG submission 122160) | Vadose zone soil fungal communities from Angelo Coast Range Reserve, California, USA - CZODoug2_1_16fungal (Hybrid Assembly) | ecosystem: Environmental > Terrestrial > Soil > Vadose zone... | reverse complement strand
AACGACGGCATTTGCGCCGTTCACGAGCGTTACGTCGCCGCCTCCAGCGTGTGCGCCCTCATAGCGCTTCGACTTCCACCAGACAGTCGTAAAATGTCGGCGCCCGCCCCATATCGGTGAGCGTGTCGCTGCTGGTGAGCTCGTTGGCGTTCTTGCCGTCGCGCGCAAGCTTCTTCCACCACACCGACAATCCCACCACCACTCCGAGGCGGGCTCGATCGGTAACTCGGGCGCGCAGCTCGACGCTGCCGCGATCATTGAAGACGCGCACATAGCTGTCGGCAATCACGCCCCGCTTGGCGGCATCGTCCGGATGGATATCCAGCCACGGCTCGCCTTCGGCGGCGCGCAGGCTCTGCACGTTGACGAAGGAACTATTCAAGAAATTCCGCGCCGGCGGCGAGATCATCGCCAACGGGTAGCGGGCGGCAGCGGCGCTACGCGTGTCTTCCTGAGGGGCGATGTAGTCGGGCAAGGGATCCAAACCGAGTGCTTCGGCCCGGGCGGAGTAGAACTCCACTTTGCCCGACGGCGTGTCGAAGCCGCCGTTTGCGAAGCGCGCGACTTCCTTGGGCGCGCCCACCCGTTTCCAGCCCGCGGCACGCACCGCATTGAAATCCCAGTCCTTCGCCACCGCGGCCTGAGCGATGACTTCATCCGAATCGCCGAAGCAGGATTCGGTGAACCCCATGGCCCTGGCCAGCAAGCGGAATATTTCGGAATTCGGTTTCGATTCACCCAACGGCGCGATCGCCGGATTGTTCGCGACCAGATAGTAATGGCCGTACGGTTTGACCACATCCAGATGCTCGAGCTGCGTCGTGGCGGGCAGCACGATATCCGCGTAGTCCGCGGTGTCGGTCTGAAAATGCTCGAGCACGACGGTAAACAGGTCTTCCCGCGCGAACCCGCGCGCCACGCGGGTGGAATCGGGCGCCACGGCGACGGGATTCGAGTTGTAGACGATCAGGGCGCGAATCGGCGCGGCCTCATCGAGCAGCGCATGACCGATGGTCGACATGTTGATGGTTCGCGGCCTGCGTCCGGCCAGAAGATCGGGGCGTCCCAGGGCGTGCGAATCCACGGCGAAATTGCCCGACGTGGACAAGAAGATCCCGCCCGCGGCATCGCGAAATGCGCCCGTGAGAGCCGGCAGGCACGCGATATTCCGCATGCCCATACCGCCGCCCCGCGCGCGCTGCAGGCCGTAATTCGCCCGAATCAGCGCCGGCCGGGTGGTGCCGTATAAGTGAGCGAGAGATTCGATTTCTCCGGCAGTGATGCCGCAAATCGCCGCGACCCTCGCCGGATCGTAGGCAGCGACACGCTCGCGCAGGCCCTCGAACCCCAGCGTATGGCGCTCGATGTAGTCGCGGTCGATCAGGCCGTCGCGAATCAAAACATGCATGAGCCCCAGCGCCAGCGCGGAGTCGGTTCCAGGCAGCAGCGCAATGTGCGTGTGACATTTTTCCGCCGTGAGCGAGCGGTATGGATCGATCGCCACCAGGGTTGCGCCGCGGCGCTTGGCCTGCTGCGCACGCGCCCAAAAGTGCACGCTCGAGGTGATGGCGTTCGAGCCCCAGAAGACGATGAGCTTGGCCTCGTCGGCCAATTCGATGTCGACGCCGATGCGGCTGCCGAGCGTGATTTCGTGTCCGGCGGTTCCCGCCGAGGCGCAGATGGTGCGATCCAGGAGACTGGCGCCGAGCTTGTGGAAGAATCGCATGGACATCGATTCGCCTTGAACCAATCCCATGGTGCCGGCATAGCTATAGGGCAGAATCTGTTCGGGATCCTCGGCCGCGATCGGCTCGAGGCGCCGTGCGATGGCGGCGATTGCCTCCTCCCAACTGATTCTCTCGAACCGCCCTTCCCCCTTCTTGCCGACTCGGCGCAGCGGCTGCAGCAGACGGTCGGGATGGTAGGTACGCTCGGTGTAGCGGGCCACTTTGGTACAGAGCACCCCGGCGGTCGGAGCATGCCCGCCTGAGCCCGTGACCTTGATGGCGATTCCGTCCCGGACGTGCACGTCGAGCGCGCAGGTGTCCGGACAGTCGTGCGGGCACGCGCCCTTGACCACGGTCACCGCCGACGGTGTCGTGCCGTGGCCCGCGGCGGCGCCGCGGTCGATCACGCGGCGTATCCCGTGTCGAGAATGCGATCCATGAATCTCTCGCATTGCGCGAGCTGCTCGAGGGCGACGAATTCGTTCGGCCGGTGTGCTTGAGCGATGTCGCCCGGCCCGCAGATGACGCTGGGGACCCCCATCTTCTGGAACAGTCCCGCCTCGGTGCCGTAGGACACCTTGCCGACCTGGTTGTTTCTCGAGAGCTGCATGGCCCACTGCACGATGGCGTCGGTTTCCGCGGCGGCGAGACCCACCGTCTGGCTCACCCACTCCAGGTCGATGCCGGATTTGTCATCCACGCGCTGCATCTCGCGCGCCAGGTCCTGCGAATAGGCCCGAATCTCCTGATACAAAGCGTCGGGCGAGGTGTGCGGCAAGGTACGCATGTCGAATTGAAACACACAGTCCTTCGGCACCACATTGGCGGCGATGCCGCCGTGTATGACACCGGTCGACAGCGTCGAATACGGCACGGTAAATCCGTAGTCCCTCGTTTCGATCTGCGCGAGGCGGTCGGCGATCTGGCGTATGAACACCACCAAGCGCGCGGCGTATTCGATGGCGTTCACCCCGTGGGTGACATAGCTGGAATGCGCCTCGCGTCCATGCACCGCGCAGCGCAATCGATGCGTGCCCTTGTGCGCGATGATGGGCTGCATCGACGTGGGTTCACCCACCACGCAGCCGGCGGGACGGATATGGTTCTCTTCCAAGTCGCGGATCAGTCCCCGCACCCCGATGCAGCCGACCTCCTCGTCGTAGCTCAGGGAGTAATGCAGCGGCGCATCGAGACGATTGTCGTTCAGCGCGGCGACGAATTTCGGCGCCTGGGCGAGAATGATGCCGATGAATCCCTTCATGTCCGCCGAGCCTCGCGCAAACAATTTGCCGTCGCGCTCGACGGCCAGAAACGGGTCGGTATCCCAGTTCTGGCCATCCACCGGCACGACGTCGGTATGGCCCGAGAGAATCAAGCCCGGCTTGTTCGAGTCGCCCAGCGTCGCGAACAGATTCGCCTTCTTGCCGGTGGCATCGTGGGTCAGGCGGGTGACTGCGCCGAAGCCATGCAGGTAATCGCGCACCCATTCGATCAACCCAAGATTCGAATCGCGCGACACGGTTTTGAAGGCGATCAGCCGCTCGATCATGCTGCGGGATGCCGCACTTGGAAGGTCCGGCCTCGATGCTGATTCCAGGACTGCATTCATGGCAAATCGCTCGCGATTAAACCCATACTCTACATCAGCGTCGCGCCCGCCGGTTGCTGCTGGAGTGCGAATTCATTATAATGACCTAATGTCTATTCACCCCCATTCTGCCACTACGCGGCCGGGAAATTGAGCACGCCAACGCCCCGGCGGAACCGCGTCGGTCTGGGCGACGCCATCATCATGGGGTTGTCGAGCTCGGGGCCCGCGCAGACGCTCGCGGTGAGCTTGGCGGGATTGGTGGCCGTCAGCGGCTACGGCGGCGTGGTGCCGATCTTGATTTGCTTCGTGCCCATGATGGGGATCGCGATCGCCTATCAGCGTTTGAACCGCTGGGATCAGAGTTCGGGTGCGACCTATACCTGGGTCGCCAAGGTGTTTCATCCCTATTTGGGATTCTTGTCGGGTTGGATGATCCTGCTCTATTACACGCTCGGCACGACCACGCTGACCATTCCCGCGGGCATCTATACGCTCGATCTCGTGGCGCCCGCCTGGGTCGACGATCATCGGGCGATTTTCCTGGTCGGCGCCGGATGGAATTTGCTCATCACCGCGCTTGCCGTCGTCGGGTTGAAAGTCGTGGCGCGATTCGAATGGGTGATCGTCGTCTTTCAATACGCGGTGCTCCTGATCGTGGCCGCGGTGGCCTTGGCGGCCCTGCTGCATGGAACCGCCGCCGTGGGATTCTCGTGGGCCTGGTTCTCATGGACCGGGCTCGGCGGCATGAAGGGATTGATGGGTGGAATTTTGATCGCCTGCTTCATGTATTCCGGCTGGGACGCCTCGATCTATGTCAACGAGGAGACCACCGACCGCGCCAACAATCCGGGAAAAGCCGCGTTGGCGAGCGTCGTGATGCTGGCTCTCGTGTATTCCATCGTCACGTTCGCCTTCCAAAGCGTCCTGTCGCCGGGTGAAATCCAGGACCACGCCGGCGATATTCTGTCCGCGGTGAGCGGGCGGTTGATGCACAAGCCGTGGGATTCCGTGATGGCACTGGTCGTGCTCGCCGGTACTCTCGCCACCCTGCAAGCCGCGGTCGTCTCCGCGGCGCGGGTCGGGCTCGCCATGTCGCGCGACCGGGTGATGCCGACATTCTTTCAACGCCTGAGTACCGGCAGCGGCAGCCCATGGGCCGCAACCCTGACCATGAGCGCAATCAATCTGCTGCTCCTGGCGCTCGCGTTGGGAACCTCCTCCATCGCAGCAGCATTGACCAATGCCGCCAGCAGTCTCGGCCTGATATCCATTGTGTTCTACGGCATCACCGCGGCGGCGGCACTCTGGCAGCAGCGCAGCACTCTCATGTCGAGCGCCGGGAACTGGCTGCTCGGCGGAATGCTGCCGCTGATCGGCGTGGCCTTCAGCGTCTGGGTCTTGGTCGAGTCCGTGTCGACGGGAGCTGTCGGTGCCGCGGTGATGCTGTATGGCCTGGGGTCCATTTTTGCGGGCGCCGTCGTGGCGCTGGTCTTGCACCGCTTCATGGGTGTGAGCTTTTTTGATTCTTTGTAAATCTCTGTAAGCAGGGCGTGAGGACGCGCTCAGGTGACACGATGAAATACGACAATCCCGCGCGCTTCGCGCGCAGCGCTGAACTCTACGAGACGGCTTGCGGGCCCATTCCCGCCGGCGTCAACAGCACTGCCCGTGCGACCTGGTCGGGTTGGGATCCCTACCCGCTGTTCGTGGATCGCGGCGAGGGCGCCTATTTGTACGACGTCGACGGTAATGCCTATATCGACTACTTGCTGGGCCTGGGTCCGATGATTCTCGGGCATCGTCCGCCCAAAGTGACCGCAGCGGTCGTCGAGCAGATTCAGAATCGCGGCACGGTGTTCGCATTGCCGACGGCTCAAGAGGCGCGGCTCGCGCAAAAAATCATCGCAGCGGTGCCGAGCGTGGAGCAGGTGCGGCTGTGCAATACCGGTACCGAGGCGGTCATCTACGCGATTCGCTTGGCGCGCGCGTTCACCGGACGCGAGAAGGTCATCCGCTTCGAGGGCATGTACCACGGCTTTTCCGACGGCGTTTACTGGAGCAAGCACCCGCAGCTCGACGAGGCGGGGCCTGATCGACATCCCATCGCCGTCGCGCAGGGGCCCGGATTGTCGAAGGCGGCCGGCGCGCAGTTGATTATTTTGCCCTGGAACGACGTGGATGCCCTGCGCGAGGCGGTGGCCCGCGACGGCGACGCGATCGCGGCGATTCTCACCGAACCCGTGATGTGCAATACCGGGTGCATCTTGCCCGAACCGGAATACCTCAAGGCCATGCGCGAGATCGCCGACTCGCGCGGTATCGTCTTGATCTATGACGAGGTCATTACCGGCTTTCGCTTGGGATACGGCGGCGCCCAAGGCATCTACGGCATCAAACCGGATATCAGCGTGTTCGCCAAGGGTTTGGGCGGGGGCTTCCCCGTCGCCGCTCTGGGCGGACGTCGCGACATCATGAGACTCGTGGCCGACGGTACGGTGTCGATGGCGGGAACCTACAGCGCGAACGGCATCGCGGTCGCCGCCGCGAATGCCGCGCTCGATGAACTCGGCGAGCCGGGAAAGTACCAAGCGCTGTTCGCCCGCTGCGCGCGGTTCTACGCGGGGCTGTCGGCGATTTTCGCGCGCCACGGCTTGCCGGCCTACGTGGTGGGCTTGGGACCCGTCCTGCAGGTATGGTTTGCGGAAAAACCCATCCGCAACTATCGCGATGCCGCCCGTTACGCCGACCACGAGATTTTCCGGCGATGGTGGCAGGGCATGCTGGAGCGCGACGTCTTGTTCCATCCGGGCGCGTTTGAAAATCTGTTCGTGTCGTTTGCCCACTCCGACGCGGATATCGACCGGACCCTGGCGGCCGCCGACCAAGTCGCGGGACTGCTGCGCGCTCATGTCTGACTCGACGCCGGAGCGGCGGCTGACCCTCGGGGTCGATCTCGGCACCTCAGCCGTCAAGGTCGTGGCGTTGGCAACGGACGACGAGGTGGTGGGTGAAGGCGCCGCCGGTTTCGACACCGACTGCTCGCTGCCCGACCAAGCCGAGCAGCAACCGGCCGATTGGCTGCGGGCGGCGTCCGACGCCATGCACGCGCTGGCGAGCGACTTGAAGGGCAGTCTCGCCCGCGATTGGATGGAGCAGGTGGCAGCCATCGGCCTGACCGGTCAATTGCCGACGTTGGTCTGTCTGGACGAGGCCAAGCCCATGGGCCCCGCGATCACCTGGAAGGATGGCCGCGCGGACGCATGGGCGTCGTCGCGCGTCGACGCCGCTCGCCGAACACTCATGTATGCGCGCACCGGCATGCCGATCGACGGCCGATATCTCGCGCCCATGCTCGAATATCACTTCGCCGATCGGATCGGCACGGTGAGGACCATACTTTCCGCCAAGGATTATTTGCTGTCCGAGTTGAGCGGGCTGCGGTTGACCGAGCCCTCCACCGCCGCCGGCTACGGGATCTACGATTTGCGGGAGGGGTGTTTCAGCGACGACCTCGCGGATTTCTGGCATCTCCCGCGCGCTCTATTACCGAGAATTCAAGGCGCCAACACGCTGGCCGGACCTTTGACGGATGCCGGTGCGGCGCTGCTCGGACTGCCCGCGGGCCTTCCCGTGAGCACCGGCGCCGCGGATTCCGTGTGTGCCGCCTTCGCGATGGCCGGACTCGACGAACGCGCGGTCTCGATCAGTTTCGGATCGAGCGCGGTGGTCATCGGCGCGAGCGCGGCAGCGCGCCTCGACCCGGCCGCGCGATATCTGCTGACGCCGCATGTGAACGATGCGTGGTACGGCCGCGAAATGGATCTGCTGGCGGCCGGTACAGGCTATGGCTGGCTGAGCGAACTGTTCATGTGGAACAGCGGCGACATCGACCGGCATGCCGCTCAATCGGTTCCCGGGGCGCATGGTCTCAGCTTTCCGCCCTATCTTGCCGGCGGTGAACAAGGGGCCCTGTGGAATCCCCGGCTGCAGGGCGCCCTATTCGGGCTGAGCCTGCGCCATTCCCGCGCCGACATCGCCCGCAGCTTTCTCGAAGGCGTGTTCTTTGAAATCCGGCGGTGTATCGAGGTGCTGGCGGAAACGGCGCCGATCGATGCCGTCATGGTCAGCGGCAATCTGGTGCATTCGCCGAGCAGCATGCAAATGCTGGCGGATATCCTGCAGCGCGCGGTGGGCGCAGTCCCCGACAAGTCGCCTGCCGCCATCGGCGCCGCCATGCTGGCGCGCCGCATCGCGAATCTCAACGATGAGTTCGACCGCTACACGTGGTCGCGGCCGCTGATCAAGCCGGATGAATCCGCGGCGCAGGTATACGCCGGCCTGTATCAAGGATATCTGGCGCGCGCCGCCTTATGCGAGTAATCGACGCGGCGACGGCGCGCGCGCTGGCCGGCTCGGCGGCCGATTGGAAGTGCGGCCGCTAGAACGAGAAGGCGTCATTGAGCTTTGCGTGCCCGGTGATCGTCGATGACTTCGACGGCTTCGACGAAAAACGACGGAGCGGTTTCGAGACGGAACGCGAATGACTTGGCGACGAACACCATGCGAAATGCATCGATGGGTTGATGCCGTGCCGAGAAACTCACGCCGGACACCTCCACCACCCACTCGAAACTCATGAGGTCGAGCAGCTCATGTTCGCGGGTGAGCGCCGGACGCGAGACCAGAGTTTGTTCCTCGCGGGCCTCTTTCAGTCCATAGACCTCGTCGAGCAGGTCGTACAGCGACCGTTTGTCGGATCCGTTCAAATAGGCCGCCAGGTCCGGGGCCAGGATCTTCGGTATGACCGACGATTCCCAAATCATCGGCTGCTTATTCAGCAGCCGCAGCCGCGAAACCTCCCAAACCGTGGCTGCGGCCGGCAGGCCCAAACGCTTGGCCTCTTCCTCGGTGCAGGCGCGCGCCGCGCAGTTCAGCAACCGCGTTTGCAATTTTGAACGGGCATCCAGGTGCAGGCCATTGCGCAGTCCGCCGATTTTGGTGGTCTCTGCCTTGACACGCGGACGCGCGACGAAGGTGCCGCGTCCCTGCTCGCGGCGAACCACGGCTTGCGAAGAAAGTTCGGACAGGGCGCGCCGCACCGTGACCAGGCTGACTCCCGCCAGAGCGGATAGCTGCGCTTCCGTGGGCAGTTGATCGCCCTCTCGCAATTTCTGTTCGTCGATGTATTGCAGGACGAAAGCGATGGTTTTCTCGTACAGCGATTTCACCGCGCGAATTCTACGTTGATTGAGGCGAAACGCGATGGTTCTTGGGCCACAGGCACGAAACCTCCCCATGATTGAGTATGTTATTGCAATGAATTATAAATGAGATTACATTCAACCGGGTGACAACGGGGGGAGTTGTTGCCGGCGCGAGGAGATGCGCGCCATTCAAAGAATGCGGCTGGCATTCGCAAGACTTTAAAAATGGGAGATTCGCATGAACCGACTCGTTGCCAGCAAGGTTCCCAGCTGTTTGTTGTTGATTCCCATCGCGGCCGCCCTGGTGGCTGCGGCCGGCGCCGGCGCCGCGGACACCGTGGGCGCCGTGGGCCCCAAGGCAGGGACCAACGACGGCTCGCAAGGCTCCGCTACGTTGGAAACCATCGTTGTCACCGGCTCCTACATACGCCGCACCGACACCGAGTCGCCCTCCCCCGTCGATGTCATCACGTCGGACGACATCCTCAAGCGCGGCATGACCAACATCGCGGACGTGATCCACTCACTGTCGTCGGACAACAGCGGCACACTGACGCAGAACTTCAGCGGCGCCATGGCGGGCGGCGCCAGCGGCGTGTCGTTGCGCGGCCTGACCGTCGACGCCACCCTGGTGCTGGTCGACGGACATCGCATGGCCACTTATCCCTTGGCGGACGATGGTCAGCGGCCCTTCGTCGACATCGGTTCGCTGCCGCTCGGCATCGTCGATCGAGTGGAAGTATTGAAGGACGGCGCGTCGGCCATCTATGGCTCGGATGCCATTGCCGGGGTGGTCAATATCATCACCAAGAAGGAATTCACCGGCCTCGATGTGTCGACGAATCTGGGGTCTTCGTACAAGGGCGACGGCCTGGAACAGCGCCTGTCGGCCACGTATGGATTCGGGAACCTGTCGAATGACGGACACAATGTCTACTTCAACGTCGAGTACCGGCATCAAGCCGAAATCAAGCAGGAAAATCGCGGTTCCTATCTGAATCAGCTGGACCTGCGTCCCTACGGCGGCAACGACTTGCGCGGCGGCATCGTGCAGCAGGCCCCGCCCAACAACGGTACGTACACGGCCGTGGGTCAGGTCGCGCCGCTCGGGGTCGCTCCGGGTGATACGACGTTGTCGCAGCTCGACCAGTTTTATTTGCTGCCGGGCTGCAAACCGCAGAACCTCAATTATTCCGGCGGCTGCACCTGGGATCCGAACCTCTACAAGAAAATTCAGCCCCGCTCGGAAGGTCTCGACTTCACCGCCAAGTGGACTCAACAGCTCGGCGACCGTTGGCAGAGCAATTTGGCGGCCTCGTTTTTCCGTTCCGAATCCGAGCAATGGCGGCAACCGAATCAATACCTGGACGGGACTTCCACCGTGCCCTTCGTGTGGGCGGGCGCCAACGGCACGCTGGTGGATCAGACGGATCCGAACACCACGCACATCGTGCTGCCTGCCAATCATCCGGACAATCCGTTCAATCCGGCGAGCCCCTACTTCGCGGCGGCGCAGGCCTTCTACGGCGCCAATTTCGCCAACTACATCGGCAAACAAGCCCTGTTCTACGGCGCGCTCACCGACATCCCGGTACAGATCACCAAGTATCGAACCGATGTGATTCGGCTGGTGGAGGACGTGACCGCCCAGCTCGGCGAGTGGGATACGACCTTGAGCGCCGGCTTCGTGCAGGCGGCGACTCGAATAACCTATACCGGCTTCGTGCGCGCCAGCGCATTGAATGCGGCCTTGGCGAGCGATGAGTACCGCGTCGGTCAGAATGCCTATTTGAATCCGCCGTCGCTTTACCAGACTCTG
>Ga0137412_10005263_pt1 | contig 10343 bp, 9 predicted proteins | sample CZODoug2_1_16fun_FD_122160 | JGI IMG/M metagenome (GOLD analysis project Ga0137412, IMG submission 122160) | Vadose zone soil fungal communities from Angelo Coast Range Reserve, California, USA - CZODoug2_1_16fungal (Hybrid Assembly) | ecosystem: Environmental > Terrestrial > Soil > Vadose zone... | reverse complement strand
CGCTGCACGAGCTGGAGCGCGGCAGCCGGACCTGGGCGCCGACCATCGACGGCCTGCTGTGGCTGGCCGCACAGGGCTTCAGCGTCAACGTCGCCGGCCGGCTCTTTTCGGGCGAGCCGGAGGCTGCGGTGCGCGCGGGTTATGCGCGGCTTTTCGCCGAGCTCGGCATCGCGCTCGACGCCCACGATCCGGTGTCGCTCGTACTGTTCCCGGAGATGGACGCGACCGTCGACGTGCCCGAGATCACGGAGGCCTGCTGGGGCATTCTCGGCAAGTCGCCCGACAGTGTGATGTGCGCCACCTCACGTATGGTGGTGAAGCGCAAGGGCGCCGACCGGCCGGCGGTCGTTGCCTGCACGCTGCTGCCCTACGACCCGCAATTCGAGCTCGGCGCCACGCTGCGCGAGGCGCAGGGCGAGGTGCCGCTCAACCATCCGCACTGCGCCAAGTTCTGCGTCCTTGGAGGCGCCGCGTGCAGCCGGGGATGAGCTTCGCCCATATCGACCGCGACACGCTCGGCGTCGACCCCGAGCTGGAACTGGCCGCCACCTACAATCGCGTGGTCGGGGCGAGCATCGCGCGCATCTGGGAGAATGTCTTCGACTGGCAGCATTTGCCGGTGCTCCACGACACCTATTTCAATCATGTCGAGCTGCAGGAGATCGGCGTGGCCGGCTGGCGGGTGAAGCTAACCAAGCAGCCCGGACAGCCGGATCGGCTGCTGGACCTGGAATTGCGGATCGACAAGATTAACGCGCGCTACCGCGTCCAGACGCTGGCCGGCACCGGCACCGGCACCGAGATCTGGACGCTGCTGAAACCGTTGGCGCCCGACAGCACGGAAATCGAGGTGCGCTATTATCTGCCCGAGAGGCAATCCGGGAAGAAGGACGTGCTCGGCGAGAAGTACCGCAGCTCCTGTCAGCGCCTGTGGGACGAGGACGAGGCGATGATGCAGCAACGCGAGCGCCTCGCTCTTGCAAAACGCAATCCCCGGCGTGGAGCCAGCCTGCCGATCGCGCTCGGCAAGCTCGACGCGCTCTTGCCTTGCCTGCCGCTGCTCGTCGATGTCGAGACCGAAACGTTTCAGGTCGTAGCGGTCGAGGGCAAACTATATGCCCATGCCACGGTGTGTCCGCACTGGCTGGGACCGCTCACAGGCGTCGCGGTGGAGGATGGTGACGGCAGTGCACTCGAGCTGGTGCCGGCCGAGTTTGTCGTGGACGCATCGGGCAAGAACACCTACGTGCCGGAGCTGTTGGATCGCATCGGTATTGGCGCTCCCGAAGTCGAGCAGGACATCATCAACTGCTTCTATTCGACGATGCACCATCGGGTTCCGCCGGAGCGGCAGTGGCAGGACAAGGTGATGGTGATCTGCTATGCGTATCGGCCGTTCGAGGACACCTACGCCGCGCAGTACTACACCGACAGTTCACGCACCCTGCTGTCCACCTCGCTGGTCGCCTACAACTGCTACTCGCCGCCGCGAACCGCGCGGGAATTCCGCGAGTTCGCCGATCTGATGCCCTCACCGGTGATCGGGGAGAACATCGACGGGCTGGAGCCGGCCTCGCCGATCTACAACTTCCGGTATCCGAACATGCTGCGCCTGCACTACGAAAAGAAGCGGAACCTGCCGCGAGCGCTGCTGGCCGTGGGCGACGCCTACACCAGCGCCGACCCGGTTTCCGGGTTGGGTATGAGCCTGGCGCTCAAGGAAGTTCGGGAGATGCAGGTGCTGCTGGCCAAATACGGTCCGGGTCACCGGGATCTGCCGCGCCGGTATTACCGAACCATCGCCAAGATGGCCGACACGGCCTGGTTCGTGATCCGCGAGCAGAACCTGCGCTTCGACTGGATGAAGGACGTGGACAAGAAGCGCCCCTTCTATTTCCGCATCCTCACCTGGTACATGGACCGCCTGCTGGAGTTGGTGCACGACGATCTTGATGCCTATCGCGAATTCTTGGCCGTCGTCCACCTGGTCAAACCACCGTCGGCGCTGATGAAGCCCGGGATCGCCAGCCGCGTCCTCGGCAAGTGGGCGCGCACCAGGTTGTCGGGACAGAAGACGCTGATTGAGCGCAATTTCGAAAATCGTTCGATACCCGCCACCCCCGTGGATCAACTTGTAGGCGCTTAGGAGAGAGGCGAAGATGTCGCAGGTTCATCGCACTGTGAACTGTCGGGGCACCCGGATCCATGCCGTGGAGGACGGCGAGGGCCCATTGGTGGTGTTGCTGCACGGGTTTCCGGAGTCCTGGTACTCGTGGCGTCATCAGATTCCCGCGCTGGCGGCCGCGGGTTTCCGCGTGGTGGCCATCGACCAGCGCGGGTATGGGCGCTCGTCGAAGTACCGCGTCCAAACGGCCTACCGCATCAAGGAATTGGTGGGCGATGTCGTCGGTGTCCTCGACGCCTACGGCGCGGACAAGGCGTTCGTCGTCGGTCACGACTGGGGCGCGCCGGTCGCGTGGACCTTCGCCTGGCTGCATCCGGACCGCTGCGCCGGCGTGGTCGGGATCAGCGTGCCGTTCGCGGCCCGCGGCGTGATCGGCCTGCCGGGCAGTCCCTTCGGTGAGCACCGCCCCAACGACTACCACGTGGAACTCGCCGGCGAGGGCCGGGTCTGGTACCAGGACTACTTCTCCGCGCAGGACGGCATCATCGCCGAGATCGAGGAAGACGTGCGCGGCTGGCTGCTCGGGCTGACCTACACGGTCTCGGGGGAGGGGATGATCGCGGCGACCAAGGCGGCCCTCGACGCCGGCGTCGACCTGGCATCCATGGACCCGGTCGACGTGATCCGCGCGGGCCCGCTCTGCATGGCCGAGGGCGCCCGCCTCAAGGACGCCTTCAGCTATCCCGAGACGATGCCGTCGTGGTTCACCGACGCCGACGTCGATTTCTACACAAGCGAATTCGAACGCTCCGGCTTCGGCGGCCCGCTGAGCTTCTACCACAACGTCGACAACGACTGGCACGACCTGGCCGACCAGGAAGGCAAGCCGCTCACCCCACCCGCGTTGTTCATCGGCGGACAGTACGACGTCGGCACCAGCTGGGGCGCCGAGGCCGTCGAGCGTGCCGATGAGGTCATGTCGGACTACCGCGGCACCCACATGATCGCCGACGTCGGGCACTGGATTCAGCAGGAAGCGCCCGAAGAGACCAACCGGCTGTTGCTCGATTTCCTTGGCGGGCTGCGTCAGTGAGCTCGTTGACCGCCGATCGTCTTGACGAAGCCCAATTGCGAAGGGCTTTCGGCTGTTTCCCTTCTGGCGTGGTCGCGGTCTGTGCGATGGCCTACGGCGAGCCGATCGGAATGGCGGCGAGCTCGTTCACCCCGGTCTCGATTGCGCCGCCCTTGGTATCAGTCTGCATCCAGAACAGCTCGACGACGTGGCCCGGGTTGCGACTCAGCCCGCGGCTCGGTCTCAGTGTGCTCGCCGAGGGCCACGACCAAGCCTGCATGAGCCTGTCGCGCAAGGTCGGTGACCGGTTCGCCGACGTGTCCTGGACGGAGCTGTCGAGCGGAGGCGTGGTCATCCACGGAGCCAGCGCCTGGTTGGAATGCCGTCTGTACGCCGAGGTTCCAGGGGGCGATCACCTCATCGCGTTGCTCGAAATCTGCGCGCTGGGTTCCGATCCCGACACACCACCACTCGTGTACTTGCCTTCCCAAGGCGGCCGGTTTCGCCGGCTCGCCACCGAGGGGGTGCGTGAGTGAAAACCACCGATGTCCGGGTGCGCCGCGCGATCACCGCGATGGCGGCGGGGCAACCCGTCGTCGTCACCGGCGATTCGGACAGTGACGGATGCCTTGTCTTGGCGGCCGACGCCGCAACTCCAGGGCTGCTCGCTTTCATGGTTCGCCATACCTCCGGATATGTCCGGGTCGCGTTGCCCGGCACCGAATGCGAGCGGCTGAACCTCCCGCCGATGTGCCACCGCGACCCCGCGCACTGCGTGTCGGTCGACTTCCGCGGGACAGGCACAGGGATTTCGGCGAGAGATCGTGCCCGGACCATCGCGGCACTGGCATCCGCTGGAACTCAGGCTGCGGATTTCCTCCGTCCAGGACACGTGGTCCCGCTGCGGGCCGGGACAAACGGGGTGCTGGAGCGGCGGGGAGCCGCCGAGGCGGCCGTCGATCTGGCCAGCCTTGCGGGACGGCGGCGTGCCGCCGCACTCTGCGAAGTCGTCTCCCGTCGCAATCCCGCCCAGATGGCCCGTGGTGTCGAATTGGTGGAATTCGCCGTCGAACACGGGCTGGCCGTGGTCTCGATCACCGAGCTTGTGGCGTATCGGCAGCGCACCGAACCCCAGGTCGTGCGGCTGGCGGAGACCATCCTGCCCACCTGGGCGGGCGACTCCCGCGTCATCGGCTTTCGTGACGTGCACGACGGCGGCGAGCATTTGGCGGTGATCATCGGCGCCGTCGGTGCCGGCGTACCCGTTCCTCTACACGTGCACGTCGAGTGCGTGACGGGCGATGTGTTCGGCTCGAGGGCGTGCCGATGCGGCGGGGAACTCAACGGCGCACTGAGCCAGATGTCGGCCCAGGGCAGCGGCGTGGTCCTATACCTGCGTCCATCCGGACCGCCGCGCGCCTGCGGTCTGTTCGCGCGGAGCGAGGCGTCCGGTGATCCCACATCGGAGATCGTGGCATGGATCCTGCGCGATCTCGGGGTGTATGCCATCAAGCTCTCCGATGACATGCCAGGATTTGGTCTTGTGATGTTCGGGGCAATCCGCGACCGCGGCATAGGAGCTGAAGCGTTGGCGGCTGCGGGTTGAGCCATCCAGACCTGGCCGGTAAGGCCGCGATCGTCACCGGGGCCGGGGCCGGCATCGGCCTCGCGGTGGCGGAGCGCCTCGTGGCCGAGGGTTGCAGCGTGCTCTGCGCGGACATCGACGGTGCCGCGGCCGATGCGGCCGCGCTGAAAATCGGTTCCGGCGCAATCGGTCACCGGGTTGATGTCAGCGACGAGGAGCAGGTCATCGGCATGGTCGAGGGCTGCGTCAGTGCGTTCGGCGGGTTGGACATGCTTGTCGCCAATGCCGGTGTCGTTCATCTGACTTCGCTTCTCGACACGACGGTCGAAGACTTCGATCGGGTCATCGCGATCAACCTGCGCGGCGCATGGCTGTGCACCAAACACGCGGCGCCGAAGATGATCGAGCGGGGCGGGGGAGCCATCGTCAACATGTCGTCGTTGGCGGGCCACATCGGGGTGGGCGGCAGTTCGGCATACGGCATGTCCAAGGCCGGGATCAGCCACCTGAGCCGCGTCACCGCAGCGGAGCTTCGCTCCTCCAACATTCGCTCCAACGCGTTGTTGCCCGCGTTCGTCGACACACCGATGCAGCAGACCGCGATGACGATGTTCGACGAAGCGCTCGGTGAGGGAGGTGCGCGCGCGTTGATCGCCCGCTTGCAGGGGCGCATGGCCGCGCCGGAGGAGATGGCCGGCATCGTGGCCTTCCTGTTGTCCGATGATGCGTCAATGATCAACGGGACCACTCAGATTGCCGATGGCGGCACTATCGCGGCGCTCTGGTAGTCCTCTACTTGCGCGAGATATCGGCCACGGCGACATTCTCCGGCGTGTCGTGTGCGAGATTTATATGTCGCGAGGCGCCCGGTGATGTCAGGAACGACTGGTCAGGATTGCCAGCGCCAGGGCAGTGATCTCGTCGGTTACTCCGACATAGCGCGTGAGATGCCATGTGCGAGCGACATCTTCGATGAAGCTGATCGCCGCGGCGACGAGTATTCGCGCCTGCGCGACTGTCGTCTCGGGGACCAGCGCGCGAATCAGGTCAACCCACACGGCCTCGCGGTCGGCCTGATTTCTGATGTAGCTGTCGCGCACCTCGCTAGAAGCGTGCGACAGTTCGGTGACGCACACCGCAACGAGATCCGGAACGTCCAGACTGATCCGAACATGGCCTTCGACAAGACCGCGGAGACGCTGCCCCGCTGGCTGATTCGCGCGCAACGTGCGAATGCACTCGAGGCTGCGCCACTCGTCGAGACGCCGGACGAGCGCGTCCAGGATGGCCTGCTTAGACGCAAATGACCGGTACAGCCCGGGACCCGCGATTCCGGCTCCTTTCCCGATCTCGCTGGTACTGACGGCCGGATAACCCTGCGCACGAAACAGTCGCGCGCCCGCGGCCAGCAGGGTCTCGTAGCGGGAGAACAGCACACCTTCCTCGGCCGGCGCCGCAGCAAGAGGATTCAACGCGGAGAAAGGAGGCGTGGTTGCCGCCGCCATGCAAGCTCGGTACAGGCAGTCTTTGAGTTCGTCAGCCGGAAGGGTCAGGTTGTGCCTGCCCAGGCCGGTCAGCGTGCAGGACACCGCCCACGCCCGGAGCTCCGAGTGCGGCGGGCTCAGGTCAGGCACCTCCAAGAGGACGCTGGCGCGCATGCCGGCCACGATCGCTTGTATGCGGTGCCGGACCGCCGCGCGGTCGGCTTCGTTGAGATAACGGGCCTCGCGCTGCCACAACACCGTCAAGGACCGAGATGCGACCGCTGCTGCGATCAGGTCCGGTAGGTCGGCGTTCAGCGGCCGCGGTGTCGGCTCCGCCTCGCCATCGGCGAGGCGACGCGCGCTCTGGTACTGCTCCTGGCCGGTTCGGATTGATTCGGCGAGCAACGCCTGCTTGTTGTCGTAGTGGCGATACAACGCACGCGCGGTGACGCCCGCCGCCTCGGCGATGTCCTCCAACTTGACCGAATGGAAGCCGCGGTCGATGAAGAGCCCAACGGCCTGCTCCAGAATCTGCTGCTTTCGGTCCTTTGGCCGGCGCCGGACGGGTTGGACCAATGTCTCAGAGGCCTTCATCGACTCGACCCCCTTCGCCTACAGCTTCATCCCGCTCTGCCGCTCGAAGTCCGCAAGGTCAAAGTAGTCGCTGAAGCGCGTGATCTTGCCATTCTTGACCTCGAACACGCCGGTCACCGGCAGTGTGATTTTCCGGCCGTCGTTCATGGTGAAGTAGTCGACGCGCTCGGCGAGCACCAGGCCGGGTTCGGCAGCCAGTCTGAGGACATCCAGCTCGGCATCGGAGAACGCGTCCAGAAACCCCTGGAAAATCGCGCGGATGCCGGCAATGCCCTCGATCGGCTCGACCGGCACGTTGTGGTAGACCGCGTCGTCGGCAAAGCCGCTGCAGATGGTTTCGAGGTTGCGCCCCTGCCAGGAGCCGAGAAAGTTGCGGACCACCGTCTCGCTGGCTTCCTTGGTATCGGTCATGCAAATGACTCCTCAGATATCCGTACTGACAAAATACATCATTGATGCATACATGCGATATTACAAGGTATTTACTGAATATATCGCCAATCGATACGCGTATCGCTTATGGACATCATCTCGAAACCACTTGAGCCTCAGCCAAGTTCGGGCACGCCGGCCAGGCCCAACGTACGCCGAGGCGATCGAGATCGTCGAGATGGAGCCATGGAAGTTCATCGCGCAGGGTGACGACTTGGCCACCTGGGGCCGCCAACGATTCCGGCGACTCGCCACCGGAGCCGACTGCGAATCGGAGTTCGCGCACACCATCACGCTGCGCGGCGGCCCGCTGGTTGCACTTTCGGGACTTCGCGAATTCCGCCCTCGTCCCGCGCGTCTTCACCCAATGACCGACGGGCAGGGGTGCGCGCCTCGACGGCGGGTACCGTCGGGACGGTCGCGACGGTACTCGTCATATACATCATGGTCCGCTAAACGAGTATCTGCTTCGATATTCACGAATATTCTGCTATCAATCGTGCGTATCGGCTATGGACATCGTGGTCTCGCGCCGCGTACTCTCACGGATGTCACTCGTCCAACTCGACCTGTCCGGGGGGTGCACGGCGCATGGTGATGGTGGTCGGCAAGGCTGCTTATGCGGCCACGAAGCCAGTCCAGGCGATGGGCGACTTCTTCGCGATGTCACTGGACACTTTCGTGTCCATGTTCAAGCCGCCTTTCGCGTGGCGCGAATACCTATTCCAGTGCTGGTTCGTGACGCGGGTGTCGACGCTGCCAGGGGTGTTAATGACGATCCCGTGGGCGGTGATCTCGGGGTTCCTCTTCAACGTCCTGCTGACTGACATTGGTGCCGCGGACTTTTCCGGCACCGGCTGCGCGATCTTCACAGTGGACCAGAGCGCCCCGATCGTCACGGTCCTGGTGGTCGCTGGCGCGGGCGCCACCGCCATGTGCGCCGATCTGGGTGCGCGAACCATCCGTGAGGAACTCGACGCCCTGCGCGTCATGGGCATCAACCCGATCCAAGCCCTCGCGGTTCCTCGCGTGCTGGCGATCACCACGGTGTCGCTTGCCCTGAGTTCGGTGGTGATGGCAACTGGTCTCATCGGCGCGTTCTTTTGCTCCGTGTTTCTCATGCACGTCTCGGCGGGTGCATGGGTGGCGGGTCTCACCACGCTTACCCACACGGTCGACGTCGTCATTTCGCTGATCAAGGCGACGCTGTTCGGGCTGATGGCGGGACTGATCGCCTGCTACAAGGGCATGTCGGTCGGTGGCGGGCCGGCCGGCGTCGGCAGGGCGGTGAACGAAACCGTGGTGTTTGCCTTCATTGTCCTGTTCGTGATCAACATCATCGTCACCGCCGTCGGTATGCCGTTCATGGTGTCATGAGGTGAATCCATGACGAGCGTGACGAAAACCATTACGGACGAATGGAATCGGCTGGGCTCGCAGATGCGGTTCTACGTGACCGCCCTGTCCGGGATTCCCGATGCCGTCATGCACTACCGGAGCGAGCTGCTACGGGTGATCGCGCAAATGGGGTTGGGGGTCGGGACTCTTGCCGTGATCGGCGGCACCGTCGTCATCGTCGGGTTCTTGGCGATGACCACCGGTGCAATCGTGGCGGTGCAGGGCTACAACCAGTTCGCTTCCGTGGGCGTGGAGGCCTTAACCGGCTTCGCCTCAGCCTTTTTCAATACCCGCGAAATTCAGCCGGGAACCGTGATGGTCGCGCTGGCGGCCACCGTCGGTGCCGGCGCCACCGCTCAGCTGGGGGCCATGCGGATCAACGAGGAAATCGACGCGCTCGAGGTGATCGGTATCCACAGCGTCAGCTACCTGGCGAGCACCCGCGTGCTGGCCGGAGTGATCGTGGCCATCCCCCTTTTCTGCGTGGGGCTCATGACGGCCTACCTGGCCGCCCGCCTCGGCACCACGGCCGTCTATGGGCAGGGCGCCGGTGTCTACGACCACTACTTCAACACGTTCCTGCGTCCGTCGGACGTGCTCTGGTCGTCGTTGGAAGTCGTCGTGGTGGCTCTCATGATCATGCTGGTGTGCACCTATTACGGGTACACCGCGCACGGCGGGCCGGCCGGGGTAGGTGAGGCCGTCGGCCGGGCCGTGCGTGCCTCGCTGGTCATCGCGTCGATCGCGATCGTCATCATGACGCTCGCCATCTATGGCCAGTCGCCCGACTTTCACCTGGCGAGCTAGTGGCATGAGTCGTGGGCCAGGTAGACACCGTCTAAGAGATGCGTGGTGGACGCTGATCCTGGTCGCGGCGATCGGGGTGGTCGTCCTGGTGACGGCGGTGTCGTTCGGCGGCACCTTCCGGTCCTACGTGCCCGTGACGCTGACTTCCGACCGCTCCGGCCTGGTGATGGACGCGGGCGCCAAGGTCATGATGCGCGGCGTGCAGGTCGGCCGGGTCAGCCAGATCGACCAGATCGACCAAGACAGGAACGCGGCCAGCCTCAAACTGGAGATCGACCTCGATCAGATCCGGTATATCCCGGCCAATGTGGAGGCGCGGATCAGTGCGACCACCGCGTTCGGCGCCAAGTTCGTGGACCTGGTGATACCGCAAAACCCAAGTCGTGCACGGCTATCCGCTGGGGCGGTGGTGCATTCGAAGAATGTCAGCACGGAGATCAACACCGTCTTCGAAAACGTCGTCGACCTGCTCAACATGATCGATCCGCTCAAGCTCAACGCGGTGCTGACCGCGGTGGCCGACGCCGTGCGCGGGCAAGGTCAACGGATAGGCGAGGCCACCACCGACCTCAACCAGGTGTTGTCAGCACTCAACGCACGCAGCGAAACGATTCGCCAGAACTGGCGATCCCTGAAGAACTTCGGCGACACCTATAACGCTGCCGCCCAAGACATCCTGACGATCCTGAACGCCGCCAGCACCACCAGCACGACCGTCGTGAATCATTCCAGCCAACTGGATGCCTTGCTGCTCACCGTAATTGGCCTGTCAAATGCTGGGACCAACCCCCTCGGTTACAGCAGAGACACTCTGGCCGCATCGGTCAACATCCTCGAGCCGCCCAC
>Ga0137412_10005261_pt1 | contig 10343 bp, 9 predicted proteins | sample CZODoug2_1_16fun_FD_122160 | JGI IMG/M metagenome (GOLD analysis project Ga0137412, IMG submission 122160) | Vadose zone soil fungal communities from Angelo Coast Range Reserve, California, USA - CZODoug2_1_16fungal (Hybrid Assembly) | ecosystem: Environmental > Terrestrial > Soil > Vadose zone... | reverse complement strand
GCCTTGCCCTTTCCGATCGGGGTGCGTACCGCTTCGACAATTACCGCGTCACGGCCTGCGTATCCGGCCATTCCTGCCTCCTGTGACTCGACGCTGAGTGATGCTTTCTATACCCAGCTATACCACCTGGGTATACTGAGAACAACTCAGATGTAGGAGGAATTCCGTGACTGTGCTGCAGGGCACACTCGCCGACCGCGACACTTGGTCAGCGGTGGGCGCGTGTCCGATCGAGAAGACAATGACCTTGCTGGGCACCAAGTCGGCGATGCTGATCATGCGCGAGGCCTACTACGGCACCACTCGGTTCGACGACTTCTGGCGGCGCATCGGTGTGACCAAGGCCGCGGCGGCCGCGCGGCTGTCCGACCTCGTCGAAGCCGGCCTGCTCGAACGGCAGCCCTACCGTGAACCGGGCCAGCGAAGCCGCGACGAGTACGTGCTCACCGAAGCAGGACTCGACTTCATGCCGGTGGTGTGGGCGATGTTCGAATGGGGTCAACGTCACCTGCCCGGCCGCAACCGACTGCGGCTCACCCATCTCGATTGCGGCGCCGACGCGTCGGTCGAAGTCCGCTGCGCCAAAGGCCATCCGGTGCCGTTCGACGAACTCGGCGTGGAACTGGCCCGACGGAGCCGGGGCCACAACACCTGAGCCCCGCGTCTCTCGATCTGTTCCTCGACTGAATTCACGGCCTTACAGGTCACGGCCGCAGACTGCGCCGATGTACGCTACTGTAATAATTACAGTACGATCATGCGGCAGGACGCCGGTCCGCTCGACGAAGCTGGAGCGAAGCTGTGGAAAGTCAACTTCGGGACGCCGCCGTCAACGCCGCCTTACCCGCCGACTTCATCCGTGATCCGTATCCGTACTTCGCCCAGAAGCGCGACGGCGCGGGCGTGTTCCACGGAACGGTCGTCGACTATTCCAAGACTCCGGAATCGCTGCGGCCCAAAAACTCCTTCGCCGCAATGTCATTCGACGCGGTGAACACGGCATTTCGCGACGGAAAGGTATTCAGCTCGACCTACTACGACCACACCATCGGGCTGTTCATCGGTCCCTCCATTTTGGCGATGGAGGGTAAGAAGCATCGCGAACACCGCAATCTGGCGTCCGCAGCGTTCAAGTCCAAGGCGCTTGCCCGCTGGGAACCGGAGATTGTGCGGCCAATCTGCGACGCGCTGATCGACGAGTTCATCGATGCCGGGCACGCCGACCTGGTCCGCGATTTCACCTTCGAGTTTCCGACGCGCGTCATCGCGAAGCTTCTGGGTCTGCCGGCCGACGACCTACCGACCTTCCGCCAGCGCGCGGTGCAGTTGATCAACTACACCGTCAAGTACGAGCGCGCGTTCGAGGCCTCCGCCGCGCTGAAAGATTATTTCTCAGAGCAGATAGAGCAGCGCCGAGCCAAGCCGACCGAGGACATCATCGGTGATCTGGTCACCGCAGAGATTGACGGCGAAAAGCTCAGCGACGAGGCCATCTACTCGTTCCTGCGGTTGCTGCTTCCCGCCGGACTGGAAACCACCTACCGCTCATCGGGCAACCTGCTGTTCTTGTTGCTCACCCACCCCGAGCAGTTCGCCGCGGTCCAAGCCGACCACACGTTGATCCCACAGGCAATTGAAGAAGGATTGCGGTTCGAGACACCGCTGACCACGGTGCAACGCTTCACTACCGAAGACACTGTGCTGCAAGGAATTAAGATACCCGCACGGTCGGCCGTCGACCTGTGCATCGGCTCGGCCAACCGCGACCAGCACCGCTGGGAACGCCCCGAAGAATTCGACATCTTCCGCGAGCTGTTACCCCACATCTCCTTCGCCGCCGGAGAACACACCTGCCTTGGCCTGCACCTGGCACGCATGGAGACCCGGGTGGCACTGGAATGTCTGCTGAGCCGGGTGACCAACCTGGAGCTTGTCATCGGTGACGACCCGCACATCTATGGCCAGCCCTTCCGCTCGCCGATAGGACTGCCCGTGACATTCGACGCCAAGTAGGTCCCGAAATGGTCAAAGCGATAGAGGGCATCCGCATGAGCCGTAGTACGAACGAGGTGGCCATCATCGGCGTGGGTCTGCACCCGTTCGGCCGCTTCGAGGGCAAATCCGCCATGCAGATGGCCGCCGACGCAATCGGACTCGCGCTCGCCGATGCGGGTATCGGCTGGAAAGACATTCAATTCGCCGTCGGCGGCAGTTGGACGGTGGCCAACCCCGACGCCATCGTCGGCATGGTCGGTCTCACCGGTATTCCGTTCACCGACGTCTTCAATGCCTGTGCCACCGCGGCCAGCGCCACCAAGTTGTGCGCTGACAGTATCCGGTTGGGCGACTACGACATTGGCATAGCTGTCGGAATGGACAAGCACCCCCGCGGAGCCTTCACCGAGGATCCCGCGTTGGTGGGGATGCCGAGCTGGTATGCGCAAAACGGTCAATACCTCACCACCCAGTTCTTCGGGATGAAGGCCAACAGATACCTCCACGACCATGGCATCTCGACCCACACGCTGGCCAAGGTCGCCGCGAAGAACTTCCGGAACGGCGTGCTGAACCCCAATGCGTTCCGCCGCAAGCCGATCTCCGAAGAGGCCATCCTGGCCTCCCCGATCTTGAACTACCCACTGACTCAGTACATGTTCTGCGCGCCCGACGAAGGCGCAGCCGCGGTCGTGATGTGTCGCGCCGACATCGCGCACCGTTTCACCACTAAACCCGTATATGTGCGGGCGGTCGAAATCCGCACCCGGCGCTACGGCGCTTATGAGGTCAACACCACGTATGCACCGGTCGATGAGGACGTCTCGCCGACCGTTTACGCCGCAAAGGCCGCCTTCGAGAAGGCAGGCGTTTCGCCCCGAGATGTCGACGTCATCCAGTTGCAGGACACCGACGCCGGCGCCGAGGTCATTCACATGGCCGAGGCTGGATTCTGTGCCGACGGCGAGCAGGAGAAGCTGTTGGCCGACGGTGCCACCGAGATCAGCGGCGCCATGCCGGTCAACACTGACGGCGGACTGATCGCCAACGGCGAACCGATCGGGGCATCAGGTTTGCGGCAGATGCACGAACTGGTGCGGCAGTTGCGGGGCCAGGCAGGTGAACGCCAGGTTCCGGGAACTCCGCGAGTCGGGTTCGCCCAGGTTTACGGTGCGCCCGGAACCGCTGCCGCAACCATCCTGTCGACCTGACCGGGCTACGAAACCTTCTTGGGCGCCGCATAGTTCGGCTTGCCCAAGCCGAGGGCGTATTGCGCGATCATGTTGCGGAAGACCTCAAGGGTGCCGCCGTAGATCCCGACCAGCGGCGCGAACCGGTACACGTACTCCGATGCACCGTCGTCAGCCGCACCGTCGGTACCCATCGGCAGCGTCGAGGCCGTACCGAGAATATCCATCAACTCAGGTGAGACGTCGCGCATCGTCTGCGCGATCGTCACCCGGCCGAAGATGCTCGGCGCACTCAGCGCTGCCTCGATCCGGGCGGCGCTGCGGCCCAACCGGTACGCCACCGATTCATCGTCAACAAGCCTGTGCCCGTCGGGATCCCGCTCCGCAACCTTGGCAGCGGTCTTGTCCAGCGCGTAGGCCATGAACCCGGCCTGATGCATCATGATCGAGACGTCCTGCAATCCATCCGCTGCGGCAGCGACGGCGCCGTGCTCAGTGTTGAGCGGCTCGCGCAGCACCGTCCAGCCCGCGTTGACCTCGCCCAGCCGGTACTTGTCGTCGACGCGCACGTCGCTGTAGTAGACGATGTTGGTGCGGTCGCCGTCGACGGTGCGGATGCCCTGGATATCGATGCCCGCAGAATCCAGTGGCACCAGAAACATGGTCAGGCTCTTGTGCCTTGGAGCATCGGGATCAGTGTTGGTGATCAGGAAGACGTACTGGCACTTGTGCGCGCCGGTGGTGAACATCTTCGATCCGTTGATGATCCAGCCGTCGCCGTCGCGGACAGCACGGGTCTTACAAGTCGCGATGTCTGAGCCACCTTCAGGTTCGGTGTAGCCAAGACACAGCCGCACCTCACCGCTGAATACTTTCGGCATGACTTCGGACCGCAATTCCGGTGAGCCGAACTTAGCCACCGAACGCGCCACCATGGCGGTGGTCCCCCAGGTTACCCAGGGCACGTGCGCGCGGCGCTTCTCCAGTTCCCAGATGCGGCGGTGCACCCGAGGGAAGCCGCCGTCGGACTGCGGCTTCCACTCCCCTTCGAGGTAGCCTGCGGCACCCAGCGCCAGGTGCACACCTTCGTCGAAGTTGTCGCCGGTTTCCCGGTCGCGCCGCCGGACATCGTCGGTGACGTGAGTCTTCAGAAAGTCGCGCGCCTCCTCGAGGAAGGTCTGATCGCCATCGGCGAGCGTGACTCGTGAGAAATCCACCTAATGTCTCCTTTCCTCAACGGCTTTCGCGGGCGGCAACGAGCTGGGCGATGTACTTGGCGCTGGCTCCGGGGTCGCCGCCGGCCAGGGACCATCCGCGAGCCCGCACCAGATACGCCGTCGCGGCTGCCTCCGCGGAGACGCCGAGACCGCCTTGCACATGTACCGCCATGGTCGCGGCCTTCGACGCCTCCTCGGCCATGAACACGAACGCCGATGGCGCCAACTCGGGACGTTCGTCGGGTTCGTTATCCAGGAACCACGCTGCACGACGCGCAAGATTGCGCCCGCCTTGTACGGTGATCGCGATGTTGGCAAGCGGATGGGAGATGCCCTGAAGCGTCGAGATCGGCACACCCAGCGTGTAGCGGGTCTTGGCGAACTCCGCCGCGATGGTCATCGTCTCTTCAACCAGCCCGGTCAGCGCCGCGGCCATCAGTACCCGCCACTCGTCCAGCGCTCGTTGGTATTCCGCTATAGCCTCAGACCCGCTTGCCAGCACGACGCTGGTGTCGGCGGCAGCCGGATCGACCCAGGCCATCGGCAGTCGGCCGATGTTGTCGACCCTTGTCGGCCGGGTATCGAATTTCAGGAGGACCACGGCCCCGTCTCTACTACCGTCGCGAACGATGATCTGATCCGCGATCGATCCGGTTGGAATGAGCCGACTCCCACGCACGTTGTCGTGCCGTGGGTCGAATGACGCGAGCCGCTGCCCGCTGACGACATCTGGTTCCGCCGAGCCCAATCGGGCGAGCAGCCGTGCCGCACAAACATGGTCGATCCATGGCACGGGCGCCAGAGAGCGGCCGATCTCCTCGGCGACCAATGTCAGATCGACCAGCGTCGCTCCGTCTCCCCCAACGGAGTCGGGCAACGCCATCGTCGTGGCGCCCATCCCGCACAGCCGCTCCCAGAGGCTCTTGTCGAAGCCGGATTCTTCTGCTGCGCGGACGGTTTCGATCGAGCAGTGCGTCTTGAAGAAGTCGCGGTACGCCGCCTGCAGAGCCTGATGGTCTTCGGTCAGGCTGTAATCGATTCTGCGGAGTTCGTAGCGATCCATGGTCAGTGCTCCTCTTGGCCCTCGAAAAAGAAGGTGTGCGCATTGTTGTAGAGATAGTTCTCCAGGACGTCGGCGGGCAGGTCCAGGGCCTGCGCTTCGGGCACGACGCGGCGCATCTTCAACACCGGCCAGTCCGAGGCATAGATCACTTTGTCAGGTCCACGCGTTCGCATGTAGCGCAGCAGGCTGTCCGGTAGCCGCTTCGGCGACCAGGCCGACGTCATCAGGCGCAGGTTCGAGTATTTGATGAGCAGCCGGATGGCGATGTCCCACCAGGGATCCGCGCCGTGAATCATGCACAGCTTCAACTCGGGGAACCGCACACAGACCCGGTCGAGGTGAATGGGGTTTTGCACCTCACCGGGAATAGGTGGCCCGGGAAGGCCGGTGTTGATGCACAGCGGCAGCCCGATCTCGGCGCATTTGGTGTACAGCGGGTAGTAGACGGCGTCGCTCGGCGGGTACTGCCCGTCACCCCAGAAGCTGGGCCCCACAGCGGCATACGCGACCGGAAGGTCGTTGACGACCGCGCTGAGCTCGCGCAACGATGGCATCGGTCGCAGCAAGTTGACGCCGCCCATCGCGAGCGCGAACCGGTCTGGCTTCGCTTCGACGAATTTGCGCGCCGTCACCGAAGGCTTCGCGAGGTTATCCATCAGCACGGCCTTACGGACACCGTGCTCGTCCATCTCTTCGAGTAACGCCGACAGATCCACCGGTGCGAACATCGACTCGGGGCCCTTGAAGTAGTCGTCGCGCACCTTGAGCATCCATGTGGGTTGCTTCTCGGTCTCACCGAAGTGCACGTTGACGAGGCAATCGATAACGCGGCTGGTGTTCATGTCGACATCGGCGCTTTCTCTGTCGCTTGCCTTTTGGCCCAGCGGTAGTCGGCCTTTCCGTTGCCCAGGCGGCGGACTTGCTCGACGACGATGAATTCCTTGGGCGCCTTGAATGATGCCAATTGCGATGTGCAATGGGCGTACAGCAGTTCGTGTGCCGTGTCGGCTCCGTCTCGCGGCTGGATCAGGGCAACAATCTCTTCGCCCCAACGTTCGCTCGCACGGCCGACGACCAACGCATCGGCGATACCCGGGTGCGCACGCAGCACTTCTTCGACTTCCTCGACGAAGACCTTCTCGCCGCCAGTGTTGACCACCAGCGAGTCGCGGCCATACAACCGCATCGTCCCATCCGCTTCCAGCGCGGCACGGTCGCCCGATATCACCACGCGTTTACCGTCGACCTCCGGAAAGGTCCTGCGGGTGGCGTCGCGATCGTTGAAATATCCCAACGGAATTCGGCCTTCCCTTGCGGCCCATCCAACCTCATGCTCGCCTGGGGCAAGAAAGTGGCTGTAGTCCTCGGACAGCACCAGTCCGCCCTCGCGCAGCGTGAAGGTGTCGGTTCGGGTGTCGCCGTGGCTGTGCCCGAATCCCATGTTTCCGGTCTCCGACGACCCGTACCCGTTGATCAGAGTGAGCTGAGGCAACAGTGCCAGCAGAGCCTGTTGATGTTTGAGATTCGTTGCGGCACCACCGGTGCCGATTGCGGCCAGCGACGACAAATCGTAGCTGCCGCGTCGCAATTCAGCGACCAGCGGCCCGGCGTAGGCATCCCCGACCATCGTCATCATGCCCACTTTCTCGCGCTCCGCGGTTTGCCATACCAATTGCGGGTCGAGTTTCTTGCTGGTGTCGTAAAGCACGACGGTCAGGCCGGCCATGATGGCCGCGAACGCCGTCCACATACCGGCGGCATGCATCAGCGGCGACACGGCGAACCAGGGCAATCCGGCGTTGCGACTCACCTTGTCCCGGATGTCTTGAGCGGATGCATGATCGGCGCCCACCATGGACGACACATAGATGTCGGATTGGCGCCAGAGCACGCCCTTAGGCCGACCAGTGGTGCCGCCGGTGCAGACCATCAGCAAGTCGTCGGGAGACGGGGTCACGTTCTCGTCGACGTTCCCTTGCGCCAGTGCGTCGTCCAGGGAGACCGCGCCGGGCAGGTCGGGTGCCGTACTTCCGTCGTCGACCGACAGCAGCAAGTCCGCACTGTCAGGCGGCAACACGTCGGCGAACTTGGCGCCGAGCGACTTGTGATAGATGACGGCACGAGGCCTGACGTAGTCGAGCAGTTCGCGAACTTCCCGCGCCGTGTAGTTGTAGTTGACGTTCACCGGAACGGTGCGGGCCTTCAGGCAACCGACGACCATGTCGGCGTACAGGTCGTTGTGCATGACCAGCGCCACGCGATCCTGCCCGCATTCCCAATTCTGCAAGGCCGTTCGTTCCTGATGAGCGCCGAAGCCGTTGGCCGCGAGATAGTTTGCGAGCCGCCGGGTGAGGTCCGCGGTCTCGGCGAACGTCCTGCGGCGCTCACCACAGACGGTGATCGCCCGGTCGGGAACGACCTCGGCGATCACGTCCAGGACCGCGCCTATGGTCCACTCGCTCATGGTTTCGCGGGGCCTCGAGCGCTCACGCCGCCGAGCCGACTTTGACGTCGAGCAGATCCAATGCGTTGTCGCGCATCACCTTTCGGATGTCAGCGTCGCTGAAGCCGGCCAACTCCTCGGTGAACGAAACCGGATCCTCCAGGCCTTCGCCATGCGGCCAGTCCGACCCGAACAGAATTTTGTCGACACCGATCGCCGACGCTAGTTCGGACAAGTCATCTTCGTAGTAGGGCGCGATCCATACATTGTTGCGCAACTGCTCCACTGGATCCTCGGGGAAAAGCCGTGGGTGACTGTTCGCGGCTTTCTTCATGCGCTTGATCAGCCGGTGGACGAAGTATGAACCGTTTTCGATGCTGACCGCCTTGAGTTTCGGATGGCGGGTGAATACGCCGTGCACGATCATCGAGGCCATGGTGTCGTGGATCGCCCGGTCGTCGGTGAGTACCTGCTCCAACGGCTCTGACCCGCCGAACCCCTCGAAAGTCGACCTGCCACCCCACATTCCGGCTATCTGCAGGTAGCCGCTGTCACTCAAGTGGAAGCCGACCGGAACACCCGCCTCGGCCAGCGCGGCCCACACCGGATCATGGAGGGGATCGCCCAACGACCGCGGCTTGACCAGACCGGGCACCGGCGCAGGCCGCACCAGTATCAGCTTCGCGCCGCGCCCCAACACGAACTCCACCTCTTCGAGAGCCTTGGCGGGATCGGCCAGCGAAATGATCGGCGCGGCGATAACACGGTGGTCCGGACGGTCGAAGCCCCAGTCTTCATCGAGCCACAGGTTGAACGCATGCAATGACGCCATCGTCGCGTCGACGTCGTGCTTCAGCGCTTCCTCGACGCCGCACGCAAACGTCGGCAACATGAACACCGTCTCGATGCCCTGGGTGTCCATCACCGTGATACGGGCATCACGGTTCTGGTACTCGGGGTGCTGCGCGAGCCGCTCGACCTTCATCAGCGACGCCGGGTCGACGCCTTCGGGAATCTGGCCGCGGAACAACAGATCCAGGCAGCCCGGCTCGATGATCGGGTCGAATGTCGGGTTGGGGACGAAGCGGTTGACCCGGTCGCCGATGACCGCCTGGGTGTGCCTGCCGTCGCTGAACATCTGCACGCCACGTCTGCGGAACTTCTTGTCCAGGTGCCGGGTGAATGCATCCAGCGGTTCGTAGTAGTGATTGTCGACGTCGATGGCCTTATAGCCCAAGGTCCCCATGGTCAATCCTTTCCGGTGCCGCAAGATCCGTCGGTGGCGATTGCCGAGGCGCTCAGCCCGGGAAAACTCGGGGCGCGCTTTTCGAGGAAGCTGGTGATCCCTTCGATGACATCGGGAAGCTGCAGCGACCGCTGCAGCAAGACCTCGGACCGCGAGCTGGAGTCGGCCACCTCCCGCATCGCATCGCCGTAGGCCTGGCGCTTGATGACGGCCATCGATGCGGGCGAACAGTTTTGGGCGATGTCCTCGGCGTAGGCCATCGCCCGCGACATCAGTTGTTCGGGCGGCACGACCTCTTTGACCAGTCCGAGTTCCGCCGCTTCGTCGGCGAGAAATGTCCGTCCGCTCAACAGCAGGTCGAGTGCGACGCCCCAGCCGGTCAGCCGCGGCAGTATCCACGAGACGCCGTATTCCGCGATCAGCCCGCGGCGGGCAAATGACGCCGCGAACTTCGCACCGGCAGCGGCGAACCGGACGTCGCACATCAGCGCCTGGGTGAGACCGATGCCGACACAGGACCCGTTGATGGCTGCGATGACCGGTTTGCACAGCGTCGTCAGATGACGCGGCTGCCGATCCCCGACCAAGCTCGCCAGCTTGCCCTCGTCGGTCTCCTCGATCGACTGCGCGACATTGCCCATCGAACCCAGCTGAGCGCCGGCGCAGAATGCTTTACCGCGACCAGTCAGCACGATCACCCGCACGGCCGGGTCTTGCTCGGCGCGGTCCAATCCCGCGTAGAAGGCGGTGGCGATGTCTCCGCCCCAGGTGTTGAGTCGGTCGGGCCGGTTGAGCGTCATGACCGCGACACCGGTCGCAGTGACCTCGTAGATCACTGCCTCGTCCTGGCCAGGGTCGGCGACGAGGTCGTCAGCGGTGCTCATCGACCGTCCTCCCTGAGCTCAGGCGGCAACTTCGGCGAAGCTTGTACGCATACTGTATACCTATCGGTACCGCATTCTGCAACTGCCGTCGCTCGCCGTTCGATGCCGCCCGAACAGCCAAAATTCACTGCCCGACATGTGATGTCAATGCTTTTCACGCGCCATCGGTGAGGCATCAGCAAGCCGCCGCGACTGCTGTGTTACGCCGCCCGGCTAAGTGAAGTCCGAGCCACCATCGACGTTGATGTTCGCTCTGGTCATGTACGAGTTGCGTCGTGACGCCAAAAATGCGACGACTGAACCCA
>Ga0137412_10005260_pt1 | contig 10344 bp, 8 predicted proteins | sample CZODoug2_1_16fun_FD_122160 | JGI IMG/M metagenome (GOLD analysis project Ga0137412, IMG submission 122160) | Vadose zone soil fungal communities from Angelo Coast Range Reserve, California, USA - CZODoug2_1_16fungal (Hybrid Assembly) | ecosystem: Environmental > Terrestrial > Soil > Vadose zone... | reverse complement strand
AGGTTGACGCCCTCGTCCTGCGAGAGGCGTTGCACCTCGCGCAGCAACGCGACGTCACGCGCCGAGTAGCGGCGTCCCCCTCCGCCGGTGCGGCCCGGAGTCACCAGGCCGAGGCGGTCGTACTGGCGCAGCGTCTGGGCGTGCATGCCGGCCAGCGCAGCCGCCACCGAGATGACGAACACCGGCGCGTCTTCGGGAACGTGGTCAGCCATGGTTCTTCTCCGTCGGACGGATCGCGGCGGTGATCTGCGGACGGGGATCGTCGGCCTGCGCCGCCGCGTACTTCTCCAGCGCCTCGCGGGCCTCGGCGTTCAGCTTCTGCGGCACGGCCACCTCGACCGTGACGAGCAGGTCGCCGTTGCCACCGCCGCGCTTGTCGATACCGCGCCCCCGCACCCGCAACGTGCGCCCGCTCGCCGTGCCGGCCGGCACCTTCAGCGCCACCGAGCCGTCGAGGGTCGGCACGCGCAGGGTGGTGCCCAGCGCCGCCTCGGCATACGTGATCGGCACGGTCAGGGTCAGGTTGTCGCCCTTGCGTCCGAACAGCTCGTGCGCGCCGACGTGCACGGTGACGAACAGGTCGCCGGCCGGGCCGCCCCGCGTGCCGGGCATGCCCTTGCCGGGGATGCGCAGCCGGGCACCGTCGCGGACGCCGGACGGTATCCGGACGTTGATGGTGCGGGTCTGCACGGTGACCCCGCTGCCCTGGCAGTCGGGGCAGGGGTCGTCGATGATCTGGCCGGTGCCGCGGCAGTCGCGGCACGGCTCGCTGAACCCGAACGCCCCCTGGTTGCTGCTGATGAAACCGGAGCCACCGCAGGTCGGGCACGCGTGGGGTCGCGTGCCCGGACGCGCACCGCTGCCGTGACAGGTCCGGCAGGTGCCCGGCCCGGACAGTTGTAGCGGCAGCATCGCCCCGTGCACGGCCTCGTCGAAACCGAGTGTCACCTCGGCGTCGACGTCCTGGCCCTTCGTCGGGCCGACGTTGCGCCGCCGGGTCGTAGTGCCCCCGGTGAACAGCCCGCCGAAGATGTCGCCGAGCCCGCCGCCGCCCGCGCCGGCGCCGCTGCCGAAGATGTCGGACACGTCGAACGTCGACCCGCCGCCGGGGAAGCCGGCTCCGCCGCCGAAGTTGCCGCCTCGCGGGCCGCCGCCGGCGAACAGTGTGCGGGCCTCGTCGTACTCCTTACGCTTGTCCTCGTCGGAGAGGACGTCGTAGGCCTCGGACACGTCCTTGAACTTGGCTTCGGCCTCGGCGTTGCCCGGGTTCTTGTCCGGGTGCAGCTCGCGGGCCAGCTTGCGGTACGCCTTCTTGATGTCGGCGGGCGCGGCGTCCTTGGTGACGCCCAGCGCCTGGTAGTAGTCCTTCTCGATGTAGTCCTTCGTGCTCATCGCCGCACGTCACCCCCTCTCTCTACTGTGGATCTCGATAGCTGTGTTGCGCTATGACGGGCCGTCCGTATCAAGATCGCCGGGCGAGCCGGCCTCCGGCTCGCTCGCCGGCTCGCTCGCGGCCTCGCTGATCGGATCGGTCACGCCGACCATCGCCGGGCGCAGCAGCCGGTCACCGTGCTGGTAGCCGCGGCGCAACACCTTCGTCGCCGTCGGCTCGGTCACCTCGTCGCTCTCGTCGTGCAACACCGCCTCGTGGAAGGCCGGGTCGAACGGGTCGCCCGGCTCCCCGAACTGCGTGAGCCCGAGCTTGCCGAGCACCGCCTCGAGCTGATCGGCCACTGCCTTGAACGCTCCGGTGAGATCACCGTGTTCACGGGCGCGGTCGATGTCGTCGAGGATGGGCAGCAAACCGATGAGGGCGCCACCCACCGCCGCCTCGGCCAGGGCCACCCGGTCGCGGTCGACGCGCTTGCGGTAGTTGGCGTACTCGGCCTGCACGCGTTGCAGGTCACGAGTCCGCTCCTCGAGCAGCAGCGCCTCGGCCTTCGGCACATCCTGCGCAACGTCCGGCGGCGTGGGACCGCCAGACGTTGCGCGATCGGGTTCGGCCGCGGCATGGCGGGGCTCGCCCGTCACCGGGTCGAGCCGCCGCTTGTCGCGGATGACGACCCCTTCCGGGTAGTCGTCGTTGCGCTCGCTCACTTCTTCTCGTCCCCAGGGCTCTCCGGGCCGTCGTCCACGACCTCGGCGTCGACGACGGCGTCGTCATCGGCCGGCGGAGGGGTGCTGCCGGCGTCCGCGGACGGACCGGTCGGCGCCTCACCCGCAGCGCTGGCGGCGTCGTACATCGCACCGCCCGCCTCCTGCGAGACCCGCGCCAGCTTCTCCTGGGCCGACTTGATCGAGTCGAGGTTGGTGCCACCGATCGCGGTCTTCAGCTCGGCGAGCGCCGTCTCGACCTCGTTCTTCTTGTCGTCGGGCAGCTTGTCGCCGTTCTCCGCGAGGAACTTCTCCGTCGCGAACTGCAGGGACTCCGCGGAGTTGCGGGTCTCGGCCTCCTCGCGGCGCTGGCGATCCTCCTCGGCGTGCGACTCGGCGTCGCGCATCATCCGGTCGATCTCGTCCTTGGACAGGCCCGAGCCACCGGTGATCACCATGCCCTGTTCCTTGTTGGTGGCCATGTCCTTGGCGTTGACGTGGACGATGCCGTTGGCGTCGATGTCGAACGAGACCTCGATCTTCGGCACGCCCCGCGGCGCCGGCGGCAGTCCGGTCAGCTCGAACATGCCGAGCTTCTTGTTGTAGGCCGCGATCTCCCGCTCGCCCTGGTAGACCTGGATCTCGACGCTCGACTGGTTGTCGTCGGCGGTGGTGAAGATCTCCGAGCGCTTCGTCGGGATCGTCGTGTTGCGCTCGATCAGCTTGGTCATGACGCCGCCCTTGGTCTCGATGCCCAGGGAGAGCGGCGTGACGTCGAGGAGCAGGACGTCCTTGACGTCGCCCTTCAGCACGCCGGCCTGCAGAGCAGCGCCCACGGCTACGACCTCGTCCGGGTTGACGCCCTTGTTCGGCTCCTTGCCACCGGTGAGCTCCTTGACCAGCTCGACGACGGCCGGCATGCGGGTCGACCCGCCCACCAGCACCACATGGTCGATGGCGCTTACCGAGATGCTGGCGTCCTTGATCACGTTCTGGAACGGCGCCTTGGCGCGCTCGAGCAGGTCGGACGTGATGCGCTGGAACTCAGCCCGGCTGAGCGTTTCGTCCAGGAACAGCGGGTTCTTCTCGGCGTCGACGGTGATGTAGGGCAGGTTGATCGAGGTCTGCTGGTTGCTCGACAGCTCGATCTTGGCCCGCTCGGCGGACTCCCGCAGCCGCTGCATCGCCATCTTGTCCTTGGTCAGGTCGATGCCGTGCGCGGCCTTGAACTTGTCGACGAGCCAGGTGATGATCCGCTCGTCCCAGTCGTCGCCGCCGAGGTGGTTGTCGCCACTGGTGGCCTTGACCTCGATGACGCCGTCGCCGATCTCGAGCAGGCTGACGTCGAAGGTGCCGCCGCCCAGGTCAAAGACCAGGATCGTCTGGTCGCTCTCGCCCTTGTCCAGCCCGTAGGCCAGCGCCGCGGCGGTCGGCTCGTTGACGATGCGCAAGACGTTGAGGCCCGCGATCTGGCCGGCCTCCTTGGTGGCCTGGCGCTGGGCGTCGTTGAAGTACGCCGGCACCGTGACCACGGCCTCGGCGACATCCTCGCCCAGGTAGGCCTCGGCATCGCGCTTGAGCTTCTGCAGCACGCGGGCGCTGATCTCCTGCGCGTTGTACGCCTTGCCGTCGATCTCGACCTTCCAGCTCGGATCGCCCATGTGGCGCTTCACCGAGCGGATCGTCCGATCGACGTTGGTGACGGCCTGGCGCTTGGCTACCTCGCCGACCAGCACCTCACCGTTCTTGGCGAACGCGACCACGCTCGGCGTGGTGCGCGAGCCCTCCGCGTTCGCAATAACCTCCGGTTCGCCGCCGGTTAGGACCGCGACGACGGAATTCGTGGTACCGAGGTCGATACCGACCGCACGTGCCATCTGAAGTTCTCCCTATGCTCTGGTTTTGCTGCTTCAGTCAATAGAACTGAGTCGGGTGCGCTCATGTTCCCGCAGTCATTATGCCTCAGTCGGCGAGCGGCCCTGACACTGCGCGTACGGCGCGGGACCGCAGCATGCGCACCACGACGTCGGCGCGTTCGACGAACGTCTTGGCGACTACCGGGTCGGCCCGCTCAGCGACGGCGCGCGCCCGCTCGATAAACCCGTGGTCGACGCCGAACAGCGGGAACAGCAACTCGGTATAGACCATCGCCGGCGTCATGCCGCCTTTACCGAGGTCGGGCAGCAGCTCCAGGTACCGCTCGGCGTAGGGCGCCAGCAGGGCGTCCTGCCCCGGACGCCAAAAGGCGGGCGCCACATCCTTGACCGAACCGATCGGCACGGCCCGATCCAGCGCCAGTGTCTGCCAGGCCGCCTCCTTCTCGGCTGCTCGCGGCGTCGCGGCCCGCACGGCCAGCGCGCGCACCCACGCATCGGGGTCGGGATCGCGATCGAGCAGCTGCGCCACGTCGGCGGCAACGTCGCGGCCGAGCTCCGCCTTGCGTATCAGGGCCCGCCACCACACGTCGACGTCGTCGAGCCCGGCGAGGTGCTCGACGTCATCGAGGGTCCCGACGCGCGCGAGCGTGCGCAGCGCGACCGGACGGTGGCGGTCGTCACCGGCCAGGGCGCGGGCCGTCTGGGCCACCCAGGCCGTCAACTCGGGCCGGACGTCAGCGGGCGCCCACAACTCGGCGATATCCGCGGCGAGCCGCAGGTACGGCTCGATCACCGAGCCGGACGTCTCGACCCGCAGCACGCCGGTGACGAGGTTGACCGCCTCGGCGGCGCTCGCCTCGGCGGTGACGAGCATGTCCCAGACCGAGGCCAGCGCCACGGCGCGCGACAGGGTCGTGGGCAGCGCCCGGGCGTCGGGGCCGTACAGGGCGGCGCGGCTGGCCGGGTCCGGCCGGGTGGTCGCGAACGTGAGGTCGTCGTCGTTCACGAGGTAGATGCCGGGCGGCAGCTCGACGGGAGTCCGCGGCTGGTGCACCTCGACGGGCACCAGCGCCGAGCGGACCAGGCCCGCACCGTCTTCCTGATACACCCCCACCCCCACCAGCTGGGGACGCGGCGCCCCACCGCCCGGCCCGCGGCCGACCAGCACGGTGGCGTCGCCGTCGCGTTCGATGGTCAGTCGGTCGGTGCCGGCCGTCTCGAGCCACCCGGTGACCCACGGACCGAGATCACGGCCACTCGTGGCGGCGAGGGCATCGATCAGGTCCTGCATCGTGGTGGTGCCCCACGCGTGCCGGGCGAAGTAGGCCGCCATGCCGGCCGCGAAGTTCGCCTCGCCGACGTAGTTCATCAGCTGAAGCAGCACCGACGCACCCTTGGGATAGGTGATCGCGTCGAACGCCGACGCCGCCTCGGCGGTGTCGCGCACCGGCTGCCGGATGGGATGCGAGGCCGGTCCCTGATCGAGCAGGTACGCGCCCAACTTCCCGCGCACCAGGTGGCTGGCCAGCGTGTCGGTGTGCGACGTGGCCCGTACCGCCGCCCAGAAGCTGGCGAATTCGGCGAACGCCTCGTTGAGCCACAAGTCGTCCCACCAGCGCATCGTCACGATGTTGCCGAACCACATGTGCGCGGCCTCGTGCAGCAGGTACTGACCCCGCTGGTCGCTCTCGGCCGGGGTCGGCGGGTTGCGGTACAAGAACCAGTCCGACCACGTCACGCAGCCGTAGTTCTCCATCGCCCCGCCGTATTCGGGCATGAACACCTGGTCGAACTTCCGCTGCGGGAACGGCATCTCGAACACGTCGGCGAAGAACCCCAGCCCCTGCTCGGTCAGGGTGAAGATCTCCTCGGCGTCCCGGTCCAGGACCCCCGCCAGCGAGCGACGGGAGTACAGGCCCAGATCATGACCGCCCGCCGCCCGGCGCAGCTCGTAGAACGGCCCGGCGTTGACCACCGTGTTGTACGGCGAGAGCGGGGGAGTCGCGGGAAACGTCCACCGCTGCGCTCCTTCGAGGGTCTCGACCTTCGGGTCGCCGGTGTTGCTCAGGACGATCCAGCTCGGCGGCGCGGTCACGGTGAACGCGTGCGGGGCCTTGAGGTCGGGCTGGTCGAAACAGGCCCACACGTAATGCGCCTCGTCGGGTTCGAACGACGTCCAGACGTAGATCTCGCCGTCGGCGGGGTCGACGGCCTTGTGCACGCCTTCGCCGTCCGTGGTGTTCGCCTGGACGGTCTCGACGCGCAACGTGTTGTGTTCGGCCAGGTCGGGCAGTCTGATCCGTCCCAGCTCGGCCGGCGCCAGCGCCGTGCCGTTGAGCGTGGCGCTGACGACCGGCGCCGCACAGTCGACGAACGTCTCGGCGCCCGGCGTCCGGCAGGTGAACATCATCGTCGATATACAGCGCAGCTGCGGGCCGTACTCGAGGCCGGTGAGGTCGACGGCGATGTCGTACCGATCGACGTCGATGAGCGCGGTTCGCTGCTGGGCTTCGACCTGGGTCAACCGGCGGATCTGCATCCGTCCATCCTCGTCGTACCGGTCGTCGATGCCGGCATCCGGTAGCGGACACTGGACGCCGTGAGCTCGGATCGCGAGACGCGGCGCACCCCCGATGAGACGCGGCGCACCCCCGACGCGGTGTGGATCGCGTGGCTGGTGGCCGGCGGGGTCGTCGTCCTGCTGGCCGTGAACGTGGTACGGCATCTGACCGCCCAGGGCGGCCGTCACATGCACCTGCCGGCCGACGACGCGCTGTTCCGCGACGGCAACGCGCCCCTCGGGCCGCTGCTCAGCCACCGGCTCGTCACCTCCTGGCATCTGGACGCCGTGGCCGTGGCGGTGATCGCCGTGCTGGCCGCCTGGTACGTCGCCGCGCTCGCCCGACGCCGCCGCCGCGTCGACGAGCCGTGGCCGTGGACCCGCACGGCATCGTTCGCGGCCGGGTTGGCGGTGTGCGCGTACGCGACGAACGGCAGCTTCGCCGTGTACGACATGGCCCTGTTCTCGGCGCACATGCTCGGCCACCTGGCCCTGGTCATGGCCGCACCGGCCCTGCTGGTGGCCGGCCGTCCGATGCGGCTGGCCGTCGAGGCCGGCCGACCCTCGACCGCGCGGCGCATCGAGCGCGTCATGCAGGGACGGATCGTCTCGCTGCTGACCTCACCGCCCGTGGCGCTCGCCTGCTACACCGGCGTGATCGTCGGCAGCCACCTGACCGGGCTCATGGACACGATCATGCGCAACACCGTCGCCGGGCAGGTCGAGCACCTGGTGTACCTGCTCGTCGGCTACCAGTTCTTCGTGCTCGTGGTCGGCGACGAGCCGATCCGGTGGCGGCTGTCGACGCCGGCGCGATGGAGCCTGCTCGCGGTGGCGATGGCGGTCGACACGTTCACCGGCGTCACGCTGATGATGGCGACGCAGCCGATCGCGATGAGCCCACCGGCCTCGCTGAACGTCGACCCGCTGGCCGACACGCACACCGGCGGATCGATCATGTGGTTCGGCGGCGACGCCATCATGGCGGCGGTGATGACCCTGCTGGTGATCGGCTGGCTGCGTACGTCCGGACGCTCGCTCCGCGACCGGGACAGCTGGCTGGAGCAGGCCCGCGCCGAGACGCTGCGCGAACGCACCGGCGGGACGGCCCAGGACGAGGCTCCGGATCTGGACGACGACGACGCCCGCCGCGACGCCTACAACAAGTGGCTGGCATCTGTCGCCAAAGATGGCTAGCGTCCGTCGCCAACTTGGGCGCCGGGCTCGCGCGGACGCGAATCGGGCCGGATAAGGTGGCGCCATGCAGGTTCAATTGCGGCACAACCCAGCGTTCACCGTTGCCCGCTGCGTCCTGGCGCCGGGCGAACCGCTGCGCGTCGAAGGCGGCGCCATGCTTGCCCACAGCGCCGGCGTCCGGCTCGAGTCGAAGGCGCAGGGCGGCGTCATGAAGGGCCTCAGTCGCAGTCTGCTGGGCGGGGGATCGTTCTTCGTTACGACCTACACCGCGCCCGAGCAGGGCGGCTGGGTCGATGTGGCCGGCATGCTGCCCGGCGACACCGTCCCGATCACCATCGCTCCCGACCGGCCGTTCTTCCTGAGCCGGGGTGGCTGGATCGCCAACTCCTACGGGGTGGAGATCGACACCCAGTGGGGCGGCATGGCCAACCTGTTCGGTGGTGAGGGTGGCTTCGGCTTCCGGGCGTCCGGGCAGGGCGAGGCCCTGGTCAGCGTCTACGGCGCCGTCGACTACATCGACCTGCAGCCGCAGGAGGTCGTCACGATCGACACCGGCCACGTCGTGGCCTACGACCTGCACATCCAGTTCCGGATGCGCCGAGCCGTCGAGGGCAAGAGCATCCAGTCGATGAAGAGCGGGGAGGGCTGGGTGTTCGACTTCGCCGGCCCGGGACGGGTGCTGCTGCAGTCGCGCAACCCCGAGGCGTTCGCGCACTGGGTGGCCCAGATGGCGCCCAGCGACACGCCCCGCCAGGGTCTCGGCGGGATGTCCGGGCTGTTCCGGTAGGCCCCAACAGCGTTTCGGCAGTGCCTACACGGACCGCCACTTGAACAGGGCATAGGCATAGAGCCCGAAGGGCACGGCCATGACCACCAGGCCCAACACGACCAGCTCCGGGCCCCACAGGAATGGATCATGGTGCGGCCGCAGGTCCGGCGGCAGCGAGGCGGTGATCTGATCGACCTTGGCCTGCAGCTGCGGCCGCTCGGCATCGGAAATACCATCCGCGCCGAGGTTCTCCGACAGGTCGAGCACCTCCTTGTTCTCCGCGTCACTGAACCCGGGCAGGTCGACTGCCGGCGTGCCGTAGTGGGCGAGGGGGCTACGCGGCAGGCAGTCCAACGGCTCGCCGTCGTCGACATTGACCATGATCGGATCACCGTCGCCGACGCATCCGTCGCCCTCGTGCAAGAAATCGACCCGGTAGGTTTGCGGCCCCGGCCCCGGACCCGCGAAACCCCAGAACATGATGGCGGCGCCACCCAAGAACAGGCCCAGCAGCACCACGACGCCCCGCCGGGTGGGCTGTACATTCCCCAAACCACGCATGTCCGGTATTTTCCGGCCTACGGCCCGGACCGGTCCCGAAAGCGGCCGAAACCGGTCAGGACCAGAGCGGGGCGATCGCGCCGTGCAGCAGTCCGCCGATGTCGCCCAGGACGTGGCGGCCGCCGCTGACGATCATGCGGCCGTCGACGACGACGGTATCGACGTCGGGGGCGCCGGCCGCGAGTATCGCTTGCGTCGGGTCGGCGCCGGCAGTGCGGACGGTGTCCAGCCGCACGGCCACCAGATCGGCGCGCGCCCCTGGGGCGATGCGCCCGGCGTCGTGCCAGCCCAACGCGTGCTGCCCGGTCAGCGCCGTGACGAGTTGGTCGGGGGTGAACCGCCCGCGTTGCCCGGTGGCCAGCCGTTCGTCCATCTCGAGGGCGCGCGCCTCCTCGAACGGGTCGATCATCGCGTGCTGATCGGTACCGAGGGTGATCGGCGATCCGGCGTCGAGCAGGGCCCGGGCCGGGCCGATGCCGTCGGCCAGATCGCGTTCGGTGGTAGGGCAGAAGCAGAAGTCCACGGTCCACCAGGACAGTCGGCCCGGCCCGGTGCCGAGCGCAGCGATGACCGCGTCAAAGTCCAGCCGCCCGGTGCCGAACCGAGCTCGAGCACGGTCATCTGCGGCCGAACCAGCGAAAAACGCTCGTCGAGCTGTGCCAGCTTGAAGTGCGCACGGGAACCCAAACCGCCGGCGGCGAAAGCGGAAGAATCCAAGGCATGAGCGTCGCGCACATCCATTTGCAGGCTTCCGTGGCGCCTACCGCGAAACTTGGCTCGGGCGTGCAGATTGGTCCGTATGCGGTGGTTGGCGATGGAGTGGACTTGGGCGACGGTTGCGTTTTGCACGCGCATGCGGTGGTGCAGGGGCCGTCGAAGTTTGGCCGCGACAATGTATTCCACCCGTTCAGCTCGATGGGCGGTGATCCGCAGGATCTCGGCTTCCGCGGCGAGCACGTGGAGCTTGTCGTGGGGGATGGAAATACGTTTCGCGAAAATGTGACGGTCAATCGAGGCACGATGACTTGCGACTTTATTGCCTCTTTTCAGGGTGAGCTGAAGTGGATTCGATCCACCGCTTCCGCACCGCCAAGCTCAAGCTTACTCAACGGCATCCCAACACCTGTGACACCTCGCTATGTCTTGTCGATGGACTTCAGATACGTTGACGGGGACGAAACGCTGATGCCGATCTTTGGAGGATCACAGATCGAATGGGATTGGAGGCAGAAAGTCCTTGGTTTTCAATACGGCACAGGGACTGTCAGCGGTTTCCGATTCTGGAC
>Ga0137412_10005259_pt1 | contig 10344 bp, 8 predicted proteins | sample CZODoug2_1_16fun_FD_122160 | JGI IMG/M metagenome (GOLD analysis project Ga0137412, IMG submission 122160) | Vadose zone soil fungal communities from Angelo Coast Range Reserve, California, USA - CZODoug2_1_16fungal (Hybrid Assembly) | ecosystem: Environmental > Terrestrial > Soil > Vadose zone... | reverse complement strand
CGCAAGGCGGCCCGAAGCAAGCGCAGGAAGTCCGAGGAATCCAAGCACTAGCCCGACCTCTCAATCGCTGGGCCGGCGGGCTGGTCCCAAGACGCGACGACAGTTGCGCGGGGAACGAGGGGGGTTTGACGCGGCGGACAATGTCCGCCGCCTTTTTTTTCGAGGGCAGCAGGTCAGACCTTCAGTGCGACGGCGCGCTGCCGCATGACCGAATGCGCGGTCCACGCATCGAGAAGGGGAAGCGCCTGCGCGACGGCGTTCGTCATGGATTCGGACGGCGCGTCGGAGAATTGATTATCCTATCCGTCCACGGGGCTCACCGCCGCCGGCCTGCCGATGGGCCTGGAGCTCGACGCGCGCCCGGGATCCGATCGCCGGCTGCCCTCGATCGGCCTCGCGCCCTGCGCCGCCTGACTTCGCCAAGGATCCGCGGGTCGAGTAGCATCGCGCCTCAAAGGAGGATCGCGAGATGCGTGCGAAGCGCCGCGAGACGCTTACCGCCCAGGGTTCGGGACGGGTGGCGGAGCCCTATCGCGAGATCGTGGAACCGATCCACGTCGCCACGACCTACGAGCGCGGCACCGACGGAAGCTATCCGGGCGGCCGCGTCTACTCGCGCGCCGACAACCCCACCTACGACGCGCCCGAGGCGCTGATCGCGAGCCTCGAGGGCGCGCACGCCGCGCTGCTCTTCGCCTCTGGGGAAGCGGCCGCCGGGGCGTTCTTTCAGGCGCTCATGCCGGGCGCGGTGCTCGCCCCGCGGAACATGTACTGGGCGCTGCGCAAGTGGCTGCTCGACTTCGCGAAGCCCCGCGGCCTCGCGGTCGAGTTCTACGACAACGCCTCGATCGACGACCTCGCGGCGAAAGCCCGCGCCGTGAAGCCGCGCGGCATCTGGATCGAGACGCCCGCCAATCCCACCTGGGAGGTGACCGACATCGCCGCGGCGAGCGCCATCGCGCGCGAGGTGGGCGCCGTCATCGGGATCGATTCCACCGTGGCGACGCCGCTCCTCACGCGCCCGATCGAGCTCGGCGCCTCGATCGTGATGCACTCCGCGACCAAGTACCTCAACGGCCACTCGGACGTGATCGCCGGCGCGCTCGCCGCCGCCAGGGACGATGCGCTGTGGCAGTCGATCCGCTACATCCGCGGTGGCGGCGGCAGCGTCCTCGGGCCCTTCGAGTCGTGGCTGCTGCTGCGCGGGATACGCACGCTGCACCTGCGGGTCGCTTGCGCCTGCTCCAACGCGATGGCAATCGCGCAGCGCTTCGAGCGCCACCCGAAGCTCTCCCACGTCCTCTATCCCGGCCTCGCCTCGAATCCCGGCCACGCGGTCGCCGCGCGCCAGATGTCGGGCGGCTTCGGCGGGATGATGTCGCTGCGCCTCAAGGCGGGCGAAGAAGCGGCGAAGGCGTTCACCGCGAAGCTGCGCGTCTTCAAGCGGGCGACTTCGCTTGGCTCGGTCGAGAGCCTGGCCGAGCACCGCGCGAGCGTCGAGGGCCCGGGAACGCCGTGCCCCGCCGATCTCGTGCGGCTTTCCATCGGCATCGAGCACATCGACGACCTGATCGGCGACATCGAGGAGGCGCTCGGATGAGCGAGACGATCGACCTGCGCTCCGACACTGTCACGCGGCCGACGCCCGCGATGCGCGAGGCGATCGCCGCGGCACCCGTGGGCGACGACCAGTACGGCGAGGACCCCACGACCAATCGCCTCCAGGAGCGCGTCGCTTCGCTCCTCGGCAAGGCGGCGTCGCTCTTCCTGCCGAGCGGCACGATGGCGAACCAGGTGGCGCTGCGCGTCCTGACGCAGCCGGGCGACGACGTGATCGTGAGCCCCGAGTCGCACGCAGTGTGGCACGAGACCGGCGGCTCGGCGGCGAATGCCGGCGTGCAGTTCACGACCGTGGGCGCTCGCGGCGTCTTCACCGCGGAGGAATTCGCGGCGGCGGTGAAGCCGCGCGGCCACGTGATCTATCCGCCGACGACGCTGGTCGAGATCGAGAACACCCACAACCGCTCGGGCGGCGTGATCTTCCCGCAGGCCGACGCGGTGAAGGTGTGCGCCGCGGCGCGCGAGCGCGGCATCGCGACCTACCTCGACGGCGCCCGCCTCTGGAACGTCGCGGCTGCGACCGGCACGAAGCTCGCGGACCTCGCCGCGCCCTTCGACCTCGTCGGCGTGGCGCTTTCCAAGGGCCTGGGCGCGCCGGGCGGATCGCTCCTCGCGGGATCGAAGGAGCTCGTCGCGCGCTGCGTCCGGCACCGACGCATGCTGGGTGGAGCGATGCGGCAGTCCGGGATCCTCTCCGCCGCGGGCCTCTACGCGCTCGACCACAACCTCGAGCGGCTGCGCGACGATCATGCCAACGCGCACGCGATCGCCACCACGCTCGCCGCGAGCAAACGCGTGATCCTCGACCTGGCGACCGTACAGACGAACATCGTCGTCTTCCATCTCACGCCCGAGGCGCCCGACGGGCCCGCCGTCGTGGCGCGGGCGAAGGAACGCGGCGTCCTGGTCTACGCGTTCGGCCCGCGGACGGTGCGCCTCGTCACGCACCTCGACGTATCGGCAGCACAATGCGCGACCGCGGCCGGGATCCTGCGGTCGGTCGTGGACGGATAGCCTCGGGAGGCGCCCATGAGCTCGCTGTGAACCACCGAACATCGCCGCCGCGCGGTTTGCGCGGGCCATTGATTATCCTATCCGGTTAACGAAGAACTCTATGAAAAAGATTGCAAGTTTCGTCTTGATTGCGTGTGTCGCATTCCCGTTCGGACGCGCGTGGCCGGCAGAGCGCGTGGTTCCGTTTGGAACGGAACCTTGGGGACCTGAGGTTTTTCGCGACCGCAGAGCTAAGCTGCTCTCGCAGATGAAAACAGGCGCGGCAGTCGTTTTGTCAGCGCCGACGACGGACAACCCGTTGGATGGATCGGTCCGCCAAGAAGCAGACTTCCTGTACCTAACCGGGCTACCTCAAGAAGCAGGAGCAGCGTTGCTGCTAGCGCCGCAGGCGGCGGATAAGGAGATTCTCTATTTGGCGCCATCAGTCCCAGAAAACGACCGTTGGTTCGGCTATCGGGCGTTCCTCCCCAATCGAGAGCTAGAGGGTAAGCTGGGCTTTAGGCGACTTCGCCGGATGGAAACGCTGGGGATAACGCTATCCACCTATTTGCACCACTGGCATGAACTCCATTTTTTGGGTCCGCTCGTCGGGTACCAAAGTGAAGTTCCTCGCGTGCTGGACATCTACAAGAAGACCGCCGAGCGAATTCCCGGCAGTCAAATTAAGGACGACATCGATCTCTTGCCGCGCATGCGCATGGTCAAGGAACCCCGTGAGCTGGAGAAATTGACTCGGGCGGCCGACATAACCGTGGCAGGTCACTTGGAAGCAATGCGTCGAGTCCGCCCGGGAATGCGGGAGGGCGAGCTAAAGCACATCCTCGAGGACGCGTTCTATAAAGCGGGGGCCAAGCGGACGGGGTATGGATCAATCGTCGGCGCGGGTCCTGATGGTTGCGTGCTACATTATTTCCGAGACGACCGCGTTATTGACTCGAACGACCTAGTGCTGATCGATGCCGGCGCCGAATTTGATTACTACGTCAGCGACGTGACGCGGACGTTTCCGGCGAACGGGAAGTTCTCTCCAGAACAGCGAAAGCTTTATGACGTCGTCCTCCGCGCGCAAAAGGCCGCCTTGGCGAAAGTGCGCGCTGGAGTGAAATGGGAAGAGCTCCGTGAGGCGGCGAATAAGGTGATCATAGATGCGGGCTACTACGACTATTACATTCACAACCTCGGGCACTTTGTCGGGCTGCAAGTTCACGATCCGGGAAACTTCGATGACCCGATTCCAGAAAATGCGGTGATTACCGTCGAGCCCGGCATCTACATCCCCGAGCGCAACATCGGGATTCGAATCGAGGACACTATTGTTGTGACAAAGCAAGGTCACCACAACCTGAGCGGGAAGCTTCCTCGCGAAATTGATGAGATCGAACGCTGGATGGCGGGGCGCTGAACCGACGGGTGAGCGCTATGTCGTAATTTACCACTAGACTTCGCTCCGATCGCCCCGTTTGACGGGGTTTGCGCGGCGCGCCGGAGAATTGATCAACCTATCCGTGAATGTCCGGTATGGAGAAAAGCGACCGGCGGCTCAGGGTCGGAAATCGTCCATCGACGGTAGGTCGCTTACCGGCCAAGAGCGGACGTTCGGCCTAGGAAAAACAGCTCGGCAGTCAAGCTTATTCGCATCGCCAGATGTATTGCCCGTTCTTGCCCCATGTTGCGGAGCAACTCTTCAAAATCTCGCCCAACGTGCCCGACGATTTGGGCAAACCTTTTGGTTTGATTTTCACGAAACCGGTTAGCTTAGTCGGGGACTCTTTGATCATCTGAACATCAACAACAGTCAGTCCGGGCCGTTTCTCGTACTCTGATCGAATGTCTTGCTTTGTCTGCTCGATATCCGCTTCGCTGAAACCCGATTCGCACGCAGTTAATGCCAATGCAAGCACCATCACGGCTGTTCCCTCGCGTATCCCCATACCGAGCCCTCCCCGATTTGCGACGTGAAGGGCCGAAGCCGACGTAACCCCCAACCCGCTAGTAGGGGTAACCCTCAAGCCTTGGCGCGTTGAGCTTAAAGTGATGCGGCTTGCCGAACTCATCGCCGATCGGCATCCTGACCTTCGGCAGACTCTGTTTGTCGAGCACCAGGTCTTCCGGGATCACCTTATTGAGGAAGAGCAGGTAGGCCGTCAAAGAATAGACCTCATCGGGCGTCAGAGTCCCCTCCAGCCCGAGTGGCATGCCGCGATTGATGAAATCCCACACGATCGTCGCATGCGGCGCGCGTAGGGGCAGGATGCGCTCCTTTTTCCAGACGGGAACATCGGCGCCTTGTTTCGACTGCAAAATAGGCGCCAACCCCCCTATGCCCGCTGCGCCATGGCAGCCGATGCACGCCTTCTGGACGTAGACCTGTGCGCCTTCCTTGGCGGTGCCGCGGCCGGGAGGGAGCTCCTCTCCCGTAGGACCGATCGAAATATCCATGCGGCGGATTTCTTCTGCGGTCGGCGTGCGCCCTACGCCATAGGTGGGCGACTGCGCGAACGCGGTACTCCCCAGGAGGCTCCCCAGCAGCAGCGGAATCGTGACAACCCTGAGCAAGTTAAGCGAGCCCATTGGTCACGCTCCCGTCCCTGGCGATTTTCCAGGGCATAACGCTGTTGTCCAGCCCGGGCACCCGGTAGTCCCGCTCGACGGGTACTTTCCACCAATTGGCGATCTCCTCTCGCATCGCCTGCCTCTGCCCGATCTCGTCGGTGCAGCGCGACAGAATCGCGGTCTCGGTTCCATCCCACTTCCATGGGTAGGCGAATCGGACGTGCGCCATGCGTTGTGGAGTGTTCTTGAACTCGGCGCGGTTCCACTTCTTCCCGCCATCGGTGGATACTTCCACGGTCTTGACGGCGCCGCCGCCGGACCAGGCGAGCCCGCTGATCTCATAGAATCCGGGGCCAGGCAGCCGCTGTGTGCCGGACGGGTACGTGATGACCGACTTGGGCCCGATCTGTTCGCCGAGCGCAAGTTCTTTGTCCTCCGGACGGAGATGCCCGAATTCGTTGTAGTTCATGTAAAACCGGTCGACGAGCTTGATGCGCCGCAGAAACTTGGTGTGGTAGATGCCCTCGAATCCGGGAACCATGATGCGCACTGGAAACCCTTGCTGTGGCCGCAAGGGCTCGCCGTTCATGCCGTAGGCGATGATGCAGTCGTCCATCGCTTTTTCGATGGGAATGCTCGATGCGCCCTTTACTTCCTCCGCGCCTTCAGCGACGAACCATTTCGCGCTGCCTTTCAGGCCGCACTCCTTGAGCAGCGTGGAAAGCAGCACGCCGGTCCATTCGGAGCAGCTGGTCATCCCGTGCGTATCCTGCACGTTCTTTTGCTTCCCATTGTGCCGGTTACCCGCACACTCGATGAAATGCAACCGGGTGACTGACGGGAAGCGCTTCAATTCGTCCATGGTGAGGGTCAGGGGCCGATCCACCAGGCCGTGTATCGTGAGCGTGTGCTGCTTGGGGTCGATGTCCGGCAGGAAGGAGCCGCGGGTCGTCGCGATATAGTGCAACGACGATGGCGTGATCACGCCAACAGAATCCTGCAACGGCGTGGCCACGTGGAACACCTTGCCAAACACGTCGGGTGACGGCCTGCCGCCGATGGGGTGCTGTACGCGCACCGAGGTCACGTATTTGGAACGCTGGCCGTATTCGATCTGCTCCTTGCTGCCGTGAATCATCGGAGAGGCATTCTCGCTGCCTGGGGTCATCGGATGGTCGTGCTGCGCTTGGGCCTTACCCCCTGTGCCCAACGTGATTCCACCGGCTAACGCGGCGCCGGCCTTGAGGAGCTCCCTGCGGCTGTTTCGTTTCGAATCCATTGGATCCTCCTTCGAATGTGATCAATGACACAACGACGGAATCACGTCCCGCGGACAAAAGTATATGCCGGCTTGCTAAATCTGCCCAGCGCCAGCCTACGCCAGGGCCGCCTTCACCCGCTCGGGCGTCAACGGCAGCTCGCGGATGCGCCTGCCGGTCGCGGCTGCGAACGCATTGGCGATGGCGGCCGCCGTCGGCCCTTGCGCGGCCTCGCCGGCACCGAGCGCGCGTTCGTTCGGCCGGTTGATCAGCACGGTCTCGACCTTGGGCACGTCCGGCATGGTCAGGATCGGATAGTTCATCCAGTCCTCCGACAGGATCCCGTTGCGGTCGAACCGCACGTGCTCGTGCAGGGTCCAGCTCATCGACTGGATGACGCCGCCTTCGATCTGGTTGGTCAGCCCGTCGGGATTGATGATCTGCCCGGCATCGGCCGAGGTCCAGATGCGCGGCACCTTGACGATGCCGGTTGTGCGATTCACTTCAACCTCGGCTATCACCGCAATGTAGGTGGCCACGGTCTTGTAGCGCGCATAGCCGATGCCGCGGCCGCGCCGGCCATTACCCTTCTCGCCCGGTTTCCAGGCGGCGGCCTTGGCCACGGCCTCGATCACGGCGCGCTCGCGCTCGTCCTTGATGTGCGCAAGGCGGAACGCTACCGGGTCGATGCCGGCGGCGGCCGCGAGCTCGTCCATGAAGGACTCGATCGCAAACACGTTGGCATAGGCGCCGAGCGTGCGCAGCGCCGAGGTGCGCACCGGATTTTCCATGATCAGGTGGTGCGTGGTGCGCTGGCGCGGGAAATCGTAGAGCGTGATGGCGTTGCGGTCGCCCGCACCGTTCGGCTGCGCGGCATGGCGCGCCGGGCCAGGCCGCTTCGCATCGGCGAGGTACCAGCTCCCCATCAGATTGATGCCGTCGGGATCGCCCGGCCGCATGTTATGGCTCTGGCTCCAGACGTCGAAGGTCCAGTCGACCACGCGGCCGCCGGCGACGGCCCCCTTGACCTTCATGGTCATGGCGGGGCCGTAAGGCTCCCACTTGAACTCGTCGTCACGCATCCATTGCAGCCGCACCGGCCGCCCATTGACGGCGCGCGCCAGCATGGCGGCGTCGAAGGCAGCGTCGTCGGCGCCGTTGTGACCGTAGCAGCCGGGGCCTTCGGCGTGGATGCAGCGGATGTCGCGCGGCTGCAGACCGAGCGCCCTGGCGATGGTGGCACGCAGCGGAAAGACGCCCTGGCTGTGGGTCCAGACCGTGAGCTTGCCGTCCTTGAGCTCGGCCACCGCGCAGGAGGGCGCGATCGCGGCATGCGCCTGATAGGGCCGATGGTACGTCGCCTCGAGCACCTTGGCGCCGACCGGCACGGGCGCGTCCTTCTCGCCGATCACCCTGTCCTCGCTGCGCAGGGACATGAGCTGCTCGTACATCTTCGCCGGATCGGGCAGCTCGGAGCCGCCCGACCACTTGGCGAACTCGATCAGCACAAGCCGCGCATTGATGGCCTGCTCCTCGCGCCGCGCCACCACGCCGAGAAAGCTGCCATCACGCACCACCGCGATGACTCCCGGCATGGCCTTGACCCTGGCCTCGTCGAAGCTGTCGAGCCTGGCGCCATAGCGTGGCGGCCGCACCACGCGGCCATGCACCATGCCAGGAAGGCGCAAGTCCTGCACAAAGGCGGCGCCGCCCGTCATCTTGGCCGGGATGTCGATGCGCGGCGCGGACTTGCCGACAATCTTATACTGTGCGGCCGGCTTCGGCGGCACCTTGGCGGTTGCCTCGCGCTTAAGGTCCGTTTCTGCAGTGAGCTCACCGTAGCCGACCTTGCGGCCGTCAGGCGCATGGATGACGCCATCCGTGACCTTGAGCGTGTCAGCGGAGACGCCGAGCTTCCTGGAGGCGAGGCCAATGAGCAGGGCGCGCACCTCGGCGCCCGCCATGCGTAGCGCGGTGCCACTCTGCTCGATCGACTGGCTGCCGGCGGTCTGCCCCTCATTAGGGGTCCGGCCGGTGTCGCCCGAGATCATCGTGACGCGCGCGAGCGGCACCTCGAGCTCCTCGGCAGCGATCTGGGCGAGCGCCGTCACGATGCCCTGTCCGAGCTCGACCTTGCCGGTGAACACGGTGACGCTGCCGTCGGCATTGATGCGCAACCAGGCATCGAGCGTGCGGTTGGTCTGCAGGCTGCCGGGGAGCCGCGCCGGGTCCTGCCCGAACACGACTTTTGGAACGAGGCTGAACGAGAGGACGATGCCACCGAGTGCGGCGGTGAAGTCGCGGCGCGTCAGGCGGGGAGCGTCCATCGTCAGATCCTCCCGTTCTGTCGCGCGGCGCGCAGGACGGCGCGGATGATCCGGTTGTGGGTGCCGCAGCGGCAGAGATTGTCGGCGAGCGCTGCCCGCACGTCCGCCTCCTGGGGTTGCGGATTGCGGTTGAGCAGGTCGGCCGCCGCCATGATCATGCCGCTCGCGCAATAGCCGCACTGAGCCGCCTGCTCATCGATGAAGGCCTTCTGCAGCGGGTGCGGCTTGTCGAGCGTGCCGAGCCCTTCGAGCGTGGTCACCTCGTTTCCCTCGATCGAGCCTACCGGCGTCACGCAGGAGCGTCTAGCCGCGCCGTTGACCAGCACCGTGCAGGCGCCGCATTGCGTCAGGCCGCAGCCGTATTTGGCGCCATTGAGCTCGAGATCGTTGCGCAGCACGTAGAGCAGCGGCGTGTCCGGCTCGGCATCGACCGAGCGCGTCGCCCCGTTGACCTTCAGGCTGATGGCCATGGTGGGTCTCCTCGAAGATGGCAGCGCGCGCTGCGCATTTTTCCTTGAATGATTCTATTTTGCGTCGGCGGGGAGTGTCGCGTCGAGGCCCCCGGAGATCGAATTTGAGTGTGGCGGAAGGTCGCCCCGGTCCCGGCCGGCCTTGGTGGCGGCATGGAACTCGGCGAACCGCCCGGCCGCGATGACGGCGATTGCCGTGCAAAAACTCGCTCGCGCGGACAGTGTTTCTATCGGCTTCATCTTGCCGTGGGTTACAGCAAGGCAAACACCTCGCCGATTCTCAAGCTGTTCCTCTCCAGGATTGAGGAACTGCGGGCGCCCATGGGTCAATAGCCGTCGACGTCGACCACAGCTTGGGCAAAAGCCTGCGGGGCTTCCTGAGGCAGATTGTGCCCGATGCCGCCCTTGATGAGCCGGTGCGAATACTTGCCTGAGAATTTCTTGGCATAGGCACTAGGGTCCGGATGCGGCGCACCATTGGCATCGCCTTCCATGGTAATGGTGGGTACGGTTATGACCGGGCCTGCGGCAAGCCGTTTGTCCAGATCGGCATATTTCGGCTCGCCGTCAGCCAGTGCGAGCCGCCACCGATAGTTATGGATCACGATGGCGACGTGATCCGGATTGTCGAAGGACGCGGCACTGCGATTGAACGTCGCATCATCGAAATTCCACTTCGGCGAAGCAAGCTGCCAGATGAGTTTCGCAAAGTCGTGCCTGTACTTGTCGTAGCCTGCACGGCCGCGCTCGGTGGCAAGATAGAATTGGTACCACCATTGGAACTCGGCCTTTGGGGGCAACGGTATCTTGCCGGCCTCCTGGCTGCCGATCAGGTAACCGCTTACGGAGACCGTGGCCTTGCAGCGCTCGGGCCAGAGCGCCGCCATGATGTTGACCGTCCGCGCTCCCCAGTCAAAACCGGCGATAGTCGCCCTCTCGATCTTGACGGCATCCATGAAAGCGATGATATCGACAGCGACCGCCGACGGCTGGCCATTGCGGAACGCTTCATTGGAAAGAAAGCGCGTCGAGCCATAGCCGCGCAGATACGGGACGTACACCCTGTAGCCCGCCGACGCCAGCAACGGCGCGACATCGACA
>Ga0137412_10005257_pt1 | contig 10349 bp, 11 predicted proteins | sample CZODoug2_1_16fun_FD_122160 | JGI IMG/M metagenome (GOLD analysis project Ga0137412, IMG submission 122160) | Vadose zone soil fungal communities from Angelo Coast Range Reserve, California, USA - CZODoug2_1_16fungal (Hybrid Assembly) | ecosystem: Environmental > Terrestrial > Soil > Vadose zone... | reverse complement strand
CAGGAGGTCAAGGCCGGCGAGACGCTCGCCGTGGTCGAGGCCATGAAGATGCAGAACGTGCTGCGCGCCGAGCGCGACGGCACGGTCAAGAAAATTCACGCCGTGGCCGGCGCGACCCTGGCGGTGGACGCGCTGATTCTCGAATTCGCGTAAAACGGAGTGATCGATGGCTTTTGCGAAGCGACGCGAGGCGCTGCGCGCGATCCTGAAGGGACCATCGTGCATTCGGGCGGGCTCGGTCTACGACCCGATGTCGATCCGCATCGCCGAAGATCTCGGTTTCGAGCTCGGCATGTTCGGCGGCTCGGTCGCTTCGCTTGCGATCCTCGGCGACCCCGATATCACCCTGATCACGCTCACCGAACTCTGCGAACAGATGCGGCGGATGTCGCGCGCCTCCGCTCTGCCGGTATTGATCGACGCCGATCACGGCTACGGCAATGCGCTCAACGTCCGCCGCACCGTGCAGGAACTGGAGACCGCGGGCGCCGCCGGCCTCACCATCGAGGACACGCTGCTGCCGCAGGCCTTCGGCGTCAGCGAGCCGCAACTGATTTCGCTCGAGGAAGGCGTCGGCAAGATGAAGGCGGCGCTCGACGCGCGCGGCGACCCGTCGCTGGTTATCTTGGGGCGCACCGGCACGCGCGGCGGCGGGCCCAAGGCGTCGAGCTTTGAAGAATGCGTGGCGCGCGCAAAGGCCTATCAGGCGACCGGCGTCGATGCGCTGTTCTTTACCGGCCTGACGACGCGCGCGGAAGTTCAGGCGATTGCGGCGGCGACCACGCTGCCGATCGTGCTCGGCAACACGCAAGGCGAACTCGATGACGCGGCCTTCCTCTCCAGCCAGCGCGTCAAGATCGCGTTGCAGGGCCACACACCGTTCGCCGCCGCGACCCAGGCCGTCTACGAGACGCTGAAGGCGCTGCGCGAGGGCACGCCGCCCAAGGCGCTGAAGGGATTGCCGTCGGCGCAGCTTACCAGCCGCCTGATGCGCGACGCCGATGCAAAGGCGCGTGCGGACGAATTTCTCGGACTGAAAAGAAAATGAGCGGCGCGATCCTTCAGGTAACGATCCGCGGCCGGGTGCAGGGCGTCGGCTACCGCGCCTGGCTCGAGCATCAGGCAATCACGTGCGGACTTGAGGGCTGGGTGCGCAACCGCCGGGACGGCGGCGTCGAAGCGCTGTTTGCCGGGCCGCCGACCGTGGTAGCCGAGATGGTCGCGCTGTGCCGCCACGGCCCGCCGGCCGCGCGCGTCGAAAGCGTCACCCGCGAAACTGCGGATCAGGACGCGCTGAACCTGCGGCAGGCAGGGGAGCGTTTCTCGGTGCTGCCGACGATCTAGGCGTGGACTCATAAATCCGGGACGCCCGTGGCTTTGCCGTTCGCTTTACCCTCGGAAGGGGACATGAAGCGACGGCGGCGGCATGTCGTGCCAAAAGCCGACGTGAGCCCGGGACGACTGATCGCTCGGTTTCTCTCGTCATGAAGCACCAGCAGACATCTCGGTGTCAGCGAGCAGGATGAACTGAAAGACGGCGCCCTCGGATGTGTTGGGCTTAACCCATAACCGGCCATCATGTGCCTCGATAATCGAGCGGCAAATCGACAAGCCCATCCCCATGCCATGCGATTTTGTGGTGAAGAGCGGATCGAATATCCGGTCGATGTCTTTCGTCTCGACTCCCTTTCCAGTGTCCTCCACCGAAAGCATTACGCCGCCAGAGTCGTGAACCTTGGATTTCACGCACAGCACCCGCGCCCCATTCTTAGCCGCCATCGAATCAATCGCATTCGTAATCAAGTTCAGGAGCACCTGCTGCACCTGAACTCTATCCCCTTTCACCCGCGGCAGCTGTTCATTCAATTCGGCTTGGACTGTTACGCGGTGCTTGTGTAGATCGTCACGCACGAGCGCGAGGGCTTCCCTGATGAGCTCGTTGATATCGAGCGAAGTTCTGTTCTGGGGATCCTTCTTGAACACTGCTCGAACGCCATCGATTATCGCTCCGGCACGATGGCCATCATGGATGATCTGTTTAAGCGACGCCTTCGCTTTATCGAGATCGGGGGTCGTGCGATCCAGCCAGCGGACGCCCGCATCGGCATTTGCTATCATCCCCGACAATGGTTGCTTGATTTCGTGAGCGATTGAAGCCGACACTGCGTCCCCGGTCATCAGCCGCGCCTCGCGCTCGCGACGTTGGGCGAGGACCGCACGGAGCACCCCCGCGTAAAGCGTCGTTATCTCGTACAGCAGGACAAACAGGAGGAGACTGCCGGACAGGAACCCGAAGACCCGGCCGGCATACCAGCCGAAGGTGAAGCGGGCCGGAACGGGAAACGCGATCAGAGTGATCTCTATCACGTAGGCGCACATCACCACCATCAGCCACAGATCGAGCACCGATCGCCGCCGGATCCAGAGCACAATGAGTGCAAGGACGCTCAGCAGGGCTAGACACCCGGCATAATAAAGCCAGAGGGTAGAAAAACGGACCCGATCGAGCGAAATGCGGGGCAGCAGCGCATCCCCCGCTATGACCAGAAAAACCGCGGCACACACGACGGCCGCGGTCGTGGCAACACTCAAAAAAATGGCCGCACCCGCGGAGCCCCGCCACAACCGCTTGGCCCGATCGGCATCCTTCAACAGGGCATAGGCGATGACGAACATTGGAAATCCGGCGTGCCACAGAATATAGATCCAGGTCGTGCTCTGCAGCCCGGCGCCCAGCAGGCCACCTGGCGTGAAGACGCTCGGAAAGGTCAGCATCCACGGGATTAACATGAGCGCCGTGAAGAGATATCCATTTGCGATCGCGAGAAGGGCACGCGAACGCAGGATGGAGAACTGGGCAAACAGCAGGATAGCGGTGATCGAATCGTTCACGAACATCGCCGTGGCATAAGCCGGGACGAAGGCGTCGATCCGCCCCAGCTGGATGGTCGAGAGCGGCCCAACTTCCGTGATGAAAAAGGCGACCAGCAAGACGAGCACGACGGCAAGGGCAAGACGTCTCTGCGCCCGGCCGGGCGACATGCTCGAGAGGATGAAATGCTGTTCCTCTGGGACAACCGCGGCCGCCTTCACCATCGGAGCGACTCCTCCCAGCGGCTGGAACGCGCGGCACGAAGCTCGTACCGCTTCGCCGCTCTCATCCCAGGCGGCCTCAGTTCGCCGCCATTTCTGCCCATTGGGCCGAAAGACGACGAGCAAGGAAGCGTCGCGGCCTCTGAAAAGGCTGGACCGGCAAGGTTTCCTGCGGCGGCGCATGGGATCGCGCCAGTGACCGACCTCAGAACACTTTTTTGCTCCATCGTTCCGGTCCTCCCCGGTCCGATTGAACACCCAGCATGACCTCAATCTATCTCGTTTACGCGCGGAGATCGATGTCTGGGTGGGATCAAAAGCAGCATTGGGGTATCCGTTTGCGATGTCCGCTTTGCCAATAGGCGACATTGGACGCTTGGCTGAAAAGAAAGAGGCCGCCAACTGAGGCGGCCTCTCATGCAAACACGATAATCAGCCCAATTCCGATCAGGGTGTTCACGCCAGCAATCGCCACGCCGAGACAAAGATCGGCCATGAAGCTTTCGGACTGGAGCTCGATCTGCTTGCGGCGCACTGCACTTTCCCGACCAATTGTCTAATGCGAGGCTAGTCCGTCAAGGCGAACGACGCGATCCTACGGAGGTTGATTCGAATGCCCTATTGGTTAGGGAGCCCCATACTTTGGTTTAGCGGTGGGTGCGGACTCGTTCCGGATGCGCTGGTAGCATCCAAAAACTATCGCTGATCAGACCCGATGTCCGAGTGACCAGCGCACGTCTGCTTTACCCCCAAACGCGGACGTCGCGCATTCATGAGTACATGCCCTGGCGTACTCAGCCGCCGGCCGATATCACCAGCGCGCGAATTTTTCCCTCGATGGCGCCGTTGCCGAAACGGCGGGCGAGGGCTTCGATGGCGCGTTCGGTCGCGGCCTGCAGGCCCGGCGCACCGCGCGCCTCGATTTCGGCTCGGAGCGGCGTGCCCTGGCAATAGGCGATCGCGGGCTCGCGCGGCGAGGGCGCAGGGCTCCTGTGTTCGACGGCGTCGATCATGATGTCAGTAAAACCGGCGGCCTTCAGATCGCCCCGGATCTGATCCTGATCGTAATAGCCATGCGGCGTGCGGGCCAGAAACCGCGGCGGATCGTGCGGAAAGACCTCGGCCAGCGCCTGCGTCACGACATCGGCAAATTCGTTGTCGGCAATCTTGTCCCACACATTGAAGAAAAACCGCCCGCCGGGCTTCAGGACCCGGTGCGCTTCCGCACAGCCCTTGATCCGATCCGGAAAAAACATCGCGCCGAACTGACAGGCGACGGCGTCGAAACTGCCGCCGTCGAACGGCAGCGCCAGCGCATCGGCCTGCTGCCACGCGATCCGTGCATCGGAAAGGCGCGTTTTTGCGTGTGCCAGCATCGGCTCGTTGAGATCGGTGGCGGTGATGCTGACGTCGGCGGGGAGTTCCGATGCCAGCGCCTTGGTCAGCACGCCAGTGCCCGCCGCCGTCTCGAGCACGCGGCGCGGGTTGGCCTTTGTGATGCGGCCGGCGAGATCGCGGGCGTACGGCTCGAAGATGAGGGGCACCAGCAGCCGGTGGTAGATTTCCGGAATCGATCCCGAAAACACCTTGTCGGTTGCGACCATGGCGTGCTCCTGCTCGCTGAACTCAAGGCGTCGGCTGGCCTTGATCCATTGTCCGTCTATCGCAGGATCGACGCCATCGCAATCTGGCAGGTTGGCAAGCCGCGCCGGCGATGGCGTCTCGAGCCGTCACCGCGGCAGCTTCGCGATCGCCTGGCTCAGTTGATGGATTTCATAGGGCTTGCGGAGGATAGGGAAGTCGCCGCGGACGTTGGCCGCGGCGTTGCTGTAGCCGGTGGCCAGCAGCACCGGCAGGTCGGGACGAATTTCCCTGACGCGATGGGCGAAGGCGAGCCCGTCCATTTTCCCCGGCATCACGACATCGGAGAAGACGAGATCGACGGGGTCGAGGGCGATTTCCCGCAACGCCGTTTCCGCGTCCGCGACCATGCGGACGGAATAGCCGAGTTGCTCGAGCAGGCTGATGCTGACCGAGGCGACGTCCGGATTGTCCTCGACGAGCAGGACGGTGCCGCTGCCGTTGCCCTTGACGCCATCGACGCGGTCAAGTTGCAGGCTGGCATTGGCGCGCGGCAGCAGGATCGTTACCTGCGTTCCCTTGCCGAGTTTGCTCGTCACCTTGACCTTTCCGCCGGCCTGATGGGCGAAACCGTGCACCTGCGAAAGGCCAAGCCCGGTGCCCTTGCCGATCGGCTTGGTCGTGAAAAACGGATCGAATATCTTGTCGAGCAAATCGGGCGGGATGCCGACGCCCCAATCCTGGACCGTGATGGCGACATAGTCGCCTTCATCAGTGGCTCTGCTGGAATCCTGATTATGCGCGGCGACCACGATCGTGCCGCCCGCGGGCATGGCGTCACGGGCGTTGATGACGAGATTGATCAGCGCCGTCTCCAATTCGGAGACGTCGACCATGACGGGCCAGATGTTGCGATCGATGTCGAATTGAAGCCTGACGGCGCCGCCGACGCCGGTGTCGAGCACTTCGCGAACCGCGTTGATCCGTTCGGCGAAATTAACGACCTGCGGATTGACGCTTTGGCGCCGGGCAAAGGTCAACAGCTGGCTGGTCAGCGCAGCGCCGCGCTTTGCGGCCGCCTCGATCGCCGATACCGCGCGCTGAAGCTTTGCGTCGCTGCCGACGCCTTTCTTCAGCGTGTGGATGCTGCCGCTGATGATCATCAAGAGATTGTTGAAGTCGTGCGCGACGCCGCCGGTCAACTGGCCGAGCGCATCGAGCTTTTGCGATTCGGCGAGCTGCTTCTGCATCTGCTCGAGTTTGAGCTCCGCCTCGCGCCGCTCGGTAATGTCGCGGGTAATTTTTGCAAAGCCGATGAGCCTGCCGTTCTCCCGGATGGGATCGATGATGACGCTGGCCCAGAAGAAGGTGCCGTCCTTACGGACGCGCCAGCCTTCCTCTTCATAGCGGCCTTGTTCCCGGGCGATCCTCAGCGCCCGTTCCGGCTTGCCGCCGGCTCGATCGGCCTCGGTGTAGAAGCGCGAAAAATGCCGGCCGACGATCTCCCGGGATGAATAGCCCTTGATACGGTGGCCGCCGACGTTCCAGCTGGTGACCACTCCGTTGGGGTCGAGCATATAGAGCGCATAATCGGCCACTCCCTCGACCAAGAGGCGGAAGTTGCGCTCGCTCTCGAGGAGGTCGCGTTGCTGTTGTTGGTTTTGTTCGGACATCCGGTTCCGGCCCTAGCGGCCGGGCAACGCGCGACAACTCTTCTTGTTCCTTGCGGGAACCAGAGCCCCGGAGTGGCCATGAACTAGCCTTTCCCGGCCACACTGCGGAACGTCGCGGCCAGCGTCCGCAACGCCGCGAGTTTCGCGGGCTCGCTGACCTTCGAGTGCAGCATCACGGTCGATTTGCCGAGCCGCGGCAATCCCTCCACCGGGCCGATATCGATCAATCCGGCCGGCGCGATCCGCCGCGCCAGCGGGGCGACGGCGAGCCCGGCCAGCGCCGCCGCGGCGACCGCGGTGACGCCGCCGCCGACAAAGGCCTCGCTCCAGGCGATGCCTGATTTGTCGAGCGCACGCACAGCGAGTGCGCGGACGCCGCAGGGCGGCGCGAGCGTCGCCAGTTGCAGTTTTTCGCCGCGCCGCCGGGCAAAACGTTTTGCGGCGAACCAGCCGAATTCATCTTCGGTTAGTCTCTCGCCGCCGCGCCGGCTGCCCTCCCGGCGCACGATCACGGCGTCGAGTTCGCCGGCATCGTAGGCGTCGAGCAGCTCGCGTGAAAACCCGATGGTCACCGCGAGCGAAAGCTGCGACGAGACCGCATGCAGCCGTTCCAAGAGCGGCACCAGTTCCGGTCCTGCGGCGTGGTCGGAAATACCGAGCGACAATTGCTGCCGCACTTCGCGTTCGCCGGTTAGCGCACGGTCATGCGCGTCCATCAAGGCGCGGGCGGCGGCAAGGAATGCAAAACCGTCGGCGGTCAATCGCACCGCGCGCGGCGAGCGCTCGACCAGCCGTTTTGCCAGCACCGCCTCGAGCCGCTGCAATTTCATGCTGACCGCGGCCTGCGTGGTGCCGAGCGCCTCGGCGGCGCGGGTAAAACTCTGCAGTTCGGCGACCAGCAGGAATGCCTGCACCGTCGGGATATCGAGCGTGGTTATCATCACGTATGCTTATCACTGTTATGATCTGAGATAAGATAGCAAAATGATGGAGCAAGGTCTAGCTAAGGGTGGCGCGCACCGATGTGCAGCTTTCGAAAGGAAAACCATCATGCCACTGATCACTGTCACCTATGCCAGTTCGCGCGAGAAACCGTCGCTGAAATCCGATATCGCCGCCGCCGTCTCCGAGCTCACCGCCAAAATCCTGCACAAGGATCCCAAGGTCACCGCCATCATCGTCAGATCGGTCGATGCCGCGGACTGGTTCGCCGGCGGAAAATCGCTCGCCGAACAGAAGCTCGCGAGCTACTGGCTCGATATCCATATCAGCGAGGGCACCAACACCAAGGACGAGAAGGCGGCCTACCTCGCTGCGGTGTTTGCGCGGATGGGCGAATTGCTCGGGCCCTTGCACAACGAGACCTATCTGCATGTCGACGAAGTCAGGGGCGATGCCTACGGCTTTGGCGGCCTGACCCAGGAACGGCGCTACATCGCCGGCAAGCTGGAAGTCTCGCCGCAGCGCGCGGCGGCCTAGGCGATCAGCGCATCGTCGCTTCCGGCAGGCGCGCTTGCACCGGACCGAATACCTCCGCAAACGCCTGCCGAAGCGCGATATCAACGTCTTCCATGGTCACGGGATGGCCGAGATCGACCAGCGAGGTGACGCCGTAGCGGGGGTCGGCGACGCCGCAGGGTACGATGGCGGAGAAGTGCGAGAGGTCAGGTTCGACATTGATCGCGATGCCGTGGAACGAGACCCATTTGCGTAAACGCACGCCGATCGCCGCGATCTTGTCCTCATGGCCAAATCCCTTGTCCGGGCGTTTGACCCAGACGCCGATACGGTCCTCGCGCCGCTCGCCGCGCACGTTGAAGGCGGCCAACGTGCGGATGATCCATTCCTCCAGCCCCGCCACATAGGCGCGCACGTCCGGCCGCCGCCGCTTCAGGTCGAGCATCACATAGGCCACGCGCTGGCCGGGGCCGTGATAGGTGAGCTGCCCGCCGCGTCCGGTAGTGAACAGGGGAAAACGGGCGTCGAGCAGGTCGTCTTTTTTGCCTGACGTACCGGAGGTATAGAGCGGGGGATGCTCCAACAGCCAGACCAACTCGCCGGCCCGGCCGGTTGCGATTTCGGCGGCGCGCGCCTCCATGGCGGCGGCCGCCTCGGGGTAGGCGACGGCCTGCTCGGAGAGGCGCCATTCGACAAGCGGGCCGCTGGTCGGGCCCGCAAATGTCGTCAAATCGAGGCTTTGGCGGTCATTAACCATTGGCTAACCATAACGTGGTCAGGTGGAAATGTAGCGAAACATTGGCAATCTAGTCGCAGTCCGGCGGTTCAGAAGTGGCAACCCTCGATAAAGTGACCGTCGATCTGATGGTCGTGCTCGGCACCTCGACGATGCCGATCCACCAGGTGATGCGGCTGTCGCGCGGCGCAATCATCGAACTCGACGCCACCGAGGCGGACGAGGTCAAGATACTGGCCAACAATCTGCCCGTCGCCAGCGGCGTGGTGCTGGTCGATCGCAACCGCATCGCGGTCGAAGTCAAGCAAATGCTGCCGCGTCTGCCGGGCACCCGCTAGCGGCCGGTCCGGCCCAAATCTCCGTTGAATCACAGGCCTCGCGGCTCTTGTCCCCCCAATCCCGATTTGTTACATCGGCGCCGTTGATCCGGCCCGGCGCAAGCCGCCGGTCTCCCAAGCGCTCGTGGCGGAATTGGTAGACGCGCTGCCTTGAGGTGGCAGTGAGTAACATCGTGGGGGTTCGAGTCCCTCCGAGCGCACCAGGCGGCATAGGTCACGCCCGCATCCGAAAAATACTATTTGCTCAGGAGAGAGCAGGGCGCAGCCCGGCGTAAAAGATTGGCGGGCTGGCATTCTCACGGCTGTCGCAGGCCTGATCAGCAAACGCCCCGTCGCAGGCGCTCTTTATCGCTATGCAATCGGAAGCGGGCTCGTTGTGCTCAAGTTGAGTTTCGTCATTCGTGACCCGTTGCGGACATTCGCGATTGAAGCAATTCGATCAAAAGGCCGCAACATGGGATTGGCGCGTAGCGATGATGGTACCTGGCATCGTGGCGCTCCTGGCCATCTATGTGAGGGCAACGTGCCCCGAGTCTCCCTACTGGGTGCGCACACAGGATCGGAAGACGCGGGTGCGGGATGCCTTGAGCCGCGGCCAGGCGGTAAGCGACGAAGACAGAGCTTGGTTTCTGAAGGCCGATAAGGTCGGTATACGTCAGGTCTTGATGCCCGATACGCTGCCTAAAATATTGGTGGCGACGTTCATCGCTTGCGGTGCCTCGTGTATCTGGGGAACGGTTGGTGCGTGGATGCCGCTTTACCTCTCGACCGAGAAGCACTGGTCGACGGCGGAGTACGGCACGTTCTATATCTTCTGGGGCTTGATGGGCTTTTGTGGCCAGACATTCGCGGGATGGCTTGCTGACCGCATTGGACGCCGGGTAGCTTTCCTCGTCATGCTGCTCCAGGGAGCGATTTTCCTCACCGCGTGGATCTACAGCGAAAGCACCCTCTGGCTCTGGATCTTCGGCTTGGGATGGGGCTTCGGCTTGCTCGGGTTCTGGGCACCAAGCGTGGTGCTCACGGCGGAGATTTTCCCCACCCGGATCCGCGGCGTGGCAAACGGGGTCGTTTGGGCGATAGGCTTTTTGGTGGGCTTTGTGCTCTGGCCGTTCGCGACGGTGGCCCTACAACAGGCGACGGGCTCATTTACGCTCGCTTTCCTCTGCGTGCCCGGATTTATGTTGGTGATGGCGCTTGGCGTTTGGTTCTGGGTACCGGAGCTCGCTGGCAAGGAGCTTGATGAAATTGGCGTCTGAGGCAGAAGTGCAACAGAATCTCGACCCGGGCTCGCGAGGCGAGGCGAGCCCGGAAGCGGGCGAGGGGACCGTGTGTCGGTCAACGAGCGCAGTCATGAAAGAGGCCTTTCTCCTCATCTTTCCCAGGCGTTGTCGTGCTGCCTGAGCCGGAGTTGGCACCTGCGATCAACGGGCCTCTCACACAACTGACCAATGCAGGTACAGCGTGCGG
>Ga0137412_10005256_pt1 | contig 10350 bp, 8 predicted proteins | sample CZODoug2_1_16fun_FD_122160 | JGI IMG/M metagenome (GOLD analysis project Ga0137412, IMG submission 122160) | Vadose zone soil fungal communities from Angelo Coast Range Reserve, California, USA - CZODoug2_1_16fungal (Hybrid Assembly) | ecosystem: Environmental > Terrestrial > Soil > Vadose zone... | reverse complement strand
CCCGGCAGACGCTCTGCCGCGTCAGTGTCGATTGAGAGGATATCGGCATGGGCGTGCGGCGAGCGCAGGATCGCCGCGTGCAGGGTGCCCGGCTGAACGCCGAGATCGTCGATGAAGCGGCCGCGACCGCTCAGCAGCGCGGCATCCTCGACGCGCTCGATCGAACGACCGACCCACGGCCGATCGTCGCTCCTGCCGTGATCGATCGATGTTGCGGTCCGGACCGCGGCCTGCACCATGTCCCGGCATACCTCCCGGCGCGTTCTTCGACGCGACGCGGACAGTTGTCAGGACGAGAAGCGCAGGCGCCATACCGCCCGCTCTCACGACTTACCAAATCGTCTCATTTGAATGAAAGGCCCGTGCACCGCAATATCAGCCCGCAAGGCGCGCGACGTTGCGGAATTCGCGCGGGTTGACGCCGGCATGGTCACGGAAGAAGCGCGTGAAATGCGCGGGCTCCGGAAAACCGAAGCGCTCGCTGAGCTCCCCAAGCGGCGTGTCCTCGCGCATCACCGCATCCAGCGCACGTTCCATCCGCACCACATTGAGATAGAGCTTTGGCGAGACGCCGAGCGAGGTCTCGAACAGGCGGAAAAACTGCGCGCGGGACAGGCCGGCGCCCCTCACGAACTGACCGACGCTCGCGTAGGAATCCCTGCTACGCATGGCATCCATCGCGCGCCGGATCCTCCAGTCGCAGCTCACGGCGCTCATGCCCCGGATCGAGTTCGGAAAGCTGCGCCAGGGCGTGAACCGCTCGATCACCGCGATCATGAGATCCGACAGCGTCTGCTCATGGGCCCGCAGGGCATCCGGATGCGCCATCATGTCGGCGGCAAGCTGCAAGGTGAGCTGGCGGATGCGCGGCGAAACCTCACCCGAGGGCCGCTCGAAGAAGCCGGGCGCACCGCTGGCGGCCCATCCCGGTCGGAACTCCTTCAGCCATTCGGGCTCGATATAGAGCGCCAGGATAAGGGTTCGCGGCCGGTTCGCGTCGTGCACATAAGCGTGCGGCTTCCATCCGTCGACCAGCACCGCCGCCGTGTCCGTGAGCGGGGTTACGCGGTCGCCGACCAGGAACTGCGTGTCGGTGCCCTCGACCTTGAGCAGGACATGACAGTGATGATGGGCATGGCGAACCAGCGAACGGTCCATGTCGAGCAGAGCAACCCTGCCAAAAGCACCATGAGCGATGCGCAGGGCCGTCGACATCAGTGCCTCCCCTCAGGCGTTGCAATGCGAATTGATCGGGTTGCCAGGACCCTAATATAGGCGGGATCGGCCAACGATAGTATCGATACGGACGGCCCCGAAATACCGTCATGCAGCGGTAATTGGCTCACGATCGGGCCTCCGCAAGAATCCGTTCGACCGCGGCGCTCGGATCGGGCTGCAAGGCCGTGGCCAGATCGACCTGCTCCTCGCCCTTCACGCGGATACGCTTGAACGCGAACTCCGGCACATCGACGGGCGCCGTCGCATCAAGGCCCATCTTGGCGCTGATGCCGTTGTTGGACGTCGGATCGAGCTTCGAGCCGAGCGCGCCCGACACGACCATGAGATCCCGGTCCGCCTGGAAACGCGTGGCCACCGCCCATTCGATCTCTTCGGAGCTGCTGATATCGACGTCCTTGTCCACCACGACCACCTGCTTGATGTCGTAATGGGCTCCGAACGCGGACATCATGACGTTCTTCGGCTCGCCCTCGATGGTCTTGTCCATCTTGATCGCGAGATGATAGCGACACGTGCCGCCGCGCGTGAGGCGGACATCGAGCACGTTGGGAAAGCTGCGCTGCAGATGCTGCAGCAGCGTCGCCTCGCGCGGAACGCCGCCGAGGATCAGGTGCTCGTAGCCGCCGCCGACAATGGTGTGAAAGATCGGCCGCGTGCGATGCGTGATCGCATCCACCTCGATCACCTCGCGATTGGCGCGGGGGCCGTAATACTGGGGGAATTCGCCGAAGGGTCCTTCCGGCTCGCGTACGCTGGGCAGGATTCGCCCCTCGATCACGATTTCGGCGTGCGCGGGAACGCGCACCGAATTGGTCCGGCATTTGACGACGTCGACCGGCGCGCCGAGCAGCGCACCCGCAATCGCCATCTCGTCCTCGTCCAGCGCAGCGATCGCCTGGGACGCCAGTAGCAGGACCGGATGCGCGCCGATGACGATCGCGATTTCCAGCGCCTGGTCCATCTGTTCCGCGAGGCGATAGTACGAGAAGGTGTGCCGCGGCAGCAGCAGGACGCCGATGCGGTTCGGACCGCTGATCTGACAGCGGTGGATGGAGACGTTCTGGACGCCAGTTTTCGGATTGCGGGCGATCAGCAATCCGGCCGTGATATAGGGACCGCTGTCGCGCTCATTGTGCTTGGGAATCGGGAGCTGGCGGAGCAGGTCGACGTTGTCGTGGACGACGTCCTGCACCGGCGCGCTTGCCACCTCGTGGGTCGGCAGCGGCTCGCGCGCGGCGGCCAGAAATCGCGGCAGCAATTGATCCTCGCTGACCCCGATGGCCTCGGCGACCCAGTCGCGACCGGCAAACAGATTGGCGACGACGGGAATCTCGTGTCCGTCCGGACGCGGAAACAGCACCGCGCGGTCGCGCTCAAGCCGCTTGGCAATTGCAGCCAGTTCGTCGGCGAGGGCGATTCCTTCGCGGGCAATTGCGAGCCTGCCGCATTCGGCAAGATGAGCTAGCCAAGCGCGCAGATCCGCTGGCGCGTCGGCCCCTCTCCTTGCCGGGTTTTCTGTTCGCATATGTCTGGTCTTTCCTCAGGTCTTGTCTTCCTCAGGTCTTGGCAAAACGTCAGGGAACGATCTTGCGCAGTGCCGGCGCACGGCGCTTCAGCGCATCATCCTCGCCCCAGCGGCGTACGATGCCGACATCGATGTCGAACAGGTCAAGCACGCGGCCGACGGTGTGGTCGACCATCTCTTCCAGGTTGTCGGGCTTGGCATAGAACGCGGGCACCGGTGGCGCGATGATCGCCCCTATCTCGGACAATGCCGCCATCGTCCGCAAATGGCCGGTATGCAGCGGAGTCTCGCGCACCATGAGCACGAGGCGTCGACGCTCCTTGAGCACGACGTCGGCGGCGCGGGTCAGAAGCGTGGTGGTCACGCCCGATGCGATCTCGGACATCGACCGCATCGAGCACGGAGCCACGATCATTCCGGCGGTACGGAACGACCCGCTCGATATTGCGGCGGTCATGTCGTCGATCGCATGAGTCACATTGGCGAGTTCCCGCACCTCCGCGATCTTCAGATCCGTCTCATAGGCGAATGTCAGCTCGGCGGTCTTCGACATCACCAGATGCGTCTCGACCCCGGCATTCCGCAACAGTTGCAGCAGGCGCACGCCATAGGTGACGCCCGAGGCACCGGAGATGCCGATGATCAGCCGCTTGGGCGCCTGGTCCTGCATGTTGTCGTTCCGCTCCCATGGTTGGCGGTCGAGAGCCCATGATCCGGGCTGCGCAACCGCCGAACAAGCCTAGGCAACCGATATCATCAACACAAATAATGGTTGATTATAATATCGATCATTTAAAATGATGACTCCCGAGCAGCACCGGCGAGCGACAGGAGGAAGTTCGTGGAAATCAAGCAGATGCAGTATTTCCTGTGCCTGGCCGAAGAGAAGAACGTCACCCGTGCGGCACGCCGGCTCAACATCGTGCAGCCGGCACTGAGCATGCAGATTGCCAGGCTCGAAGCGGAGCTCGGCCAGAAGCTGTTCGACCGCAGCGTCCATGGAATGACGCTGACCAGCGCCGGCGAGACGCTACTGCGGCTGACGGCGCCCATCGTGCGCGACGCCGAATACGCGCGGCAGGAGATGGCGCAGCTCGGCGGACGCATCTCCGGCCGGGTGTCGGTAGGCCTCATCACATCGGTCGCGCAAAGCACCATGGCAAGCTCGTCCGCAACCGTTGCCAGCCGCTATCCCGAGATCATCCTGTCTGCCTGTGAAGGCTACACCGAGACCCTGATCGATTGGGTCAACTCCGGCCAGCTTGATTTCGCGCTGATCAACGTGCCGCACCGGCGGACTCCGCTCGCCGCGCACCAGGTGATAGATGAGGAAATGGTATTTGCCTGCCGCAGGAATGGCCCCATCAAGCCTCCGGCGAAGCTGCGTTTCGACCACATCGCCGATTTCGATCTCGTGCTGCCCTCGAAACGACATGGCCTGAGGCTGATCCTGGACGAGCACGCCGCCGCGGTCGGCATCGATCTGAGACCGCGGCTGGAGCTCGACACCCTGCCGGCCCTGTGTGATGTGATCGCGACCACTAATTTCGCGACTGTCTTGCCGACTATCGCGTTGCGGCAATCGCTTGCGGGCGGGACCATCAGGGCCCATCGCTTCGACGAACAAAGAATCGTTCGCTCGATTGCCTGGGTTCATCATCCACGAAGGACGGTGTCCGTCGCAGCGAAGGCCGTGCTCGACGTCATCAGCCACGATCTTGCGGAGGCCGCGGCATCGGCTAGGACATTCGTGGAGCCTGCCTCTCGCGGTTCGACCTCCTCCTCCCGCAAGCTTCGTCAGCGGCCAGCGAGAGAATGATCCCCTCATCTTTGGTTCGTCGGATCGTCGCTCGGACTAGATGTCGCCTCGTAACTCAAAATGAGACGGGTTGGTAAGTTTTGAGACCGACCGGCATGACGGTGACGTTCGCCGACTAACTACGTTTCTCGCCAAGCGCAGAAAATCGCGGTGGGACAAAAGTTTTCCGGGATGGACGTCAAGGCCGCGGCGACGCTGCCAGGCGGCATCCTGAGCCCGAAGATGTAGGGCTTCCAACGGCCCTCCAAAACAACAAAAGCGGTCGGGAGGTTGAGTACCGAGATGGCAAGGTTCGGTCGCAGCAAGATCACGGAAGACATGGAGCGGCATAAGGATGGGTTTTGTCCCGACCGCAGAGCACTCTTGTCGCTGTGCGCGGCTGCGATCCTTGCCGCCACGGGACTGCGTCCCGCCGCAGCGCAGCCTCCTGATTATCCGAGCCGCCCGATCCAGGTCTACGTGCCCTTTGCCGGAGGAAGCGCCAGCGACGTGATCACGCGTATCCTGCTCAACCGGATGGCAACATCGCTTGGGCAAGCCTTTGTGGTCGATAACCGTCCCGGCGCCGGAGGCAATATCGGCACTGCGGCGGCCGCGCATGCCGCACCGGACGGCTATACGCTGTTGATGAGCACCTCCGGACCTCTGGCTGCAAACAAGTCGCTGTTCAAGGAGCTCGGCTACGATCCACTGAAGGATCTCGCGCCGATCGGCCTGTTCGCCGCCCTGCCGAACGTCGTCGTCATCAATTCAAAGCTGCCCCCGAAATCGCTGCGCGAATTGATCGACTACGCCAAGGCACATCCCAAAGAGCTGAACTACGGCACGGTCGGCGTCGGCTCGTCACAGCATCTGGCAGGAGCCTATTTCGAACAGCTCACGGGCACCGAACTCACCCACGTCCCCTACCGCAACATTGCGGGCTACACGCCGGACTTCATCTCCGGTCAAGTGCCGCTCGGATTTCAGCTTCTGCCGAACGTGATCGGACTGATCAGGAGCGGCGATGCGCGGGCGCTGGCGGTCGCCAGCAGCAAACGCATGACCGCCCTGCCCGACACCCCGACAGCGGCCGAGGCAGGCCTTCAGGACTACGAGAGTTATGCCTGGCTTGCCTTGCTGGCGCCCGCGAACACGAACAAGGCCGTGATCGACAAGCTCTATGCAGCGATGGTGGACGCGGTGAACGATCCGAAGGTACGCGCCCTCTTCGTCGAGCAGGGCGCCGAGCCGCTTGTCCTTGACCCGCAAGGCCTCAGGGATTTCATGGCATCGGAGACTGCAAAATGGGCGGCGATCATCAGAAAGATCGGAATTGACCCAATGTGACTGCAAGCGCCCGAACGGATTGGCGGGACGCCTTTAGCCCAAGATGAGGCCGGTCCCTGGCTTGCACGCGTGTTCGGCTGATCTTGCAAAAAAAATGACGGGGCATAACATGGACAGGAATTAAATCTAACCGCAACAAGTCGCTCCCAAGGCATCAGCGCCACCACGCCAAGTGCGCGAACAGAAGACACACGACGGCGCTGGCCGGTTCTCGCGATATAGTTGCGGCACAAAAGAGTCGGGAGACGACCATGAAGGGACCGAACGTGCTTCGGATCGTGGCCGTGCTGGTTGCCGCCGCGGCGGCGATGCCGGCAAACGCACAGACCTATCCCGACCGCCCGATCAAGATCGTGCTGCCCTTTGGTGCCGGTGGCGTCGCGGATGTTAGCTCGCGCATCATTACCGATAAGCTCGGCGAGCGTCTCGGCCAGCGCTTCGTGATTGAAAACATGCCGGGCGCCGGCGGCATTAGCGCGGCCCAGACTGTGACCGCCGCACCGCCGAACGGCTACACGCTCGGCCTCGTGACCAACGGAACCGCGATCACCGCGGCACTATTCAATCGCCTGCCGTTCGATCCCACCGTGGACTTCGAGATGATCTCGACGCTCGGCACGTTCGACCTCATTTTCGCGGTCAACGCAGCGTCACCGTACAAGACGCTCGCCGACTTTGTCACGGCCGCCAAGGCTTCACCCGCCAAGCTCAACATCGGCACCGTCAATATCGGCGGCACGCAAAACCTCGGCGCTGAGCTGCTCAAATCGGCGGCCGGCATCGACGTGCAGATCGTCCCGTTCCGCAATTCGCCCGACATTGTGGTAGGACTGCTGCGCGACGACGTGCAGATGATGGTGGACTTTCCGGCCGCCGTGAAAGGCCAGATCGACGATGGTAAGCTGAGATTGCTCGCGACCTCCGGCCCGAAGCGCTCGCCCTCGATGCCGAACCTGGTAACCGTCGCAGAAGGCGGCGTGAAGGACTATGAGGTGACATCCTGGAACGGCATATTCGCGCCGCGGGGTACGCCGTCATCGATTACCGCCTTGATCAATGCGGCGCTGAGGGAGGTGCTGGCGCTGCCCGACGTCAAACAGCGCCTCCTCGAACTCGGCATCGAGGCGCGGCCAAGCAGCCCCGAGGAGCTGATGGCGTTGTTCAAGGCCGACGTCAAGAAATGGGATGACGTCATCATCAATGCCGGCATCGAAAAGAAATAACCCGGAAGGAACCAATGCCCACGCATCAATTGTCCATTGCAATCATCGGTGCCGGCATGGGAGGCCTCGCGGCCGCTGCCACGTTGCGGCAAGTCGGCATCGACGTGCAGGTCTATGAGCAGGCGACGCGCTTCGCGCGCATCGGCGCCGGCATCCAGATGATGCCAAACTCGATGAAGGTGCTGCGCGGCATCGGCATCGAGCAGCGGCTGCGCGAGTTTTCGTTCGCGCCCTATTCGCATCTCAACCGGGTCGGCGACACCGGCGAAATCACGCGCGAACTGCCGATGCCGGAGAGCCTCTACAACGCGCCTTATCTCTGCATGCACCGCGGCGATCTGCACGACGCGCTGCTTTCGACCGTCCCCGCCGACAGCGTCCACACCGGCAGGAAACTCGTCGGGCTCGATCAGGCGAAAGGCCAGGTGACGCTCATTTTTGCGGACGGCTCGCACGCGACAGCGGACGCCGTCATCGGTGCGGATGGCGTTCATTCGACAGTGCGGGACTTGATCATCGGCCGCGACGAGCCCCTGCACAAAGGCCGCATCGCGTACCGGGCGGTGTTTCCTTCGGCGCTGATGAATGGGAAAGAGATCGGCCGTTCGCGCACCAAATGGTGGGGCACCGACCGCCACATCGTCATCTACTACACGACGAGAGCGCGCAGCGAAGTCTACTTCGTCACAAGCGTGCCCGAGCCGTTTGAAGGGCTGACACGCGAATCATGGTCCGCGAAAGGCGACGTGCATCAATTGCGCGCCGCATACGAGGACTTCCACGAAGATGTGCGCGCAGTTCTCGCCGCTTGTCCGGATTGCCACAAGTGGGCGATCCTGGAGCGCGAGCCGCTGCCACGTTGGAGCAACGGCCGGGTGGCGCTGCTCGGCGATGCCTGCCATCCGATGACGCCCTATATGGCGCAAGGCGCCGCAACCTCGATCGAGGACGCCGCGGTGCTCGCCCGCTGTCTCCAGGCGGTTGATGGCGACGACGTCGAAGGCGCGTTCGCCTGTTACGAGGCCCACCGCAAGCCGCGCACCACGGTCATCCAGGCGATTTCGAGCGCCAACACGTGGATGCGCGAGGGAAGCGGCGACACGAGTTGGCTCTATGGTTACGACGCCAGGACGGCGCCGCTCGACAAGCCTGCCGCTCACGCTGCGGCGGCTTAACGTCATATGCCATTAAGTTCGTCGATCGTGCAAAACATCGCGTTACCGGAGAAGCACTTTTCGTTTCACAGAGCAGCCTAACTAAGGCAGCACGCATCTTCGGACGCACGGTGTACTGGGTAACGGTCACAGCTCCTTTTCCGCGAGCCTGCGAAACTCGTCGGGAACGGAATGAGAAATGCCCAGCGCCACCGATCCGTATCCGATGGCATCCCATCCGAAGCGATCGCGGATCCTGTCGACCGCATGGTCGGCCGCCCAACGTGCCATGCCTTTTTTGGTGCCGGGGCGGCGTGCTTCATCTGCAAGTTCAAGCGGGAGTTCCAGCTCCAGATCCCAGTGCTCCTCGAGATGCGACACAGAAATCGCCAGGAGCGAGATGGTTTTCTCGCGAGGGTGATCCGCGAGGAGCGCGCGCACCAGATCCTCGGCGAGCTCGGCGAGGATCACAGTCGCCGAGATTGGTGCGTCGAGCGTTATCGAGCGAGTAGCTGAGTTCAGGTTGGCGAAGCGAACGCGGACCGTCACGGTTCGCCCAGGCCTGGATTTGGTCCGGAGCCGGCTGCCGATTCTGTCTGCAAGGTGAAGCAGGATGGGTCGAAAAACTTGCGCTTCGGCCGGCTTCATGCCGATCGCCGACTGGGCTCCCGCAGATCGAGCCCGTCGCTGAGTCTTGATTTCCCGCGGATCGCGATTCCACGCCAGCGCCGAGAGTTTCTCACCTGCCGCGGGACCGAGCAACCGCTCAAGCGACCATCTTCGTGTCTTTGCCAGTTGCCCGATCGTTAGCACGCCGATCTCAGCCAGCCGTGCCTTCGTGACCGGGCCCACTCCCCACATCAGCTCGACCGGCAGGTCGTGAAGGAATTGCAGTTCGGTATCGGGATCGACAACCACCAATCCGTCGGGCTTAGCCACTTGCGACGCTATCTTTGCCAGATGCTTGGTGCGCGCTACGCCGACCGAGATTGGAAGCCCATACTCCACCCGCACCCGCTGACGGATTGCCCTTGCAATTTCAGCAGGCGAACCGAAGAGATGGGTGCAGCCCGCAACGTCGGCAAAGGCCTCGTCGATGGAAATCCGCTCTACGAGGGGCGTGAAATCGCCGATCACCTTGATGGCGGCGTCGCCGAGCCGTTGGTATTCCTTGAAATTCCCGCTTACAAACGTGAGCTGCGGACAGAGTTCGCGCGCTTGCCGTCCCGGCATCCCGCTACGGACCCCGAAGGCCTTGGCTTCATAGGAAGCGGCAAGCACAACCCCACCACCAACGGCAATGGGCTTGCCACGCAACGAAGGGTCAAGCAGCTGCTCTACGGAGGCATAGAAAGCATCCAGGTCCGCATGGAGGATGGTGGCTGTCGTTGCCATCCCAACCGTTCGCCCTGATCTTTCGAAGAGGTGTCGCTTAGGGAGAACATAATAGGAACAAGGACGACGAGTGTCAAGCGATCGGTGAATGAATGCGCAACCAATTTCAGACACTTGGACGCCGGCCAGGGCACCAAGCCACTTGGCGCGCGGCTTCGGTTCGCGATGGACCGATTTGGTTTTCAAACAGCGCGTTTCAAACAATGCTTTTCAAACATTCAGCAGGCGCCTCCCAAACGCCTGCGGGCTCGCGACGCGATGCGTCCGAGGTTTGCAAAAACCTTCCGCCCGGAGGGCGTGGGGAATGCCGGGTGCCCAGTGCACCCGCAGCCTCGTGTGCGCATGGTGTAGTAAGAATGCACACGAGTATTCACAGCGGAGGCACCGGAAATCACCCGGCATTCCCGCACGCAATGGTTTTAACGGCTTACTTCGTGATCTCCCCGGCGATCGGGCTGTTTTGCCACCGTCGCCCCGCGGATTAAGGTTTTGTCCGGCCCGGTTGAGCCGAACGCGCCTCCGCAGAACTTGACGCCAGCGTCGAGGCGTCAGGACCACACGACTTGACCGTCCGCGGACCACCTTTCGAAAAAGCCGCTCGACGGGCTTGGTACCAGTCCCGCCGAAGCTTTAGCGAAGGCGACACCAGCGCCGTCGTCTTGCGTG
>Ga0137412_10005255_pt1 | contig 10352 bp, 9 predicted proteins | sample CZODoug2_1_16fun_FD_122160 | JGI IMG/M metagenome (GOLD analysis project Ga0137412, IMG submission 122160) | Vadose zone soil fungal communities from Angelo Coast Range Reserve, California, USA - CZODoug2_1_16fungal (Hybrid Assembly) | ecosystem: Environmental > Terrestrial > Soil > Vadose zone... | reverse complement strand
GGCGCGGTGCTGCTGCCGAACCTGGCGCCGCTGGTGGCCGCCGAACAGTTCGGCACGATCGCCGCGCTGCACCCCGGCCGGGTGGACCTCGGGCTCGGCCGCTTCGACCTGCACCGGGTGCTGACCCGACGCTCCGGAGGCGGCCCACCGCAGGTTCCGGAACGCGTGGTGGACGGGGTGCTGCTGCCCAAGCCGCAGCCCAAGATGGTGGCCGACACGACCGCATACGCCGCGCTCGGCGAGCTGCTGGGTTACCGGCTGGACGAGCCGCCGGCGGACTACGCCGCGCAGATCGCCGACGTGCTGGCCTTCCTGCGGGGCAGCTACACCGCGCCGAACGGCAGGCCACTGCGCGTGCCGGCCGCCGAGGGCGCCGACGTTGAGGTCTGGATACTCGGGTCCACGCCGGGGGACAGCGCGCGGACGGCCGGTCAGGCGGGGTTGCCGCTGGCCGCCAGCTACCACGTGGCGCCGACCTTCGTGCTGGAGACGGTGGCCGCCTACCGGGAGGCGTTCCGCCCGTCGGAATGGCTGGCCGAGCCCTACGTGATGGTCTCCGCCGATGTGGTGGTGGCCGACGACGACGAGACCGCCAGGGAGCTGGCCGCCCCCTACGCCAAGTGGGTGCTGGACATCAGATCCGGCAAGGGTGCCACGCCGTACCTGACTCCGGCCGAAGCCAACGCGCTGGAGTGGACCGACGAGGAGCGCGCCGCCGTGGCCGACCGGGTGGCCACCCAGTTCGTCGGCTCGCCGGCCACCGTGGCCGAGCGGCTGCACGCGCTGACCAAGGTCACCGGTGCGAACGAGTTGGTGGTCACCACGATCACCAGCGAGCACGCCGACCGGGTGCGCAGCCACCAGCTGCTGGCCAAGCACTGGCTGGGACAGGAGTGAGCACCGCCTACCTGGGCGTGGAGTTGGACGCCGCCGGCCGGCATCCAGCCGCCTGGCGGCAGTCCGACGCGCGTCCCGGCGAGCTGTTCACCGCCGGGTACTGGACCGAGCTGGCCCAGCTGGCCGACCGCGCCGGGCTGGACTTCCTGGCCATTCCCGACTCGTTCGCCCCGCCCGCCGAGGGGCAGGCCGGCCTGGTGCGCGGCCGGCTCGACGCGGTGGCGATCGCGGCCAGGGTCGCACCGCTGACCAGGACGGTCGGGCTGGTGCCGACCGCCACGGTGACCCATACCGAGCCGTTCCACCTGTCCAAGGCGATCGCCACGCTGGACTTCGTCAGCCTGGGCCGCGCCGGCTGGCAACCCACCGTGTCCCACACCTTGGACGAGGCTGACCTGTTCGGCCGCAAGGACTGGAGCGACGGCCCGCCGCCGGCCGACACGCTCTGGCGGGAGCTCGCCGACGCGGTCGAGGTGGTCGTGCGGCTGTGGGACAGCTGGGAGGACGACGCGGTCATCCGGGACCGGGCCACCGGCCGCTACGTCGACCGGGACAAGCTGCACTACATCGACTTCGCCGGTGAGTTCTTCTCGGTGAAGGGGCCCTCCATCACGCCGCGCTCGCCGCAGGCCCACCCGCCGGTGGTGCTGCGCGCCGACGAGCCCGACGCGCTGGCGGTGGTCGGCCGGTGGGCGCAGGTGGCCCGGATCGCCGCACCGGACCTGGCCGCGGCGTCCGAGGCAAGGGCCCGGGTGCGGGACGCGGTGGCCGCGGCCGGGCGCGACCCGGATGAGGTGGCCGTGCTGCTGGACGTCGAAACCCTGCTCGCCGACACCGCCGACCAGGCTCAGGCCACGCTGGCGCAACTGGACGGATGGCACGACGGGTCAGGCGGTACCGAGCACGGGACGCTCCGGATCCTGGGTACCCCGGTCACGCTGGCCGACCTTATTGAGGAAGCCGTAGGAGCTGGCGCGGCCGACGGCGTCACGCTGGTCCCGTTGGCGCTGCCCAGCGGGATGCACACGGTCGCCGAAGGGTTGGTGCCGCTGCTGGTGCAGCGCGGGCTGCGCCCGTCGGCGCCCACGCCCACCACGCTGCGCGGTCGGTTCGGGCTGGAGCGGCCGGCCAACTACTTCACGGAGGCCCGGGCATGACCAGGTCGCGCAAGAAGCAGGTCCACCTGGCGGCGCACTTTCCCGGGGTGAACAACACCACGGTGTGGAGCGACCCGAACTCGGGCAGCCAGACCGACTTCGCCTCCTTCGTGCACTTCGCCCACACCGCCGAGCGCGGGCTGTTCGACTTCCTGTTCCTGGCCGAGGGGCTGCGGCTGCGCGAGCACCGGGGCCAGATCCACGACCTGGATGTGGTCGGCCGACCGGACACGTTCACCGTGCTCAACGCGCTGGCCGCGGTGACCACCCACCTCGGGCTGGGCGGCACGATCAACACCACCTTCAACGAGCCGGTGGAGATCGCCAAGCAGTTCGCCTCGCTGGATCACCTGTCCGGTGGGCGGGCCGCGTGGAACCTGGTGACCAGCTCGGACGCCTTCACCGGGGAGAACTTCCGGCGCGGCGGGTTCCTCCGGCCCGAGCAGCGCTACGAGCGGGCCGCGGAGATCCTCGAGGTGGCCAAGAAGTTCTGGGACAGCTGGGCGTCGGACGCGGTGCGGGCCGACCAGGCAGCCGGCGTGTTCGTCCCGGACGAGGCGATCGGCCCGGTGGACCACCGCAGCGAGCTGTTTCAGGTGCACGGGCGGTTCGGCACGCCACGCAGCCCGCAGGGCTACCCGGTGTTCCTACAGTCCGGGGACTCCGACCCCGGTCGCGAGTTCGGCGCGGCAACCGCCGACGCGATCTTCTCCCGGCACGGCACCCTGGACGCCGGCCAGGAGTTCTTCGCCGACCTGAAGGGCCGGATGCCGCGCTACGGCCGGCACCCGGACGACCTGAAGATCCTGCCGGCGGCCACGTTCGTGCTGGGTGACACCCCGGCCGACGCCGAGGAGCGGGCCGCCCAGGTGCGCCGCCAGCAGGTCGGGCCGAGGACCGCGATCGCGTTCCTGGAACAGGTCTGGGGCCGGGACCTCTCGGCGTACGACCCGGACGGGCCGCTGCCGGACGTGGACCCCGATCCGGAGAACGTGTCGATCACCCGTGGGCGGGTTCGGCACGAGCGGGACACCGTGGCGCTGGCCCAACAGTGGCGGGAGCTGGCCGAGTCCCGAAACCTGAGCATCCGCGAGCTGATCATCGAGACGTCCGCCCGGCAGTCGTTCATCGGCACCGCCGCCCAGGTGGCCGAACAGATCGACAGCTACGTGCAGGCCGACGCCAGCGACGGGTTCATCCTGGTGCCGCACCTCACCCCGGGCGGCCTGGACGAGTTCGTCGACCTGGTCATCCCAGAGCTGCAGGACCGAGGCAGCTTCCGCACCGAGTACGCCGGCCGCACCCTGCGCGACCACCTCTTCCAAGGCGACACCCCAGCCACCCGCGACCTCCACGCCCGCGAGTCGGGGCTCTCAGCACACTGAGTCGGGGCTCTCAGCACACCGAGTCAGAAGCCGACCGGCCCGGCCAGATCCTGGGCCACCACCAGCGCGGCCTCCCGGCGGTCCGCCTCCTCGGCCGGTGCGGCGCGGGTCCCGCCCGGGCCAGCGGACACGGCGGCGCCGTCGTGCAAAGCGAGCAGGCAAAGGCGCGCGCGCAGCGACGCCTCCGGCGCCGGTCCGCCGTCGCGCAGCAACGCGGACAGCTCGTCCAGCCGACCGAGCAGCTGCCGCGCGGGCACCAGCTCCCGCAGGCCGGCCCGATCGTCCTCCAGGAACCGGACCAGCCGGCCATGCCGCCCGGCGAGCAGGTCGGCGTAGCGGCGCAGCAGCTCACGACGGGTCGCCGGGCCGGTCGGCTGGCCTCGGCCCCAGGCCAGCAGCTCGTCCAGCGGGCCGGCGAAATCCTCGGCCAGGCTGGCCAGGATGTCTTCCTTGGTGGCGAAGTGGTGGTAGACCGCCGCCTTGGTGATGCGCAGGCGCTCGGCGAGCTCGCGCAGCGAGGTCCGGTCGTAGCCCCGCTCGCTGAACAGCTCTAGCGCCACCGAACGGATGGCCTCCCGGGTATCGGTTCTCCGGTCCACTTCGCCGCCCCCCGTAGCGCCGCCTGACCAAGTGCGCAGCCTACGGGGCGGTCCGGCGCTCGGCGACGGCCAGCCACGCCGCGCCGAACAGGCCGAGCGCCGAGGCCCCGGTGAGCCACCAGAAGGCGGTGTGGAAGGCGGGTCCGGCCCCGGCCGGCAGCGCGCCGGTGAGCACCACGGCGAACAACGCGCCGCCGAGCGCGCCGCCGACCCGCATGACGACGTTGACCTGGGTGGTCGCGTCCGGCAGTTGCGCGGCCGTGACCGCGCGATAGGCCGACACGGTGGGCGGCATGATGGCGGCGGCGATCGCCAGGCCCCGGAGCAGCAGCAGCCCCTGCACGAGCACCTCGCCGGCGTGCAGGTCGAGCAGCGCGAACGGCACGGTGGTGGCCACCGAGGCGAGCCCGCCGCACAGGCTCACCAGCCCGCCGCCGAACCGGTCCGCCAGCCGCCCGACGATCGGCAGCGCGAGCACGTTCCCGATGCTCATCGAGATCAGCAGCAGCCCGGTGGCCAGGGTGTCCTCGCCGCGGCCGAGCTGGAAGTAGAGCGGGAAGAGCAGGCCGGCGCCGAACATCGCGGCGCTGCTGAATGCCGTGGTCAGCCCGGCGGCCGCGAAGCTGGGGATGGCGAAGAGTCGCAGGTTGAGGACCGGGTGCGCCTGGCGCAGGCCGCGGACCACGAAGCAGACCAACGCCAACACACCCAGCGTCAGCGGCCCCGCCACGCCCTCGGTGGCGATCCCGCCGTGCTCACCCCACGCCGCGCAGCCGTAGACCAGCAGCGGCACCCCGGCGCTGACCAGCAACAACCCCAGCCGGTCCAAGGGCCCACCGCCGTCCGCCGCCGCGCCACCCTTTGGCAGGTAGCGCAGCCCGAGCAGCACGCCGGCCACCCCGATCGGCACGTTGATCCAGAACAACCACGGCCACGGGGCCAGTTGCAGCAGCAGGCCACCCACGCTCGGGCCCAGCGCCGGGGCGAGCGTCATCACGATGCCGAGGGTGGCCATCACCCGCCCCAGCCGCCCTGGTCCGACCGCCCTGCCGATCACGGTCAGTCCGGCCGGCACCACCAGCCCGGCGCACAGGCCCTGCAGCGCCCGCAGCGCGATCAGCCAGCCCAGCGAGCCGGCCAGTGCGCAGAGCGCGGACGCCAGGGTGAAGCCGGCCAGCGCGACCAGCCACAACCGGGTCGGCCCGTGCCGGCGGGTCAGCCAACCGGAGGCGGGTAGGGACACCGCGAGGGCGAGCAGGTAGCCGTTGGCGATCCATTGCGCGGCGCCGAGGTCGGCGCCGAGGTCGCGGGCCACGGTGTCCAGCCCGACGTTCACCACCGAGGTGTCCAGTTGGCCGGTGAAGGCGCCGAACGCGATCACCGCCGCGACCCGCCAGACGTGGCGCGGGATCTTCGCCCCCTCGGTGTTCCGGCCGGTGACCGCCGCCTCGGTCACCGGGGCGCCCGCCGCACTGTGCGCAGCGCGGCCGACCAGCTCAGCAGCTGGTCGAGCAGCGTCTCCAGCTTCTGCACCTGGTGCGCTGGGGCGTCCACCGCGCCGTCGGTGAACTCGGTCATCAGCGACAGTGCGACGGTGCTCCGCACATCGGCCACGTGCAGTTCGCCCAGCACGCAGCGCAGGTGCTCGGCGGCCCGTGCGCCACCGGCGTCGACCCCGTAGCTGACGATGCCGGCGGCCTTGTTGCCCCACTCGGGGTAGAGGTAGTCGATCGCGTTCTTCAGCGCGGCGGGAATGGAGCGGTTGTACTCCGGGGTGACGAACAGGTAGCCGTCGAACCCGGCGATCCGCTCGGACCAGGCCTTGGTGTGTGCCTTGGTGTAGCTCCCGTGGATCGCCGGTTCCGGTTCGTCGAGCAGCGGGAGCGCCTGCTCGGCCAGGTCGACCAGCTCGAACTTCGCGTGTTCACGGCGGACGGCCCGCTGGATGACCCACTCGCCGATTGCGTCCGCTCGACGACCCGGGCGGGTGCTGCCGAGCAGAACGGCGATCTTGAGCGGGGCCTCGGACGGGTACATGGCGGTCCTCTCGGTAGGCGTGCGTACAAAAAGTAAAGTACAACGTGTATGGCAGAAAAGCCAACGATAGGGTGACCGCGATGACCGTGCACAACTCGGAAAACCCGACCCGGCCGCGCCGGGGGCGGGCGCCCAAGCGTGACGCGATCATGAGCGCGGCCCGGGTGGTGTTCGGGCGCGAGGGCTACATGCGGACCAGCATCGACGCGATCGCCGGCGAGGCAGGCGTCTCGACCCGGACCATCTACAACCACTTCGAAGGCAAGGAGCAGCTGTTCAGCGTCGTGCTCCAGGTCAGCGCGACCCAGGTTGCCGACACGTTCGTCGAGACGTTGCGCCGCGGCCTTGTCGACGGGCCGCCGACGGCTGACCGGCTGGAGGCGGACCTGGTGGTGATCGGCCGGGCACTGATCCACCAGTCCCTGGACCACCCCGAACACTTCGCGATGATCCGCCAGATCAGCGCCGAAGCCGCGCACTTCCCGCCCCCGATGCTGCACGCCTGGCGCGAGGCCGGCCCGCTGCGGGTGCGGCGCGAGGTGGCCGACCGATTGCGCGCCTTTGCCGAACAGGGGCTGCTGCGCATCCAGGACCCGTTCCGGGCGGCCGGGCATCTGGTCGCGCTGACCTCGGCCGAGCTCCCCCAGCCGTACACGCCGTGGGCCGACCCGATGACCGAGGAGCAGGCCGACGAGGCGCTCGCCGCCGCCGTCCGAGCCTTCCTCAACGGCTACGCGGGTGTGTCCGGCGCGACCCCCTCGTTGGCGGCGGGAACCGAGTGAGGTCGGGCAGAGTGGAGGCCATGCGGAACTCGGAGGTGCGCTGGTTCCGGGTGGCCGCGGTCGCGGAGGCGATCTCCTGGACCGGGCTGCTCATCGGAATGGTGTTCAAGTACCTGGTCGTGCACAACGAGATCGGCGTACAGATCTTCGGGCCGATCCACGGCGTGCTGTTCCTGATCTACCTTGCGCTCTCGGTGCTGGTGTGGCGGCGGCAGCCCTGGTCGGTCCCGGTGGGCGTGCTGGCCGTGCTGGCCGGCATTCCGCCCTACGGCACCGTGGTGTTCGAGCGCTGGGCGACCCGGACCGGCCGGTTGGTGGAAAGCGGCGCGCGGCAGCCGGTCGCCAGCTAGCGCGCGCCGGACCGGGTGTCCGCCGGGTTGACCGAGGGCTGCTCGGGGGACGGCGCCTGCAGGTCGGTGAGCCGGGTGAGTGCCGGCAGTGCGGCGGCGATGGTCCGTTCATCCTCGGGGGAGAGCGCGTCGAGCAGCCCGGCCAACCGGATCGCCCGCTGCTGGCGCCGTTGGTCGAGTAGCTCCCGCCCAGCCGGGGTGATGTGCACCATCACCACCCGGCGGTCGTCCCGGTGCCCTCGCCGCTCGGCCAGCCCGTGCCGCTCCAGCCGGGAGACCAGCTGAGTCATCGCCGGCTGTGTGACGCCCTCCTTGGCGGCCAGGTCGGAGAGTCGGTGGGGGCCGGCAGTGGCGAGTCGCGCCAGGGTGGAAGCGGTGGTCAAACTGATCTCGCCGCTCGGGCTGAGCAGGCGGATCAGCCCGAGCAACCGCTCCAGGCAGGCAACGATGTCGCACCGTTCGGGGGTCGGTGCAGTAACCTCGGTCACCCCCTTAGTGTATCACGTGCTTATGTAAAAAGAGTTATTATGATCGCATGGGGAACGTAGCTCCTAACTCGTGGACCGGCGACGGGCCGGGTGTGATCCTGGTTGCCGTAGACGGTTCGACGACCTCGGTCCGCGCGGCTGCCTGGGCGGGCGGATTGGCTCGCCGGCAGGGTTCCCGGCTGCTGTGTATCTACGTGGCGGCTCGCTCCGCGCTGGCCGGACTCGCGCTGACCGTGGGCGCGGAGATGAACATGGAGAGCGAGCTGGACCAGGTGGCCGCCGACCTCGGCGAGGAGCTCAGGGCCAGCGCCGAGTCGTACCACGTGCCCATGGAGTACGTGGTCCGCGCCGGCGACCCGGTCACCGAAATCGTGCGGATCGCCGACGAGGTGAAGGTGGACGCGGTGGTGGTGGGCGCCTCCACACAGGCTGGGCACCGGCTGGTGGGCTCGGTCGCCGTGCGCCTGGTGCGGATGGGCAGGTGGCCCGTCACCGTAGTGCCCTGAGGTCCACGATCGGGCATCCGCCGCCCCGATCGTGCGTCGGCTGCGCCTTGGCCGTCGATCAGCGGCGGGTTGTCCACGGTGGATGGATGGCGTGGGCCGCTCGTCGCGCGGAGATGTTCGGCGGCCTCACTGAGCGCAACCTCCCGCGACGGTGGATCACTCGTCCGATACCTTCGTTCTCGGATCAGTAAAGGCCAGGTAACGAACAGGGCACGGAGTCCCCAATCCGCCGGTCCCCGAACCGGAGCCCATCCTGGCGCGAGGTCCGGAAGGTAGGAAATGTCACGGCACCGCTCCCCACGTGGCCGTCCAGGTGAAACGACCTTCGTCGTCGAGCCGCGACCATCGGTTCCGCAGCCCCGCGCGGTTGATATCTCGCCTGACACGCAGGCGGACAGCACCCCCGAGCTGCCCATGTTGCCGTCGCCCCGGGTCTCTCAGTCCGGGCCGATGTCGGTCATCGATCCGGCCCTGACCTTTGCCGGGTCGCCAGACTTCGCCGCCGCGCTGGGGCTCCGGCCGAGCACCCTGCCCGAGCCCGAGTGGGCCGGCGGCACCGCGCTGGATGGGCCCTCGGCGCTGGACGGTCAGCCGGCGGACCAGGCGCCGGCCCCGCCCGAGCACGGGCCGCCGGGCAACGGCATCCCGCGCCCCCGGTCGGCCACCGATTGGTTGTCGGTTGCCTACCCGGCGCCGGTCGAGGCTCCGAAACAAGTGGATGGCCCGCCAGAAGACGATCAATCCGGGGACGTCCGTCCCGAGGATGACCCACTGGGCGGGGAGCCCGCACCCGAGGACCACCCGGCCGCGGATGTCCCGCCCGCCGCCGGTTACTCACCGGACGCGGCGTTCGAGACCGTCACCGGTTGGCGGCCCCATGGCGCTTCTCCCGCGGTTCCCAAGGCCAAACCGGATTACCCCGCGCCGCCGCCGTCGGACCGTCCCTCCGCGCCGGATGCGCACCCGGTGGCCGGCTGGAAGTCGGTCGGTGACTTCCGGCCCGGCCCGGGTTACGCCTCGGCGGCCGACCTGCAGAGCACCTCTGAATGGACCTCGTTCGGAGACTTCCAGCCGCCCGGGCGGTCGGTGCCCTCGGCCCTCCAGCACACCGCCGATGCCGACCCGAACCCGCTGGTCGAACCGGGGTATCTGGTCGACCCGCTGGTTCTCGACCAACCGAGCCACGGGCGCCACGCGAATGAGTCCGGGCACCCAGGTGTCGTCCCGCTCCAGGACGCATCCGGCCTGTCGAGGTCGGTGTGGCAGCCATCCGCCGACGGCGCGAGCGACGCCGACCCGGCCGATCCGGCCATCCGGGTCTCCGGCATCGAGGCCCCCGAAGACATCCAGCTGCTGGACCGGGACACCGTGCTGGCCGGGGAGATCGTGCTGGTCGGAGACCTCGAGCCCGCCGAGGATTCCGAGCCGACGACGGTGCTCAAGCCGGTGGCGGCACACCGGCTGAACCGGCGGCGAATCCCCCGCCGGGCCCCGGTGCGCAAGCGGACCTGGCTCTCCCGCCGGCCGGGTGCCCGCATCTGGGCACTGGTCGCCGGCGCCGTGATCGGGCTGATCGTGGGTGCCACCGCGCTGGTCGGAGTGGGCAAGTCGTTCTGGTCCGCGCCCAACCAGGACGCCACGCACACCACCAACCCGCCGCCGGTGCCCGAGCTCACGCCCGCCCCATCGCCACCCGCTCCCGCCCCGCCGGCCGCCGCCCCGCCGAACGACGCGCAAGCGCGCGCCAAGGCGCAGGCCGACGCGGCGGCGAAGGCGGCGGAGGGGGCCGGCGCCGGGGCCGGTGACTCCGTCTTGTCGCTGGCCAACTGCACCAAGCGGGTCGGTGACGGGGGCAGCCTGCAGCAGGCCATCGGATCCGCCGCGCCCGGCCAGAAGATCTGCGCGGTGGGCAACATGGGCGCGACCCGGCTCCAGGTGAACCGGTCGGGCACGCCGAACGCGCCGATCACGATCGTCGGTAACGGCTCCACCCCGGTCAAGGGCATCACCGTCGATGCCAGCAACGTGGTGGTGGCCGGTTTCAGCGCGGTCAACCCGCAGGCCCCCGGTATCCAGCTGACCGGCAACAACATCACCGTGCGGAACAACACGGTGAAGCACCCGACCGGCGGCGACTACGACGGACTGCGG
>Ga0137412_10005254_pt1 | contig 10354 bp, 10 predicted proteins | sample CZODoug2_1_16fun_FD_122160 | JGI IMG/M metagenome (GOLD analysis project Ga0137412, IMG submission 122160) | Vadose zone soil fungal communities from Angelo Coast Range Reserve, California, USA - CZODoug2_1_16fungal (Hybrid Assembly) | ecosystem: Environmental > Terrestrial > Soil > Vadose zone... | reverse complement strand
CGAACGATCCCGACTTTCCGCACGGCCGCTACGGGCTCGGTCTGCGCTGGATGCCGTTGTCCTGCGGCGGCGGCTACTTCCACCACGAAGGCGACCATCCCGGTGGATTCCACACCCGGACCGGCGTCACTCCCGACGGGAAACGCAGCATCGTGGTGTCGCTGACGAGTGGTCCGGGACCGAAGACCAGTGCCGCGTTGAACAAGCTCGTTGACGACGCATTCTGCGGCACACACTAGACTGACGACGATGACCAACTCGGAGCACGGCGCACTGCCGACCTTTGCGATCACCGAAATCCCGTTCAGCCGGCGTGGCTCGTGGCTCAACATCTCGCCCACGATCGGGGTAAACGAGCAGTCCGACGAGCTGCATATCGTGACGCATCGCGGTGGATTCAATCCGGTGCTCCGGGTCGGCGCGCGGGTGGCCGGCACCCGCGTGCCGGCCGTCATCCAGGCCAATCCGGCAACACTCACCTGGCGGCACGAGCGCGGCACCATAGAGGCGACGTACCAGGATGCGGACACATTGCGATTCCGCGGCGTGGGCCTTGACCTGAGCCTCACGCCGGTCGACTCCTACCTTTATGCGGATCCGGTCGACGACTCGTTCGTCTATAACGCGGCCGTCTCGGGCCATCGGTACCGGATAACGGTTCTGCATGGCGCCGCCACAACCGCAAGCGAATCCGTCGCGCTGACTGCAGGGTCCGGCGAGTCCTGGGAAATTGCAATAGAGGAATTGCCCAGCGCCAGGCCGCCGCGCGATCGGTACGACGCATTCGACCGGGTCGTCGCCCGGTCGGCGGCCGAATTCACCGCCTGGCTGGACGCAATCGCGCCCTGGCGGACGGATCAGACGCCGGGCACGGCATTGGCGGCCTATGTCGATTGGTCAGCAAGCGTCGACCCGTCCGGTTTCCTGAGACGGCCGGCAATGCTGATGTCGAAGCATTGGATGGACCGCGTGTGGAGCTGGGATCACTGCTTCAACGCGTTGGCCGTTGCGCACGGCGATCCGGAGTTTGCCTGGGACCAGTTCATGGTGATGTTCGACCATCAGGACGATAGCGGCGGCCTGCCGGATCTCGTCGGCCATTCCGTACTGCAATACAACTACGTCAAGCCGCCGATCCACGGCTGGGCGCTGGATCGGCTGCGCCGCAAATTCCGGCCGGACCACGAGCAGCTGCGCGCCGCGCTCGCTGGTCTGGAGAGATGGACCGACTGGTGGCTGACGTACCGGACAATTGCCGGCGGGCTGCCGCATTACCAGCACGGCAACGACAGCGGCTGGGACAACGCCACCGTCTTCGATGGTGATAAACCGGTGTCCACACCGGACCTGGCGGCGTTCTTGGTGCTGCAGATGCGCGCTACCGCCGACCTCGCCGAAACGCTCGGTGAGTCCGACCGGGCCACCCGCTGGATCGACCGCGCCGACAAACTGACGACGCAGCTGATCGACTCGTTCTGGACGCCGCAGGGTTTCGTTGCCCGATCGGCCCGGACCGGCGAGGCTATTCCGTCGAAGAGCCTGCTGAATACGATGCCGATAGCATTGGGCAACCTGCTGCCGCGGCACATCATTGCCGGGCTGGAGAATCAGCTGACGCAGCATCTCACCGAATTCGGCCTGGCGACCGAGCATCCCGGCTCGCCCGAATACGAGGCCGATGGCTATTGGCGGGGACCGATTTGGGCGCCGTCGACGTATCTCGTGGTCCAGGGCCTGCACGATGCCGGCCTACACCCACTGGCGGACGCGATCAGCGAGCGTTTTCGCCGACTATGTGAGCGATCGGGATTTCCGGAGAATTTCGACGCACTGAGCGGCGCGGCGTTGCGCGACCGCGCCTACACCTGGACGGCGAGTTGCTACCTGCTGCTGGCCGAGGAGTACGAACGCGGCCGGGCGCTTCGCTGAGAGCGTACGGTCTGCCGCTGGGCCGTCGGCTCGGCTAGATTGATGCTGTGGCCGACATCATTCCGTTCCCGAAACGCCAATTGCCGCCCCACCCGGAGCAATCGACGCCCGCGAGCCGATCGGAGCCCGAGCCGCTCTGGCGGTCGGTGCTCGGCGCCCGACTGCGTGGGCTGCGCCGGGACAAGGGCTACAGCCTCACCCGCACCGCCGACCGAGCCGGCATCTCGCCGCAATACCTGTCGGAGATCGAGCGCGGCCGCAAGGAACCCTCGTCGGAGATCGTTGCCGCGGTCGCCGGCGCGCTGGACTGTTCGGTGCTCGAGGTCGCGTCGCAGACCGTCGCCGACCTGCGCCTCCGTCGGCAGCAGGGCCGCCCGTCCGGCCCGGTCCTGATGGCCGCCTAGAGCATTTTGCGGGAGTGGACGAGGGTGTCGACCAGCCCATATTCGACGGCCGCCGCGGCGGAGAAGATACGGTCCCGATCGGTGTCCTTTCGCAGCGTTTCTACGCTGCGGCCGGTGTGTTTGGACAGAATCTCCTCCGCCTCCGCGCGCAGCCGAATAACCTCCTCGGCCTGCAGGATGAGATCCGGGATCGAGCCCTGCGACCGGCCGGACGGCTGATCCAGCAGAATGCGGGCATGCGGGAGCGCGCTGCGCTGGCCGGATTTGCCGGCAGCGAGCAGGATCGCCGCGCTCGCGCAGGCCTGCCCGACACAGATGGTCGCGATCGGTGAGCTGACGAACTGCATCGCGTCGTATACGGCGAACGCGGCCGTCATCGAGCCGCCGGGTGAGTTGATGTAAAGGTTGATTTGGCGTTCCGGATTCTGTGCCTCCAGATGCAGGATTTGCGCGATCAATGCGTTGGAGACGCCGTCGTCGATCTCGGTGCCCAAATAGACGATGCGTTCCGACAGCAGGTGACTGTAGACATCCATGACCCGATCACCGCGCGGGTGTTCGGCCACCACGGTCGGAATTGTGTATGTACTCATGCTCCCAGCCCCATCTGCGGCCGGTGTGGCCGAATGACATCCAGCGAGTCGATGATCGAGTCGATGAAACCGTAGTCGCGGGCCTCCTCGGCGCTGTACCAATGATCGCGCTGTGAGTCCTCGGTGATTCGCTCGACCGTTTGCCCGGTATTCTCCGCAATCAACGCGAGGACCGTGGCGATGGTATAGCGCAGGTCGTCGGCCTGCAGCGCGATATCGACGGCCGACCCGCCGATCCCGGCCGATCCTTGATGCATCAGAATGCGCGAATGGGGCAGCGCGAATCGCTTGCCCCGCGTGCCGGCCGAGAGCAGGAATTGCCCGGCGCTACAGGCCAGCCCCATCGCGAGGGTCGATACGTCATTGGGGATCAGCCGCATCGTGTCCATAATGGCGAGCATCGCTGGCACCGACCCGCCGGGCGAATTGATCCAGAGGCTGATATCGGCGCGCGGATCATCCGCGGACAACAGGAATAGCTGCGAGCACAGCCGTGAGCCGATCTTGTCGTCCAACGCGGAATCCAGGACGACGACGCGATGGTGCAGCAGCCGGGCGGCCACCTGGTCGGCCAGCGGTGCTGGGATGCTCTGCTCTGGTGCGGTCATAGACTCAACCCTGCGCGACCGGCCCGGGTCGGGTCCAGCTTCTGCTGCCGTGGGCAGAAACAAATAGTGGATTGGCCGGGAGCTAGTGTCCGGTCTGGGTCGACGGCCACGACGTCCAGGGTGAAAGGCACCGCCGGTGTCCGCGGAGAGGAGCGATCGTGAAGTACATGATCATGCTGTACGGCTCGCAACAGGACTACGACATGCTGGCCGGAACGTCTTCCTGGTCGGCCGAGGACGTCGCGAAGATGCACGCGTTCATGTGGTCGTGGAACAACGACCTGGTCGAGTCGGGGGAGTTCGTCGATGGTCGGGGCCTGAGCGCGCCGGTCCACACGCGCAGAATCCAGCTGCAGAATGGGGCTCCGGTGGTCACCGACGGCCCATATCCAGAGACCCAGGAGGTGCTCGCCGGCTACACGATCGTCGACTGCGCCAGTTTTGACCGGGCCACCGAAGTCGCCGCGCAGCTGACAAATACGCCGCATCCGGAGAACGCGACGTTGACTCACGAGTGGTACGTGGATGTGCGCCCGATCGACGACCACGCGCCCGAGCCGGATGTCTGATCGACCCGGCATCGAGGACCTGCTGCGCCAATTGACGCCGCGGGTTCTCGGTGCTGTCGCGCGGCGTTACGGGCACTTCGACGCGTGTGAGGACGCGGTGCAGGAGGCGTTGCTCGCGGCCGCGACGCAATGGCCCCGGGACGGCATTCCGGATAATCCGCGGGGCTGGCTGATTACGGTCGCCGCGCGCCGGCTCACCGATCTGCTGCGCACCGAGCAGGCCCGGCAGCGCCGGGAAGACACCGTCGCCGGCTGGGTATTGCCCGACGATTGGCTGGCGCCGCCGGCCGATCGTCCGGCCGCCGACGCCGATGACTCGCTGATCCTCTTGTTTCTGTGCTGCCACCCGGCGTTGCCGCCGGGTGCGCAGATTGCATTGACATTGCGCGCGGTGGGCGGCTTGACCAGTGCGGAGATCGCCCGCGCGTTCCTGGTTCCGGAGGCGACAATGACCCGGCGGATCAGCCGGGCCAAGAAGCGAATAAAAGACAGCGGCATTCCGTTCCAGATGCCGCCGAACGAGCAGCTCACCGAACGGCTGGGCGCCGTTCTGCACGTGCTGTATCTGATATTCAATGAAGGCTACGCCAGTACGGCGGGACCGAGCCTGCAGCGCCGCGAGCTGGCGGCCGAAGCGATCCGGCTCGCCCGCATGGTCCATGGGTTATTGCCCGATGACGGCGAGGTGACCGGTCTGCTGGCGCTAATGCTGCTCACCGATGCGCGCCGGCCGGCGCGATCAGGGCCGAATGGCGAATTGATTCCGATGGCCGAGCAGGACCGTTCGCGCTGGAATGCAGGCGATATCGCCGAAGGCGTTGCGCTCGTTAGCGCTGCACTTCCGTGCGGTCCGACCGGTCCGTACCAGCTCCAGGCGGCGATCGCGGCGATCCACGACGAGGCGCCGAGCGCCGATGCGACCGACTGGCCGCAGATCGTGGCGCTGTATGAGCTCCTGATGCAGATTGCCGATAACCCCGTGGTGACGCTGAATCATGCCGTCGCGGTGGCTATGGTCCGCGGTCCGGGCGTCGGTTTGGACCTGCTGGCGAAGCTAGACGCTGATGACCGGATTTCCGGGGACCACCGGCTACCGGCCGTTCGTGCACACTTGCTGGAAATGGCGGGTGAGCACGAGGCAGCGGCCAATTCCTATAACGTGGCCGCCAAACGGGCAATGAGCCTCCCGCAACAGCGCTATCTGCGGGCTCGGGCGGCTCGTCTCGTTGACGAGTAAAGAAGACGGGTGCTATTTGACGGCGCCGGCGGTGAGGCCGGCGATGATGTGCCGCTGGAAGAACAGGAACGCGATGATGACCGGCAGCGAGGCCAGTAGCGCACCGGCCAGCAGCACGCCGTACTGGTTGTCGTACGGCCCGATCAGCGAGGCGATTCCCAGGTTCACCACGAACATCTTCGGCTCGGTGGTCATGATCAGTGGCCAGAAGAAGTCATTCCAATAGGCCAGGAACGTGATCGTACCGACCACCGCGAGTCCCGGACGGACGACCGGCAGCACGATCCGCCACCACAGCGAGAACTCACCGGCGCCCTCGACCCGGGCCGCATCGAGCAGCTCGTCGGGCACGCTGATCGTGTATTGGCGCATCAGGAACACCGCGAATGCGTTTGCGGCCAGCGGCACGATGAGCGCCCAGTATGTGTTGAAACCACCCAGGGCGCGGATGATCCGGAATTGCGGGACCAACAGTACCTGGAACGGCACGAGCACCGTCCCCAGTACCAGAACGAACAGCAGGCTCTTGAACCGGAATTCATACTTCGCGAACGCGAAGCCGGCCATCGAGCTGATCACCAAGGTCAGCGCGGTGCCGAGCACCGCAACGATGAAGCTGTTGAGATACCAGCGGGCGTATGGCAGCAATTTGAACAGCAGGTCGAAACTGCTGGTCGTATAATGCCGCGGGAAGAACCTCAGCGGCGACGCGAAGATCTCGCCCTGCGGCTTGAATGCACTGACCGCCATGAAAGCGTACGGGGCGAGCATCAACACCGCGACCACGCCGACGATGAAGGTGACCACTATGGTCTTCCAGCGCGAGGCGGCACGGGTGAGCTCGGTGCGTACCGATTTCATCATCGCCATTGCACTACTCCGATGTCCGGTAGCCGCGGAACAATACGATGTTGAGGATCGACAAGACGAGCAGGAGTACGAACATCGAGTACGCGATCGCGCTGGCGTACCCGACATTGAAGAATTCGAAACCCTGCCGGTACAGGTACAGCGTGATCGTCAGCGATGAGTTGGACGGGCCGCCGTTGGTCATCAGCAGTGGCTGGGCGAACAGATTGTAGGATCCGACGATTGCCTGGATAACCACGAAGAGCGTAACCGGGCGCAGCAACGGCACGGTCACGTATCGGAACGACTGCCACTTGCTGGCGCCGTCGGTCGAGGCCGCGTCGTAATAATCCTGGTTGATTGCGCTCAAACCGGCGAGCCAATAGAGCGAGTTGAGTCCCAGATAGGTCCAGATGCCCATGAGGATCAGCGATGGCATCACCACTGACTGGTCGGTGATCCAGCCGATGGGATGCACTCCGAAGTTGTTCAAGAAGCTATTGAGCAGGCCGAAGTTTGTGTCGAAGACGCGCAGAAAGATGACCGAGATCACGACGAACGAGGTGATCACCGGGAGGAAAAAGACCACCTTGAACAGGGTCTTGAGGACGAGCAGGTGCGACCGGAACAGCAGTGCCAGGACGAGTGCGAGCGGCGCCAGGATGAAGACGCTGCCGAGCATGTAGTACGTCGTATTCAGAACGGCGCGCAGATACTGGGGATCGCCGAACATGTGGGTGTAGTTGTCAACCCCGACGAACTTCTTGTGGGTGAATCCGAAGCCCTTGAAGAAGCTCAGGTAGAGCGAATAGATGATCGGGTAGAGCCCGAAGGTCGCGAAGATCACGAAGAACGGCAACAGGAACAGGTACGGCGCGGCAGCCTTGCGCACCCGCCAGTTACGGCCGCCGTTAGCCAATCGGTGTTTCTGGTTGCTCTGCGCCTCCATGGTTGTGGCCACGGGCTCCTCCAGCGTCGGCAGCGTCGAGGGGCGGCGGGCGCGAATGCCCGCCTTTATCGTCAGCTCGAGAAATTGATTGTGCTCACGGTGTCCCGCTGTGCCTTGTTCAAAGCCTTCTGCGGTGCGACGTTCTTACCCAGCGCGGGAGTGATCGCCTCCCGGACTGTCGTGTCGGTCGCGTTCGGCCAGAAGGGCGAGTTGTACCACCTATTGATTCCCGGCGACACCTGGTTGATGAGCTGACCGACCTTTTGGTTGTCGAAAAATGCAACTGGTTCCTTGAGCGCGGCCTGATCGTAGGCGGGACGATATGTCGGAAAGGTCTGGCGGTTCTTGTAGTCGAACATGATCGCGTCGACATTGCTGTGCGCCCAGATCACAAAGTCGCGCGCCTCGTCGACGTACGGACCTGCCTTAAGCACGCAGACGCCGGTGCCGCCGTGGGTCGCCGTTTGCGAGCCGCCGTCGGTCCAGCGTGGGAAGGGCTGCAGCCGCCACTTGCCGGACGTGTTGGGTATGTAGTTTTTCGTGTTCCCGCTGAAGTACCACGAGGGTCCGATCAGGGTCGCCACCTGCCCCGCACCGACGGCGGTGAACTGCTGCGGGCTGCCGCTGGTCGAGCTGCGGCGGAACGACCAACCCTCCTTGAGCGAGTTCAGCCGGTAATTCAGCGTGCGCAGGCCCTCGGGCGAGTCAATCGTCGGATCGCCTTTGGCATTGAAGAATCCGCCGCCCTGCTGCAGCGTCAGCATCCACCATTCCGCCCAGTCGAGGTATTCGACATCGATCAGGTACTTGCCGGTGTTCTTGTGGTACCGCCGGCCTTCCTCGGCGAACTGATCCCAGGTGTTGATCGGCGTGGTGACGCCCGCCTTTTCGTAGAGGTCGAAGCGATAACACATCATGCAGGTATTGAGCTCGTTGCCGAGCCCGTAGACCTTGCCCTTGTACGACCACGGGTCAGTCGCCGAGGGCCGATAGAGCTTGTCGAGAAGCTGCTGGCGGGTCAGCTCCGCCGTCAGGTCGGCGAAGATGGGATCGCCTCGGATGAATCGGCCGAATGAACTAATCTCGATGTCGGTGATATCTGGTCCGCCCGACCCGGCTTCGGCAGCGATGAGGATCTTGTCGTGCATCTGCTGGAATGGCAGATAGAGCAGCTCGACCTCGAAGTCGGGATTCTTTGCCTTTTTGTACAGCTTCCACGCATTCGCGTGGAAGGGTCCACGGCCATTGCGATCCCAGGTCCACATGTTGAGAACGGGCTTACCGTTGATGGTTTTGCGGCCGCCGTAACTGCAGGCGCCCATACCCAGGCCGCTGGCCGCGAAGGCACCGGCAGCTCCGGCCTTCAGGAATCCTCGCCGGGTCAGTCCCGCCATTCAACCCACTCCCTCCGCAACACGGATGGTGGACACGCAATGAGGCATCGCGGGCATCGGCGCAAGCCCATCTCTCGGCAAGCGCTTTCCCCAGCTGACCGCACGCGTGGTCGTGCAGGATATATCAAAACGTTAGCCGAGGCTGATGCGTTTAACAAGACCCTTCTTTACGGAACGCTTGTGATCGAGCCGTTACGGAATCGCGTCATGTGGCTCGACCGTCGCATGCGACGCTATGGTCCGACCCCGATATCCTGCATCCGCTGCTGCTTGGGCGTTCCGGGCAGGACATCGACTGAATGGGGCTGGTCGCGGTGGAAAGGCTCAGGATTCCGGGGTTGGTACTGACCGATCACACCTTTACCGTTCCGCTGGATCACGCCGAGCCCGACGGCAACGATATCGAGGTTTTTGTGCGGGAGGTGGTCGCGCCGGGCAACGAGGACGCGGACCTGCCGTGCCTGCTGTTTCTGCAGGGTGGGCCCGGCATGCCCTCGCCGCGGCCACTGCGGGCGACCGGCTGGGTCGAGCGCGCGGTGAAAACCCACCGGGTGCTGTTGCTCGACCAGCGGGGGACCGGCCGCAGCACGCCGCTGACCGCCCGTACCGTGCGGGGAATGGAGCCGGCGGCATTGGCCGCATACCTGCGGCTGTTCCGGGCGGACAGCATTGTGGCCGATGCCGAGCTGATCCGGTCTCGCCTATTGGTCGGCCGGAAATGGGAGACGCTGGGCCAAAGCTACGGCGGCTTCGTCACGCTGACGTATTTGTCGCAGGCACCGGAGGCGTTGAGCGCCTGTTATGTGACCGGCGGGTTGGCCGGAGTCACCGCCACGGCCGACGAGGTATATGCCCGTACTTATCCGCGGGTAGCCGCGAAGAATGCCGAATACTATCGACGCTATCCGGCGGATGTAAAGGCGGTGCGCCGGATCGCCGATTACGTCGAGTCCACCGACGTTCGGTTCCCCGATGGCGACCGACTCACCGCCCGCCGACTGCGTGTGCTCGGCGGCGTATTCGGCATGAGCGACGGATACGAGCGGGTGCATTGGTTGCTGGAGGGCGCGTGGCAGGGCGATGAGCTGGCCGACGGTTTCCTTTACGACGTGATGGCGCGCACCGCTTTCGTGGACTCACCGCTTTATGCGCTGCAGGAATTCACCTATGCGCAGGGTGAAATCGCGACCGGCTGGGCGGCAGAACGAGCCCTCGCCGCGCATCCCGAATTCGCGCCCGATTCCGATCCGCTGCTGTTCACCGGCGAGATGATGTACCCGTGGATGTTTGCCGAGGTCGCCGCGTTGAAGCCATTCGCCGCGGCTGCGGAATTGCTGGCGGCCGCCGAGGACTGGCCGCCGCTCTACGATGCGGCCCGGTTGGCGGCCAACGAGGTGCCACTGCTCGCCGCGGTGTACTACGACGACATGTACGTCGACGCGCACCTGCAATTGGAGACGGCCCGCGCGGTCGGCAACTCCCGGGCCTGGGTGACCAACCAATACGAGCACGACGGCCTGCGTGCCGCCGACGCCGTGCTGGCCCGCCTGATGGACATGCGCGCCGGCCGTTGCTAAGGGCGAGCCGACACCAGGTGGCCGAGCGGTAGCGGTCCCCGGCTCAGGACGGTACGGATCGCGAATGTGCTGCGCGCGTCGTTGATCGGGCCGATCGCAAGGATCTGATCGAGCAGCACCTGCTCGTACGCGGCGAGATTCGGCACCACCACCTCGACCAGAAAGTCCGCCTCGCCGGAGATTACGAAGCACGCAACCACCTCGGGGATCTTCGCCAGCGCGGACTCGATGTGCCGGGAGGTTTC